>Ga0079301_1000145_pt1 | contig 34964 bp, 33 predicted proteins | sample Wag4_2014_7_11_3_FD_74797 | JGI IMG/M metagenome (GOLD analysis project Ga0079301, IMG submission 74797) | Fresh water mixed with fracking chemicals microbial communities from Ohio, USA - Utica-2 Time Series FC 2014_7_11 | ecosystem: Engineered > Industrial production > Chemical products > Input... | reverse complement strand
GCGGAGGCGGGGGTTCGATGATGGGAGACGACGTGACTCGCGGGGAAGTCGGCGTCTCACCGGACCTGAAAGTCTGGTTGAGGGCCAACCCCGAGTTGTCTCCACCCCCCACCGTGCTGCGGTCAGCCGGGGCATTCGTGGCTGGCGTCGAACCGGTGGGTGCACCAGCAGCACCTGCTGCGGGCGCATCGACCACCGTCGCCGCATTGGACGGGCGGGTCGTGATCGTCGGGTTGCTGGTGCTTCCTACGGTAGTCATCGTCAGGATCCTCCTGGCAGAATGCAAGAACGTCTCACCACGAGGTGTATCGCGGAGCGGACGGTCCGGATGCGCGACTTAATAGAGTTTTGATACAGCAGGAAACCTGGATTCACGGCCACGAACATGCCTTAATCGAACGCGATTCCAGGCTCCCGAGCGTCCCGAACAGGCCCGGAACCCGGAAGTCTGGCCGAGGCACGGGTCTCCAGACGTCCGGCCGCCCGCTCGATGACGGCCTTCCTGCCCTCATCGTCGAGCAGGGACCAGCGCGCGATTTCCTGGCGCGTACGCCCGCACCCCGTGCAGACCGTGCCGGTGGTATCGAGTTCGCAGATGCGGATGCAAGGTGAAAGAACGGCCACGATTCCCCCGATTCGGTCATCTCGACTACCATGCCCGCAATCCGGGCTCCGAACACCTGCCCTCTCACCCTGGTGAATGCGGGTGGGAACCTTTACCATGAACTTGACGCGGACGGAGGACCTTCATGACACCCGATGAGATCACCTCGACCATCCATCATCTGATGCCCGATGCGGAGGTGGCCGTCTCCTACCGGCCCGGAACCGATGACCACATCAGCATCCACGTGGTCTCGGCAGCTTTCGAGTCCCTGAAACCCCTGGATCGGCAGCGTCTCGTCTACCGTGCCCTGGCAGCACCCATGGAGAACCGACGGATCAAGGCATGTGCCGTCCGGACGAGCTTGCCGGGAGAGGGAGACCTCCGGCCAGGCCCTGCGAACGCATGCATTCGCAAGGGAGCGCCGGAGTGAACAGGTCGCACCGTTCCCGCTCGCCGGGCACTGCCCTGGCCAGAACCCTGACGCTGGCAGGCGTGACCGGATGCCTCGTGATGGGCCCGACCCTGCCAGCGTGCGCGACCGAAGCCACGGCATCGGCGTCGCTCACCTCCCGGGGCCCCACGCTCACCGCACTCGAGCTCGAGACGGTCCAGCGGGAGACGCTCGTCACCCTCGGAACCTGGTCGGCCCTGTCCATCGTCTCGGGCGGACTCGGACTGATGCTCGCCCCCGACCCGTTCGGTCGAGCCATCGCGACGCAGGCCGTGGCCTGGGGGGCCATCGATGGCGGCATCGCGGCCTGGGGGGCTCTCCAGCCGGGCGGCGTCCAGGACCCTGCCCGGCGTCAGGAAGACCTGGCCAGGCTGTTCGGTCTGAATGCACTTCTGGACGTCGGTTACCTGGCCCTGGGCGCGTGGCTGGCCAGTTCCGAACGCCCGGATCAGCGCGGACACGGGACGGGAGTGCTCATCCAGGGCACGTTCCTGCTGGTCCTCGATGGTCTGCGCACGTGGCAACTCTGGCCCCGCTGACGGTCACCTGATGCACCCGTCTCCGTTCTTCGATGACGCGCTCGCCGCGCTGGATCGGCACGATCCGGGTCCCAGACGGTGGGTGTTCGTCCCGTATGACCAGCTGTCGGACGAGGTGGGATTGCTGGCGCGTGAAGCCCCCGAACGGATCGGTATCGTCCTGGTGGAGTCGGCCTGGAAACCCGCCCGTCGCCCGTACCATCCCCAGAAGCATGCGCTGGTGCTCGCCAACCAGCGCCACTTCGCCCTCGAGCAAGCTCGACGAGGCGTTGCCGTGAGGGTCGTCCGGCACCACGGACCCTACCGGGAAGCCCTCGAACAGGTTCTGCCCATCACCGGGCCTCTGGTCATGATGGAGGCCGCCGAGCGGGAACTCAGGGCCGACCTGGCTCCTCTGATCGCTCGCCGGGATCTCCGGATTCACCCGCACGAGGGCTGGCTCACGACCCCGGACGACTTCGGGGCAGCAGGCGGACCGCCCTTCCGGATGGACGCCTTTTACCGGGCCGTCCGCCGCAGGACGGGCATTCTCATGCACGGTGGCAAGCCCCTCGGAGGCAAGTTCTCGTTCGATACCGAGAATCGTGAGCCCTGGAAGGGTCAGCCACCGGCGCCCAGCCCGCCGACGTTCGCACCCGACCCCGTCACCGAGGAGGTCGGGGCCCTCGTCCGTCGCGTGATGGGTCCGCATCCCGGTCGGCTCGACCTGACGACCCTCCCCGTCACGAAGCAGGATGCCGAGCACCTGTGGACCTGGGCCTGCGAAGCCTGCCTGCCCCACTTCGGTCCGTTCGAGGACGCGATGTCCCGGCACCACCGGGGACTGTTCCATTCGCGAGTCTCGTCCCTCGTGAACCTTCACCGCCTCTTGCCGGGTCGCATCATCCGCGACGTGCTCGCCCTGGACCTGCCCCTGGCGAGCCGGGAGGGTTTCGTCCGCCAGGTGCTCGGCTGGCGAGAGTTCGTCCGGCATGTACACCTCGCGACGGACGGCTTCCGGACCATGCCGGGTCCGGACGGCACGTGGCAGGACGTACCCGTCCGGGAGTTGCCCGGTGACGGCGGCTTCTCGGGCTGGTCCGGCCAGGCCTGGACGGCTTCCACGTCGGATGGCCTCGACGGGGGAGCAGATCCCGCGTTCCTGGGGGCTCACCAGCCCGTGCCGCCCGCATACTGGGGCAAGGCGTCCGGGCTCGCCTGCCTCGACGACGTCGTCGAGGCGGTCTGGGCCGAGGGGTACAGCCACCACATCACGCGGTTGATGGTGCTGTCGAACCTCGCCACGCTGCTGGACGTCTCGGCACGCGACCTGACGGACTGGTTCTGGGTGGCCTACACGGATGCGTTCGACTGGGTCGTGGAACCCAACGTCCTGGGGATGGGCACGTTTGCCACCGGTGACCTGATGACGACCAAGCCTTACGTCTCGGGGTCCGCCTACCTGGCCCGGATGGGGGATCACTGCGAGGGCTGTGCCTTCGATCCCCGCAAGACCTGTCCCATCACCCGCCTGTACTGGGCGTTCCTCGCCCGCCATGCCGAGCGACTGGCAGGCAATCCGCGAATGGCCGTACCCCTGGCCTCGCTGAGGAAACGGTCGGCTCCGGATCGCGAGGAGGACGCCCGGGTGGCCCGGATCGTCAAGGAGACGCTGTCGCACGGTCAACGCCTCACGCCAGGGGACCTGTCCCCGACGGCTCAGGAACGTTTGTTCTGAAACCCATCCCGCTCCCCGAAAGGAACCCCGTCATGTCCAGACTTCACGTGCTGATTCCCGGAGGTACCGGCGGCATCGGGCTCGCGCTCGCGCGGCGCCTCGTGACTCACGGGCATGCCGTGGGACTCTTCGCCCGCGACGGAGCGAAGCTCGAGGCCGCCGTGGCCGAACTCGGTTCCGCGGCGATCGCCATCGCCGGCGATGCACGCGAAGAGGCCGACTGCCAGCGCGCCGTCGCCACGATGCTCGAATCGTACGGGGCCCTCGACGGCGTGGCGCACGCCATCGGGTCGATCGTGCTGAGGCCGCTTCACTTGACGCGGCTCGAGGACCTCCAGGCCGCGCTGGACGTGAACGTCCGGACGCTGTTTCTCGTCATGAAGGCCTGCCTCAAGCCCATGATGGACCGGAAGTCGGGGAGTATCGTGGCCTTCGGATCGGTGGCCGGTCAGACGGGCCTCAGCAACCACGAGGCGATCGCCGCGGCGAAGGCCGCCGTCGCGGGCATGGTCCGAAGTGCGGCGATCACCTATGCCCCTTATGGCATCCGGGCCAACACGATTGCCCCCGGACTCGTGGACACGCCGCTGGCGGCCCCCATCACGCGCTCGGCACCCGCACGCAGCGCCTCCGAAGCGATGCACCCCCTGGGGCGGATCGGCACGCCGGACGAGGTGGCCAGTCTGGCCGAGTGGCTCCTGGGTCCGGACTCCGCCTGGATGACGGGACAGGTGCTGGGACTGGATGGAGGCATGAGCGCCGGGGCGATGCCGCCCCGGCGCCCGGGATGATGACGGGGCAGGGCCCGCGAGCCGCTAGTGGACGTCCTTGCGGGCCTGCTCGATGACGTGTGGCACGGTTCCCGACTGGATGAAGTTGATGAGCCAGGCGGGCAGCCACGTGTCGAGGTCTGCAGCGACTCGGTAGGAAACCAGGGTCTTCTTGGCGCCGAGCTCCCGGGTCGAGTAGGAGCCACGCTGCTCTTTCACGTTCCCGCGCTCGAGTTTCCACTCGATGAAGCGGCGATCGCGGTTGGCGAACAGGTACAGGTTGAACTCGCGCTGTCCGATGGGCCAGGGCAGGCTGAGATCGTAATGGGCCCGACGCCACATCTCGGCGCGGTTCTCCTGGACGACGTCGATCTTCTTGATCGCGTTCTGGAACTTGCGCGTGTTCTGGACATCGGCATAGTACTCGAGGATGTCTTCCCAGTTGGCGTTCACGATGCCCATCGCCGTGAACTCGTTGACGCTGGAATTGGGAAGCGTGCGGCTCGTGGTGATGATCTCACCCTTATCGAGGCGCGCCATCTCGGCATCGCTCGGGGACGCGAAGAACGGCTCGGCCATCCCGGGACCGACGAGGCCCATCACGCAAGCGGCGGAGGTGAGCAGGGCAGCGAAGAGAGACTTTTGGAACGACATGCGAACTCCTAGCTGGAAGGACTGGACGCGCCGGCAGATTGTAACACGCTCCCGCTGGCGATGGTGCGAACGAGGTTCCAGGCCACTCGAGTGGCCAGGGTGGCGGCGGTGATCTGGGGATTGACCCCCAGAGACGTGGGAAACAGGCTCGTGTCGGCCACCAGGAGGTTCTGCATGCCGTGAACCCGGCCTGCATGGTCGCAGACGCCGTATCCCGGGGGCCCCATCGGGGCGGTGCCCATCTGGTGAGCCGAGAACAGGGCGAACCGGCAAGGGTCCATGCGCAGCCGGTCGATTGCGGTCAGGTCCTCCGTACTCGTCACGGGCGCCGCATCCGCGTGCGGGATGACGACTTCCCGCGCCCCGGCAGCGAGGTAGATACGCGCCAGTTCGCCCCATCCCTTGCGGATCCGTGCCGCATCGCGGGGATCCAGCGCGTAATGGACGGCAGGAGTCCCGTCCGGCAAGGCCTCCACGCGACCCCGACCGTCGTCATGGGCCAGGACGATCGCACCAGCGAGATGATCATAGGCTGCCATCAGGCGCTCGAGCTCACGCCCCATGCGCATGGAGCTGGCTGCCAGCAGGCCGGGGTACGCGAAGACGTTCTCGAGCAGGATGCCTTCCGAGGCCCATTCGGACACGTGCGTGGTGTAGTGAATGCCGCGATATGCCTGAACGGGTTCATCGAAGCGCGCGATCACGGCACTCGTCGGGTGCAGCGTCAGGTTGTGACCAGCGCGGGGGGCCAGCCCGCTTCGCTGGAGCAACATCGGGGTGCCGATGGCCCCACCCGCGACCACCACGTGACGCGCCGCGATCCGGAAGGGGTGACGTTCCCCCGTCCGCTCATCGTGGAGTTCGCCCTCGATCCCGGTGACGACGTTTCCACGCGACAGGATGCGATCGACGCGCGCTCCGGGCAACAGACGTGCGCCATGATGCAGGGCCCGGGGCACGTAAGTCACCAGCATGGTCTGCTTGCGATCGTAGGCACATCCGAGCATGCAGAAGCCGCTCTGGAGGCACTCCGTGCGGTTGTGTTCGAGCACGCCGGCCTCCAGGCCGAGGGCCCGAGCCCCTGCGAGCATCTTCTGGCCGGCCGGCGGAACCATGTCCGCGGGAATGGGCCGGACATTCAGGACATGCCGGACTTTCCTCAGCGCCCGCGGCAGGTCGTCGTCGAGCAGTTCCGGAAGACCGTGGTCGGAGGCCCAGCGCGCGAGCACGTCCGCAGGGGGATCGAAGCAGATGGCCCAGTTGACGACGGTACTACCGCCCACGGTCCGGCCCTGGAGCAAGACGATGCTTCCATCCGACGTGGTTCGCGCACCGGCATCCTCGTAGAGGAGGGCCATCATGTCGGGTTCCTTCTGCGTGAAGTCCCGACGCGTGTGATGGAAGCCCTGCTCGACCAGGACGGTTGGAATCCCGGCCTCTGCGAGTTCGCTCGCCACCACGGCCCCCCCCGCACCCGAGCCGACCACGACGACCTCCGTCGTCCAGTCCAGGGAACCGCGGTGATCTGCATCCACGCGCTTCAGCCAGTCCAGCGGTTCACCCACGGACCGCCTCCTCGTCGAAAGGCGCGAACACCCTGTCATTGACGGGTGCCGGCATAGAACCCCGATTGTCAGGTCCCAGACCCACATCCAGGCGCCCGACCCAGGGGCCATCGAAACCGATGCGGCCGTGGAGGCCGGGATCACCGAACGCACCCATCAGCACGGCCCGTTGCCAGGCCATGAAGGCCCGTCTCCCCGTGGGCCAGTCACCCCGCTGCCAAGCCTCGAGCAGGCGCTCACGACTCGCCACGGGCAGGGCCGAGAAGGCACGCCAGTCCGGGAGGATGAGCGGCGAGCGGTCCAGCACGCGGAGTGACAGGGCCAGTTCACCTCGCAGGCGGGCAGGGACGGCTCGCTCCAGGCGACCCCAGACCTCACGGACGGCCGGAAAGGCGTCGGCCGGCCGACAGAAGGTCGGCAGAAAGGTTTCCAGGAGGGCGTCCATCAGGGTCTGACGGGAATCAACCCAGGGGGAAAAGGGTCCCGCCAGCCAGGCAGCCGGGACCAGGGCTCCCAGGCCGAGGAACTGCCGCCGCGTGAGCCCGGCACTCACAGGTCGTGAGTCAGGTGCCCGCTGTCAACCTGACCTCCGGTGACACCGGATCCCCCCGTGCGCGAAGCCACGAGAGGCTCCTCGGCATCTGCCGTTGTCGGGGCCTCGGAGGCCAGGGATGCCGCCTCGGCAGCGAGCCTGCGAGCCCGACGATCGAGAATCATGGCCTTGAGGGTCCAGGCGACGGCGAACCAGCCGACCGTGAGCAAGAAGAGCGCGACATAGGGCAGCCAGCGGGGGATCACCAGGCGCCTCCTTCCAGGCAGGGTTCCAGTATACATCTCCTGCTATCATGCCGACGGAGGTGCGCATGAGCGAGGTCGTCGTCCCCCTCTTTCCCCTCGGTGTCGTGCTTTTCCCTGGCATGATGCTCCCCCTCCACATCTTCGAGCCCCGGTACCGGGACATGGTGCGCCATTGCATCGACGAGCATCGCCTGTTCGGGGTGTTGCTGGCCGGCGAAGGGCCTGAGCCGTGCTCGGCCGGAGACATCGGCACGCTGGCGGCCATCCAGGAATGCCAGGCCTTGCCGGACGGCCGGTTCGACATCGTCACGGTGGGAGTGAGCCGGTTCAGGGTCCTCGAGTTCATCGAGACGAGGAGCTTCCTGCAGGCTCGAGTCGAGACGCTCCCCGACTCGTCTGCTCCGGATGACGACGGGGGCGTGAGAGAGGCCTTCCTGACTTACCTGCGTACCCTGGCCGATCTGACCGACACGCCGATGAGCGAAGCCGAGATCGCCGTCGATCCGGGACACCTGAGCTACCACGTCGCATCGACGCTGCCGGTAGAGCCCGCCATCAAGCAGCGGTTGCTCGAGCTCGAGACGACGGAACGCCTCGCTCACGAACGGGCCCTTCTCGAGGACGAGACCGAACAGGTCATGCGCTACGCCATCGCGGCACGCCAGAAGGGCTATTTCTTCTTCAAAGGCCGCAGGCTCTCCCTCAACTGAGGGGAGCCGCCTCCAGGTTCCCGGACATCCTGGCCATGGCCAGCTCCTCGGCTGGATAGGTCCAGATCTCGGACAGCGTCGGATGCAGGTGAGGCATCCGTGCGACCTGGGCCTCGGTTGCCCGGAACGCCATGGCCACGATCATCTCGTGAATCAGCTCGCTGGCCTCCGGGCCCACGCACGTGGCCCCGAGGATCTCACCCGTCTCGGCGTGGGCCACCAGCTGCACGAAGCCCTGCATGGCCTGACGTCCGAGACACTCGGCCTTCCCGAGATCGGCGAAATCGTAGCGCGCCACCCGGTGTGGGAGGCCGGAACGTTTGGCCTGGCTGGCGCTGAGGCCCACGCGACCGACCTGGGGCTCGCTGAAGACGGCACTGGCGAGGAGGCGTTCGTCATGGACGGCCTGCGGGCGCCGGCCCAGCATGTTGCGAGCCGCGATCTCGGCTTGCTGGATCGCCACATGAACCAGATCCCGCATCCCGAGGGCATCACCTGCGGCAAACACGTGGGGGACCGAGGTCCGCATGCCGGGATCCACGACGATTCTCCCGTCGCGAACGTCGATCCCCGCTCGAGCCAGGTCGAGGGAATCGAGGGCCGGAACCCGTCCGGTGGCGACGAGGATCTCATCGACGTCGACCAAGAATTCCCGATCCTCGGCGAGCCCCACCACGCGGCGAGACTCGCCTTCTCGCGTCACGAGCTGTGGACTGGCATAGCGCAGCAAGCGGATGCCGTCCCGGGCGAGCGCCGCCTCGACGACTTCCTGGACGGCCAGATCCTCCGCACCCAGGACGTGCTCGCCCCGGAGGAGAAAGGTGACCTCGGAACCCATCCGGGCGAAGAACTGACCGAGTTCGACGGCGATGACCCCTCCCCCCCACACGAGCAAGCGCCGGGGCAACTTCTCGAGACGCACCGCATCGTCGCTGGTGAGAAATCCGACCTCGGCCAGGCCCTCGAGCGGGGGCACGTGCGGACGGCTACCCGTCGTCACGAGGAACCGGTCTCCCTCGACGAGGCGATCGCCGACCTGGACGGCATGGGGGCTCACGAAGCGCGCCGTTCCCTCGATCCGCTCGGTACCGGGAAGCGAGTCCAGCCCCTCGAGACGGTAGTCCTGGAAGCCTCTGACCAGGGAAGCCTGTCGGGCCATCACGCGGCCGAAGTCCACCGAGACCGGTCCGACCTCGACCCCGAACTCCGACGCATGCCGGGCCAGCTGGGCGACCTCGGCGCTGCGGAGCATCGCCTTGGTCGGCATGCACCCGCGAAGGATGCAGAGCCCCCCCCACGGTCCGCGATCGATCAGGGCGATGCGCTTGCCCTCCGCCCCCAGCAGCCGTGCCGCGTGGTAACCCGCGCTGCCTCCGCCGATGATCACGACGTCGTACCGAGCCATGGTCTGGTTCCTTTCCTCTGACGGTCACCGGTTCGTTCGACAACATAGTGAACGCAAGAACGCCTTCAAGACAACCCTTTTGCTCCCTTGTCGGGTGACCGGAGCAGGTTTATATTGAACCCGGTCGGACCCTGGCTGGTCCGGGAAGGCCCCCGTACGGGGGAAAAAACCATGATCCTCATCATCGGCTGTGGCCGCCTCGGTGCGAGCCTCGCCACCCGCCTCTGTCAGGCCGGGCAAGAGATCGTCGTCGTCGACCACCTGCGCGAAAACCTCGCCCAGAACCTGCCGCGGGACTTTCGCGGGCGCCCCATCTGCGGGCTGGAAATCGATGCCGACGTGCTGCGTCGGGCGGGGATCGAGCGAGCCGACCATGTCGTCATCGTCTCCCGTGACGAGAACACCAACATGATGGCTGCGGACGTGGCCCGGCACCTTTTCGGGATCGACCGGATCGTGGTCCGCATCGATCAGCCTGATTGCGCGCGCCGCTACCGCGAGGAGGGCTTCGAAGTCATCTCGCCCGTCCTCGAATCCGCCCGATGGGTCGAGGAGCGGATCCAGACCGCCACGAAGGAGGCCTGACGATGTATGTCATCCTGGCCGGTGGTGGGAAGATCGGTCTGCATCTGATCCGGTCCCTGATGCAGGGGGGCCACGAGGTGGCCCTCATCGAGAAGGACCAGCGAGTCTGCAGCCTGGTCGTGGACGCCTTCCCCGAGGTCGTGGTCCTGGCGGGCGATGCCACCCATTACGAGTTACTGCGAAGGGCCCAGATCGAGCGCGCCGATTGTGTCGTGGCGGTGGCCGGTCGCGATCAGGACAACTACATCCTCTGCAAGATGGCCAAGTGCATCTTCGGCGTGAACCGGGTCCTGGCCCGCGTCAATGACCCGCGTAACGAGGAACTCTTCCGCATCGCGGGAGTCGATTTCATCATCAGCGTCACGAGCATGGTCACCCGGGCGATCGAATCCGAGATCCTGCCCCACACGATGATGACCCTCTTCAACTGGCACGGCCGGATGTCGATGGTCGAGGTCATTCTCCCCGAGACCTCTCCGGTGATAGGCCTGTCGATCCGCAAACTCGACTTCCCGGAAGGCTCGATCCTCGCCTCGATCTGGCGTGACGGGGCAGCGATGATTCCCAGCGGGGAGACGGTGCTTCGTACCGGCGACGAGTGTTTCGCCATCACCTTGCCGGGCCGCGAAGAGCAGTTGCGCGCGATGCTGGTCGGCTAGGGCGATGAGTACGCAGAACATCCGGGTCACGGCGACGCTTCCCGTCAGGCATCACGCCATCGGCTGGCACCTCGCGGCGGGTCTCGTGGGGGCGGACATCGGAACCTCGGTGTTTTACAGCACCAGCGTCCTGTTCCCTCACGTCGGGTTCCTGGCGCCCCTGTTCATCGTCATCGTCTGTGCGGCGATGTGGCTGTTCAAGACCACCTACCAGGAAGGCACGGCCGTGAGCCCGCTGAACGGTGGGGCTTACTCGATGGTGCTGCAGACGCTGGGACGACAGGTCGCCCTGGTCGTCGGAAGCCTCACGATCCTCTCCTATCTCGCCACGGCGGTCGTGAGCGCCCTCTCGGGGGCCTTCTATCTGTCGAGCCTCTGGCCGGAGGGTGCGTGGCCCATCTGGCTGGTCGGACTCGTGGCCGCCGTGCCCATCGTGGTGTTCGCAGTCCTGAACCTGTTCGGTCTCAAGGAAAGCACGCGTCTGGTGTTCGCCATCGCCGTGTTCCATTTCCTGATGCTGATCGGGATGGATCTCTGGGGTCTGTTCGTGGCCTTCACGCAGGGCGCACACTGGGAACGGCTGGGCTCTGCCGCGATGACGCTGTCACCGCAGGGGGCCATCCTGGGTTTCGCGAGTGCCTTTCTCGGCATCACCGGCTTCGAATCGGCAGCCCAGATCGTCGAAGAGGTCGAGCGGCCCACCCACGTCAACATCCGCAAGGTCTACCTCACGATCGTGCTGCTCGTGAGCTTCACGGCCCCGATCTCGAGCCTCCTGTGTCTCGTGCTCCTGCCCGACGCGGATCTGCTCCACTTCAAGGACAATCTCCTCTCGGGTCTCGCCCTGCACCTCGGCGGTCGTCCCCTGCTCATTGCCCTGGTCATGAATGCCTGTCTCACGCTGTTTGCGGCCGTGAACACCGCCTATGCCGGGGCGACTGGTCTCATGACGACCATGGGCAAGCAGGGCAACCTGCCTGCGCTGGTCCTGGCGCAGTGGACCCGGCGGATCAAGGCCTTCACGGGCTACCCGTTCATCGCCCTGCCTTTCGCGGTGCTGTGCATCGGGATGCTGGCAGCATTTCCGGGATCCGTCGAGACCCTGGGCTCGGTCTACGGGATGGCCTTCCTCGGCGTCATGGTCAGTTACTGCCTCGGAGTGGTCCTGTTGCGGCTCCTCCAGCCACACAAGGTTCAACGAGCCGCCTACATCGCGCGCTGGACCATGAACTGGCGCGGGGTCAGGATACCCCTTGCTGCCGTGCTCGGAGGCCTGATCCTCCTGGTCTCTGAGGTCATCCTCGTGGTCTCGCAGCGCGAGGCGCGCGACCTGGGCATCCAGCTGTTCCTCGCGGTGCTGCTCCTCATGGCCTTTTACCGCCTGAACCAGGTCGAGGGGCGGATGGTCCGGTTACCGGACCTCCGCCTGGGTCTGGGCTTGCTCCAGAAGCTCGAGAACCTGCCCGACGACCTGCCCACCTACGTCGTGTGCACCTCGGGCGCTCATCCACAGCGGCTGGTGACGCTGATCAGCTATCTGCTCAAGGCACACGGCCCCGATTACATCGAGATCGTGCTCTTTCACGCCGAGACCGACCAGCAAGGACGTGGTGTCGTATCGGAAGCGCTCGAGCGGCTGGTCTCGCAGCAACTCGAGGACTTCTTCCGGGAGCGCGATTTCATCCTGTCGGTGAAGGTCCTTCCGGGTAACCTGATCGAGGTCCTGCCCGAGTACCGGAAGGGCCGCCGGATCGACCGCATCTACGTGACCCAGGGCCGCTCGAAGTCGCGGTCGGAAGAGATCCGCTCGACACTGGCCAACGAGACGGGTCTCGAGGTCATCTGTCTCGAGGAATCGCGGCTTCCCAAGGGTCCCGCGGCCTGGTTCACGCAGTGGGCCGCAGACTTCCGCCGCACGGAGAGCGAACTCCCCACCGAATGAACGGACCAAGAGAGAGGGCTGGCACCGCTGGCGCCAGCCCTCTCTTGGCCCGTGAAACCTTTCGGTTCAGCCCTGACTGAGCCCCTCGAGCGAGGCTGCCTCCACTCCCGCGTCGGCGACCATCGCCAGGCGCGAGAGGATCTCTTCGACCTCCGGACGGATGGGATCCCCCGCATCGACCCGGCTCATCAGGGTCCGCAACCCCTCGCGCGCCTGGTCCGTCCCGTGAAACGAGATGCCCTCGAGCGCCGAAGCTCGGACCATCGGGTCGGGATCCTCGATGGCCTCCATGAGGCGCGGCAACGAAGCTGGCACCTGGAGGGAACCGAGCAGGCGAGCGGCCTGGGCCCGGACGATGGGATCCTCGTCAGAGAGGCACGTGGCTATCTGGGGCCACGCCTCCTGGCCGAGAGCCACGAGGGCATCCAGAGCGATGCTACGCCCGTGAGCCGTGAGCGTGTCCATGCGCCGCGAAATCGTCTCGAGTTCCGCGGGCCCTCCCGCCCCGAGCTTCGCCAGCGCCATGCAGCGAACGGTGTCGAGTTCGGCGTGCACCTGCGGGCCCAGCTTCTGGATGTGAGAAACCGCCCGGACATCCCCGATGCGTCCGAGTGCCTCGAGGGCCCCGATCTTGATGCGAACGTCGCCCTGGAGCGCGATGATCAGCAGTTCCACGACGTCGGGAGACGGTATCTTTCCGAGAGCCTCGGCAGCGAACGTACGCAGTTCGGGATCCGACGACTGGATGGCCAGGAGCAGCGGCTGGATCCCGCTCGGATGTCCGATGTTGCCCAGGGCGATCGCCACGGACCGCTTGACGTGCAGGTCGGTGTCGAAAGCAAGGACCTGCATCAGGTACTCGACCACCATGGGGTTACGGGCCAGGCCGAGGATGGTGGCCGCCTGCGCACGGACGGCCGGATCGGCGTCTCGCAGGTCGGCGACGATCGGGTCCAGCGAGATCTCTTCGGGTAAGTTCACCGATCCTCCTGACGGTCGTCGGGACGAAAGACCGAGATGACCCGGAGCCCCGTCCGGGCTCGCAGGATCTCTTCGATTTCCGTGGCCTCCTCGCGATCCAGGTGCCGGAGCGGCACAGCTGGAAAAGGGGCCACGTCATAATTACCCCGCGCATCGAGAAACCAACGTCTCGGGACGGGCCGAGTCGGAGTATTCAGCTGAATTTCATCGGGTCGGATGCGCAGGTAGATGTCCACGAGTGCGTCGAGCTCGCGACGATTTGCCGGCATGAACATCGTCTGGATGCCGAGCAGCCCGCGATATGACTCCCGGAAAGTGGCGAGGCCAGCCACGACGCGGCCCAGGGTGACGCCATCAACCGGGCGGTCGATCCGCTGGAAGGCCTCCTCGGTGGCCGCATCGAGCTTCGCATAGACCCGGTCGGCAAGCGCGATATCGGACCGGACGGCCGGGTCGTCGAGGGTGGTCGCGTTCGTGAGCACCAGGATCGGCTTGCCCGTCAGGGCCCGGACTCCCCGGATGATCTCGCCGAGATTGAGCGCCAGGGTGGGCTCACCGCTGCCCGAGAACGTGATGATGTCAGCCGATTGCCAGTCATGACGGGCCAGGTCCGCGAGGATTCGCTCCGTGGGTACCCAGACGGAGCGCTGGCGCGTCGGCGTCTCGATCTGCCCCAGCTGACAGTAGATGCACCGGAAAGAGCAGACGCTGGACTCGAACAGGACGTCGATTCCCAGCGACATGCCGACCCGCCACGATCGAACGGGGCCGTAGACGGTGGAACGAGCGCTTTCGGTCGGGACGGTGACTTCGGACATCGAAACCTCTATTTCAGTTTATCACCGCGGCTGCTCGGATCCCAGTCGCTCGTGGATCCTTCCGATGGCCCAGTCGCAGGCTTCCCTGACGACCTCCTCGGCGTCGGTGTCCCGTGCCCGTTCCAGCGCCGGAAGCGACCTTGCGTCCCCGACGTTGCCGAGGGCGATCGCCGCGTTGCGGGCGAGTCCCTGACGGCGCGTCCGGCGAACGGCCGTATCCCCGTAGCGGCGCTCGAAACCGATCTCGTCGAGCACGAGCAACTCCTCGAGATCGACGCGCGCTGCTCCCGGGCGGGGCTGCAAGCGCGGCTCGGAAGCCCCCGGGGCGAAACGGTTCCAGGGGCAGACCTCCTGGCAGACATCGCACCCGAACACCCAGTCCCCGAGCCACGGACGCACGGCCTCCGGTATGGCCCCCCGGTGCTCGATGGTCCAGTAAGCGATGCATCGACGGCTGTCGATCTGACCCGGAGCCACGAAGGCGCCGGTCGGACACGCCACGTGGCAGCGCGTGCAGGTGCCGCAGCGATCGGGATGCGGACCGGCATCGGGGCTGTACTCGAGGCTCGTGAACACCTCGGCCAGGAAGCCATACGAGCCCCGGCCCGGGACGATCAGACAGCCGTTCTTGCCGATCCAGCCCAGGCCCGCCTGCTCGGCCGCGGCCCGCTCGAGGACGGGCGCCGTATCGACGCACGCCCGCGCCAGCGCATCGCCCGACCAGCGCACGAGGTCACGCAGCTTCTGCCGCACGACCCGGTGGTAGTCCTCACCGAGCGCATAGCGGGCGACCCGGCCCGTCGGACCAGCCCCGGAAAATTCCGGTTCTTCGGCCTGAGGTCCAGATGGGTAGTCCATCCAGAGCGAAACCAGCGTGCGGGCCTCGGGCACCATGCGCCGCGGATCGAGCCGCAGGTCGACGTGACGCTCCATCCAGGACATGGACGCGTGGTTGCCGGCAGCCAGCCAGGCTTCCAGCAAGCGGACCCGTCCGGAAGGCGTGACGGGGCCGAACGCGATGCGGGAAAAGCCGCGGTCGAGCGCCGCCCGGACGAAGGCATCCCGGTCGGGGACGGTCGTTGAAACGTCCATCACGGAAGCCCCCGTGTTCGAGCGCCGGGAGCCGTGCCATGATGGTGAGGGGTCGACAGCGACCCGACGCTGAAAGGAGTGCTTCGATGCAAGCCGAGATCCTCTACTGCCAGATCTGAAACTACCTGCCCCAGGCGACCAGGGTGGCCGCCGAGATCCAGGAAGCGACCGGAATCGTGGTGCGGACCACGCCGGGAGGCCGAGGTCAGTTCGACGTCCGGGTGGGCGATCGGCTCGTCTTCAGCAAGACGAGCGCCATGCGTTTTCCCGACCCGGGAGAGATCGCTCGCCTGATCACGCCTGCGACGTGATCCTCAGGAGACCGTCCCGAGATAGGCCTGGACGGTCTCCCAGAAGACCCGGACCCCGATCGCCATGCCGCGTTCGTCGATGTCGAACTCGGGATGGTGATGGGGCCGGTCCAGCCCGTTCTCGGGATTGGCCGTCCCGACGAAGAAGTAGCAGCCCGGCACGTGCTGGAGGAAGTACGCCATGTCTTCCCCGCCCATCGTGGGCTCGACCTCGACGACCTGTTCGGCCCCGACGACGCGGCTCGCGGCATGGCGAACCAGGTCGGTCATGGCCGGATCGTTGACCGTGGCCGGGTACACGCGACGGTAATCCACCTCGATCCGGGCCCCCATGGCCCGACCGATACCCTCGGCGATCTCGTGCATCCGGCGGGGCAGCAGCTCCGCCACCTCGGGCAGGAAGCTGCGCGCGGTTCCGGTTATCGTGACCTCGTGGGCGATGACGTTGTGCCGCTCGCCCCCGTGGATGGTCCCGAGCGTGATGACGGCCGAGGCCAGCGGAGAGACGTTGCGCGAGACGATCGTCTGGAGAGCGGGGATCAGCTGGCCGGCGACGGCGATCGCATCGACCGCGAGGTGCGGCAGGGCTCCGTGTCCACCCTGTCCGTGGATGTGGATCCTGAACTCGTCGGTGGTGGCCATGAAAGCCCCCGCGCGAACACCGACCGTCCCGACGGGAAGATGGTTCCACACATGCAACCCCACGGCCGCATCCACACGCGGCCCTTCCAGGACCCCGTCCTCGATGAGCGGGAGAGCCCCACCTGGGCCTTCCTCGGCCGGCTGGAAGACCAGCTTGACACGTCCGCGAAACTGCTGACGATTGGCGACGAGCGTGCGGGCCAGCCCCAGCAACGTGGCCACGTGTGCATCGTGACCGCAGGCATGCATCTTGCCGGGGTGCACGGAGACGTAGGTATGCGTGGAACGCTCGGTGACGGGCAGGGCATCCATGTCGGCCCGGATGAGCAGCGTCGGACCGTCACCGGTTCCCTCGACCACGGCGACAACCCCCGTCCCGCAGCGCACGTGCGGGTCGAGGCCCAGGTCGCGCAACGCCTCGAGAATGACGTCCCGCGTGCGGAACTCTTCGAAGCCGAGTTCGGGATGACGGTGCAGGTCACGTCTCCAGGACACGAGCTGGGGAAGCAGCGGATCGAGGTCGAGAGCCTTCATCGAGCGGGGCCTCCGGTGGCACGGGACACCCGTCCAGTGTAGCATCGGGGGCTCTCGGCGTCGCGCCATGGTGTATCATGAGGACCCGGAACCACAGGCCGCCCTGGCCTGCCCGCTGGATACCGTCCCTGGAAGGATTCTCGCTCGTGGCCGACAAGTCCCAGAAGTTCGCCGACAACGTTCCCGGCAAGTACTACGTCGACATGACCTGCATCGTGTGCGGGGCCTGCGAAGCGGCTGCGCCGTCCAACTTCAAGCTCGCCGACGACGGCAGCCACGACGTGATGTACAAGCAGCCAGGCTCTCTCGACGAGGAAGAGCAGTGCCGTGAGGCCATGGAAGGCTGCCCCGTCGGTTCGATCGGTGACGACGGCGACGCCTGACGGTCTGGAAGCCGGCGCCCGGACACTGAAGTCCCGGGCGCTCGCCGTGACCCTCATCCCCGGTGCCGGAGGCAAGATCCGGTCCTTCTATGACCGTGTACGCGAACGAGAATGGCTGTGGGCGCATCCCACCCTCGCCCTCGATTCCCCGCGCATCGATGATTCCTACATCGCCTGCTTCGACACGGGTGGCATCGATGAATGCTTTCCGGGTGTTACGCCTGGTGAGATGCCCGGTCATCCGGGTCTCCGGATCCCCGACCACGGCGAGTGGTGGAGCCTCCCCTGGGAGACCCGTCTCGTGTCGGATTCCGAGGCCGAAATGGTCGCCCGGGGCGTCCGCTTCCCCGTCGAGATCCGGCGGAACGTGAAGCTCCTCGAAGGATCCGCGGTCCTTCGACTCTCCTACACGCTCCTCTCGCACGGGACGGTCCCCCTTCCCACCGTTTACTGCATCCATCCGCTCTTCGCGATCGAGCCCGGAATGCGGCTCGAGATCGACCCGGGATTCTCGCCGACCGTATCAGGTGGTGAGCCACCCGCCGGGATCCGACCGGGTGACGCCTTCGAGTGGCCCACGCTCGGCCCCCTCGACCTGTCTCGTCTGGATGCCCGCGCGGGAAGCGCCGTCAAGGTCTGGGGGGAGGCCCCGCCAGCGGGCCGGGTCGTGCTCTCGCATCCCGGCTCGCGCTCCCGGCTGGTCGTGCGGTGGGATCCGGCCGAGTTGCCGCATCTCGGGCTGTGGATCAACCAGGGGGGATGGGCCGGAGTACCCGGTGCGGCCCCGTATGCCAATCTCGGCATCGAGCCAGGATGGGGCGGCGTAGATGGCCTCGACGAGGCGGTGGAGCGCACGAAAACCGCCCGGTGGCTCGAACCCGGAGACCTCCATCGGTGGACCATCGAGGTCGCGATCGAGGAGGCCCCGTGACTCCCACCCCCACGCCGCAGGTGGAAGGTTGGCTCTCGGGACCACCGCTGGCGCTGCCCGGTGGACCGGTGCGCACGGCGGTCCTGATCCGGGACGGCCGCATCGTCGCCCTCGGTGAACCCCCGGCAGATGAGCCGGAGGTGATGCACCTCCCGGACGAAGGTCTGCTCGCACCTGGCCTCGTGGAAACCCACATCCACGGCGCCCTGGGACGCGACGTGATGGAAGGGACGCCCGAGGCCCTTGACACGGTGTCCCGCTTTCTCGTGCGCCACGGCGTGACGACCTGGCTTCCGACCACGCTGGCATGCCCGGCCCCCGACCTCGCGCGCGTCCTCGACGCGATCGCCACCCGGATGCGCGACCCCGCGCAGGATGCCGCACGGGTGGCTGGCGCCCACCTCGAGAGCAACTTCCTCTCCCCGCGTCACGTCGGAGCGCAGCCACCGGAATTCCTGGCACCACCGGCCGATCCCGTCCTGGGGGAGGTCCTGGCCCGGCATGGCGAAGCGATCCGGATCGTGACGCTCGCACCCGAACTGCCGGGAGCCCTCGAGCTGACGTCTCGCCTGGTCGGAATGGGCATCGTGGTCTCGGTGGGTCACACGGACGCCACCCTCGAGCAGGTCCGGGCAGCGGTGGCTCACGGGGCGACCCGCGTGACCCATCTGTGCAACGCTCAGCGCGGCCTTCACCACCGGGAGCCTGGGGTGGTGGGTGCGGGTCTCGCGATCGACGCGCTCACCTGCGAGGTGATCGCCGACGGGATCCATGTCCATCCCCTCGTGCTGGATATCGTGGCGCGATGCAAAGGAGACACGGGCACCGCCCTGGTCTCGGATGCATTGCCTGGAACGGGCCTCGCGCCAGGCCTGCACGCCTTCGGCGATCGCCAGGTCCTGATCCGGGACGGGGTGGCCCGCCTGCCGGACGGCACGATAGCAGGGAGCATCCTGACGCTCGACCGGGCCCTGCGGCACGCCCGGGACTGGATGCGGCTCGACGCCGTCGCGGCCATCCGGATGGCGAGCGAAACCCCGGCCCGTTCGGCTGGCTTGACGGATATCGGCTCGATCGAGCCAGGCAAGAGAGCAGACCTGGTCTGGTTCACGGACGACCTCCACGTGAGGGCGACCTGGATGGACGGACAACTGGTCCACGACGCAGCGGAGGAAAGACGGTGATCGATCTCGAACGAGCATTCCGGGAACGTGCGGGTATCCGCGCGACCCACGTCGTCCGGGCCCCGGGACGGGTGAACCTGATCGGGGAGCACACGGACTACAACGACGGACATGTCCTTCCGATGGCGATCGACCGCTGGGTGGGGCTCGCGGGCGCCCCGCGACAGGACGGCCGCATCGTGCTCCATGCGATGCATCGCGACGAGCGGCACGAGAGCAGCCTCGACAACCTGGCCCCCGTGGTGGGTTCCGGACGCCATGCCCACTGGTCGGACTACATGCTCGGCGTGGCGCACGTCCTGCAGCAGGCCGGGTATCGCATCGGGGGTTTCGAGGCCGTCGTGTGGGGCAACGTGCCCCGTGGCTCCGGGCTGAGTTCCAGCGCGGCCGTCGAGGTGGCCACGGCCACCCTGCTCGCCTCCATGTTCGATCTGAAGCTCGATCCACGAGTCCGGGCGCGTCTCGCCCAGCGTGCGGAGTGCGACTACGTGGGTGTCCAGTGCGGCATCATGGACCAGTTCGCCTCCAGTGCAGGCGTGGCCGGCCACGCCATCTGGCTCGATTGCCGGAGTCTCGAGAGCCGGGCCCTCCCGCTGCCCCTGGCCGCGCACGAGGCCGAGGTCTGGGTGATCGATTCCGGTGTCCGCCGGGGGCTCGTCGATTCCGAGTTCAACCGACGTCGTCAGGAATGCCAGCAGGCCGTGAAGGCGCTTGGCCTCGCCCTGGACCGCGTGGACCTGGCCTCTCTGCGAGACGTTTCCCCGGAGGACCTGAACCGGGTCGGAACCACTCTCGAGCCCACCCTCCTGAAGCGTGCCCGTCACGTGGTCGGCGAGATCGCCCGTGTCGAGCAGGCCTTGCGCTGTCTCGAGGCAGGTGACCTCGGGGCCTTCGGCACCCTGATGAACGAGTCCCATCGCAGCCTCAGGGACGACTATGCCGTCTCGATCGCGGAACTCGACTACCTCGTGGGCTCGATGCAGGACACGCCCGGTGTGTTCGGAGCGCGTCTCACGGGCGCGGGGTTCGGAGGCTGCTGCGTGGCGATAGCCCGTCGGGAGGCCCGCGATGAGGTCGAGAACACGATCCTCCCCGCTTACCGGATGAAGTTCGACCGCTCACCGACGCTCTGGGCCTGCCAGGCCGTGGGAGGCGCCGAGATCCTCGTGCCGGAACTCCTCACCCCCTGAACCCGAGGCAGGGGAGTCACGGACCTCGAAGCGCGCGGGCTCTCAAGTTCGGCCCCGATGACCCGATCATCGACTCGGGACCGAGACCGGGGAGGTGGATGATGGCCCTGACGAACTGCCTGCGCTGCGGGAAACTGTTCCGACCGAACGGCGTCCGGGATCTCTGCGGGACCTGCTTCGGTCAGCACGTGTTCGGCGCGCGGCCTGAAAGCGCCACGAGAAGCCCTTTGCGCCCGCCGTCGGCACCGCCGGCCCCGAAGGGGCGGCACACGGAGCATGCCTTGCGTACCGACATCCGGTCGCAGGAAGCCCGCGCACACGGGCCATCCGTGAACCGCGGCATCAGCCGCTACTGAGACGTTTTTCCTGCCCGCTCAGGGCGTGCGGGGAAACGGATCCAGCGCCCGAAAATCCAGCCGATCGTCGCCGTTGTAGAGCACCTTCAGGGGACCGCCGTGGACCTCGGTGGCGCGCATGTGATCCGAGACCTGGTAGACCGGATACCCCATGAGGCGAGAGGGCTTGACGGTACCGGGCCGGATCCGGTTCAGGAACCACGACGAGACCTCGGTGCAGTAAAAGCCGGCCTGGCTGGCAGCGGTGGCAGTCTCGCTCGCCAGGAGGGTCCGGTCATAGGGCTTGCCCACGAAGCGTTTCAGGTCTTCGAGGGCTTCCTGCACCCGGCGGGGATCGGCTTCCAGCTGGAGCACGGCGACGGTATTCCGCCCCGAACGACGGGCATAGGTGGCCCAGTCTTCCTCTACGACGCCCTGCATGCGCCCGGGGGCGTTCCCGAGCCAGCGATCGAGCAGACCGCTCACGGCGCCCCCGAGACCACGCCGGTCCTCGGGAACCTCCGTGACCTGAGCGAGCGCCTGGGTGATGCGAACCGCCCCGTCGTCCCGGACACCCGAAACCACGAAGGTATGCACGGTCTCGCGGCCCGTGCCGGCGATCCCCACCAGGATCTTGCCTTCCTCGGGCCTGAAATGACGGGCCATGAGCGCCCGGGCTTCCTCGATGGTATCAGCACTCAGGGCCCGTGGCCCCGTGGCGGCGCCGGGAGCGGGGGGCGCATTGAAGCGATGCTTGACGAAGGGGCCTGACAGATGGCCCACGGCCCGGTCGAGGGCAGGGGAACGCACCATGGCATCATGGGCCAGCGAGATGCCACTCTCGGTGACATGTCGGGCGGCCGACGACACCGGTTCGCGGGCCTTCCGGACGAAAGGAACCCGTTCGAGGGGCGAGAGCAATCGGGATGACAGACCGGACATGGACCCCTCCTGCAGACGACCGTACGGTCATGTCATCGCGAGAAGGCGGGACTTTTCGATAAAGCCCATTCCAAGACCACTTGAAATCTGGACGAAGAAAAGTCCCCCCGTCCGGAAACGGGGGGACGTGGAGCGGCACCCGGAAGTCCGTCAGGGCTTCATGGATACCGAAGCGGCCGGAGCGGCAGCCGGCTGCGGGGAAGGAGAGGCGACGGGCGGAGCCGACAGGAGCTTCATCCAGCCATCGACCTTCCAGGACCCGACCTGGTACACGGCCGAGCCCTTGCTGGTTCGCGCATAGTAGGTGGACCCGTCGAGCGAGTCCTTGGCCCCGAGTTCGACCCAGTCCTGCTGGGGCTGCTCCTTCGAGCCGAGTGCGACCCGCAGGACAGGTCTGTCGAGCCCGAAATCGGAGAGCTTCTCGACCCGATCCCCGATCTTGCGATCGGCGACCAGCTTGCGGACATTCCCGAAGGGAGTGTCCCAGCCGAAGGTGTCGAGCGATCGCGAGGCATCGGGCTCGTAGCGCCAGTCACTCTCGCCCAGCCGGACGTAGACGGCGGAGCGACTCGCGTCGTCACTGACGGTCAGACGCTTCAGCGAGGCGTCCTGCGAGCGATCCCAGAGCGTGACCTCCTCGATCGTGGGTGCAGGGGCGTCCTTCTTGGCCTCGACGAAGTACGCCCAGGCCCCGATCCCGCCGGCGATCGCCACGAGGATCAGCGTGTTTCTCCAGCCCCCCATGATCAGGCGAGCCTCCGGCGCCAGAACACGAAGCCACCCAGAGCCAGCAGCAGACCGGGAATCACGAAGATCGTCGAGATCCAGACGCTCTGCGCCACGATGCCCGTCAGGTTGACCGAGCGGTCGACGTTGGGCTTGGACGGGATCGAGACCAGCTTGTCCTGATCGGCCGTCCAGTTGACGCTGTTCAGGAACAGGTCGCCGTTGCCATACGCACCGAACAGACCGTTCGAGAAGAACGTCGAGGCACCGAACACCACCATCCGCGAGGCCGGAGTCGCGCTCGAGGACGCGATGTCAGCGGCGATGGCGAGCTTGACGGGACCTTTGTGATCGGTGGCGGGATTGAACTCGACCCGCTTGTCCGAGAGATCGACCTTGCCGAAGCCGGCATCGGACGTCTCGACGAGACTGGTCAGGGTGACACCGTCCGGGTTCTTCTTGGCAAGAGCCAGAGACCGGGCAGCCTGCCAGATGGTCGGGTTGAGCTTGTCCGTGATCGGAGAGTAGCCGTACTGCTGCACGGCGACGGTCGCGAGGTCCCCCATGAGGTTCATCCGCGGATCGAGAACGATGTCGTCCTGAACCTCGATGCCACGGCTCGCGAGGAAGGGTTCGAGACCCGACTTCACGCCCTGAACCAGCGAGATGACGAGCCGACCGCCCTTCGAGGCATAAGCCGTGACGGCCTCGACCTCTTTCGGAAGGAAAGGCTTGCGCGGCCCCGGCACGACCACGAGATGGGCATCCGCGGGGATGGCGGGAGAGGAGAAGAGGTTGAGCTTCTCGACGAGGTAGCCCTGCTTCGTGAGGGTTTCCTTGGCCTGGCTCATGCCATCCTGGTCGAAGCCCTCGAAGCCCGCCTCGCCGTGGCCCTGCACGACGTAGATCTTGAGTTCGGCGGTCTGGGTCGCCTTGATGAGGGCGGCCGTCAGGTCCTGCTCACCGGTGCTCTGGGCCTCGACCAGCTTGGAGCCGTTCTCGACGAAGGCGACGTTGGTCCGGCGCGAAGCGGTCGGGTGGCTCTTGAAGAACAGCTGGACCTTGCCCGGCTCCCGCTGCGGATCGATCATCTCGATCGTGAGCTTGTCCGTGACGTACCCGTACTCGCGCATGAGGTCCTTGAGCTGGACGCCTTGCTGATCGAACGGGTTCACGAACGCGGTGATCTTGAGCGGGGTCGTGATCTCGCGGGCCACCTTCTTGCTCTGGTCGGAGATGCTGAAGGCATGGTTGCTGGTGAGGTCGAACCGCTTGTGGTAGCGCGTCCCCATCCAGTTGAGGACGACCAGGAGGGTCATGATCCCGAGGAACTGGATCAGGTACTGCCCACCCGACTGGGTCCGCTGGTTCCCGAAGAAGGCCCCGAGCTCGCGACGGTTCTGGTAAAGGCTCAGCAGCGCGAACAACGCCATGAACCCGAAGCCGGCATAGCCCGTGTAGGTGATGACGGGGGTCGGCACCTTGGGGAAGAACTGCATGCCGACCTTGGCGCCCAGCAACAGGGTTGCAAGGGCCCCGGTTCCGAGGACGGCGAGATCGAGCGTCCGCGTCTCGCTGGACGATTGAACGGGAGTGGTCATGACTACCTCCAGCGGGAGACGTTGATCGAGCGGACCGTCATGTAGAGACAGGTCCCGATGAACGTGACGTAGAACAGCAGGTCCGAGGTATCGATGATGCCGCGGCTGAGGCTGTCCTGGTGGGAGATGACCGACAGGTACTCGAGCACGCCACTGGCCTGCTGACCCACGATGCTGCTGGCCGAGGGCAGCAGCCAGATGACCAGGCTGATGGCGAAGGTGGCGATCGCCGCGACGGCGACGTTGGCCGTCAGGCTCGAGGCGAGCACGCCGATGGCCATGAACGAGGCTCCCAGGAAGAAGGTTCCCAGGTAGCCGCTGAGCATCGGATACCAGTCCGGATTGGCCTTGACCAGCAGGAACGTCACCGGGAAGACCAGCGTCAGCGCCATGAGGAACACCAGATACCCGAGGGCACCCAGGTACTTGCCGACGACGATCTGGACGTCCGTGATCGGCCGGGTCATGAGCATCTCGAAGGTCGAACGCGAGCGTTCGTCCGCGATGAGCCGCATGGTGAGCGCCGGGGTGATCAGCAGGAAGACGACGGCCAGGTTCTGGAACAGCGGCCGCATGTCAGCCTGACGCGTGGCGAACAGGATGAGCGAGAACAGGTAACCGGAGACGAGCATGAACAGGGCCGCGATGACGTACGCCAGCGGCGATGCGAAATAAGCCCTGAGTTCCCGTCCGGCGATGGCGAGCAACTTACCCATGGGTGAGCACGACCTCCGGGGCTCGATCCTCGCTGGAGGATGCGGCCGATTGCGACGTGACGTTGATGAACACTTCCTCGAGCGAGAGGCGGGAGCTCGACAGCTCCAGCAGGCCCCACTGACGACCGACGATCTCGGCCGCGAGGCGCTCGCGAAGGTCGACTTCCTTCGAGGTCTCGAGCAGGACCGACAGCAGGCCGTTCGCATCGGCCGCCACCTCGGTCTTCAGGACCCCATGCAGGCTGGCGAGCGTCGCCTGGACGTCGTGCTGGGGCCCCCGAACGATGGCCTTCAGGACGTTCCGACCGCGAGCCTTGGCCTCGAGCTGCTCGGGCGTGTCCTCCGCGACGACGGTCCCCTGATTGATGATCAGGATGCGCGAGCAGGTCTTCTGGACCTCCTGGAGGATGTGCGTCGAGAGGATGACGGTCCGCTCCTTCGCCAGGCCCTGGATCAGCGAGCGGATCTGGATGATCTGGTTGGGGTCGAGTCCGTTGGTGGGCTCGTCGAGCACGAGCACGCCCGGCTTGTGGATGATGGCCTGGGCGAGCCCCACGCGCTGCTGGAAACCCTTCGAAAGGGTCCGGATCTCCTTGGTGCGCTTCTCGGTCAGGAAACACGACTCGATGACCTCGTCCACGGCGAGACGCAGGGTCGCTCCCGTGAGGCCGTTGATGCGCCCGACGAAGCGCAGGTACTCGAGCACGCTCATGTCCGGGTACACCGGCGGGTTCTCGGGCAGGTAACCGATCTGGCTCTTCGCCGCGATCGGATCGATGGCCATGTCGACCTCGCCGATGCGGACCGAGCCCGTGGTCGGCATCAGGAAGCCGGTGATCATCTTCATCGTGGTGGTCTTCCCGGCCCCGTTGGGGCCCAGGAAGCCGAGGATCTCTCCGCGTTCGACGCGGAACGAGACATCCTTCACGACCTCGCGGTCGCCATACCGCTTGGTCAGATTATCGACAACGATCATGTCGCAGGAAACCTCCGTGCGGTTCCTCATCGTGCCCCATCCACCCGTGGATGGGTTCACGTTCCGTGCTGGGACGGTCCATCCGACGCTCGCCCGTTAAGGCGAGGTCAAGATGGGCTGCGAGATCCTACCACGGGGTGACGCGCATGGCCACGACGCGAGCGACCAGGATTTCGGTGCAAACGGGCGCCAGCTCTGAATCTGGCCGCTCGACCCTCAGGCGATGATCTCGAGGGCGGACGGGACGACCTGGATCCGGAGGTGACCGGAGTGGGCAAGGACTTCCCCGTCCCCGATGAAGGTCTTGACGGTCGGGCTCTGGATGTCGACACGCTGACCGGACCAGATACGCACGCTGCGACTGTTCACGTGCGAACCGTCGAGCGTCATCCGGAGCGCCGTGAAGAGGCTCCGGAGACGACCGGACCGGGTGACGAGGCAAACGCCCAGGAGGCCGTCGTCGTTGCGGGCATCCGGACAGGCCTGCACCCGACGGGCGATGGTGGGCTGGTTATGCACGAAGACGGCCGTGGAGGGGAAACGACCGCGCGGTTCGTCGTCGATGGACACCTCGACGTCATGGACGGGCAAGGCCCTTCCGAACAACAGCCGGAGGCTGTACAGCACGTATACCAGGCTGCCCAGGGGACGCACGAGCGGGCGCGACCAGGCCCCCGGTGCCTTGATGCGGTTCACGCCGATAGCCGTCTCCGTGACGACGCCGAGACCGCCTGCCGTGACGTACAGCCGACCGTTGATATCCAGCAGGTCGAGGCGGCGAGCTCGCCCTTCCCGGATGCGCGCACAGGCCCCCTTCACGTCGGCGGGAATCCCCATGTGACGGGCCAGATCGTTGGCGGTGCCGGCCGGCACCACGCCCAGCCTGACCCGCGTGTGGGCCAGCTGGTTGATGACGGCATTGACGGTTCCGTCCCCCCCGACGGCGACGACGGTCTCGATCCCGGAGGCCACCGCCTCGCGGACGATCCCGACGAGGTCCTCGGGGGACGCGGGCACCCGGACCACCGCGCCGAGATCGGCGAGCTCGGACTGGATGCGACGGAGCCGCTCGAGGCCCGCGCCACCGCGCGAACCCGGATTGCCGACGACGAGGACCCTAGGCGACGACGGCTCGCGCATGGCCCCCCCCCGGCCGGTAGAGCGGGACGTGGCGGGAGACGATGGCCATCTCGGGGTAGGCATCGAGCGTCGCGAAGGTCATCGGGAGCGCCTCGCGGCTGTAGAAGTTGCGCTGGAAAGCCTCGTTGCGGTGCAGGTCGCGCAACTCGGCTACGAGTGCCGCCTCGTGGGGACGCAGGTGCGGCGAGCGCTCCAGCAGCAGCCTGAGCGCCTGAAAGGGCGAATTCGGGGAGACGAATCGCGCCATGATCCGGCCGAACAGCCGCGCATTGAAGGCCCGGACCGCCGGCGAGGCCGGCTCCCAGACCTCGCGCAGCAGGTGCTGCTCGATGCGGAAGTGGCGCGTCTCGTCCAGCATGTGGGCCCGATGGACCTCGGTGAACAGCGGATCGACGTCCGGGTCCCGGCTGTACTGCCGGTAGAGATGGACGGTGATCTCCTCGAACAGGAGGCCCATCCAGACCCAGGGCATGAAGGTCTCGGGCATCCGGGACATCAGTTGAACGAGCTTTCGGCCTGACGCCCGGTGGATGCGCATCCGACGTTCGGGATACCACTCGGGGCGGGCGGTCTCGAGGAGCCTCCAGAACATCTCGGTATGCCGGTGCTCTTCCTCGATGAGGTCGATCATGCAGCGACGGAGGTCGGCCCCGATCGCCCCGCGCTTGCGGGCCAGCAGATGCTCGACGGCCGGGATCAGGATGTCACCTTCGAGGTAAATGAACTGCTCGCAGATGCCGAGTGCCGCGAACTCCGTCAGGAAAACCATGTCGTCCTCCGCGAGCAGATGACGACTCGGAAGGTATGAAAAGTAGACGAGTGACTCGGGAGCCCAGCGCTTGCCCACGGTGAGGCCGGCACCATACGGAATCGACTCGATCGAGACGACGTTCTGGATCGCCTGCTGATGCAGGCGGGCCGGTTCGACGAGGCTGAGACTCACGGGTTCCCCTCTTTCAGGATCTCGACGCGACCGGTCGTTCCGTCCATCCGCACACGCTGGCCTGCATCCAGGCGGGCACACAGCCCTTTTATGCCCACGATCGTGGGCAGTCCGAACTCGCGTGCGACGATCGCCGAGTGCGAGAGGATGCTGCCCTTCTCGACGAGCAACCCCGAGACCGCCGGATAGATGGCCACCCAGCCGGGATCCGTCCGGGGAGCCACCAGGATCTCCCCCGACAGGCGCAGATCGTCGCCCGGCTCGCGCACGAGGCGCGTCACGGCTTCGACCTTCCCCGGACAGCACGGAGTCCCGGCCAGCTCGTCTGGCCCCAGGTCGGCAACTTCCCCCGTCCGGACCGTCCCGACGTAACGGTCGAGCGCATGCGGCGGGCCGAAGGTGACGAAGCGCTCGTCGGGTTCGACCGTGCGGAAAGCCTCGAACTCGGCCCGGCGCAGGTCGGTGAGCGCCTGGAGGTTGCGTGTCACGGAGCGTCCATCGACGTACGCGACGATCTCCTCGACCGTGAGGTAGAAGATGTCGTCCACGGCCCGCAGCAGACCCTGACGGACCCAGTCGGCCCCGATGGCCCGGAACAGGCGACGCACGGCCCCGAACATCCGGGTGCGCGCGAAGCGCAGGTTCTCGCGATTTCGCACGTGCTTGCGCGTCCACCCGAGGACCTTCCGGAACAGCATCTGGCGCATCGGATGCCCCCGCAGGGCCTCGTCGGCGCGATGCTCGGCAGCCTGCCGCACGGCGCGCTCCCGGGCCTCGAGCGCCTCGAGATCGGTCGCCCCGGTGGCGAGATAGTTCCGGAGCATGACGGCGACGAAAGCCGGATTTTCCCGCAGAGACGGCTCCTCCAGCTTGAGCTCGTTCATGCCGCGATCGCCGTAACGGCGCATCCAGTCGGCCAGATCGGCGCGGAGGTCTGCCAGGCCCGGATCTCGCTCCAGGAACTCGAAAAAGGCTGCAGGCGACTCATCGAGGGCGCGTCGCGCCGGCGCATGGCCCCGCAGACGGGCGGCCATCTGCATGAGACGCCGCGTCGGCTGGGTGCTCTCGAGACCGCCCTCACCCGCCAGCAGATCGTTCTGGAAGGCTCCGTCGGCTGCGAGCCAGCTGGCACAGAGCCGCCCGAGAACGGCGTAACTGAGCATGGCCCCGACGTCGGTCATGATGGGCGCCTGCCAGTGCCGCGTCGTCGCATGGACCTGGTGCTCGAAAAGCTCGAGACAGCGCGCCGCATCCCAGCCCTCGAAGGTCTCGTCCGTCAGGTCCTCGAGGGCCCTGGCGATCCGATCCTCGAATCGTCTCACCAGACCGTCTATGGTCGCGAAGGTCCAGACGATGCGCCCGATCATGCCGAGCATCCGGGGCAGATCGCGCGTCCAGCGTGCGAGACCGGTGCTGGCCGGGGGAAGTCGGTAATCGAGGGACTCGCGGACCCCCATCATCGCTTCCATGGCCCCCCGGCTGAAGGCGAAGCCAGGTAGCATCGCGAGCGACTCGTACCAGGTCAGCAGGTTGTAGTAGACGCGACCCTGGATGAGACCGAGATAGGCATGGGTGGTCCGCTCGCGCTCTTCCCCGACGTGAAACGGCACGCCGAGCATCCGACCGAAGAGCGTGTACACGGTCTGGTACGAGCGCGACGCGAAGGAAAACGTCAGGGGCGTCGTGACGCCGGAGTAGCTCTCGACGATGTTGGAGTTGTCCCAGAGCAACTTGCGACCGCCGATGGGGCTCGTGATCGGACGGACCTGAAGAGCATGAAGCTTGCCCTGGTAGAAAGCGCCTTCCACGTCCACGGGACGCCCGACGCGCGAGGCCGCCGTCGTGAGCAGAGCATGGATGGCCCGGCATTCGTCGTCGGAGAGCACGCGGCGGCCGCGCAGGTCGACCGGGACCTCCACGGTGGCGACTCCGCCGTCACCGACGGGTACGACCATGTGCTCCTGGTCCGACGTCTCGTAGATCAGGACGTCACCCGTCGAGGCATCGAGCACGATCCGGTCAGCGTCCACCGCCCCCGAGACGAGCCCGTCCCCGAGACCGTGAGCAGCGCTGACGACCATCTCGGCGGGATCGCGCGTGACGACGTTGGCGCTGAACCCCACCCAGGATCGATCGGCCGGGATCATGGTCTGAACGACGACGGCCATCGAGAGTCCGTCGCATGACAGCCCGTGGCGGGTGCGGTAGGCCATGCCCCGATCCGAATGGAGCGACTGCCAGCAGCGGACGACGGCCTCGGCGATCGCCTCGGGGCGGTCCTCGACGTGGAGGAACGTATCGAGCTGCCCCGCAAAAGAGGCCTCGGTCCCATCCTCGTCCAGGGCGGAGCTGCGAACAGCCACCGTGCCACGTGGCAAGGCGGCGAGTTCGCCACGGATGCCGCCGACGAGGCGCGCAAAAACGGATGGCTCGAAGGCGAGACGCGCGATGGTGTCGCGTCGCCCGGCCGGAGTGTCCCCCAGGTCGTGTCCCGCGACGATGGCTTCATAGAACGTGGACGGAATGATGAAAAAAGGCGGCACCTCGAGCCCCCAGGCCTCGAGCCGCAGGAGAGATGCGCCCTTGCCCCCGACCTCGCGGGCATCGATCTCGGGGATCGTCACGGATCGGGTTTCGGTCGGAGTCATCGGAACATCCCCCAGTCGATGAGGAGTGCGAGGTTGAACACGAGCACGGGCAAGGCAGCGACCGCCTCGACGCGCCGGCCGAGGTCACGCGGATATCCGTCCACTTGCCCCTTCCGCACGCCGGTCACGAGCACCCCGAAGGCCAGAGCCCATGCCGCCACGGCGGAGAGCCAGGAGGCCACGTGGAGGTGCAGCGGACCCGAGAGGGCCGCCAGCAAAACCAGGGAAGCCGCCTGGAAAGCCAGCAGGGTCGCCACGGCGCGGGGAATCCCGAGCCGTCCCGAGTACGAATCGACCCCGGGCTTTTCATCGTCGGGATGCCAGACCTTCCGGGCGACCTCGAGCGAGAAGACCATGCCATAGCCGACGCCGGCATAGCCGAGCAAGGGCCACGCAAAGGGATCCGACGCGGGCGATAGCCCCGGCAGGCTCGCGTAGATGGCGAGCACCATGCCATAGAGGATGGCCATGTGGCTCAGGCCGTACACGAACAGGTGCCGACGAAGCCACGGGCCGATGCCGAATTCCCGGAGCATCAGGAGCGTGTAGCCGATGCAACCGGACACCAGCAGGAGGAACCGTCCCCCCACGAGCGCGGCGAGCCCGAGTTCGAGCGCGATGGCCGCGATCGCCAGGCTTCGCAGCTGCTCGAGCGTCACCCAGCCTCGCGAGAGGACGCGCCCGGGGTAGGCCACGCGGTCGATGGCATGGTCCTTGTGCTCATCGAAGACCCTCAGGTGAAAGAACATCAGGACGAGCACGAGGGTCACGAGGCCCAGCCTCCCCGCGATCGCGGGCTCCGGGGCGACACCGGCCACCGCATGCGCGGCGAGACCATGCGCCGCGACCATCATGCCCGTGGTCACCACGGTGGTGCCGGGCTTGAATCGCTCGTCGAGGTAGGCCTTGAAGCGCAGGGGCCAGGCAGGCCAGGACACGTCGGGGGTCATGAGGGTCTCCGGGACAGCCATTCACGCAGGCGAGCGAGTTCGACCTTGGAATTATGCCGCAGATCCCGGGGCATCCGGGGATGCCAGGCGAGGGCATCGAGGCCGAGTTCGGCTCTCAGAGGCTCGAGACGCGCGAGCAAGGCTTGCGGATCCACCCCGTCCTCCGGCTCCACGACGACCCAGGCCCGGCTTTCATACCCGACCAGACACGCGTCGCGCACGCCCACGACCTCCCGAAAACGGCGCTCGACGGGAAAGGGAAACAGGGGGCCCCCGACAGTCTGCACGATGGCGCTCAGCCGCCCCGTGAGATGCAGGCGACCCGCCGTGTCGAGATGACCGGTGTCCCCCGTCCGGTGCCAGACCCGCCCTCCGGGCTCGCGGATCTTGTTTTCCGCGAACGCGACGGGATCGTCGGCGTAATCGATGCTGACGTGGGGGCCAGCGACGACGATCTCTCCCCGCTCCCCAGGAGCCACCTCCCACCCGGACCAGCCGGCCTCCCCGAGCACGATGGGGCCCTCGTGCCGGCGGACGAGGCGCAGATCCAGATCGGGATGGACGGTACCGACGCAGACCCCGTCGACATCCGGAACGTCACGGGCTTCCTCGGCCGTCAGGACGGCGATGGGCTCGACCTCGGTCGACCCGTAGGCGGCGGCAGCCTGTGCCCCGGGCGGCAGCCGATCCTGGATCCGCTGCAGGAGCACCCGGGACACGAGGGATCCCCCCACGAAGGCCAGGCGCAGGGGCAGGAGCGCCCCCGAGGGCTCCAGATGAGCGAGCAGGCTTTCATAGAGGGCAGGGGGCCCCGTGAGGACGGTGACACCGCCCTCACGCATCTGCTCGATCAGCACCCCGGGGTCGGCCTCGGCGATGCGCCCGGGTGGAAAATCGGGAATGACGGCGCCGCGCCCGTGACACAGCGGGTCGAAGAGCATCACGGGCCAGGGAGCCATCTGGACGTCGTCAGGTCGCATCGCCCTGCGGGCATCGAGGTGGGCGAGCATCTCGATCACGTGTCCGTGCGTCCGACGCACGGGCTTGGGGCGCCCCGTGCTGCCGGTGGTGTAGGCGATGGAAGCGACATGGTCAGGAGTCACGGGAGCGATCGCCGGATCGGGGGCCGTACGCTCGAGCATGCGGCGGAAGGGGCGCCCCCAGAAACCCGGACCGACTCGCACGTGATGCGGGATGGCCCGGAAGGCCGGACTGACGAGCCGGAGCAGGTGCGCGCGAGGCACCCCGAAAAAGGCATCGGGCCGGGCCATCGCGCAGGCCGCATCGAGTTGCTCCCGCCCGGACCACGGATCGAGGAACACGCAGGAGGCCCCGACCTGGGTGGCCCCCATGACGATGGCATAGAACGCGATGGACATCGGGACCAGCACGACGATCCGGGAGCCGATGCCCAGCCCCCGGGCACGCAACCAGGCTGCGATCCGGTTGGCCTGGTCTTCCAGCTCAGCATACGTGACCCGGACCGTGCGGCCCCCGGCTTCGCGTCCGGACAGGGCGACGCGTTGTGGTGAGCGCGCCGGCCCACGCAGCGTGAAGTGGGCCAGATTGTGCTCAATCGAGGGTGCAGCCATGGAGGACGTAGGTGCGCATCGTGCGTGCGACGCGACCGCTCATGCGGTTCGAGGCATTGTCGTCCTTCATGAGCGCATGGACGGCCTGCCCGAGGCCGCGCTTGAGGAGCTCGCGGTGAAACTGGAAGGTCAGACCCATTCCGAGGCGCGTGTTTCGATGAGAGGGAACGACCCCGACGGTCTTGAGGATCCCGACGCCCTCGTGCACGTGGCCCGTGCAGAAGCCCACCAGGGCCCCCTCCGGATCGAACGCCCCCAGATGGATGGCACCCGTGGTGGGTCCACCGGCCAGCAGCGAGGCAAACTCGGTGGGAGCGATGGGGGAGAAATGGGCATTGCGCGAGAAGGTCTCGAGGACCAGGCGGTACACGGCGGGAAGCAAGGGAGGCAATTCGCCGGATTCGAGCGTCCGGATGGTCACGCGTGCGCCTCGCCGCAACCACTTCTCGACGAGGTCCATCCACCACCACGGGGGATTGCGCTTCTCGAGGTAGCGGCTGACGAAGCGGTCCGTGACCTCGAGGCCCATGAGGCGGTAGTCTTCCTGCCGGTGGGGAGGCTCGACCGTCTCACCCGGAAAGGGAAACGCCACGGGACCCCAGTCCCGCTCGAGCACCCGGTACGGAAGCCAGGTGTTCAGGAAGATCGGCCCGAGCAGACGCTTGACCCCGCGTTCGAGGGCCCAGGAACGGCTCGCCGCGACGAGTGCGAACAGGATATCGAGCCGCTCGTCGCCCTCGCAACCGCTCGCGACCCGCAGCCCCGAGAAGGCCACGAACGGCTCATCCTGGACGGCCGGATCGTGGGATAGCAACCACCCCGCTCGATCGCCCACGAGTACGATGGCAGCCGCCCCACGCCTCAGGAACGGCCCATCGGGGGCCAGCCAGGTCGAGACGAGGTCCGAAGGAAGATGCGCCGGCCAGGGCCCGATGGCCTCGAGACGGGCAAGTGACCCGGGTGAGACCGGGAGGACCAGCGTTTCAGGGAGCGTTCCGGCGTGCACGGCAGGTCCAGTGAAAAGGTGACGGGCTTGCGTGCCCATGTTCGCATGGGCCCCGGCCCGGGGCAAGGCGAAGACGGGATCACGGCCGGTCGGTGCCTTGGCCGCCGCCTGCAAAGTGCGCTAGGCTGTGAGGCATGGACTGGCTCGAACGCTGGGCACGCACCGCGGTCAAACATCACCGTCTCCTGCTCGTGGTCTGGGGCGTGCTGGTCGTACTGGCAGGTGCCGTGGCAGGTCGCCTGGAGGGCCGTCTGCAGCCGGGCACGGGCGATCTTCCCGGTAGCCCGAGCGACCGGACGGCCCACCTCATCCGTACACGGTTCGCCAATCCTTACACCCAGTCGATGGTCGTGGTCCTGGACGCCCGCGGCGAGGCCTCCCGGACCCGGGAGGTCGTGCAGGACCTCGCGACCGCGCTGCGCGCCCTCCCGGAGGTCCGTGAGGTCACCGTACCCGGCGATCCCGGTGCACCACCCGGCCTGGTCTCGCCCGAGCACCATCGACAGGTGATGCTCGTCGGCCTCGGGGCCGTCTCCAGGCGCGAGGCCGAACGGGTCGTCGAGGGCCTCCGGACGGCGATCGCCCCCGTGGTTGCCCGCGGACGTCATACCGACCCGACCCTGGAGGTCCTGGTCACGGGGCAACATGCCCTCACGGTGGATCTCGACCGTTTCGGCACCGAGGACTCCACGGCGGCCGAGAACCGCGCCTTCCCGCTCACGGCGATCGCCATGGGCCTCGCCTTCGGCACGCTGGTGGCGGTCCTGACCCCCCTGCTCATGGGGGTGGTCGCGATCGTGCTCGCGGCCGCGGTCCTGTGGGCGCTGTCGCATGCCCTCGACATCACGGTGTTCGCCCAGAGCATCGGCTCGATGCTGGGCCTGGCACTGGGCATCGACTATGCGCTGCTCGTCACGAGCC
>Ga0079301_1000140_pt1 | contig 35507 bp, 27 predicted proteins | sample Wag4_2014_7_11_3_FD_74797 | JGI IMG/M metagenome (GOLD analysis project Ga0079301, IMG submission 74797) | Fresh water mixed with fracking chemicals microbial communities from Ohio, USA - Utica-2 Time Series FC 2014_7_11 | ecosystem: Engineered > Industrial production > Chemical products > Input... | reverse complement strand
CAATATCCGTCTTCACCGGTGGTGTGGGTAGCGGTGTGGGTGTTGGCGTGGGTGCTTCGATTTCAGGTGGCGGCGGCGGTGGTGGCGTAGGCTTGCTTTCGCTCACTGGGGCCGCGCTGGTCGTAGCGGTTTGGCTACCTAGCAATGGCGGCGGTGGTGGAGGCGGTGGTGCCGACCACAACTCCACACCAATCGCACTCGGTTGTGGTTTGGGTGGGGAAGTAAATTGCAACAAAAAAGCCCCTAACAGCAGCAGGTGCAGCAGAATAGAGATGGCTAACCCACGCCAATTATGTTGCTCGTTGTCGTGCTTCATCATTCGGTTTTAACCAGCAGGCCAACTCGGGAAATATTTGCTTTTTGTAACACAGACATCACATCCATTACCTTTTCATAGGCAACGGTTTTGTCAGCAGAAATCACCACGGGTCGTTGTCCTTGTGGGCCAAGGTGGGCTTGTACCAGTGGCAAGACTGCGTCTAAGGATGTTGCTGTTTCGGTTTTTCCCTTATCGCTGACAGCATAGTGACCCTCTTTGTCGACTGTGACTTGGATCGGTTCACTTTCCACTTGCGCGGCTTGCCCGACACTTGGCAAATTAACGATGCCAGGTGAAAACATCGGTGTTGTCACCATGAAAATCACCAGTAATACCAACATGACGTCGATATACGGCACCACATTCATTTGGCTCATAGAGCGACGGGCACGGCGGTTGAGCATAGTTGTGGATAAATTCAAAAAATTAAGAAAAAGTCATAAAACAAAAAACCCGGCGTTGACCGGGTTGTTGACGGTTCCCCACTTGTAAAGTGGGGATGTCGCACAGCGGGTCAAACACCGCACCAAGCTTACTCGGGTTGGTAAACATAGGGCTTTTGTTTCACTTTGGCTGCGTTAAAGCGTTTTTGCTCATCCAAATCCACTTTTTTATCCCACCAAGTCAAACGAAAGCGACGGCGTTCTTCGTCGATATGGGGGTTCTTTTCCAAAAATTCATTCATGAATCGGGTGAAATCGGATTCATACATTGCCATGACTGCTTACTCCAAAAAAAGATCCTGCAACATCATCAGAAAAAAATTTAGACCAACCACTCACGCTTATCGTGTTTTTGTACCAAAGTCCGATAGGCCTGTAGCAGTTTTTGATATTTCCCACTGGTTGGGTCTTGTTTACGCACTTTATCTAAATAGCCATGTGCTTTGGCGATGTAACTCTCATGCCAGCCTTTTTGATGGACAAAGCCTAAAATCGCATTGACCGCGTTCAACATAATTTGGCTATTCGATGGCAATTCCTCCACCGCTTTAATAAACATGCTGACCGCTTCTTCCAGTTTGCCGGATTGTGCCAAACGCACCGCATCGTTGTTAAGATCCACCACGCTTTGGACGTTTTCCGCAATCAAGGCCAGACCATCTGCCTCACGGCCTTCAACACGAAACACGGTGGCAATTTTATCCAACACTTCTTCATTATCGTGGTTATTTTTGACCAGTTTTTCTACCACTTGCTGGCCAATGTCATCACGACCTTGTTGATAGCTGGCGTGAACTAATTCTAACTGCGCATCTTGTGACAACAGTGGCGCAAGGTCTTGATACTGCATGACAGCTTGATCGAGTAGTTCGCGGGCGCGGTGTGGATTACCCATTTGTTTTTGAATTTGGCTTTCAACCAAATCGGCCATCCATTTCGCTACCGGATCGCCGCGAAATTCTCTGCGGACGACCGAAGCTGTTTGCAAAGCCTCTTCCATATCACCTTTTAACCGCTGTAAACGGGCAAGGTTGGCGTAATCTTCCGCACAGCGATAGGTTGAGTATTTTGCAATATCAATGGTTTTATTCATTGCTTTGGTGGCGGTTTCGTAATCTCCATTGAGCACGGCCGCCTCACTCAACGCTTTTTGCCGATGTAACACCACCGGTGACAATTCAACTGCCCGTTCTGTCACCTGTTGTGCTTCTTGAAACTCTTGTCGAGCATGGTGAATTCTTGCCAACCAATCATAAGCCTCCATGATTTGGTCGTTTTCTTTAATCACCTCATTAAATAAGACGGCAGCTTCATCATATTGTTTGGCGAGGGTGAGGCACTTCCCTAACCCCATTTGTGCCCACGCCAAGGGCTTGACCGCCAAAATTTGTTCATAGACTGATTTAGCGCCAAGGTGGTCACCGATTTTTAGACAAAGGCTGCCTTTTAACTTCATAAAATCAATGGTGTATTCATCTTTGGCGAGGATTTTTTTATCACATTCTGCAATCGCAGCGAGGTACTCATGCCGCAGCATAAAATCATCGACACATTTCATCGCTTCTTTGCGAATCATGGCCCGTTCTAACCGCACCCGCAGTTGTTCGCCGGTAAAGGGCTTTAAGACATAGCCATCGGGCGATAACTCAGCCGCACCAATTACCCGCTGTGCTCGGCGCTCACCAGTCACAATCATAAAGACGCAAGATTGTTTAATGAGGTTCTTTTCTTTAATTTCGGCTAGAAGATGTAAACCGTCATAGCCGTTACCTAAATCATAATCACATAAAATGATATCAACATCAAAGCGCCCCAACTTTGATAAAGCATCACCTGCGCGCATGGCGTATTCCACCTTATTGGCGCCGAAGCTGGCTAAGGTCATCGACAGTGCCCTTTGCATTTCCGGCACACTGTCAATGATCAATACCAGCTTAGAGGCATAGGGGTTTTTATCCTCAACACGCAGAGTCTGGATGCCAGAATGACCGCTTTTCAAAGTATTCATGATTTTTTCAAACTGCTTTCTATCATCTATTTATTTGTCTTGGGGTGATCGACGCAAACCGCAGGTCGAGCCATTTTAGCCCGTGTTGCACAAAATTGACGTGAATTCTTACACTTTGTCCACGTTCGATTTGTGCAATGCTGCCACAACCAAATACTGGATGTTCAACCGTTTGCCCAATAAACCAACCATCAACTGCGGTGTGTGGCATGTGTGGTGCAATCGGTGAACGTGCAACCCCAATGGTTTGTAAAATATTGGCAGGAATATCATCCACAAAACGCGAGCGCAGCGGATAACGCATTTGGCCATGTAAAAAGCGGGCTTGGGCATGGCTCAAAAATAATTGTTGTCTGGCACGGGTCAACGCAACATATAACAAGCGTCTTTCTTCTTCTAAACCGCTGTGTTCACTCAGCGCATTTTCATGGGGGAATAAACTTTCTTCGAGGCCCACTAAAAAAACGCTGTGAAACTCAAGCCCTTTCGCTGCGTGTACCGTCATCAGTTGTACCGCATCTTCCCCTGGTTTTGCGCCATGTTCCCCAGCTTCGAGTGCCGCATGTGCCAAGAAATCGGCCAATGGCCATTCTGGATTCGTTTGGCTAAATAGGGCCGCCGCATTCACCAACTCATCCAAATTGTCCAAGCGCTCGCGGCCTTCCTTTTCTTGGCCGTAAAACTCGCGTAAACCCGACCCTTTCACCACCGCTTCAACTTGACTGGCAAAATCCAACGATTGGCAGGCTTCTTGTAGCCGTTCGATCAGTAAGGTAAAGGTCAGGAATTTACTGGCCACACGACCAGTGAGTTGGCTACAACTTTGCCACAGCGATTGCTGTTGTTGGGCAAATTGTTGTAATTGTTCTACGCTGCGGCTGCCGATCCCTCGTGCCGGGACATTGACCACCCGTAAAAATGCTGCATCATCATCGGGGTCGAGAATTAAACGTAAATAAGCCAACGCATGTTTAATTTCTTGCCGTTCAAAGAAACGCAACCCACCATACACCCGATACGGGATACCCGCTTGAAATAAATGATGTTCCAACAAGCGTGATTGGGCGTTAGAGCGATATAACACTGCAATCTCGCTATACGGCAGGGCCTGTTGGCGTAAAGCACGCACTTGTTCAAGCACATGCTCGGCTTCGTTTTGTTCATTATTGGCTTGGAACAGTTTAAGCGGCGCACCCTCTGCCGCTTCTGTCCACAGCTGTTTTCCTAGGCGTTGCTGGTTACGGGCAATAACGGCATTGGCTGCTTGCAAAATAGCACCGGTGGAACGGTAGTTTTGTTCAAGTTTAATCGGTTGCTCGATGGCATAGTCCTGCATCAGACGTCGCATATTGCCAATTTCTGCCCCGCGAAACCCATAAATGGATTGGTCATCATCACCAACAGCAAAAATTTGATTATCACTTCCTGACAACAAAGTCAGCCAACGGTATTGCAATGCATTGGTGTCTTGAAATTCATCAATTAAAAGATGGGCAAATCGTTGTTGATAATGCTCGCGTAGTGCAGCGTGTGCCGCCAGCAATTCATAACTGCGTAGTAACAATTCGGCAAAATCGACCGTATGTTCCTGCTCGCATTGTGCTTGATAGGCAAGGTAGAGTTGTTGCAATTGTTTGCCATAGACATCATGCGCTGGTGGGAGTTGTTGGGGGCGCAGACCTTGTTCTTTATTTTGATTGATAAAAAACTGAATTTGTTTTAGTGGATAGCGTTCGCTATCGATATTGTGTTGCTTCAACAGTCGTTTGATGGCACTGAGCTGATCTTGCATATCGATGATGGCAAAATTTTGTGCTAAGCCAGCATCTCGCCAATGTTGGCGCAAAAAACGATGGCACAGGCCATGAAATGTGCCAATCCACATCCCTCGGCACGATTGCCCAATCAAGCCCTCAATCCGTGTTTGCATCTCGCGGGCCGCTTTGTTGGTAAAAGTGACCGCTAAGATGCGATAAGCTGGCACTTGTTTTACCTGTAACAACCAAGCAATGCGGGTGGTTAATACGCGGGTCTTGCCACTGCCTGCGCCAGCAAGAACCAGCGCAGAGCCTTGCTCAAGGGTGACGGCGTGACGCTGTGGTGGGTTGAGACCCGCTAATAAGGAATCAGACATAAAATAAACTCGGCATGAAATTTGCTGAAAATTGTACGATTTTTTTCACCCAACTCCGATTTTTGACTTGAATTCAAACAGTCGTTTAAGGCATGATGCACAGGATATAAAATATGACAAGGATGGAGTTCATGACCTACTTTACCTTAGAAAAACGTGACAGCGTTTATCTGTTGACCATGGTGAACAGTGGGGTGGCCAATGCACTTGACGACGATATGTTAGAAGAAATGCACCGCCATCTCGATACCATTGAATCCGACCCCGCACCACATTTGGCGTTGGTGATTACCAGCGCCGATCCAAAATTTTTCAGCAATGGCATCAATCTCGATTTTATCCGTAGCCGTGGTATGGATTATCTGTTTGCCAGCTTTGTCCCACGTTTAGATGCTTTGTTGGCTCGTTTGGCTTGGCTGAATGTACCAACACTTGCCGCGATCAATGGCCATGCTTATGGCGGTGGTGCGTTGATGGCGGCGGCCTGTGATTTCCGTTTTATGCGTGCCGACCGAGGCCGTATTTGTTTCCCTGAAGTCGATCTGAAGTTGAGTTTGTCTGATGTGATGGTCGAATGCTTAGGTAATTTACCCAATGAAAAAATCCGTTGGGAGATGGCGGTGACCGGTTTGGCTTTGGGGGGCGATGAAGCGGCGGCGGTTGGCGTGGTGGATAAAGCCCTGTCAGAAGAGAGCCTGCTAGAAGAAAGCTTGACCTATGCGGCCTACCTCGCCAGCAAAGACCGCCGTGCCTATACCCGTATCAAACGCGCTATGCGCGGTGCACGTTGGGCCCGTTTTATCCCAAAAAATGACAATTAACCTTAATGTCATGGTTTTATCGCGTTATTTTAATGAATGAGCATTAGGTTTTTGTGCAATAAGGGCTATAACTGAATTGCGAGTGATCGCGAATGATCCAGCAGGTAAAACAGCAATATGGCTTGAATGAAAAGTCTGCTGTTTGATACACGATATTGTGACGTGGCTGGAAAAAGCAGTAAGGCTGTTTGGTAGTAAGCTGTTAGGAAGTTGTCAGCGCGGTAGTTTGTTCTTTAGAAAGTAGTTTGTTGAAGAAGGGTTAGACCGAGCGTGTTGGGCTGTTGAAGTTGTTGTGTGAAGTTGAAGTGCGTATCAAAACTCGGTCTAGCAGTGATCAACTTTTGCGCATGAGTTGCGCGGACGATCTTTCAGAAGTGTAGTTTGCCGTATTGTTTCCGACTAACCTGTTGTTTTCTGTCTTTCTGCCAACCGAGGGCCGCGCAATGCGGCCCTCTGCACATCTGGCACTCAGTTAAACACCTTCTTCTGCCACGATCGGCGGTTCAACATCGCACAAACCAAGATAACGGCATTCCAACTGCTGTTCTAACTCGTCCATACTGATAATTTGCAAGCGCAACCGCGTGCCCGGTGTCAGTTCGCTAGGTAAACCGGCCAAACGGAAGGCAAACGGCAAATTCTCAAGGCGGACTAAATCTTCTTTCAGCCAAGTTGCCGTGGTGTCGGTGATATTTTCCTGTTGCAACCAACGTAAACACCAATAGCGTTCCATTTTTGATTGGAATTGGCCATAGGCGGTATAGGCGGCATCAAAATCACGCAGCACTGCAAACAAGCTTGCATCATTCCGTGCAAAGCGCGGTGGTGTGTCTGTCACCATGGCAATCAATTGTTGTTGATTGACAAAATCGACTGCTCGCCGCAACGGGGAGCTGGACCAAGCGTATTGTTCAACGCCTAAGCCGACATGCGGCAGTGGGCTGGTGGTCATTTTGACCTTACCGTTGGTTTGTGCACGATAGAGCCCACCAATCCCTGCCTGTGCTAAATCCCCGCCCCAAGTGCTGTTGACCAAAATCATCAATTCAGACACCAATTTATCCATTGGCGCACCGCGTTTGCGGCGGGTGATAATCACTCGTTCACCCTCAAGGGCAAAGTTGTAATCTACCTGCGGTGGGCGATTCGGATCTGCTTTGCCACGTTTTTGCTCCAGCACATTGGCAAATTGCCATAGCCAGTTTAATTCTTCTTTGTAGGGATAGGCTTCTCCCTGTTGTTGTCCCACCGTTTCTTCGTTGAAAAACACTTCTAAACGGTCATGGCGTAGGTTATCTGTGATAAAAACCTGTTCTAGCACACTGTGATGGCCAAGAATCTCCCACTCTGGGCTGACATCGATATACATGCTCAAAGCAGGGACGTAATGTCCTTCTTTGAGTGTGAAGTGTGTGACCACCTCTTCCGGTAACATGGTGATCTTGTCGCCGGGGAAATACACGGTGGACAACCGTTGTTGAATGATTTTTTCTAAATCACTTTGGGCTGAAATACCGAGCGCAGGTGCAGCGATGTGAATCCCAACCTGATAGTGCCCATTATCTTGTTTGACCAGTGAGAAAGCGTCGTCAATTTCTGTGGTGGCAGCATCATCAATCGAGAATGCGCGGACATTCGCCTGTGGTAGTTCATGTTGCAGTGTCGGGGCTTGATAGGATGGAAAACCACGACCTTTGGGAAAGTGCTCTAACAAGAAACAAGACAGCAAAAACTGTGGGACGGAAGGAATCCCGCCGCGTTTGGCTAATAGGCGCAGGGGTGACTCGGCTAAATGTTGGCTGGCCTGATCGAGTGCTTTATATTCCAAGGTGTTTTTGTCTGGTTTAGTCAGCAAAGCAGGAATATGTGGCAACCAGTTCGGTGGAACTTGACCTTGGGTTAAATCAGCTAACCATTGGTCGATTTGTTGTTGTTCGCGCTTTTTGCGTTCAATACCGGCCAAAGCCGCTTGCAGAGATTCTTCAGGCGCAGCCTTATAACGGCCACGACCTTTGCGATAGAAATACATCGGTGCGCCATGCAAGCGAATAGCAACCGCTGCCTGTTGCACTGCACTGGCCTGTGTCCCGTAATACTCTTGTGCCAAGCTATCGAAAGAAAACTCGTCACTGCCACAACATGACCAGAGAAAATCGATATCGAGCTCGGCAGCGAGCGCTTCCGCCTGTGGTAAAAAGTCGGCTGCGGTACCTTCAAAACGTAATAGAACCTGTGCTGTTTTGATTTTACTGCGCTTTCCATGTGGCGCTTCGACTTGTAGGCTGGCATCGGTTGCCGTCATGATACTGCCTACCTTAAAGTTGCCATCTTCTTCATAAAATACGTTTTTCATCGCCGCCTTCGCTTCGCTATCAGGTTGCCGATTATAGCAGTACAGTGATTTTCGTAAGGCCAGACCACACTATGACACTCTTAATTTCCCCTCCCTTTGTGCCTGTTTTATCCGAGTTAGAGGCGGTTTGCTCAAAATTGGTAAAACAGATCAGTTTGGCTGAATTGGCCCATGCGGAATATTTGGCACTCAATTTGAAGTGTCTGGCTGAACATGAAAATAACGACGGGCTGGCCAACGAAGCCAAGCGTTTGGCGCATTTCTTACATGGTTGTGTTGCCGATTTGCCGCAAGATAAGAATGATTTTGTCGTGACACTTGCTGCTCATCGCAATTTATTGCGGCAACGTGCCAGCCAAGCCACAACGCCCGTTGCTCCGACTGAACCAAGCCAGCCACGCTTACGCCAAGGCTTGGTGTTATTGGCGCCCGAGTCTTTCCAAGTGGGGCCGCTGCCCAGTCAATTACAGTGGTTTGGCTATGAAGTCCATCAGGTCAATGATGTCAACGCGCTATTTGCCTTGCCACGTCCCGAAGCCTTATTGGTGTTCAATCGCTTTGATGGGGCAGATTTGCCGCTGTTGAGCCGTTTGAAAGTGTTATGCGCGGGGCCTTTAGCAGGTGTGCCGCTGATTTTTCTATGTCCACAACCCAATTTTGAAATTCAACTGGCCGCCTTGCGGGTGGGGGCGGCGGCAGTATTGACGTGGCCAGTCGGACGGGAAGAAATCGTTGAGGTATTGGAACATGCCCGTCGTGAACAAGACGCGGCGCCTTGGCGGATGATGCTGTTATGTGACAGTCAAACGACACAACACCCATTTCAAGAATCACTCAAAAAACACGGGGCAGAGCTATTGGTTTTGCACGACCCCGCTTTACTGATGAACCGGATGATTTCTTTCAAACCAGAAATGGTATTGATTGAAGAGCAATTAGCCGAGTGCACAGGGCTCGAGGTGGTGAAACTGATTCGACAACAGGCCAGTTTAGCGCCGGTACCGGTTTTATTGTTATGCCATGATCGACAACAAGCCGCATGGTTAGCCGAAACCGCCCCAGCGGCGATTGATGGCACCTTATGTAAGCCGGTGGCGATTGAAACCTTGCTGCAGGCGCTAGACAGTCGTATTCAACGCTACCGTAACAGTCAGTTGCGTTGGATGACTGATTTGTTGACTGGCCTACCGACTCGCGCTGCTTTGGCATCAGTCTTCCAAGTTGAACGTGAGCGTGCTCATGAGCATGGCGAGAGCCTGAGTGTGGCCTTGATTGAGTTAGACAAAATGAAACAGCTTAACGAGCTGTATGGCCACGGCACAGGTGATCGTATTTTGCGTGCTGCTGCCCGTTTCTTGAAAGCCAGTTTGCCCCGTGGACGCTGGGTGGGTCGGTATAGTGGAGGGCGTTTTGTGGCCTTGCTACCGAATGCGTCCCCTGCTATCTCTGGTCGTCGTTTGGATGATGTCCGCGATGCCTACAGCCGTGTAATCCATCCCCATGCCAGTCAACCGATTTATCAAACCTGCACTATCGCTGTGGTTGAAGCCAGTTCGATTGAACCATTAGAAGGATTATTGGTGCGGCTAGAAGCGGCGCTACATCGGGCACGACAAGCGGGGGGAAATTGTGTTGAGGTTGATATTCTCTCCACCCCACGTTAAACATGAGGCCATGGGTTGTTGATAAGGTTTTTTTCTTTCCCGAATTAGGGTGAATGATGAAGCGATTTTTAAAAGGGTGTCGTTGGCTCTGTCTGGCCGGCGTGGTATTGGGGTTAAGCGCGTGTGTCACGCCAACTGGGGTTAAGTCTGATGGGAAGACCGCAGCGGTAAAAACAGTTAAACCTTTGGCAAATAAAAAACCGCGTCCGGTGATACAAGTTCCAGTGTTGCAAACTGAAGAGGATTTTTTGCAGCAACTGTCGCAATCACATCGTGAAGCCTTGAACTTAGCCCTCGGTGCAACAGGGAAAATTGGCCATCCGGCGTTAAATGCTATGTTGACCGACACTCTGAAAGGGGGGGCTGCTGAATTGGCGCAGCTGCGTAGTTGGCGGCAACGTTGGTATCCTGAACAGACCATTGCCGACTTTTTACCTGCACCTGTGGAATTCCAAGGCGCACGAGCACAAGTGGAACAAGACTTGATCGAGCGTCTATTAGCACAACATGAACGATCTCTGGCCTTTTTAGAACAAGCTCAAGACGTCAAATTACGGCCAGAACTACAACAGTTGGTGGAAACCATTCGCCAACGGCAACAACAAGAAAGTGAGCGTTTATTAGTGTGGTCAGAAGATGGGCTACCTGCTTATACCCCTTCAACCCGCCGTATCTCACGGCCTGCAACCACACCACGCAATCAAACCAAGGCCACACAACAGAAAGCGAAAAAAACAACTGCCAAGTCCAATCAAAAAAGACGGCGTTAAGTTTTTGAGTCGATGATGCGTGGTTTAGGTGGGTCGTCAGACTTAGCAAAAGGAAAATCGATCATGGATTTCAAACGAATTGCCCTTTTTTTAGTGACCAACCTTGCCGTTGTCCTCGTGTTATCGATTACGGCCAGTGTGTTGGGGGTGAATCGATTTTTGACCTCAAACGGTCTTAATCTGGGTATGTTGTTGATATTTGCTGCCCTAATGGGTTTCGGTGGTAGTTTTATCTCGTTGTTGATGTCCAAGCCGATGGCTAAGTGGTCAACGGGTGCCCAAGTGATTCAACAACCGAGTAATGAACTGGAGCATTGGTTAGTCTCTACCGTGGCACGACAAGCCCAAATTGCTGAGATTGGTATGCCAGAGGTGGCGATTTATGAAGGTGAGCCAAACGCTTTTGCCACAGGGGCCAGCCGTGACAATGCACTGGTAGCCGTCTCAACGGGACTGTTATACAACATGAGCCGTGATGAAGTAGAAGCCGTGTTAGCACATGAAGTCGCACATGTGGCCAATGGTGATATGGTGACGCTGACCTTGATTCAAGGCGTGGTGAATACCTTTGTGATCTTTTTTGCGCGGATTGTGGGCTATTTTGTCGATCAAATGCTGCGTAAAGATGATGAAGAGAACACGGGGCCGGGGTTGGGTTATATGGTGACAGTAATTGTCTGTGAGATTGTGTTTGGAATTTTGGCTTCGGTCATTGTTATGTATTTCTCGCGTCAACGTGAATTTCGCGCAGATGAAGGCGCCGCTCGTATTATGGGTACCACACAGCCGATGATTCGTGCACTACAGCGTTTGGGCGGTGTAGAGGTCTCATCTTTACCAAAAGAAATGGCTGCATCGGGGATTGCCGGTGGGCGTGGCTGGAGTGAATGGTTCGCCAGTCACCCCAGTATTGAAGACCGAATCCACGCTTTGGCACAATTGCGTTAAAGCGACTGGCTCAGTGAAAAGTTGCTTTGTTGTCGTACTATGATGCTGAAAAATAGCGAATTTTAAGGAAAATTAGCGTTTTCTTTGGGTACGCTTTGTTGCATTGCACTATCGGAAACAGTTGGCAAACCCCGCCAACTGTTCTAAAACAGGGACTCCCGTGATTAAAACGACTCATCATCAGATGATGGGTACCGCAAAAAACCGCTCGTGAAGGGCGGTAAGGACGTTAAGAGGAGATTCATCAGTGGAACGTCGTGCCTTTTTAAAACAAGCCGCTGGCGCTGGCTTAGTGGCCGGTACTATTGCCGCCCCTGCCATTGCTTCAGAACCACAAGTCCGTTGGCGTTTAACTTCCAGCTTCCCGAAAGGACTGGACACCATTTACGGTGGTGCTGACGTATTGGCAAAACGGGTAGCTGAACTGACCGACGGTAAATTTCAAATCCGTGTCTTTGCCGCTGGTGAGATTGTGCCGGGGTTACAAGCCCTCGATGCAGTACAAAATGGCACGGTTGAAATGTGCCACACCTGCGGTTACTACTACGTTGGCAAAAACAAAGCCTTTGGTTTTGATACCTCGATGCCTTTCGGTTTAACCGCACGGCAACAGAATGCGTGGATGTACTTTGGCAACGGTCGTAAATTGATGGCCGAATTGTTTGACCAATACAAAGTTCATGCGCTGCCGGGGGGGAACACGGGCGCGCAAATGGGGGGGTGGTTCCGTAATCCGCTAAAAGGGCTGGCCGATCTCAAAGGCCTGAAAATGCGTATCCCTGGCCTCGGTGGCGAGGTGATGGCTAAGTTGGGTGCGGTGCCACAAAGTATTCCGGGTGGCGATATTTATCCTGCACTGGAAAAAGGTTCGATTGACGCGACTGAATGGGTGGGGCCTTACGATGATGAAAAACTGGGCTTTTTCAAAATCGTGAAAAACTACTACTACCCTGGTTTCTGGGAACCCGGTCCACAAATCAGCTTCTACATCAATAAAGATCAATGGGCAAAACTGCCGAAGGCCTATCAGGCTGCACTAGAAGCCGCCGCCGCAGAAGCCAACGTTAATATGTTGGCAGAGTACGATCACAAAAACCCACAAGCCTTGGCCCGCTTGGTGGGTAATGGTGTGAAATTACACCGTTATCCAAAAGATATTTTGGTGGCAGCTCAAAAAGCCGCTATCGAGATTTACGAAGAAGAATCGGCAAAAAATCCGCTGTTTAAGAAGATCTACACCGATTGGGTTTCTTATCGTAATGTGCAACACCGTTGGTTTAGCCTGACGGATGCCTCTTTGGAACAATTTATGTATTCCACGCCATTCCGTAAATAAGCCATAAAAAACTCTTTGTTAGTGCACGTTAAAAAGCCCAGTCTGATGTTGACTGGGCTTTTTTGTTAAGGCTTGGGTGTTGACCATCCCCCGCCTAGAGCAAGATACACCGACACCACGGCATCAAGCTGTGCTTGGCGAGTTTGTACCCAGTCGATCTCGGCAGAAAACAAATTCCGCTGTGCATCGAGGACTTCTAGATAACTCGAATAACCATTGTCATAGCGCAACTGTGCTAAGCGCAAGGCACGCCGCAGCGCATCAACCTGTGCGGTTTGCGCCGCAAATTGTTCGCGGCTGGTGCGATGAGCTTGCAGCGCAACATAGGTTTCACGGAAAGCATTTTGCACCGATTGTGTGTAATCGGCCAATGCCTGTCTTTGTTGTGCAGAAGCCGCATCGACTGCTGCGCCCGTTTTACCAAAGTCAAAGATCGGCATTGCCAGTTGCCCCACAAACGACCAAGTTTGTGCGGGAGCAGAGAACAAATCTGCCAAGCGTAGGCTTTCGCTGCCTAAATTCCCCGTCAAACTGATATTTGGGAAATAAGCCGCTTTAGCCACACCAATCCGAGCATTGGCAGCGATCAGGCGCGCTTCTGCTGCGCGTAAATCGGGGCGCTGCTCTAACAGCTGTGACGGTAACTCAGCTGGAATCAGTGGTGGCGTAGTCAGTTCTGTGACGGTTTTCCCTCGTGGCACTTGGCTGGTCATCAGCTCGCGAGGGCTGGCACCTATTAACACTTGCAGTGCTTTTTCTGCTGCCGCTTGTGCTTGTTGCAAGCGTGGCACAGCCGCCTGAGTGGCTGCGGTTTCTGCCTGTGCCTGACGGTATTCCAGCTCGGAACTGACACCGCCACGATAGCGTTTTTCGCGCAATGCTAAAGAGGCTTGCCGCGATTGCAGCGTTTGTTCAGCAATTTGCAGCTGTTGATCTAAGGCGCGTAGGGTGAAGTAGCCTTGAGCAACCTGAGCGGCCACTGACAAATTGACCGTATCTTTGGCAAATTGGCTGGCTAATAACTCTGCTCGTGCCGCTTCGCTGGCACGGCGATAGCGTCCCCATAAGTCCAACTGATACGACAGTGTGGCTTGTCCTGTTTGCATTGAACCAATGACTTTTTCACCACGGTCAAGGCTGGTATTACTGCCTACACTTGAAAGGCGTGCCCGTTGGTATTGCCCATTCACGCCTAACTGGGGTAACTGGTCGGCACGTGCGCTGGTGAGGCCTGCGCTGGCCTCATCCAAACGGGCAAGCGCACGGGCAATATCCTGATTATGTTGTTGTGCCCGTTGAATCAAGTCGTTGAGTACAGGATCTTGAAATTGTGTCCACCAGTCCTGTGTCAGGGTTGCCGTGGGGGCAACAGGGGTAGAAGGCAAATCTAACACCGGACGTTGGTAGTCGGGCCCGATAGCGCAAGCAGAGAGCGCCATCACCACCGTCACCGCAGCAAGTGCTGGCCGCCAAGGGCGGAATGACAATTTACTCATGGCGGTTCTCCTCGACGTGTGGTGTTACCTCACGTGGTTTTTTGTTCAGTCCCATAATCAACTTAAAGAATAACGGGATGAATAGTGTGGCGAGGAAAGTCGCCGCTAACATGCCACCGATCACCCCCGTGCCAATCGAATGGCGACTGGCCGAACCGGCACCGCTTGAGATAGCCAACGGCACACAACCCAACACAAAGGCCAGCGAGGTCATAATAATCGGGCGGAAGCGTAGGCGTGCCGCTTCAATCGCTGCATCAAACAACGATAGCCCTTCTTCATACTTCAACACAGCAAACTCAATAATCAAAATCGCATTTTTTGCTGCTAGACCAATCAGCGTAACCAAAGCAATTTGGAAATACACATCATTGGCTTGCCCGCGCATCCAGTTGGCCAAAGCCGCACCGAACACAGCAAAGGGCACCGCCATCAACACCGCCAATGGCAAGCTCCATTTTTCATACTGTGCCGCTAAGATCAGGAACACCATCACCAAACCAATGACGAACACCAGCGCCGACGCCCCACCAGTCAATTTTTCCTGATAGGACGAGCCTGTCCAAGCAATGGTGTAGCCTTCTGGTAAGACCTCGGCCGCGAGTTGCTCCATGATTTTTAAGGCTTCGCCTGAGCTATGACCGGGGGCTGGGCCACCGACAATTTTTGCTGCAGGGAACACATTGAAGCGTTCGACGATTTCCGGGCCTGTTGTGCGTTCAATCGTCACCAAGGCTGATAACGGTATCATCTGGCCGTTTTGTGATCGAACATAGACATTCCGTAGGTCTTCCGGTTTAGAACGGAAATCGGCTTCCGACTGTAACTGCACGCGGAAAGTACGACCAAATTTATTGAAGTCATTGACATACAGCGCACCAAAAGTGCTTTGCATGGCGTCGAACACCTGATTGACCGGTACACCTAAGGCTTTTGCTTTATCGCGGTCGAGGTTGACAAAAATTTGTGGCACATTGGCACTAAACGTTGAAGATAAACCCGTGAGTTCAGGCCGTTTGCTGGCGGCTTCCAACAGTTTTGCTGTTGCAGCGGCCAATTCTTTACTGCTGCCACCGACACGATTTTGGACATAACCTTCAAAGCCCCCCGTGGTTGACATCCCCGAGATCGGCGGTGGGTTAAACACCAAAACCAAACCTTGTTTGATGCTGGCAGCGGCACCGAATAAATAGCCGACAATCGACTTTGCATGGTCTTCTGGCGCGGTACGTTCTGCCCACGGTTTTAAGGTCACAAAGCTGGCGCCCGAACTGCTTTTCATTGAACCGGTCAAAAAGTCATAACCAGAGAAGGTCACCACGTCTGAGACCGCTTTATGATTCAGCGCCAATTTATCGAGTTGTGCCGTGACTTCCTGTGTCCGTGACAAAGAAGAGCCATCAGGCATGATCGTGATGGCAAAGATATAGCCCTGATCCTCATCTGGTACCAAAGTGCTGGGTGTGATGCGGAACAGTCCGAGGGTGGCGGCGATTAACCCAACAAACAATACCAAACCTAGCACTGAGCGTTTTAACAAGAACCGCACACCGCTGGTATAACGGTTAGTTTGGCGGTTAAACCAAGTATTAAAACGATCAAAAAATGCAAAGCTTGCCTGATGACCGGGTTTCAGTAACGCAGCACATAACGCAGGGGTCAGGGTCAACGCAACAATACCCGAGATCACCACCGATACCGCAATGGTGATGGCAAATTGTTTATACATTTGCCCCGCTAAACCGCCCATGAACGCAACAGGGATAAACACAGCGCACAGCACCAATACAATTGCAATCACGGGACCGGTCACTTCTTGCATGGCTTTGAATGTCGCTTGGGCCGGTGCTAGACCTTCTTCCTCCATAATCCGTTCGACGTTTTCTAATACCACAATCGCATCATCCACCACGATACCGATGGCGAGTACCATGCCGAACAAAGTTAAGGTATTGATTGAGAAGCCCAGCAAATACATACCGGCAAATGTCCCGACAATCGAAACAGGGACTGCCAAGCACGGGATCAGCGTCGCACGCCAGTTTTGCAAGAACAAATACACCACTAAGAACACCAACACCATGGCTTCGGCGAGGGTTTTAATCACTTCATCAATCGAAATTTTGACGAAACGGGTGGTGTCGTAAGGGACTTTATATTCCAAGCCGGCTGGGAATTTCTTTGCCAACTCAGCCATTTTGGTATTCACTGCCTCGGCAGTATCGAGCTGATTAGCACCGGGGGCCAAGAAAATCCCGAGGGGAATCGTGGGGTTGCCGTTACGGGTGGCGGTAAAGTCGTAGTCTTTCGCGCCCAACTCAATCCGCGCCACATCTTTCAGTCGCAGCTTAGAACCGTCTGGTAGCGAACGCAGAATGATTTTCTCAAATTCTTCTGGCGTTTGCAGGCGGCCTTGTGTGGTCACCGATAAGGTGAAATCGACCATATTGGGTGTGGGTTGTGCGCCGATTTTACCGGTGGCAAATTGCGAGTTTTGTTCGCGGATGGCTGCCACAATATCGCTCGGCGTCATTTTCAGTTGTGCCAAACGATCGGGTTTAAGCCACACCCGCATCGAATAATCTTTGGCACCGAAAATAATCGCATCCCCCACCCCGGGCACACGTTTCAGCTCATCAAGAATATTCACCAGTGCATAGTTGCTGATGAACACTTGATCGTAGCGTTGGCTCGGTGAATCGAGGGTAATGATTTGCAGGAAATTAGACGACTTTTTCTGAACCGTGACCCCTTGGCGGCGCACTTCTTCGGGCAATTGCGACAGCGCAGTTTGCACACGGTTGTTGACGTTAATTGTTGCTTGGTCGGGGTTGGTGCCAATGTTAAAAGTCACTGTCATGTTCAACTGACCATTTGAAGCACTGGCCGAGTTGATATACAGCATATTGTCCACCCCGTTAATTTGTTGTTCTAACGGTGCAGCAACTGTTTGGGCAACGACTTCCGCCGACGCTCCCGGATAGTTCGCCACCACTTGTACCTGTGGCGGCACAATCGGTGGATATTGTGCAATGGGCAACCCTCGCATGGCGAAAAAACCAGCCATCATAATGATGATGGAAATCACCGTGGCGAAGATGGGCCGCTTAATAAAAAAGCCTGAGAACATACTGAGGGCTCCGATTAAGGCTGTTTAGCGGGACTGGCGCTTGTGGCAGGGGCAGCGGCTAATTCAATTGGCTTCACTGGCTGACCCGGACGGGATTTCATCGCACCATCGACAATCAGACGTTCGCCGCCTTTTAAGCCAGATAACACCACGAAATTGCGCTCGATTTCTTCACCCACTTGGATTGGGCGAGGCTCTGCCTTGCCTTGTTCATTGACGATGAAAACAATCGTGCCTTGGGCCGTCGATAACACCGCACGTTGTGGAATTAAAATCGCGTTTTTCTGAATCGCACCCTTCATAAACACACGAACAAATTGTCCGGGGAGTAATTCCGCTTCGGGGTTGGCAAATTCAGCACGTGCCCGCAGGGTGCCGGTGGTGGGGTCGATAATGTTATCGGTGAAGTTCATGCGACCAATCCGTTGATATTGGCTGCCATCCGCTAAGCGCAGTTCAATATCAAATTTGCCGCCTTCGGGCGCGACCAAGACACCTTCTTGAATCAACTTACGGAAACGCAAGGCGTCGTTATCGGCCATCGAAAAATTGACGTAAATGGGATCGGTTTGGGAAATCACCGTCAACAAACTGTTGGGGGATAACAAACTGCCCTCGGAGACTACTTCTTTTGAGGTCATTCCTGAAATAGGTGCGGTGACACGGCTATAGCTGCGGTTGATGTCTGCCTCACGCAACTTCGCTCGCGCTGCGGCTACCGAAGCTTGAGCCGATTCCAATGCTGTGACGGCATCGTCACGGTCTTTTTGTGACACGGCATTTTCTGCAAACAATGGCAAAACTCGATCATGTTCTTGCTTGGCCCGTGTCAGCCGAGCTTGTTCAACGGCTAATTGTCCTTTGGCTTGGTCAACAGCTGCTGTGAGTTGTTCGGGATCAATTAAAAACAGCGCGTCACCTTGTTTAACAGCTTTGCCTTCGGTGTAGAGCCGTTTTTGCAAAATGCCGCCGACACGGGCACGCACTTCTACGTCACGATAGCCTGCCACTTGGCCGACATATTCAAATACTCGCGGCACATCCGCCGCTTTTACCGTTGTCACAGTCACTTCTGGCGGTGGCATGCCGCCGCTTTTAGGTTGTGAATCACCACCAGAGCAGGCACTGAGCACAGTGGCAATGGTGATGGCCAAAAGAGTGGAGGTGAGTCGTGTGCGAACAGAGCTAAGCATATTGATGATGCTTTCTGAAATGAGAACTGCTGTTATTATAGATACATTCGTGTATGTATGTATAGAGGGATTTCCGCTATCATCGCGGTATCAATCGTGTATACCGGAGGGGAAATCAATATTATGGTCAGACGAACACGCGAAGAGGCTGAACAAACTCGGCAAGCGTTGTTAGATGCTGCCTTGCGTGTGTTTAGTGCCAAGGGCGTTGCACATTCTTCTTTGGCCGATGTAGCACAAGAGGCAGGGCTGACGCGGGGCGCAATTTATTGGCACTTTAGTAATAAAACTGAACTGTTTCATGCCATGCATGAGCGGGTGCAACTGCCATTTGAATTTTTAATGGAATATCTCGGCCAACATCAAGACCAGCTGTCCTGTTGTCAATTACGCCAAGTCTGTTACGACAGCCTCGCCCGCGTGGTGCATGAGCTACACTGCCGTACTGTGCTGGAAATCCTGTTACAAAAGTGTGAATTCACCGAAGAAATGGAGCCCGTGCGCGAGCGGCTGGTGACCTTATGCGAGCCGCTGCCGCGACAACTCAGCCACACTTTTCAGGTGTTGGCGGCACAGGGGCTGTTACGACCGGGGGTTGAGCCTGAAATCGCCGCCCACGGTTTAACCTTGTACTTACATGGAATTGTCAGTGGTTGGCTGTTTAATCCAGAAAAATTTGATTTGGCCAACCACGCCCCAGCTTTAATCAATTTGCTGCTGGATGGTTTGTTGTTGGATGACTCAGTGCCGAACCCAACTGCCACAACAGTTGTTCACAGCGATGTAGCTGTGCCACGCTGACAAATTCATTTGGACGATGGGCTTGGGCAATGTCACCGGGTCCACATACCACGGTAGCGATACCCGCGCGTTGAAAGAAACCCGCCTCGGTGGCATACGCCACCCGTGAGGGGCGGCTACCGGTCAGGGCTTGGGCAAATCGGATAAAGTCTTGCTCGGTATCGGCGGCAAAAGCCAGTGCATGGGTGGTTTGCTCAACCTCAATGCCACATTCTGCTGCGGTGGTTTGCATCTGCTGGCTTAAATGGGCGGCATAACGGCGAATTTGTGTGATCAGTCGTTCTGGATCTTGCCCCGGCAAATAACGATATTCAAAGTTAAATTCACAATCGCGGGGAATGATATTGCTGGCAATACCGCCGTGAATTTGGGTGGTGGCAAGGGTGGAAAAGGGGACATCGTAACCCGCTTGGGGAAATTGCTGTTCGGCAATCGCCAGCTCTTGCAAGCGTACGATCATCTTGGCGGCGTATTCAATCGCATTGACTGCATGAGGGGCAAGAGAGGAGTGGGCTTCTTTACCGCGCACGCGACAACGATAACTTTGCCGTCCTTTGTGCGCGATGATGGTATTCATGCCGGTGGGCTCACCGACAATGCAACCATCTGGCCGAATGCCGGCTTGTTGCAAATCCTGTAACAAAGTGCGTACACCCAAACAACCGATTTCCTCATCATAGGTAAACGCCAGATGCAGCGGCTGTCGTAGTTCATAACGGGCTGTGATTTGCGGCACGATTGCCATGCAAACGGCTAAAAACCCTTTCATATCACAGCTACCTCGACCATAGACGCGGTCATGCTCCCAGTGAGCGATAAAGGGATCGCTATGCCATTCCTGTCCAGTTACCGGCACCACATCGCTGTGTCCTGCCAGTACCAACCCACCATCTGGCTGATCTGGGCCAAAGCTGGCAAACAGATTGGCTCTTGTACCATCTTGATCAAAGCTCAAGCGACAGCGCGCACCTTGTGCGTGTAAATAGTCGCGTGCCCACTCGATCAGGCCAAGATTCGAATCGCGGCTGATGGTGGGAAAGGCAATCAGTTGGTCGAGACAAATACGGGTATCGGGGTGAACCATAGCAGTCATTCGGGGTATCCTGCATCTAAGCGACAATCGGCAGCCTTTAGCATACGGGGCAAGGGCAAGCGGCGGCAATGTGTTAGGCTAGACAATCTGGTTTTATTTGTGCCGAGGGCCTTTAGGATGCAGTTTGCTACGCTTGCCGTTCATGCCGGCTATCAACCTTTAGATGACCGTCACCATGCGGTGATGTCTCCGATTTATCAAAGCTCGATTTTTGTTCATGAAACATTGGATAGCCAACAACCGTTTAGCTATTCCCGCAGTGCCAACCCAACCCGCAGCGCATTAGAAAACACCGTCGCTGCTTTAGAAGGGGGACGTTTTGGCTTTGCCTTTGCCAGCGGCATGGCAGCGATTGATACCGTACTGCGCGCCACCCTTCAACCGGGGGATGAGGTGATTGCCGTTGCTGATTTATACGGCGGCGCCTATCGTTTGTTGACCCGTTTATATGCAGAAAGTGGCATCAAAGTCACATTCGCCGACTTACGCCAACCGGAAACCCTACGCAGCTTACTCAATCCTGCGGTGAAATTAGTGTGGCTAGAATCCCCGTCAAACCCCTTGTTGAATCTGGTGGATATTGCCGCTTTGGCTGACATTGCCCATCAAGCAGGGGTGAAAGTTGCCATCGACAACACCTTTGCTACCCCCTACTTACAACAGCCATTGGCGTTAGGGGTGGATATTGTGATGCACTCGGCAACCAAATATCTCGGTGGACATTCTGATGTAATTTTAGGCGTAGTGGTTGTCAATGATGAAGCCCTTGCTGCCCGTATCAAATTGGTTCAAAACAGTGCCGGCGCGGTGGCTGGGCCGCAAGACAGTTTTTTAGTGTCACGCGGCATCAAAACCTTACACCTGCGTATGGATCGCCATTGTCAAACTGCGTTGCAACTGGCGCAGTGGTTAGAAACACACCCTGCCGTGGCGCATGTGTTTTACCCAGGTTTAGCCTCCCATCCACAACATGTGTTGGCAACACGCCAAATGAAAGCCTTTGGCGGCATTGTGTCGATTTATCTCAAAGAAGACAGTCGCGCCGCAGCCGAGCGTGTCGCACAACGCTTGCAGTTATTTGCGCTCGGTGAATCGCTTGGGGGGGTGGAATCCATCGTCAATCACTCCGCCACCATGTCGCATGGCTCTATGCCAGCAGCAGTGAAAACGGCGTGTGGCATTCGTGAGGGCTTGTTGCGTTTGTCGTTTGGAGTGGAAGATGCGGCGGATTTACAGACAGATTTGGCGCAGGCTTTGGCGTAATGAAGAAAGGAAAAGGGATGCAGGTTGAAGTCATCAAAGACTATTTCACCGATTTACAACAGCGAATCGTGGCTGGTTTAGAACAGTTAGATGGCGGCAAAGTCGCTTTTTTACGCGATAGTTGGCAGCGTGCCGAAGGCGGTGGCGGTTTATCGTGTGTGATTGAAAATGGCGCATTGTTTGAACGCGGTGGAGTGAATTTCTCGCATGTGCAAGGGGCCGCCTTACCACCATCGGCAACCGCTGTGCGGCCAGAGCTGGCAGGCCGCCACTTTGAAGCCATGGGGGTGTCGTTGGTCCTACACCCACGCAATCCCTATGTGCCAACGGTACATATGAATGTGCGTTTTTTTATTGCCTATAAAGAGGGCGCCGAACCAGTGTGGTGGTTTGGCGGTGGCATGGATTTAACACCGTATTATGGTTTTGAGGAGGATGCGGTGCATTTTCATCGCACCTGTCAACAAGCACTGCAGCCGTTTGGTGAACAGTGGTATCCCGAATTTAAACAATGGTGTGACCGTTATTTCTTCCTCAAACACCGCAACGAGGCGCGGGGGGTGGGGGGCATTTTCTTTGATGATTTTAACTCACTGCCATTCGAACAATGTTTTGCCCTGACTCGCAGTGTGGGGGATCACTTCTTGCTTGCCTACCAACCGATTGTGGCAAGACGACGTGAATTGCCATACGGCGAAACGCAACGCGATTGGCAGGCCTTCCGTCGTGGTCGCTATGTTGAATTTAATTTAGTGTGGGACCGTGGCACGTTGTTTGGTTTGCAATCGGGTGGTCGTACAGAATCGATTTTGATGTCGATGCCGCCGGTGGTGAAATGGCGTTATGACTGGCAGCCCGAACCCAATACACCCGAGGCCGATTTGTTGCACGCTTTCTTACCTGAACGGCAATGGGTTTAATTTGCACTTTTATAGTGCAATAAACGCACGAAATCAGTGCATTGCACCTATTTTGTGCGTTTATCTGCTTTGCGTGTCGTTTTTATAGAGAAAAACGTCCGTTTTACAAAAAATCTTTTTTCATTTACTGTCAAAAAACCGTCAAAAATCAATATAAGCATCTGATTTTTAATGTTTTGTGCCATGCACAAAAAAGGTTTGCTGATTTTGTCTTGCCGGCCGTACAATCGAAATATCCTGTTAATCATTCGACGCATAGGCAATTCGGTATGGAAAGACAAAATTGGTTGCAGGGCACCCTCTATCGCCCGCAATTTGAGCAGGACAGCTGTGGTTTTGGCCTGATCGCTCAACTCGATGACAAACCGAGCCATTGGCTGGTAAAAACGGCGATGAGTTCGCTGGCCCAACTGACCCACCGTGGTGCGGTGGCAGCAGACGGCAAGTCGGGCGATGGTTGTGGTTTGTTATTTCGTAAACCGGATGGCTTTTTGCGCGAAGTGGCCGCCGAAGCGGGGATTGCACTGAAAAAACACTATGCCGCAGGTTTGGTGTTTTCTCATCGTGATGACGCTATCGGAGCACAAAGCCGCGCAACCCTGACTGCCCAACTCGAGGCACAAGGCCTTGAAGTGGCTGGTTTTCGCTTGGTGCCGACCGATGCCGGTGCGTGCGGTGAATATGCCTTAAAAACACTGCCAGCCATTCATCAAATTTTTGTCAATTGCCCGTTTGGGATGGATGAAGCGGTATTCCAGCGTCGCCTGTATATGGGCCGCCGGCAAGCCGAAAAAGCCAATCAAAGCGATACCTCGTTTTACATTCCAACACTCAACCCTCACACCTTGTCTTACAAAGGGTTAGTGACGCCGGATAATCTTTCTCGCTTTTTCCTCGACCTAAACGATGAACGGTTTGAGTCGAGTCTGTCGGTTTTCCATCAGCGTTTTTCGACCAACACTTGGCCACAGTGGAAATTGGCACAGCCGTTCCGTTTCTTGGCGCACAACGGCGAAATCAATACCGTACAAGGTAACCGCTTTTGGGCTCATGCCCGTGAGCATGTGATGGCCTCGCCGTTGTTGGATATGGAAGCCGTGCGTCCGATGGTGCAAACCGACGGTTCGGACTCGATGAGTTTAGACAATATGCTCGAAGGGCTGTTGATGGGTGGCATTCCGCTGTTCCGTGCCCTGCGCTTATTGGTGCCGCCTGCTTGGCAAAATGTCGATTCAACAGATAAAGACCTGCGTGCGTTTTATGAATTTAATTCGATGCACATGGAACCGTGGGACGGCCCAGCGGGGATTGTCTTAACCGATGGTCGTTATGCAGCATGTATGCTCGATCGCAATGGTTTGCGTCCAGCGCGTTATGTGGTGACCAAAGACCGTATTTTGACTATTTCCTCTGAAGTGGGCGTTTGGGATTATGCGCCTGAAGATGTGGTATTAAAGGGACGAGTAAAGCCGGGGCAAATTTTTGCTGCCGATTTAACCACCGGACAGCTGTTGTTCCCCGAAGACATTGATGCTTTGTTGAAATCGGCCAAACCCTACCGGCAATGGATTAAAGACAACGCTAAAAAACTCGAATTCTCTCTCGAAGACGATACCAAACTGGAAGCGATGACCAGCGATGAGCTGTTGGTCTATCAAAAAATGTTTGGCTTATCGTTTGAAGAACGCGATCAAATCATCCGTGTGTTAGCGGAAGATGGCCAAGAAGCCGTCGGTTCGATGGGAGATGACACGCCAATGGCGGTGTTGTCACAACAAGCACGCTCACCGTTTGATTATCTGCGGCAACAATTTGCTCAAGTCACCAACCCACCGATCGACCCGATTCGCGAAGCGATTGTGATGTCGCTGGCAACGGCGTTTGGCCCAGAGCGCAATCCGTTTGAAGAAACCGCCGAACACGCCAAACGCTTGGAAGTACGCAGTCCGGTGTTGTCACATGAAAAATTTACTCATGTTACGACCCGCCCTGAACCGTATCTGAAAGCCACCACTTTCGATCTTTGCTACGACCCACTCGAAACCGATTTGGAAGGGGCGATTCGTCGCCTGTGTCAGCATGTGATTGAAGCCGTGCGTGAAGACACGGTGATTGTGGTGTTATCAGATCGCAATATCGCCGCACAACGTCTGCCAATTCATGCTTTGTTTGCCGTGGGTGCCGTGCATCATGCGTTGATTGAGGCAGGGTTACGTTGTAAAGCCAATATCTTGGTTGAAACTGCCACCGCGCGCGACCCACATCAATTTGCGTGTTTAATTGGCTACGGCGCAACGGCGGTGTATCCCTATTTGGCCTACAAAACCATTGTTGATTTGGTCAACACGGGTGTGGTCAATAAGAAAATTAACGAAGCATTGCAGTATTACCGCAAGGGGATTAACAAAGGCTTGTTGAAAGTCCTCTCGAAGATGGGTATTTCAACTGTGGCCAGCTACCGAGGTGCACAACTGTTTGAAGCGGTTGGGGTGCATCACGATGTGGTAAATCTGTGTTTGAAAGACACTGTGAGTCGAGTGTCTGGTGCGCGTTTTGAGGATTTTGAAGCCGATCAAAAGAAACTGGCGCGGGCGGCATTTAATCCAATGCGTGCAGTGCAGCAGGGCGGTTTGTTGAAATACGTCCACGGCGAGGAATATCACGCTTATAACCCCGACGTCGTGATGATGTTGCAAAAAGCGGTACAAAACGACGATTACGACGCTTATCAAACCTATGCACATCTGGTGAACACGCGCCCAGTGGCGATGTTCCGTGACTTGATGGGGCTCAAACTCGATCCTAGCCAAGCTATTCCAATTGAAGAAGTCGAACCAATTGAAGCGATTTTAAAACGCTTCGATTCGGCGGGGATGTCGTTGGGGGCCTTGTCGCCGGAGGCACACGAGGCTTTAGCCGAAGCCATGAATCGTTTAGGCGGGCGTTCCAATTCTGGCGAAGGTGGCGAAGACCCTGCGCGCTACGGCACGGTCAAGATGTCGAAGATTAAGCAAGTGGCTTCCGGTCGCTTTGGGGTAACCCCCCATTATTTGGTGAATGCTGAAGTGCTGCAAATCAAGGTGGCACAGGGCGCGAAACCGGGCGAGGGTGGACAGTTGCCGGGGGATAAAGTCAGCCCGCTGATTGCACGCTTACGCTGTTCCAAACCCGGTATCAGCCTGATTTCGCCACCACCACACCATGACATCTATTCGATTGAAGATTTGGCACAACTGATTTTCGACCTGAAACAAGTCAACCCGACTGCATTGGTATCGGTGAAATTGGTGGCCGAACCCGGGGTGGGGACGATTGCAGCTGGGGTGGCAAAAGCCTATGCCGATTTAATTACCATCTCTGGTTACGATGGTGGCACAGGTGCTTCGCCGCTAACGTCAGTGAAATATGCCGGTACGCCGTGGGAGCTGGGCCTGACTGAGGCTCAACAAGTCTTGCGTGCCAATGGTCTGCGCGGTCGGGTGCGGATGCAAACTGATGGCGGCTTAAAAACCGGTTTGGATGTGGTGAAAGCGGCCATTTTGGGGGCGGAGTCGTTTGGTTTTGGTACTGGCCCGATGGTGGCCTTGGGATGTAAATTCCTGCGGATTTGTCACCTCAACAACTGCGCCACCGGTGTGGCAACGCAAGAGGTCAAACTGCGTAGCAAGTATTTTATTGGCTTGCCAGAAATGGTGATGAACTACTTCCTATTTATTGCCCGTGAAACACGCGAATGGATGGCGAAGTTAGGCGTACGCAGTATGGAAGAGCTGATTGGCCGTTTGGATTTGCTGCACATTGCTACACCGCAAAGCGACAAACAACAAAAACTCGATCTCTCCGCATTGATGACCCAAGGTGATATTCCAGCAGACGAACCGCGTTTTTGTGTTGTCGATGCTAACCCGTCTTTTGATAAGGGTGAGCTAGCGGAACAGATGGTAGCTGATGCGCTGACCGCGATCCAAAACAAACAAATGCTGCATTTGAGCTACCCAATTCGCAATATCCATCGCTCAATTGGGGCCCGTGTTTCTGGTGAAATTGCGCGACAGCATGGTGCCGATGGCCTGCCAGAAGGATGTTTGACCTTTAAATTCAATGGTTCTGCCGGCCAAAGCTTTGGGGTGTGGAATGCTAAAGGGTTGACCTTAGAACTCGAAGGCGACGCCAACGACTATGTTGGCAAGGGCATGGCCGGTGGTCGGATTGTGATTTATCCGCCGAAGGTTTCACCCCTTAAGAGCAACGAATCCATCATTATCGGTAACACCTGCTTATATGGCGCAACCGGTGGTCAGTTGTTTGCGGCTGGGGTGGCTGGCGAACGCTTTGGGGTACGCAATTCTGGCGCGTTGGCGGTGATTGAAGGCGCGGGCGACCATTGTTGTGAATACATGACCGGTGGTGCGGTTGTGGTGTTGGGTGAAACAGGGGTGAACTTTGGCGCGGGGATGACCGGCGGTGTGGCCTTTGTTTACGACCCCAACGAGCGTTTCCCATATCGCTATAACAACGAGCTGATTGATATTCATCTGATTAATGGTGAGGCAATGGGTCAATACCGTGCCTATTTGCTAGACAAAATTGCCAAGCATGTTGAGCTGACTGGCAGCGATGTGGCGCGCGATATGTTGCAGAACTTCGATGATTATGTGGATTACTTCTGGGTCGTTAAACCGAAGGCCGCCACACTCGATAGCCTGTTGAAAGATTGAGAAACGGAAAAATCATGGGTGACGTATTTCAGTTTTTGAATGTGCAACGCAATCCGGGTGAAAAATTTCCGGCAGAGGCGCGCAAACAGCAGTTTTTTGAAATTTACAAACCATTGGCAGAAGGCGAAGCCGCCGAACAAGCTGGCCGGTGTTTGGCGTGTGGTAATCCCTATTGTGAGTGGGAATGCCCCGTTCACAACTACATTCCTAATTGGTTGAAATTGGCAAAAGAAGGCAAGTTATTTGAAGCGGCGGAAATGTCGCACAAAACCAATAGCTTGCCGGAAATCTGTGGTCGGGTATGTCCGCAAGACCGGTTGTGTGAGGGTGCTTGCACGCTGAATCAAGGCGGCTTTGGTGCAGTAACAATTGGCTCGGTGGAAAAATACATTACCGATGAAGCCTTAAAAGCCGGTTGGCGGCCAGATATGTCGAAAGTGATCTGGACGGATAAAAAAGTCGCGGTGATTGGCGCGGGGCCGGCAGGGTTGGCATGTGCTGATGTCTTGGCGCGTAACGGTGTGAAACCGGTGGTGTTCGACCGTTATGAAGAAATTGGCGGTCTGCTGACGTTTGGTATCCCAGAGTTCAAATTAGAGAAAGATGTGGTCAAACGTCGCCGCACGATCATGGAGGGAATGGGGGTGGAGTTCCGTCTTAATATCGAGGTGGGACGCGACATTCATATCGAAGATTTACTCGAACGCTACGACGCGGTGTTTATGGGCATGGGCGCCTATCAATATATGAAGGGCGGTTTTGCGGGTGAGGATCTGCCCGGCGTGGTCGAAGCGTTACCATTCTTAGTCAATAACATCCGCCACACCCTCGGCACTTTGGGGGCAGAACCTTTCCTTTCGATGGCAGGTTTGCGTGTGGTGGTGTTGGGCGGCGGTGATACTGCGATGGACTGTAACCGTACCTCGATTCGCCAAGGTGCAGCCAGCGTGACCTGTGCTTATCGGCGTGATGAAGCCAATATGCCCGGATCGAAGCGCGAAGTGGCCAATGCCAAAGAAGAAGGGGTCAATTTCTTGTGGAATCGTCAGCCGATGGCGATTACTCAAGCCGACGATGGTTCATTGCGGTTGCAACTGGCAGAAACCCGTTTGGGCGAACCCGATGCCAAAGGGCGGCGTCATGCAGACATTATCCCGGGGTCGGAACAGATCGTAGAATGTGACCGCGTGATTATTGCCTTCGGTTTCCAAACCGAGCGGGCAGAGTGGTTCGATCATGTGCGGATTGATACCGATGCGCGTGGCCGGACAGTGGCACCGGAACAGCAGCGTTTTAAACATCAAACCAGCAATCCCAAAGTGTTTGCTGGGGGCGATATGGTGCGCGGTGCTGATTTGGTGGTACGCGCCGTCTTTGAAGGACGGCAAGCAGCGGAGGGGATTTTGAACTACCTCGAAGTTTGGTAGTCCCCCATTTATCTGTCACACTTTCGCACCGCCTAGGCAACCGCTTAGGCGGTGTTTGCTTAATAGAGGTTTTTTGATGCGATGGTTAGCGGGTGGCTTGGTGGCAGCAACGGCACTGTTGTTGTCTGGGTGTGCAGTGGTGGCGGTGGCTGATGCAGCCGTTACCGTGGTGGCAACAACCGTGAAAATTGGCGCAAAAACAGTGGGGGCGGCGGTAGATGTCACCGCCGCTGGGGTGCGGGCGGTGACATCGTCTGATGAAGACGAAGAAAAGAAAGAAACAGAGCGTTAAATTTCGCTGATTACGTCGCTTTGTGGCAGGCGTGATTTTGGTAGATGCTTGTTGAAATCACTCTCGGCATGGTGGCCCAAGGCCAATAACACCGAAGCGGTATAACCCTGCTGGCGCAGGCCCAATTCTTCATTCAAGATGGCGGCATCAAAGCCTTCAATCGGGCAGGCATCAATCCCCAAGACACTGGCCCCTAACAAGGCGGTGCCGAGGGCAAGATAGACCTGCTTTTCCATCCAATGTTGCGCGTCTTTCAGCTCGTAACGGTGCATATTGACGAAATGGCTGCGGCCGGCGTGTTGATTTTGTTTTGCCTCAGCCGTTGGCAAGCGGCCATCTTGCTCTTCTTGGTTTAACAAGCGTTGCAGATGGTCGTCATCGATGCTCGCCCGTGTGCAAAACACCACCACATGCGAGGCATTCAACACTTTGGCAGCATTAAACTCATAACGGCCACTGGTGGCTTTGGCAATACGGGCCTTACCTTCTTCTGTCCCCGCCAGCACAAAGTGCCAAGGTTGGGAATTGGTGGAAGACGGGCTATAGCGCAGCAAGGTTTTTATTTCTTCGACTTGTGCTGGGCTCAGTTTGCGGCTGCTATCAAACGCTTTGCTGGTATAACGGCGAGTGACGAGTTCTGACAACATCATGGTGCTATCCTTAGTCTAAGGTGTTAAAAAATGAGAAGACAGTGTGATGCTGTTTTGCGTGTTCTTCAACCGATGGCCCAAAAAAATATTTTCCTTTTATCAATCAATCAATTATCGAGATTTATTCGCGAAACCCGTGGCTAAAGTGTTACACTCACACATTGTTTTTTTCTATTTTTTCATCTTGACAGGAGTTTTTTCATCATGATGACGCTTTATTCCGGTACCACCTGCCCGTTTAGCCATCGCTGTCGTATTGTCCTGTTCGAGAAAGGCATGGATTTCACCATCAACGATGTTGACGTGCACAACAAGCCGGAAGATTTGGCGGTGATGAATCCTTACAATGAAGTGCCCGTGTTGGTTGAGCGTGACCTGACTTTGTACGAATCCAACATCATCAACGAATACATCGACGAACGTTTCCCCCATCCACAACTGATGCCAGCAGACCCCATCATGCGGGCACGGGCACGGTTGTTCCTCTATCGTTTTGAGCAAGAATTGTTTGTGCATGTCCGCACATTAGAAGGCACACCGAAAAAAGCCGAAGCCGATCGTGCACGTGAAGCGATTCGCCAAAGCCTGACCCAAATTGCCCCTGTTTTTGCGCGTCAAAAATTTATGTTGGGTGATGAGTTTTCGATGATTGATGTGGCAGTGGCGCCGTTAATGTGGCGCTTGGAACACTATCATATTGATTTGGGCAAAGCCGCTGCACCGTTGTTGAAATACTCTGAGCGTCTGTTTAGCCGTCAAGCCTTTATCGATTCGCTGACGCCAGCTGAAAAAGCAATGCGTAAGTAAGGGAACCCAGCATGAACGCCAGTACCAAGCCCTATTTCATTCGTGCTTTGCATGAATGGTGTAGCGACCAAGGTTTCACGCCCTATCTTGCGGTGTGGGTGGACAGTCGAGTCAATGTGCCGATGGCCTATGTGCGCAACAATGAAATTGTGCTGAATATCGCCGACAGTGCAACCCGCGATCTCACCATCAACAACGATGCGATTTATTTCTCGGCACGTTTTTCTGGCATGGTACATGAGGTGTATGTGCCGATTGCGAATGTGATTTCGCTGTTTGCACGTGAAACGGGCGAAGGGATGCACTTTGATGTTGAGCCCTTAGCCGAGGGGAACGATGCGCCTCATGCTGCAGAGGCCACCGCTTTGCATTTAGCTTCTGCAGAGCAAGAAACCTCGAACGATGAGGAAGAGGACGACGATCCACCTCCATCAAGGCCTCGTGGTCGGCCACAGTTGCGTGTGGTGAAGTGATGTCAACACGACAACGCCCCAAAAACGGGGCGTTGTTGTCGTGAACTGGACATGCCTTATTGCAGCATAGGGGCTTTGCCCGGTTGTTGTTCTGGGTTTCTGATAATGAGCAATGGAGAATAGGTGTGTCTCATCACGGCTTCGGCAACGCTGCCTAACATCAGATGCAGCATACCACCACGACCGTGGGTGCCCATCACAATCAGATCCACCATCAATTCGTTGGCTTCTTCCACAATTTGTTCAGCGACTTCGCTGCCACCGCCCCAACAAGAGCGCGTGTTGGATGAAGTTTCGATGCCGGCGGCTTGGGCGGTTGCTCGAGCATTGGCCAAGACTTTTTCGCTATAGGTTTTGGCTTGGTTACGCAGACCTGTTGGGTCTGGCATACCAACATCTGCGCTTGCCAGATCAAACAAGTTCACAACGTGTAACAAGTGCAGACGGGCATCGCACAGTTTGGCTTGTTTGATGGCTTGTTCGAGTGCTAATTGTGCGTTAGCACTATCGTCAAGGGCGGCAAGAATCAGTTTATACATTAAAAAATCTCCGCAATGTCGGAATAGTAGTGAATCGATGAAACGTAACCGATGATATTATCGGTTCAATCCCCAGTAATTTTACGAGGGTTTCTACCTAATTTGACACAAAATAGTATTTTAAACTGATTTGCGCAACATGGTTTGATGCAATACGCCACCATCGTCAAAAAGTTCACCCTGTGCGACAAAGCCAAATTGAGCATATAGCCCACATTTGTCATATTGTGCTGAGAGCATAATATCTTGTCGTGGCCATAACGATACTGTTTCTGTGAGGGCATAGGCAAACAGTTTTTTTCCCAACCCCAAATGTCGCCATGCCGGAGCAATAACCACGCGCCCAATAGCCGCACAATGGGGGTATTTTAGGTCGGGTGGTAAGAGGCGGGCATAGGCAACGAGGCCAGCGGTGGGGTGCCAAGCACAGACATGGTGTGAATCTATATCTAAACCATCAACATCGCCATATAAAGATTGTTGTTCTAATACAAAGACTTGGTCACGCAAGGCCAAGATGGCATATAGCTGCTCAACCCCTAGTTGATGAAACGGTTGGCACGTCCAGTGCAAATCAGTGTCCATAGCTTTCCATTAAATTGATGAAATTGCCGACTTTAGCATTCCAAAAAGCGATTGCGCTTGTTGTGTGAAGGATATTTTTGCATGAGTGATTTGTTTTCTACTGCTGCGGCAGACAGTGAAGCGTCTTTACCATTAGATCGTTATGCCGAGCGTGCTTATCTAGAATATGCGATGAGCGTGGTGCGTGGGCGGGCGTTGCCTGAGCTGGCCGATGGCCAAAAGCCAGTGCAGCGGCGGATTTTATTTGCCATGAAAGAAATGGGGTTGTTGGCAGGTGCCAAACCGGTGAAATCGGCCCGTGTGGTCGGTGAAATTCTTGGTAAGTTCCATCCTCATGGTGATAGTTCAGCCTATGAAGCGTTGGTGCGGATGGCGCAGGATTTTACCTTGCGTTATCCCCTGATTGATGGGCAAGGTAATTTTGGCAGTCGTGATGGTGATGACGCGGCAGCCATGCGCTATACCGAAGCGCGCTTGACACCGATTGCCGCCTTATTACTGAGTGAATTGGATCAGGGGACGGTTGATTTTATCCCGAACTACGATGGCGCTTTTGATGAGCCAAAGCTATTACCAGCGCGTTTGCCGATGGTGTTGCTCAATGGCGCCACAGGGATTGCGGTGGGGATGGCAACCGATATTCCGCCACACAATTTGCAAGAAGTGGCAGCGGCAGCAGTGGCCTTGTTGCGGCAGCCGAATCTGTCCTGTGCTGAATTGATGCAATACATCCCGGGACCAGATTTCCCCGGTGGTGGGCAAATTATTACGCCGGCGGCCGACTGCCTTGCCATTTATGAACAAGGGCGTGGCAGTGTGCGGGTGCGGGCGCGTTGGAAAATTGAAACCTTGGCGCGCAACCAATGGCGGGTGGTGGTGTATGAACTGCCCCCCGGTTGTTCGGCAAAAAAGGTGTTAGCAGAAATTGAAGAAGGCACCAATCCCAAGCCGCGTGCCAATAAAAAAGGACTGTCGGCAGAGCAACAAAATTTGAAGGCGCTGTGGCTGAGTCAGTTAGAACGCGCTCGCGATGAATCCGATCAAAAACAGCCGGTGCGCTTGGTGTTTGAACCGAAATCGAGCCGTCAAGACCCCGATGTTTTTATCAATTTATTGCTGACCCACACCTCGTTAGAGTGCAATGTTTCACTGAATTTTGTCATGTTGGGCATGGACGGCCGGCCACAGCAAAAGGGTTTACCCGCCATTTTGCAGGAGTGGATTGGCTTCCGTTTGGCGACAGTGACGCGCCGCTTGCAATATCACCTCGATCACACGCAAGCCCGCATCCATATTTTGCAAGGGCGGATGACGGTATTTTTGAATTTGGACGCGGTGATTGCGGTAATTCGTGATTCGGATACACCAAAAACCGATCTCATGCGGCAATTTGGTTTATCGCAAACCCAAGCCGAAGATATTTTAGAGATTCGCCTACGCCAGTTGGCACGTTTAGAACATGAAAAACTGGCAAACGAGTTACAGCAGTTGTCTGGTGAAGCCGAACGACTGACCCAGTTGTTGCAAGATGAACGGGCGAAGCAAAAGCTGGTGATTCGTGAAATTGAGGCGGATGCAGCGAAATATGGCGACCCTCGCCGTACGTTGATGCAGGCAGCGGAAAAAGCGACGTTGACGCAACAAGCCGCCGATGAGCCGGTTACGGTGATTTTGTCGCAGAAGGGATGGATTCGTAGCCGCGCTGGGCATGGTGTCGATGTCGCTACCTTGTCATTTAAAGATGGGGATGCACTGCATAGTGTGGTGGAAACCCGCACTGTGTGGCCATTGGTCTTGCTCGATCAGTATGGACGTTGCTATTCCCTCGACTGCGCCACGCTGCCCGGGGGACGTGGTGAAGGGGTGCCGCTGAGTTCGTTGATTGAAGTGCAGGAAAACGCTGAGATTGTCGCGATGTTGGCTGGGCCAGCTGAACAGCGTTATTTGGTCAGTGGCAGCGGCGGTTATGGCTTTATTGCCCCGTTAAAAGAGATGTTATCGCGTGTTCGAGCGGGTAAGGCTTTTTTAACGGTCAATGAAGAGGAACGTGCCCTGCCGCCGGTGCTCATTCCAGAACACGCGCAACAGGTGTTTGTGTTAACGCAGCAATCGCGCGCGCTTGCATTTGCTTTGTCTGAATTAAAAGAAATGAACAAAGGCCGTGGGCTACAGTTTTTGTCGTTGGAGGAAGGCGATAGCGTGCTGTCGGCGGTGGCCGTGGCAGGTGAACGGGTGGTGCTGACGATTCGGTTGCGGACGGGACGGGAAGATGAACTTTCCCTGTCCCTCGCCGACTTCGCCGCCAAACGCGGCCGCCGTGGTAAGCCCTTGCCGAAGAAAGTGCAGTTGCTTGCGGTGAAGGCTTAATTTATCCACGCTGCCCGCTCAGTGGCCAATCGCCATGAGCGGGCATGTACTGGTATTAAACCATCACATTAGTACCATTTCAGGAAGAAAAAAACACTGAAAGAAAATTAGATTTAGCGTTGCAACGGCATCAAATAACCTGAATCAGATCGCCAAAAATTTGAATTGTCTGCACTTCAATGAAGTGAACGTTTTTCGACCAGTAATGGCGCATTGGAGAGAACCGAAAATTATTTAGCCAGATTTGCTGGTTATCTTTATGAATTCCAGAAATGCAGATTCATTCATAAAATGCCCACGAATAAAAATTATAAATCTATTAATTAAATCTTTCATAAACAAATGGTTATGATTTTCTCGAGTCATCTCCTTCATCGCATTAGCTAATCGAAACTCAGCACTGCCGGTACCAGTTAAGGTGAGATAGAGATTCATGCCATGGTTGAATACATGGGATGAATAGTTCACATAAGGGCTATAGCTTGAGCTGACAGCTAAGGCCTCGTTACCAAATAGGCAGCAAAGATGCTGACATATAGTGTTTAGTAGTATCTTCGGGCGCCCATCAGCAGCAAAAATTTCACGCCCATGATTCTGAATGATCTTGAAAAGGATAAATCCAGCCAGAGTGCTTGGGGTGATAGCCAAGTGATCGATATCTAGGAAGGTGAGCGGCAGTGGAAGCGCGCCTAAAGCGTATAGCACTAATGCGTGACGCCTTTGCTCGAAATCAAACGGCGTTTTCACCATTGCTCTATGCAACACTGTGTAATGGTCTATGTAATGGTCTAATACCCGTAGACACCTCGATAGGGCATGATAGATCTTAACGAGGGGGAAGAAATGAATTCAAAACGTAGTCAATATGATGCGAGCTTCAAGCTAGAAGTGGCGAGGATGGTGGTTGACCAAGGCCTGAGCGTGATGGAAGTGGTGGAGTCGATGAGGGTGGGTCAA
>Ga0079301_1000134_pt1 | contig 36163 bp, 33 predicted proteins | sample Wag4_2014_7_11_3_FD_74797 | JGI IMG/M metagenome (GOLD analysis project Ga0079301, IMG submission 74797) | Fresh water mixed with fracking chemicals microbial communities from Ohio, USA - Utica-2 Time Series FC 2014_7_11 | ecosystem: Engineered > Industrial production > Chemical products > Input... | reverse complement strand
GTGTAGGTGAGCAACGGATAGCCCGTCCGGCGACTGGCGAGCACCCCGAAAAACTGATCTCCCCCGAGAAACAGCACGACACCGAAGTCGCGCCAGGTCCTGGATTCCGGGCTCACGCCCCCCAGGAGGTAACGGACCGATTCGCGGGGTTCCCAGACCTGGATGCCCAGGTTCCAGCTCTCGATGATCCGGCGCTCTTCGCCGCTGGCGTAAGGGCAAGGCACGAGCAGGACCGTGAGCCTGGCCCCGGGGAAATCCTGTCGCAGCTGGCGGACGACGGGCTTCAACCAGGCATTGACTTCACCGGGGGCGTTGCTGATGAGGAGAATATCGGATTGCATGAGCCCCCATCCGCCCGGTGAGCCAAGGAACGCACGACGTTCCACCTGTCAGCATAGCTGCATCGCCTGCCAGATACAACCATCATGCCCGGAACCGGCAGGTTTCCTCGCACGGGTAGGTCAACGTATGGCTTCTAGGGGGATGCGATCGGCGTTCCGTGGATCGCGAGATGCGCCTGGAAGACGACACAATCGTCCTGGCAGCGTGGTCCGCACCGCTGGCAGGACGGTGCGATGACCTCGGGCTCCTGGGCCAGCCGGACTCCGAGGAGGCCCTTCAGACCCTTGAGCAGGCTACGCAGCTCCCCGGGCCCCATCTGCGAAACGATGCGCTCCCACCGGGAGCGTTCGCGGGCTTCGCGATCGCTCCAGACCTGCGTTCCGAGGTCGGTGAGCGTCATGATGGCCATCCGGCGGTCGAGTTCGCCTTCCCGTCGCGCGACCCAGCCCAGGTGCACGAGTCGATCCACCGCCTTGGTGGCCGAGGCCTGGCTGATCCCCGTACCGGAGGCGATCGCCCCGACCGTGCAAGCCGGGTGCAAGGCGACGTACCGGAACGCCAGCAGGTGGGTGGCGTTCAGCACCCCCTCTGAACGCAGGGCCGCACGATCGGAATCACGGTCCTGCTCGAGCACATGCTCCAGCACGCCGAACATGACTCCCAGTTCCTCGATCTGGCGATCGCGGATTCGCACCCTCAGGACCGCTTCAGAAACTGGCCGAAGGCCTTGAAGGGTGACCGCTTTTCCGGGGTGGCCTCCCCCTGCACCGTCACTTCCCCGGGTGAGGGTTCATGCTCGTGGGAGCAACCGGGTCCATGGACGTGGGGAGCCGTATCGGAACGGACCTGACCGACCGCCAGCGGGCGGTGCCCGGGGACCTCCGGGGCGTGAGTCAGGCGGAGGCCACCGGTCTCTTCGAGGGCGAAATGCCGGATGGACACCTGACCTGCCAGGTGGCGCGCGATGTCGTGGAAGGCCCTCGCCTGGGCGGAGTCCGGCGCGGAGACGACGATGGGCAAACCCTGGTCGCCACTCTGGCGGATCCCTGCATCCAGTGGAATTCCCCCCAGAAAGGCGACTCCCTGACGCACGGCAACCTCGCGCCCACCCCCGTGGTCGAAGATGGCAGTCTCGTGCTGGCAGGAGGGACAGACGAAGTGGCTCATGTTCTCGATGATTCCGAGCACGGGCACCGGGGTGGGAACCATCTCGAACATCCGGAGCGTCTTCAGACCGATCTGCTGCGCCACGATCTGCGGAGTCACGACCACGGCGACACCCGTGAGGGGCAGCTGCTGGGCCAGGGATAGAGGAACGTCCCCGGTACCGGGCGGCAGGTCCACGAGGAGGTAGTCGAGTTCCCCCCACGCGACGTCCCGGATGAACTGCTGGAGCACTCCGGCCAGCATCGGGCCACGCCAGACGACGGGATCGTCGGCATTAGGCAGCAGGAAGCCCATCGACATGGTCTTCACGCCGTGGCGCTCTATCGGGACAATCTTGCCATCCTGGACGAGCGGCTTCTCGCTGATCCCGAGCAGGAGGGGGACGGTCGGCCCGTAGATGTCGGCATCGATCAGACCGACCCTCGCACCGGTGGCGGCGAGGGCGATCGCCACGTTGACCGTCACGGTGCTCTTGCCGACGCCCCCCTTGCCAGAGCCGATGGCGACGACATGGCGGACTCCCGGCAGCACTTCCTGCTGACGCGGCTTCGGAACCTGCGCCCCCCAGGTGATGGCGATGTCCGTGACATCCGGCATGCGATCGAGCACGGCCTTGCGACAGTCCTCCTCGATGCGCGACTTCAGCGGGCACGCCGGTGTCGTCAGGACGACCTCGAAGTGCGCGATCGTGCCCTCGAAGCGGATGTCCCGGATCATGCCGAGCGAGACGAGGTCCCGGTGCAACTCGGGATCCTGGACGTGAGAGAGCGCGGCGAGAACCTGCTCGACGGTGGCCACGGGGTGCTCCTTCCTGGTGGTTCCTCATTTTAACCGATACCGGCGTGCCCTGGGGCTTCCCCTCTCGACACAAGAAGGGGAGGCCGTAAGGCCTCCCCTCCAGGAATCTCGTGCTCGGGGGTTCAGGCCTGGGCGGGTGCCGGTGCCTGAGGCGTGGTGCCATTACGGCGGTTCCGCTCCCGGATCAGGACGAGGATCGGGCTTGCATTGAAGATGGACGAGTAGGTCCCGCTGATGACCCCGACCAGCATCACGAAGGTGAAGTGGAAGATCGTGGGACCACCGAACAGCACGAGGGGCAGCAACGTCAGCACCAGCGTGAGCGAGGTGTTGATGCTGCGTGCGAAGGTCTGGTTCACGCTGCGATTTGCGACGTCCCCGAAGGTGTCCCCCTTCTTTGCCTGCGTGAGGTTCTCGCGGAAGCGATCGAAGATGACGATGGTGTCGTGGACGGAAAAGCCCATGATGGTCAGCAACGCGACGACCAGCAGACCGTCGGCTTCTGCACCGCCCAGCAGGCTGAGCAGGGAGAAGGTTCCGATCATGATGACACCGTCATGCACCATCGCGATGATGGCACTGAGGGCAAAGTCGAACTGGTACCGGAAGGTGATGTACAGGAGGATACCGAGAATACCGAAGCCGAGAGCATAGGCGGCATTCCGGAGCAGTTCGCGCCCGATGGTGGGCCCCACCGATTCGAGCCGGAAGCGGGTCTCGGCGAATGACGAGACTTCCCGTAGATCACGCTTGATCTCGAGGGAGACCGACTTCTCGATGAAGGGGGTGCGAATGGAGAACGTCCGGGCATCCTGGGAGGCCATCACGTGGGGGGGGATGTCACGCTTTTCGAACACCTCGCGCACGTTCTCGACGTTGACGCCGCGGTCGAAGGTGACCTCCATCAGCGTGCCCCCCGTGAAATCGATGCCGAGTTTCACGGGGGCGCCGAATTTCGCGAAGCACAGGGCGATCGCGATCAGGCAAGGCACCAGGTACGCGATGGAAATCCCGAACCAGAGGGCCTTTCGCCCCATGACATCGATCGGGGAAGACCCTCCGGGGACGGGTGCAGTTGTTTCGGTCATGGTCATGTCCTACTGCGCCTTCACGGTCTCGGAGACCTGGACGCCGAAGTAAACGGGCGAACGCAACGCTTTGCCACTGGTGAGCAGGGTCTGCAGCAACGCCCGGCTCACGGTCACGGCGGTGAACAGCGAGGCGATGACCCCGATGGCCAGAGTCAGCGCGAAGCCTCTCACCATCCCCGTACCGAAGACATACAGGATGGCGCACGTCAGGAGGGTGGTCGAGTTCGAGTCGAAGATCGCCGTGAAGGCTCGCTTGAAGCCGATCTCGATGGCCGCATAGAGGCTCCTGCCGCGCTTCAGCTCTTCCTTGGTTCGTTCGAAGATGAGCACGTTCGCGTCGACGGCCATGCCGATGGACAGGATGAACCCGGCGATACCCGGGACCGTGAGGGTGACGGGCACCAGCTTGAAGATCGCGAACACCAGCAAGGCATACACCGCGAGGCTGATATCGGCCACGAGCCCCGGCAGGCGATAGTAGGCGAGCATGAACGCCACCACGAGGAGGAAGCCGACGATGCCGGCGCGGACGCTGGCCTTGACGGTGTCCTGCCCGAGCGTGGGGCCGACGGTCCGGTTCTCGACCTCGATGAGCGGCACGGGCAGGGCACCAGCCCTGAGCTGGACGGCCAGCAACTGGGCAGACTGCGCATCGAACCGGCCAGAAATCTGGGCCGAACCACCGAGGATGGGACCCTGGATCACGGGTGCCGAGATCTCCTGCTCATCGAGACGGATGGCCACCGGGCGTCCGACGTTCCGGCTGGAGATTTCCCCGAACAGCTTGGCGCCTTCGGCGTTGAACTTCAGCGCGATCTGCCAGCCACCGCCGTTCGGATCGGGCTCGGCCTTGGCCTGAGACAGCATGGAACCGTCGAGCGTGGTCTTGATCCAGGGGCTCTTGCTACCCGACGCGACGGGCGCGACCTGCATCCCGGTCGGAAGTTCCCAGAAGGTCAGGTGCGCGGTCTTGCCCAGCAGTTCGCGGGCCCTGTCCGGGTCCTTGATCCCGGCCAGTTCGACCAGGACCTGTCGCTCGCCCTTCTTCTGGATGATGGGTTCGTTGACCCCGGTGGCGTCGACACGGTTGCGAACCACGGCGATGACGCTCTGCATCACTTCCGGGGTCACCTTGACGGTGTCGGTATCACGGGCCTCTAGAACGAGGTGCATGCCACCCTGGATGTCCAGGCCATAGCGCGTGGGAAACCGTTTTTCATCCTGGATCACGTAGATCGCGCCCAGCGTCAGCAACATGACGAGGACGAGCAGGACCTTTCTGGGGCTCAAGTCGGGTGCCTCCGGAGTGTGGTCGCATCGCGCAACCGAGGGCCCGCTGGTGCGGGAAGTGAGGTTAAGAAAACGCCAAGAGTCTACGGGTTTGCTTCCGGCGATGTCAAACCGCGCGGTGCCGCTCATCACTGGTCATACAGCATCTTGACGGTTACGATGGAACCGGAGTGCACGGCATGCTGAATCTGTACCGGCTGGCGCTGTTCGCGAGCCTCACGGTCCTGGGGACCTTCTGCTGCATCCCGCTGCCGTTCGCGTGGTGGGGGGAGACGGTCCTGAATCGCCCCGAGGTCCTGTTCAGCCTCGGCAACTTGCACCTCGGGCTGGCCCAGACCAGCGCGCAGTTGCTGGCCGTCTGTCTGGCCGCGACCACGCTCACGCCGGTCACGGCAGCCTTGAGTCAACTTGCCTACCTGTTCCTGGGTTTGTCGGGGCACTCGGTCTTTGGTGGGGGTGGAGGCTGGGCCTATGCGCAGGCCAGCACCTTTCCGTATCTCCTGATGTTTCCCATCGGGGCCTTTCTCGGAGCGCGTCTGGGTAGAGGCAAGGGGTTCGCCGGTAGGCTTCGCAGCCTGCTCCTCGCACTCATCATGATCTGGACGATCGGCTCTGCCTCCGAACTCGCGGCCGCTTCGGCGCTCAGTCAGATGGATGCGTGGTGGCGGCTCGGTCAGACGCACGTTCAGGAGTTGCCCGGTCTGGTGGGGTATCTCTTCGCTCTCGCAGCCATCGGTGCCTTCTATGACCGGCTGGTCGCCCTGCTCCGGTCTTCGTCGCCTGCGGCTCGGCCGGTGCCTCGAACGACGCCGGCGTCAGCGCCGCCTATGCCAGAAAAGGCAGCTTTGCCCGTTCCCGCGACCGAGCGTCCGATGGTGCCACCGATGCCGAAGCGATCCGAACTCGAGTCCAGCCGCCGACTTCCGGAAGACACGGCCCAGCGAAAGTTGATCGAGGGCCCGCCGCGACGCACCTCGTTGCCCGGGGCACCGGACGAACCAGGGCCTCGGTGAAACTCAGGGTGTCCCGGGCCGCGTGAGTTCTGCCAACCGGTCGCTCAGGGCCACGTACTGTTCCAGGGCAAGTGTTTCCCCGCGGGCCATCGGTTCGATGCCGGTGGCTTCTATCGCTTCGTCCACCTGGGCACGCGGAATTCCGAGCACCCCAAGGGCATTGGCGAGTGTCTTGCGGCGCTGGCCGAAAGCCGCGCGGACCAGACGAAACACGCGTACGGGATCCCGGACCTCGAGAGGGGGCTCCGACCGCGGAAAGAGTCTGACCACCCGTGATTCGACCTCCGGACGGGGACGGAATGCCGTGCGGGGCACCGGACAGACCGATTCACAGGTCGCCGCGTAGCGACCGATGACGGTCAGACTGCCGTAATCCGCCGACCCTTCCCGGGCCAGCAAGCGTCGGGCCACCTCGTCCTGGATCATCAGGATGATGCGCTCGGGTCGCGGTGGCGCGGAGGCCATCGGCCCTGCCTGCAGCGCATCGGCCTCGAGCAATTTCAGGAGGATGGGGGTCGTGATGTAGTAAGGGATGTTGGCCACGACCCGGGTCGTGGCCGGCTCGAGTCCGAGGTCGGCCCAGCCCAGCTTCATGAAGTCGCCCCAGATGACCTTCAGGTTCGGGAACTCCGTCTCGAGTGCCGTCAGGTCGGGTTCCAGGCGCCTGTCCACCTCGACGGCGACGACCCGGGCCCCGGTTTCCAGGAGCCGACGTGTCAGCGCCCCCTGACCGGGGCCGATCTCGAGGACCGAGACCCCGGGCTCGAGGTCGGCAGCCGCGACGATCCGATCCACGATGCGGATGTCGTGCAAGAAGTGCTGACCCAGTCGGCGCTTGTGTCGAAAGTTCGTCTGGCTCATTCCTGGTTCCTCGTTCCCGCAAGTTCAGATCGCTGGCCCAGACGGGGTTCCGTTCCCGTCCGGATCCTGTTCAGGTTCGCCCGGTGGAGGACCGGAATGGCGATCGCCACGGTCCACAACAACACCTGGACCGGGCCACTCACCGGGACCAGGAGGCTCCAGAGCGGCAACGACATGGCAGCGAGGACCGATGCCAGTGACACGATACGCCCCACCGCCAGGACCAGGACCCACGTCCCGAGAGCGCCCAGGGCCACCCCGGGCGTCAGAGCTCCGAGGACACCCACTCCCGTGGCGACGGCCTTTCCGCCCCGAAATCGGAGGAAGATCGACCATACGTGCCCCAGGATGGCGAACAATCCCAGCAAGACCGGCCACCAGGAAGGTCCCTGGAGACCGAAGCCGGACGCCGCCGGAATGGCCCCCTTCAGACCGTCAAGCGTGAAGCACATCAATCCGGGAACGGGCCCCAGTGTCCGCCAGACATTGGTCGCACCGATGTTTCCGGATCCCTCGGTCAGCAGGTCCCGCCCCGAAGCTCTGGCGATCAGGACTCCGGAGGGTACGGAACCCAGCACGTACGCCCCCAGAATGGCCAGCAGGGCAAGTCCCGGGATGGAGGCCGGTGTCATCGGGCCCGACGGGCCCGGAAAACGATCCGGAGGGGAGTTCCCTCGAAGCCGAAGGCGTCCCGGAGCTTGGTATCGAGGTAGCGCCGGTACGACTCGGGGGCCAGATCCGGGTCATTGCAGTGCATGATGAAGACCGGGGGCGCATTCGAGGCCTGGTTGGCGTAATAGACCCGGAGTCGCTTTCCCCTCTGGGACGGGGGCGGGTTCAGCGTGACGGCTTCCTGGACGACCTCGTTCAGGACACCCGTCGTGATTTGCCTGGCCGCTTCCGAATGGACCTTGATGGCGGCCTCGAGCACCTGGGAGACGCGCTGGCCCGTCATGGCCGAGATGAACAGCACGGGGGCCCACGCGACGTGCCGGAGTTCTTCCTTGAGACGCGTGCGGAACACGGGCATCGTGTGCGTGTCCTTGGGGACCGCATCCCACTTGTTGACCACCACGACGAGTGCCTTGCCGGACTCCTCGGCCATCGCCGCGATCCGCTGGTCCTGCTCGCTGACTCCGGCAACCCCGTCGATGAGCAGGACGATCACGTCCGCACGCTCCATGGCCTTGAGGGACCGCACGACCGAGAACTGCTCGACCCCGAAATCGACCTTTGCCTTGCGACGGATACCGGCCGTATCCACCAGCACGACGGCCTGTCCATCCCACTCGAGGCGGGTGTCGATCGCGTCCCGGGTCGTGCCGGCCACCGGCGAGACGATCATGCGATCCTCCCCGAGCAGCCGGTTGGTCAGGCTCGACTTGCCCACGTTGGGGCGCCCGACCAGTGCGACCCGGAGTTCCTCGGCCGGCGGTTCGACGGGAGGAGGACCGAAGGAAGCGACGATGCCATCGAGCATGTCACCGATGCCATGCCCGTGGATGGCCGAGATCGAGACGATCGGATCGCCGACACCGAGCCCGTAGAACTCCCCGATGCGGGTGGCATCGAGAGGTTGGTCCACCTTGTTGACGGCCACGATGACGGGCTTGCGGGTCTGGCGCAGGATACCCGCGACGTCCTCGTCCACCGGGGTGAGGCCAGCCTGACCATCGACGACCCAGACGATGACGTCGGCTTCCTCGATGGCGACGCGGGCCTGCTTCTCGACGGACTGAAGCAGTTCTTCGTCGGTACCGGGCACGATCCCGCCCGTGTCCACCACGATATATTCGCGGCCGATCCACTCGGCGCGCAGGTACAGGCGGTCGCGCGTCACGCCGGGTTCGTCATGGACGATGGCCTCCCGGCGGCCGACGAAGCGGTTGATGAGGGTCGACTTGCCGACGTTGGGACGACCCACGACGGCGACGACAGGCAGAACGTTCACCAGGAAAGCACCTCGAAGGGTTCATCCTCGGCGAAGGCCAGCACGGGTATCTCGGCCGGGATGGAAGGACGGAGCAAACGGACCAGGCGGTCGACCACGGGCTGCTCGGTGGCCTGGTGTCCGGCCTCGATGAAGGCCAGCCCGCAGGCTGCCGCATCGAGGGCCGTGTGATAGCGGACTTCTCCGGTCAGAAACGCATCCACCCCGTGCCGGAGGCAGGCTTCCCAGAGGTCTCCACCGGCGCCCGAGCAAACCGCCACGCGCCGGACGGTCCGCTGGCGATCGCCCACGATGCGGAGACTGCGCGGGGCCAGTACCTCGTGCACGCGCCGCGCCAGGGCCTCGAGCGTGGTGGGTTGCTCGAGATCACCCCACAGGCCGATGCCCGTGGGGGTGTCCTGACCGTGAAGCCGGACGACGTCGAGGGCGGGTGCCTCGTCGGGATGGACGGCCTGCAATGCCACGAGAACTGCGCGCAGGTGAGGTTCTTCGACCACCACCTCGATCCGTTCGACCGGACCGACGTGGTCCTCGCCGGTGGTTCCGCGGGAGGGATCCGACCCGAGCAAGGGTCTGAACCGTTCGGTCGCCTCGAAGGTCACGGCAGCCCGATCGTAGCCTTCATCGGAACCAGCACCGGCGGACCAGAGAGCTTCCCTGACCTCGGCTGCACGGGCTGGTGGGACCGCCACACCGACCTTGAAGCGCCCGTGGTGTCCCTCGACCTGGAGGACGCGGTCCAGCGGCCAACCGAGCCGTTCGGCGAGTTCGTGGTTGCAACCGGTGGAGTCGAGGTTGGTGTGGGCCGCGAAGCAAGTCAGGCCTTGAGCCGCCATGTAGGCAGCCGTCCGTCCGGGCTCGCGAGTCACATCGAGCGTCTTGAGTGGCTTGAACAGCAGGGGGTGATGGGCGACCACCAGGTTGGCACCTTGCTCGCTGGCAAAACGGGCACAGGCCAGCGAGGGGTTGACGGCCACGACCACCCCCGTGGTCTCCAAGGACGCGTCGCCCAGCATGAACCCCACTCGATCCCAGCTGGCTGCGAGATGAGGCGGGGCGATCTGGTCGATCAGGCGGAAGACGTCACGGTGTTGCATGGGCAGGTCAATCACTGCCATGATACCACGCCGCAAGCCCCGAACGACGTGCAGACGTGATATGATCGAGGTGCCATGCAGCTCAACTGGAGCGTGCAAAGACGCCCGCGCCGTGCCAATCCGAAGGACCGGCCTTGACCGAATTTTCTGCCAACCAGCGTCTCCGCCCCCTCACCGCCTCCCTCACCCCGTCAGGGCGCTGGGAAATCGGCGGATGCGACCTCCAGGAGCTTGCCGACACCCATGGCACTCCGCTCTACGTGATCGACGAGGCCACCCTCGTCTCGGCCGCGCGCACCTTCATCGACTCGGCGAAGGCATCCTACCCGGGTGCGTCCCGTGTCCTGTATGCGAGCAAGGCGCTCTGCAACATGGCCGTCAACCGGCTGCTGCACGAGGAGGGGTGCTGGACCGAGGTCGTGTCCGGCGGGGAACTCTTCACCGTCCTCAAGGCCGGGATCCCGCCCGAGACCGTGGTGTTCCAGGGCAACAACAAGTCGCGTGACGAGTTGCGTCTCGCCCTCGAAGAAGGGGTCGGACGCATCATCGTCGATCACCTGGCCGAGATCGATCTCCTCGAAGAGCTCGGTCAAGATCTGGAGTCCCGGATCCCGGTCTGGGTCCGGATCGCGCCCGACGTCGACACGGATACCCATCCGCACATCCAGACCGGGCACGAGGAAACGAAGTTCGGCATTCCCCGCGGTGAATCACTGACGACAGCCCTGACGCGCATCCAGGCCTCCTCGCGTCTCCTCTTCATGGGCTTCCATAGTCATGTCGGTTCCCAGCTTTTCGAGCTCGAGCCTTTCCTCCAGAACATCGACGTCCTCGTCGAGCAGTGCTGCCTCGCGCGCGACATGGGCCTCCTCGTCCGGGAGTTGGATGTCGGAGGGGGGCTGGGTATCGCCTATCGGGAACAGCATGCGCCGCCTGCCATCGGGGACTGGGTACGGGCGATCGCCACCCGCCTCCGGCAGGCCACCGAGGAGCGTGGGCTGACGCTGCCGACACTCATCTTCGAACCTGGGCGCGCACTCGTCGGTACGGCTGGTGCCACCCTCTACACCGTGGGGTCCCGACGGGTGGCTTCGGGCGGAAAGGTCATCGTCTCCGTCGACGGGGGGATGGCCGACAATCCCCGCGTGATCACCTACGGAGCTCACCACGAGCCCGATCCGGTCCTGGCGGCTGAACGCACCGAGACCGTCACGATCGTGGGCAAGTTCTGCGAATCAGGCGACGTTCTCGCTTCCGAGGCGCGGATGCCCCGCCTCGCGCCGGGTGACCGATTGGTCACCTGGGGGACCGGCGCATATTGCTTCTCGATGGCATCGAACTACAACCGCTTTCCCCGGCCTGCCATGGTGCTCGTCAAAGGCGGACGGTCCGAGGTGATCTGCGAGCGCGAGACCTTCGCCGATCTCGTGGCCCGTGACCGGCTGCCCTCTCGTTTGATGCAGGGGCGGTCCACGTGAACGGATGGTTGCTGCTCCAGCAACTCCTGCTCAACCTGCGATGGCAAGACCTGCTCGACATCGCCATCGTGGCCTGGGTCCTGTACCGGGTGTTCCTCTTCATCCGCGGCACGCGGGGTGTGTTGCTCCTGCGTGGCATCCTCCTGGTTCTGGTGGCCTACCTGCTCTGCCGGGCCCTGAAGCTCGACACCATCACCTGGCTGGCCCAGTCCGCTGCCACGATGCTCATCGTCGCCGTTCCCGTGGTCTTCCAGCCGGAGCTGCGCCGTGCGCTCTCCCTGCTGGGTCAGGGAGAACTCTTCCGCACCGAACTCTTCGGCAAGGCGCCCGTGGATGTCGCCCGGGTCTCGGAAGAGATCGTCCAGGCCATCCGGACCCTCAGTGCGCGCAAGATCGGGGCCCTGATCATCCTCGAGCGCCAGTCCGGTCTCAACGAGTTCACCGAGACCGGAACCTCCCTTCAGGCGCTCGTCTCGGCAGACCTCCTGGTCTCGCTCTTTCACACGACGTCCCCCTTGCATGATGGTGCCGTGATCGTGCGTGGCGATCGCATCCTTGCCGCTGGAGCCGTGCTGCCTCTCAGCGAGGCCGTACGCCGGCATCCACGGCGACCCATCGGCACGCGGCATCGCGCTGCGCTCGGACTCTCCGAGACCACGGATGCCATCTCGATCGTGGTCTCCGAGGAGACGGGGGTCATTTCCGTGGCCAGCCAGGGTAATCTCCAGCGGCATCTGACCGAGGACGACCTGCGGGCCTTCCTCGGGGGGATCTACCAGCAGACGAATCGCTCGCAGACGATGTCGCTGTCGCTCGCCCCGCTGTTCAGGAGGCCGACATGAACGGCTGGTGGTCCCGAACCCGTCAGGAAGGCACGCGTCCCGTCTTGCTGATCGCGGTGCTGATGTCCACGACGCTCTGGACGTTCGTGGCCTTCCTTCCGCGGATGGAATCAGACCAGCGCAAGTGGATCCTTCCCATCCAGATCGTGGGTCAGGAGGGCCATACCACGTGGGTCGCGCAGCCCCGGACGGCTGAAGTCGTGCTCACGGGGCCACGGGGCTTGCTCAACCGCGTCCAGGAGGCGGAAGTGGCTCTGCGGGTCCACCTCCCCGGGCAGCATGCATCGGGCGACGTCTTACCCATCCAGGTAGAGGCCCCGCCGGGCATGATCCGCAGCGAGGTCACCCCCGAAGAGGTCCGGTTGGTGACCGAATGAGACCAGAAGGCCCGCCGTATCCGGGCAGACAGGAGAACGCATGACGCCGAGCTCGAAGACCGCTTCCCTCCAGGGCCGGTGGACAGGCGTGGATCTCGATCGCCTCCCTCGCCATCTCGCGGTCATCATGGATGGCAACCGTCGCTGGGCGCTCCGGCAGCTTCTTCCGGGCATCCAGGGCCATCGGGCGGGTGTCGGTACGATGCGCGAGCTTGTCAAGGCGTGCTGCGAGCTCGGGATCCCGCACCTCACGGTCTATGCCTTCTCGACCGAGAACTGGAAGCGTTCCCAGGATGAGGTGGGTTATCTCTGGGCCCTGTTCCAGGAAGTCATCGAGCACGAGGTCGAGGAGCTCGATGCTCAGGGCGTGCGGATGCGGTTCATCGGAGAGGTCGACGAGCTTGCGCCGCGTATACAGTCGGTCATTGCGCAGGCCGAATCACGTACCGCAGGTAATTCGCGCCTGACGCTCAACATCGCGCTCAATTACGGCGGGCGACGCGAGATCCTCGAGGTGACGCGCGCCGTGGCCCGTGCCGCGATGGCCGGTCAACTCGACGTCGAATCGCTCGACGAGGCCTCCCTGGCCCGGTTCTTCTACACGGCCGGTCAACCCGATCCCGATCTGCTGGTCCGGACGAGCGGTGAGATGCGCCTCAGCAACTATCTGCTCTGGCAACTCGCCTACACCGAGATACACGTGACGGACACGCTCTGGCCCGATTTCCGGCACGAGGATCTGCGCCAGGCCCTCGTCGCCTTCCAGCGTCGCGATCGCCGGTTCGGAGCCCAGACACGCTGATGGCCGGGATCCCGTCGTGCCTCCTCGTCCAGGGGCCGGATACCTACCAGCTTCGACGGATCGAGGAGGACCTGGTTGCGTCGCTGGTGGATCCGGCCTTCAGGGACTTCAATGCGACGGTCCTGGAAGGTCTGACTGCCCTGCCGAGTGCAGCGATCGCAGCCGCCCGGACCCCGGCCTTCGGTCCGGGAGCCCGGGTCGTCATCGTCCGGGACTGTCCCTGGTTCACGGCGGGTGGGTTGTCGGATGACCTCGAGCAGGAGGCCCTCTCGGAACTCGTGAACCATCCCCTGCCACCGGGGGGGCACCTGATCCTGGTCACGGCCAGTGCCATCGATCGCCGCCTCAACCTGGTGACGGCCTTGCTGGGAACACCCGATCAGTGGGGCCATGACCCGACGTTCGCCCGTCCTTCTGCCACACCCATCGCCGTCTTGACGTTCGAGCAAGCAGATGGTGGGAACGAGACGCACGCTTGGCTGATGGCCGAGGCGCGCCGGAAGGGAACCCGGCTGGGCGACGAGGAGGCCGAATGGCTCATCCAGCGCCTCGGTTCCGATCGCTGGCAGCTCTCCCAGACTCTCGAGAAGCTCGACCTGTATGCCTCCGGTCAGCCGATCACGGAGACTCTCATCGACGAGCTGTGTCCGCCAGGCGAGGTCAACGTCTTCGAGTTGCTCGATGCCCTCGCCGCCGGTCGCGTCCCGGTGGCGATCGCCGTCCTGAGACGTCTGCTGGTGACCCAGCACGCCCTGCAGGTCCTTGCGGCGATCACGACGGTGGTCCGGCGGTGGTTGATCGTGCGCCTGGGCACCGAGGCCCGCACGCCCGATGCAGAGCTTGCTCGCCACGTGGGTGGCAAGCCCTTCATGGTCTCGAGGTACCGGGACAAGTGCCGGGCCTGGCCCACGGATCGCCTCGAACTGGCGTTGCATGTCCTGGCCCGGACTGACCGCGACCTCAAGAGCTCGGGCGGCGGGAAGGCGGGGGAAGAGGGCCTGCTCTTGCAGATGCTCGCCCAGCTCGCTCCACCTCCTCGCCAGGCCGCGCGCCCGGCCAATCGCCCCAGGTAATGACGACATCCCCCCCGGTCTGGACCGAGGGGGATGCGTGGGGGGGGGAAATCCCTACCGGGTCACGGGCCCGGGCATGGGCAGAGGCATCAGGCTCGGTGCCGGATTCAGGGACATCGGGATCAGCGCCTCGCTCGCCTTGCGAGCCTTGACCGATGCGTGGAAGGGCACCTGCAGACCGTAGCCTCCCAGGACGATCGAGACCTGGTATTCACCGGGAGGCATCCGGCGGATCCTGTAGGAACCGTTGGTGCCCGTGGTCGCCCGATGGTACTGTCCGGTGGTCACGGAACGAGCGAGGACGGTGGCGCCCTTGAGACCGGTCATCGTGCTGGAATCGTAGACCTGACCCTTGAGACATCCCGTACGCAGGATGTCCAGGAGGATCCCCATGTCGGGCACGCGCCAGACGGTGGTCGCCGTCATCTGGCCGGGTGACAGGCCGCCCCGCACGAGGACCTTCTGGTTGAGCGCACGGCTGATCTTGAGGTTCAGTTTTTCGCTCTCCCCGACCAGGCGGAAATTCTCTTCCTTCCTGCGGATGAGCCCCGTGGAGGTCTGCAGGAAGAACTTGCCCAGTTCGGCGGAGCGGACCTGCCCGATCCGGGTCGACTTGCCCGAGAACGGAAGGCCTCCCTGAGCCGTGAAGGCTTCCGCATCCGGGTCGATCTCCTCGAGCAGGACATCATCCAGTTCCTCGAGGTCTTCTCCCTCGTTGAGGGACTCGATCTGGGCCGCCTCGGCTCGACTGAGCGTGGAACCCGAAGGCGCCGTCATGCGGGTTGTGGGTGGGGATCCGGGTTGCATCCCGCAGCCAGCCAGCCAGGCCAGCACGAGGGATCCGGCGAGCAGCGATTTCAGGTTCATGAGACCTCCGGGATGAACAAGGTGTCATCCAGGTTTTCGGGTCTCGCGTCCGCATATCGGACCAAGATTCGTGAAAGCTATCGTTAAGTTTTGAAGAAGAAACCGAGGGTGATGGTCAGCGCCAGAAGGCGAACCAGGGTTTCCGAGGAGCGAGCCGGGAACGCAGCATCTCCAGCTCGATCTGCTGGACCGCGATCGTCCTCTCGAGCTCCATCACCGTCTGCTGGCTCGGGCTTCCGGCGAGTCGAGCGCGCACGTCGCCGAGTTCACGGTCCCGCTCGCGCAGGGTCGCCTCGAGTTCGCCCACCCGGTGCGCCAGCTGCGCGAATCGTTCCGCACGCTGGGTGTCCTCGCGGATCGCGGACATCACGGCCGGCACCAGTGCCTGGACGAGTGTCTCGACCTCGGACGAGGCGAACCCCGTGCGAGAATCGCGCTCGGGCTCGATCGTCACGGCGGCAGGTTCGATGGAGACATCATCCGGGGCACGGACGGCGGGACTTTCGCCCCGGGGCTTCTGGGCCCGGTGTTCGAGGATCCGCTCCCGGAGTTCCCGGAGGCTCTTTCCGCTGGCACGCCACGCCCGGATGAGCGACAGGCGCTCCAGGTCCGTGCGGGTGAGGACATATTCGCCCGCTTCATCCTGCGCGACGGAGATGGGAATGGTCCGGAGCCACTGCTTGAGGGTACGAGTACTGACGCCGAGGGCTTCTGCGGCCTGGCGGGTGGACATGGACTCGCTCACGTGAACCTGCCTCCTGCGCGGTCGGGGAAACCCACGACATCCGGACGACTCGCGTGACCCCGATCGGCCACTTCGTTGCCTGATTGTACATGAAACCATGTGGACGGATCATCCACCTTCACGCAACAAAACAGCCCGCCTCCATCGAGGCGGGCCGTCTAGCGTGCTCGCGCGACGGTCGCTCTACGAACCGACCTTGGCGTTGAAGGCCTTCATCAGACGCGACTTGCGCCGGGCAGCCGTGTTGGGGTGCAGGATGCCCTTGTTGGCAGCCCGGTCGACGGCACTGATGGCCGCCTTGAGCGTCTCGGCCGCGGTAGCCGCGTCAACGCCGGCCGCAAGGACCTCCTTGACGCGCTTGAAGCGGGTCTTGACGGCCGACTTCACGGCCACGTTGCGCTGGCGGTTACGCTCGGCGATCTCAACGCGCTTGATGCCGGACTTGATACGCTTGGCCACGGTTTCTCACCTCCTGGTAACGGGAATCTTGACGGCGGGAGGCTTCCCGCATCACGAACCCTTAATGTAACACGAGGCACCGCTCGCTGTCGCCCCCTGGCGAGGAATTCGGCCGTCAGCGGGACAGATCGAAGCTGGATGCGGGCAGGTCGACGTCGAATTCGCCCTTCTCGACCACCAGACGGTACACGCGGGTTCCCGCGGAGACCATCTCGCGCACGCGGGGCAGGTGGTCCCGCGGGTCGAGACCGATGCGTTCCTCTTCGATGTCTCGCAGGAGCCGCGGAGAACGGATGGAGACCCACTCCAGGTGACGATCCTCGGGCTCGACCCGGACGGGGTGGAGCGCCTCGATCCGCGTGCGAGCGTCGCCGATGGTCTGGATGGCTCGCCAGATCGTCAGGTCCGCGTTCGAGTAGCCGCGGAAGTCTCGCAGCCGGTCATCTTCGACGTCCGTCGTGACGCGCAGGGGAACCCCCAGGATGCTCGCCCTGACCTCGATGTTCTTGCCACCGAACCAGACCAGGCGGGCTCCCTCGGTATGTCGCGCCTGCGGCGAGTCGAGGATGGTGACGGCGGTCCGGTTCGGCTTCTCGAGGATGAGCAGGAAGCGCATCGTGCTCCGGTCGCGCCCCTTGTACTCCGTGACCTGGACGGTACCCCGGAAGTTACGCGCCTTCTCGTAAGCCTCGAGGAAGCGATCCACGACGGGAACGGGGGATGCCTCGAGTCGCGAGGCGGTCATCATATGCAAGGCAAGGACCAAGCAAGTCAGCCAGCGAAAATCGGGCATGTGCAAGGGGTTCTCCAGACGAACGAAACGGCAAACCTTCCCTGCTACCATGCCCGGGAACTTGCCACCTGGTTCACATTCATTGAATTCATAATGAAAATAAATGGCATCGAAAGTATTTTTCCATGAATTCAGTTGTTGAAAATATTTTGAAGCGAAATAGTTTCAAGGTGAATATGAATGTCAGCGAATCGTTCCCGGTTGCTGCCCGCGACTCCTTATAATGAATCATTCACCTGTTCCGGAGGGTCTTCGCTTGAGCCAGTCCTTCGTCCATTGTCACGTGCACTCTGAATACTCGCTGCTGGACGGTGCCAGCCGGACGTCGGACCTCGTCAGGCGTGCCGCGGCTCTCGAGATGCCTGCCCTGGCTCTGACGGACCACGGGGTCATGTACGGATCCATCGAGTTCTACAAGGAAGCGAAGGGGGCCGGGATCAAGCCGCTCATCGGCATGGAGGCCTACGTTGCCACGGGCTCGCGCACGGATCGCACCCCGTCTGCCGAGGGCAAGCCATACGGTCATCTGGTCCTGCTTGCGCGGGACGCCGAGGGGTACCGGAACCTGGCCCGCCTCAACACGGCCGGCCACCTCGAGGGGTTCTACCACAAGCCTCGCATCGACCGGGAGATCCTGCGCGAGCGCTCTGCGGGCCTCATCGCACTCACGGCTTGCATGGGGGGAGAGATCCCCAAACTCATCCGGCAGGGCAAGTTTGACCAGGCCGAGGAGAGCGCGCGCTGGTACCAGGAGACCTTCGGCGAGCATTTTTATCTCGAGCTCCAGGACCACGGGTTTGCCGAGCAGCGCCAGGTCAACCGCGCGCTCGTCGAGCTGGGCGAGCGGCTCGGCATCGAGCTGGTGGCCACCAACGACAGCCACTTCACGCACCCCGACGACATGCGCTCGCACCAGGCCCTGCTGTGCATCCAGACGGGCAAGAGTCTGCTGGACCCGAACCGACGACTGCTGTACGGGCCCGAGTATTACCTGAAGTCAGCAGCCCAGATGGCCGAGATCTTCCGGGACCATCCGCGGGCCCTGGCCAACACCCTGGCGATCGCCGAGAAATGCGACGTCAAGTTCGAGTTCGGCAAGTCGATCCTGCCGCATTTCCCCGTTCCCGAGGGCCACACGCCCGAGTCCTACCTGCGTGATCTGGCGCACCGGGGCGCCCGTGAGCGCTATGGCGACAGCGTCCCGGCCGAGATCCTCGAGCGGCTCGAGTTCGAGCTGGGCATCGTCATCCAGATGGGCTTCGCGAGCTACTTCCTCATCGTCTGGGACTTCATCCACTTCGCGAAATCCAGCCAGATCCAGGTCGGACCGGGCCGTGGCTCGGCCGCAGGCAGCCTCGTCGCCTACTGCCTCCGGATCACCAACATCGACCCGGTCAAGTACGGGCTGCTGTTCGAGCGCTTCCTGAACCCGGAACGCGTCAGCATGCCCGACGTCGACATCGACTTCTGCATCGATCGCCGGGGCGAGGTGATCCAGTACGTCACCGAGAAATATGGCCGCGACAAGGTCAGCCAGATCATCACCTACGGCACCCTGGGCGCGAAGGCCGCCATCAAGGACATCGGCCGGGTCCTCGAGCTCAATTTCAACGACACCAACCGATTGACCAAGATGGTCCCGGAAGAGCTCAACATCACCCTCGCCGCCGCCACGGCCGAGGGCACGGAGCTCGCGCGAGAGGCCGAGCGGGAGCCCAAGGTCGCCGAGATCCTCGAGCTGGGCCGCAAGCTCGAGGGCATGGTCCGGAACACCAGCATCCACGCCGCAGGCGTCATCATCGCGCGCGATCCGCTCGCCGACATGGTGCCCCTCCAGCGCGTCGGCAAGGACGATGAGGGCGTCAGCACCCAGTTCGAGCAGAAGTACTGCGAGATGCTCGGGTTGCTCAAGATGGACTTCCTGGGGCTACGCAACCTCACGATGCTCTCGCGGGCGATCGAGCACATCGAGCGCCGTCATGGCTTCCGGTTCGACCTCAACTCCCAGGACTTCACGGACCCGAAGGTCTACCAGTTCCTCCAGACCGGGGCGACCGTGGGCGTCTTCCAGATCGAATCCGAGGGCATGACCAAGCTGGTCCGCAAGCTCAAGCCCACCAGCTTCGAAGACATCTCGGCCATCCTGGCCCTGTATCGCCCGGGCCCTCTCCAGTCCGGGTACGTCGACGAGTACGTCGCGCGCAAGCACGGCAAGAGCCCCATCGAGTACCCGCATCCGGACCTCATCCCCATCCTGCAGGACACCTACGGCACCATGGTCTACCAGGAGCAGATCATGCAGATCGCCCAGGTCATGGCGGGTTACTCCCTCGGTCAGGCCGACCTGTTGCGCCGCGCGATGGGCAAGAAGAAAAAGGAAGAGATGGACCAGCAGCGGTCGGTCTTCCTGGCCGGGACTCGCGAGCGCAACATCAGCGACGAGATCGCCAACGATCTCTTCGACAAGATGACGAAGTTCTCTGAATACTGCTTCAACCGCGCCCATACTGCCGCATATGCCGTCGTCACCTACCAGACGGCTTACCTGAAGTGCCACTATCCGGCCGAGTACATGGCCGCGCTGATGAGCAGCCTCCTGAGCTCGCAGGACAAGATCCTCCTGTGTCTGCAGGACTGCCGGCGCATGGGTATTGCCGTGTTACCTCCCGACGTCAACACCTCGGGGGCTGACTTCACGCCGACGGACGAGGGGATTCGCTTCGGACTGGGGGCCATCAAGAACGTGGGGCTCGCGGCGATCGACGCCATCGTCGAGGCGCGCGAGAAGCTCGACGGGAAGCGTTTCCGGGACCTCTTCGAGTTCTGCGCGAAGGTCGACCTCAAGCAGGTCAACCGGCGCTGCATCGAGAGTCTGATCCGGGCCGGCGCCCTCGATTCCCTGGGCGGGCACAGGGCCCAGTATTTCGCCGCCCTCGACGCCGCGCTCGAGTCCGCCCAGCGACAGCAGCGAGACGAGGCCGTCGGGCAGTTCTCCCTGTTCGGAGCCGTCTCGGGCCCCGCACTCGTCGAGCGTCCGAGCCTGCCGGACGTTCCTCCGATTCCCGTGGAGGAGCAACTCGCGAGCGAGAAGGAACTGCTCGGCTTCTACGTCAGCGGCCACCCGCTCAGGCAGGTGCCCGTCAAGCTCGACTGGCACGTCACGAACACCCTGAGCCAGGTCGCGAGCCTCGGAGACAACAAGCCGGTGGTGGTGGGCGGCCTGCTGACCCAGGTCCGCAAGCTCGTGACGAAATCCGGGAACCAGATGCTCGCAGCGCGTCTCGAGGACTTCACGGACCAGGTCGACATCGTCGCCTTCCCGGAGGCGTTCGAGCAGCACGGGCAGCACCTGTTCGAGGAGGCGAAGATCCTGATCAAGGGGAAGGTCAGCTTGCGCGACGAGCGCCTCCAGATCATGGTCTCGCAGGTCTGGCCGCTCGAAGCCATGCCCTCTCTGCACCTGCACCTGGCTCCCGGGACGCCGGGTCAGCAGCTCGCGCTCGTGTCCCAGAGTCTCCGGCAGCACCCGGGAACGCTTCCCGTGATCTTCCACTTCGACCATGCAGGCGAGCAGGTGGTGGCCGCCGAAGGCTTCTGGGTGTCCCGGGACGAGACTCTGGAGCAGACGTTGCAGAAGTTGCTCGGAACGGAACGGGTCAGGTGGTTCGAGCCTCCGCCTCGTCTCATGCTGGCCTGAACCGACCGAGCCCTTCTCGAGGCGATCGTGCCGCGCGACCTCGGGGTCCAGGACCCCCGGGTCGCGTTTTGCTCGAGCGATCGACATAACGCCAGCAGCCAGTCCCATGATTCACATAATCTGGATTATGCGATGTGCGAGTAGACCTCGACGGACGGACGTGAGGCCGCGAAATCCGCGTGATTGCCACCTTATCGGCGTGGATGGGCAGGCAGTGTCTACTGGGTTTCGGGCGATCGCGGGATCTCGAACCAGAACAGGGATCCCTTCCCCGGTTCGCTCACGACGCCGATCTGTCCCCCGTGCATCTCGATGATGCCGCGGGCCACGGCCAGCCCGAGACCGACGCCCTTGATGTGTTCAGAGCCGCGAGCCCGGTAAAATCGGCGGAAGAGTTTTCCCTGTTCCTCGAGCGGGATCCCCATCCCCGTGTCCTCGACCTCGAACCGGATGCGGGAATCGACGCACCGGACACGGACCTGGATGCGTCCTCCGTGTGGGGTGAACTTCACGGCATTCGAGACGAGGTTGTTCATGACGGACTGGAGCCTGTCGGGATCGGCCGTCATCTCGTCGAGATCGGGATCGATATCCATCGACATGAGCTGACACTGACGGTCGGCCAGGATCTTGAGCGGCATCAGAGTCGCGCGCAACCACTCCCGGACGGGAAAGGTGAGGCGATTCAGTTCACCCCCACCTCGCTCGAAGCGCGCAAACTCGAGCAAACCGTCGAGCATCCGGGTCACGGACTGCACGGCTTCCTTCAGCTGAGCCACCGCCTCGCGTTGCGCCTCGACCAGCGGGCCCAGGTATTGCTCCTCGAGGAGTTCGGCCTGTCCCTGGATCGCCGTCAGAGGGATGCGCAGATCGTGACTGACTGCGTCCAGGAACTCGCTGCGCTGTCGGTCGAGCCGCATGAGATCATCGACCGTCGTCCGGAGATCCCGGTTCAGGACCTCCTGCCTGGCTCTGGCCTCCTCGAGGTCCTGGTTGGTCCGGAACAGGTCTCGTGTACGCTCTTGCACCGCACGTTCGAGCTCGCGACGGGCCCCCACGATCTGGTTCGCCATGGCATTGAAGGCTCTTCCCAGATCGCCGAACTCGTCTGGAGGCGGTTGCGGCACGCGGGCGCCGAGCTCCCCCTCGCCGAATCGCCGCGTCACGTCTTCCAGTTCCGCGAGAGGCATCATGAAGTTCCTGGCACGATGGCGCAGCCACAGCACGGCACCCAGCAAGGCCATCATCTCGAGGAGGTGCGCTGGCGGGAGGCTGGCGCTGGATGGAGTCTCCAGCTGCTGGATGGGTTCAGCCCACGTCAACTTGAGCAGCGTCCCCGGAACCAGGACCCGCATGGCATACTCTGCCCGTTCCGTTCGCCATACGGTACCCTGCCGGGACTTCTGGCGCCCCGGCAGGAGCGGCGAGGAAATGAGCAAGCGATCCTGATAATCTTCCACCAGATAGGTGGCCTGATCGAACGGACGTCCGCGGGCGTCCATGCTGGCGCCGACGTTCCCCAGCAAGCGCGCAGCCGACCCTTCCTGGATGAGGGCGACCAGACGATCGGCACGTCCACCCTCGCGAAGCAGGGTACCGAGCATCGCGACCATGCCTGGCTGGAGCAGCCATAGCCGCCCATCCGGGGCAAGCAAGGATGCTCGAGACGGGGGAACCAGGGGGGGACGCAGCACCCAGATGGCCCGGGACCAGTCGCCATCAGGCAGGTAGCCGACCCCTTCCCACTCGGTGAGCACGGCCAGGCTCCGCCGCAACAGGGCATCGATGTCGGGCACACCGTCCAGTTCGAGGAGTGCGGTCTTGAGCAGGTCGAGGTTCGTGACCTGGTCGTAGCGCCATTCCCTGACGAGGTAGGATGCCTCGAGCGCATGGTTCCTGAGCAGGAGGCGCGCGGATTCACCGACTTCCCGCTGGGTAAGGGAGAGGAGAAGCAGGTTGGTCAGGAGCAGGGGGAGCACCGCCACGAGGATCGTCGCGCTCAGGCGGTTGACCAGTCCCTGCCCCCGATCCTGCATGAGCACTCCCTCTCTCGTTCTCATGCATGGTAAGGTCGAGAGCATGCGGGGAAAAACGGCCAGGACGATCCAATCATCGCCTCATCCTGCTCGATCCAGGGGAAAACACCCGGTTGATGGGATGGTACTCGGACTGGGATTGGCGTGTCTCAGCGCGTGTGGCTGGAGCGCCAGTGTCAGCCAGTCGGGAGACGTCCGGGTCATGCGCCTGGTCTTGCCCGAAGAGCCGGCCGAGCCAGGGGCCGTCGTGACGGTGGGTATCGAGGTGCTGGGTGCGCCCGTGGCCGTTCACTGGAGCGCGCAGGAGGGAGTCTTCCAGGACCCGCGTGCCCTGTCGACCCGGTTCGTGTGTCCGGGACAGACCAGCCAGCCGCGGGACCTGATCGTGAAGGTCGATCTGACGAGGCCAGACGGGTCTGTCGAACGGCGCATCGGCGCCATCCAGCTGGTTCCCGCCGGGCCTCCGCCAAGAAATCGCCCCGTCGATTAGCGACGCGGCATGCGGATGCCGAACTTGTCGCGGCTACGCGCGTCCTGCTCGGCTTCCTTGATCTGGTGCTCACGGATGAGCTCCAGGACCCGGCACCGGATCCACTCGTCCAGCAACTCGTGACCGAGGAGCTCGAGCTCCTCGTCGCTCCGGTCGCGCGTGGTCATGCTGCGGAAGTATGCGACGGCCAGATCCTGACGGCCAGCCCAGGGATCCCGACCTGCCTTGACGAGGTCATCGCGCAGCGTCGCATAAACCCCTCGCCGCGTGGTCCACAGGTTCTCCATGAGGTCGACGAGATCCTCGCTCTCGACCTCCTCCAGCGGATCACCGACGGCTGCCTGGCACCGGGCCCTGAGTTCTTCATCCTGAAACTTGGCGAGAATGGGATTCTGCACGAACGGTTGTCTCCAAAGGGTCAATGCATGCGGGGCGCCAGGGGCGTCCGCAGCATGACCTCGGCCTCGAGAGTGGCCAGCTCGCTCAGCCTCTCGAGCACGTGCTCGCGAGGCTGAACGTGACAGGCCAGGGATACGAAAAGGTGATGGTGTCCCGCCTCGGGAAAGGCGAGTTCTCGGTAGAGCACGGCAAGCTCGGGGTCGTCGACGGAAGAGGCGAGCAGCGTGAATCGTTCGGCACTGCGGGCCTCCACGAGGCCGAGAAGCAGCAGCCGGTCGACCCGATGATGAGGTTCTTCCCGGCGGCCCAGGCGCAAGAGATCGCGCACGTAACCATCGGACCCCATGGTGCCGAGGGGCCAACCCCTGGCCCTCAGGACGGTCACGATCCGTTCGAAGTGACCGAGCTCTTCCTGGGCCAGATGCATCATGCTGGTCACCAGGTGCGCCTCATCGGGATATTTCGCGATCAGGCTCAGGGCGGAAGCAGCCGCCTTGTGCTCGCAGTGCGCGTGGTCGGCCAGGAGAGCGGGGAGGCCGGCGAGCGCGCAGTCCACCCACTCACGCGGGGTGGCGGCCACGAGAACGGGCAGGGTCGGCAGGGCGAGCTCGGCGAGAGTCATCATCGGTCTCCTGATTTCCATTATACGCGTTCCGGTCGCATTTGGTCCCGCCATGTCATCGCTGTGATAGAATCGCGGTAACGAGACTCGATCCCCGACCCGGGCTGTCCTGACGGTTGTCTGCCCCGGGCTGCCACCCTGGAGTGAGCGTACACTTGCCCGAGACCAAACCCACCTTCGACGCCCTCTCCCTGCCGCCAGCGATCGTCAATCGGGTCCGCGAACTCGGCTTCGTCACTCCCACGCCCGTCCAGGTCGCCGCGATCCCCGAGGTCCTCAAGGGGGACGACCTGATGGTCCAGGCCAAGACGGGGTCCGGAAAAACGCTCGGCTTCGGCCTGCCTTTGCTCGCCATGCTCGATCCCGCCTGCCTCGACACGCAGGTCCTCGTGATCGTGCCGACCCGGGAGCTCGCCATCCAGGTCGCGGCCGAGATCGGCAAGGTCGCCTCGGCCATCGGGGTGATGGTCTCGGCCATCTACGGCGGCACCAAGATGGACAAGCAGCTCACGGAGCTGGCCTGGTCCGCGATCATCGTCGGAACCCCGGGGCGACTGAGGGATCACCTGGGCCGTGGCAACCTCCGGCTCGAGCGCTGCCGGACGGTCGTGCTCGACGAGGCCGACGAGATGCTCGACATGGGCTTCCGGGATGACATCATCTTTCTCATGTCCTGCCTGCCGCAGCCCCGCCACACGCTGCTCTTCTCGGCCACGTTCGCTCCACCTATCGAAGATCTGGCTCGGCGGATCCTCAAGCAACCGCGCAAGATCGCCGTCAGCTCGGGGCTCGTGACGCCCGTGGACATCACCCACAGGGTCGTACGTGTCGGGGAAGACCGCCGGGTGGAGGCGCTTGCCTCGCTCATCGAGCGCGATCACCCCCGCCTCGGCATCGTGTTCTGCCGCCGTAAATCGGAGACGGCGCAGGTCTCCCGTCGGCTCCGCCAGCTTGGCATCCGGTCGGGATACCTCAACGGGGACATGGACCAGTCGCAGCGCGAGGCCACGATGGATCAGTTCCGCCGGGGCGACATCAGTATCCTGGTGGCCACGGACGTGGCCGCACGCGGTCTCGATATCTCCGAGATCACCCACGTGTTCAACTATTCCGTTCCCTGGGACACCGAGACCTACGTGCACCGGAGTGGACGAACCGGCCGAGCAGGCCGCAAGGGGGTCTGCATCACGCTCGTGACGCCGGCCGAAGAACGAGATTTTGCCCGGATCCAGCGAGATCTGAGCGAGACCTTGCAGGCCCAGGCCGCGGCAGCTGCCGCGCCGAAGCCCTCCCCGAAACCGGAAGCTTCACCGGATCGGCCGTCTGCGCGACCCGTTATGGCCGAACCCCGTCCGGTCCCGGGTGCAGGAGCGGGTCCCCGGGAGCGTCGGCCGGGGCGCGAGGCCCGGCGGGACGAGGCTCGTCCGGAAGTCGTCGAGGCCGGTACAAGATCTGCTCGCGGGGAGGTTGCATCCAGCACGGAGGACACGGCAGGGCGTCCACGTTCCGGATGGACGGTTGACCCTCAGGCCCTCGAATCGGCTGCACGCCGGACTGCCGACCAGTCCGAACTCGTCCGCTCGATCCTGGAAGCAGCGCCTGCCGATCAGGTGATCCATGCCCTACTCGCGAAGACCGGTCTGGACCTACCATGGCTGCGCGCCTCCCGCGGGGAAGCTGCTCCCGATCGCCGCAAGGAACGAAACGGAGCCGTCCACTTTCGCCGGGTCACGCGCAAACCATCCCGGACCGTCTACGGAGACTGACGTCTCCCCCGTGAAAGAGGCCTTCCGATGCGTGTGACAACCCGGTCGTGTGCGGCGCTGTTCGCGCTCACGCTTGCTTGCCCCGCCGGTTCGGCTCTGGCGATCGATCGCTCGTTCGATGCCCGTGGCATCTACGTCACGGCCACCACGATGCAGCTGTCGCGTCTCGACACGCTGGTCAAAGGGCTCAAGCAGGTGGGCGGGAACACCGTGGTCTTCGATGCCAAGGACGAAGACGGCATCGTCTCGTACCGCTCGAACGTGCCACTCGTCCGGGAGATCGGGGCGGACCGGGAAGGTCCCATCCGGGACCTGAAGGCCAGGGTGCGGTCGCTCCACGAACGGGGCATCCACGTGGCTGGCCGGATCTGCCTGTTCCACGACCCCATTCTTGCCCGCAAGCGTCCGGATCTCGCCCTCAAGACCCGGGCTGGCAAGGCCTTCCCCGAGAGAGGGCGTGCAGCCTGGAGCAATCCCAACCTCCCCGCTGTCCAGGCCTACAACCTCGACCTCGCGCGGGAGCTGGCCGACCTGGGCGTCGACGAGATCCAGTTCGACTACATCCGGTATCCGGCCCAGGGGCCCATCAAGGAAATCGCGCTCGGTTTTGACCCGGCCGTGAAGCCCAAGCACCAGGTCATCACCGCGTTCCTCGAAAAGGCCTCTCGTGAGGTTCACGCCCGGGGCAAGCTCGTCAGCATCGACGTCTACGGCGTGATCGCCTGGCAGCAGCGGATCGACGAGGTCATCACCGGTCAGCGGGTGCAAGACCTGGCCCGACATACCGACATCATCTGCCCCATGGTCTATCCGTCCCACTTTTTCCCGCCGTTCGATGGATACCAGCGGCCGGCCGACCAGCCCTACTACTTCGTGAGTCAGGGGGTCAAGCGTCTCGCGAAACTGACGCAGGGAAGCGGAGTCGTCATCCGACCGTGGCTTCAGGCATTCCCTTGGCGGGTCTCGAGTTACGGGCCTGCCTACGTGCAGACGCAGCTCCGGGCTGCCCGAGACGAGCACGCGGTCGGGTGGATGCTCTGGAACGCCGGAAACCGTTACGATGCCGCCTTCCAGGGAGTCGGGAGATTCGTGGCGTCTCGGTGAAGCAGGTTCGTGACGTACGGTCACAACACTTCCTTGACACCCCATGGCCCTGATATGCTCGATGAGCACATAGTCGTGAATAACTGAGTCCATCACTGGGATAACCGTCGGGATCACCGAAGCTCGAGCGAGCCGAAACCATTCGAAACCCAGTTTCGAAGAGGTTTTGTCGTGCGCAAGCTCCTGACATGTCTATCGCTCGCCCTCGTGGCCGGATGCGGCCTGCCCCGGATGTCACCCGCGGATCAGATGGTGTCCACCTACCAGCAAACACGCGATCTGGCCGGTTCTTATCTGTCTCTGGGATTCGAGCCGGCGGACGATCTCGTGGCAGAACTGAACCGGCTCCGTCTGGGGCTTGGCTTCGTCGGCATGGACCGCGCGATCCCCCCCCGCGATCCGGATCACCTGCACGTGACGGTCGGTTTCTTCCGGTCCCTGATGCCCTACCAGGCGGAACGGATGCGGGCGCGCTTCCAGGGGCAGGCCGTCCACGTACGTCTGACGGGAACCGGCGTGGTCCGCGACCAGGTCGCGTACTGCACGGTGGAGGGGGTCGAACCTTTGCGGGCCTGGCTTCGCGAGCAGCAGATTCCCTTCGAGGCGGACGATGCCCACTGCACCTTCGGCGTGCATCCGGGAAACCCCCGGGACGTCCACCGGGTGCCGAAGCCCCTGCAACAGCCCATGACGGTGCGTCAGGTGCTCACCGAGATTCATCTCTGCCAGGGGAAGCGCGCCCTCTGGTGAACCCTCAGTAGCCCAGCGGAAATCCGCTCCCCCGTCCGAGCAGCGTGAGCCAGGTCTGAAGGCCGCGGGCTTCCACGAGGCGGCGAACCCGGCGATACCCCTGACCGTAGGCCGGGTCGGGATCCTTCTGCATGACCTCGAGCAGGTGGACGGCCATCGGGTCAGCAGATTCCTCGTGAACGAGGGCCTTGAGATAGTTGCAGCTCCCCTCCTCGAAGGCCGGATCGAGCTTGCGTCCGGTCAACAGGTTGACCCACACGTGCCCGAACTCGTGAGCGACCGTCCCGAGGAAGAGTTCGCGCGGCATCCCGTGCAGGATGAAGACCTTTCGCTCGGTCCTGACGACCTTCTGCCCCTGCATGAGGGTCTGGATCGAGGTGAAACCGGAGACGTTCGCTGCTCCCATGCCCGCGCGGTTGAGCAAGGCGCGAAGCTGACCCCGATCGACCAGCTGGAACGGGGCGGCCTCGGCAGGCACGTTGACTCCCAGTCCGGCCAGCCTGGCCCGGACCTCCTCGATCAAGGGGGCGGCATCCCGGTCGTTCCGCACCTGGGTCGAGATGCAGATGCCGCAGACACGACGGCCATCGAGGTAGATCCGTCCCCCTTGACTGGTCCGATCACCGATCGCGCGCCCGCAGTGTTCGCAGGTGGCATGTTCCCGGTGAAAGCGGTTGCCCCAGCCGTCCAGCAGGAAGGTCCCGACGAGTCCCCGGTTACAGACCGCGCACCGCTCGGCCACGCGGTCGCGATAACACGTCGCGTGGTAGGTTTGCCCCTCCTGCGTGACGGCTGCTTCCCCGGCCCGGATGGCTCGCCCGCAGCTGGCACATACCGCCGCGAGTTCCCGCTCGTAGCAATCCTCGTGGGCCTGGCCGCGCGGCAGTTTCACGTGGCGCCCCAGGATGGGGTTCAGACACACCTGGCATCTCGGCGCGACGCGATCGACATAACATCGCTCGTGGTAGGGATGCCCGGCATGGACCTGGAATCGGGTACCGGCGGGAATGGGCTGGCGGCACCCGGCGCACAGGAAATGCTCGGGATGGAAGGACTGACCGGCCCAGCGGACCATCGGACCGGGGTCGATCACCTGTCGGCAACTCGAGCAGAGGGGCATGGCAAATCCAGGGAAAGACCCCGCGAGCCACACGAGCAGCCCGAGCAAGACACGGAAGGCGCGGTTCGCGGGGGAGGTCGAGATGGTCACGTCCATCGTGTACCCGGAATCACCCGGATCCCTGCACCGATTCGTTTACTCATGAAATCTATTCTTACAGAAAATATATATGTCTGAAATATTCATGACGAAATGGCTTCAGAAAGAAATGAATTTGTTTCAAATATATTTGTGTTGAAAATAATTAATGAGTGATTTGGCCGGACTCACGAGTCGAACCATACCTGGCGCAGCCAGTGCCCGAGAATACGGGTCCAGGGTGTGCGACGGTGCACGATCGGGATGCGCCAGGTTCGATCGAGCCAGGTGGCCAGCACGTGGCGATGGCCACCCGTGAGTCGCGCCAGGCGATCCCACAGCGGCATGATGTCCGGTAGCTGGATGCGGGGCCCCGGCCCTCGCAGGGCGGGAAGCAGCGCCTGTTCCTGATCTTTGCACCCGTACACGTGAGGCAGGTCCCGATCGTCGATCCTGGCGGAGAAGTGACCGAAGGCCCGGCAGGCAAAAGGGCGGACGTCGTAGATGCTGCAGCGGGTATCCTCGAGAAACGGGCAGGACAGGGGAAGCAGGCGCGCCGTCGGATGAAAGCGAAACATGCCTCGCAACCCGTATTCGAGCAGCCGTACCAGCCCCAGATAGGGGCCGTGCTCGCGGGCGAATCGCTCCAGAAAGGCCTCGAGACGCGCGGGATTCCAGGTCGTGCGCAGGTGGTGCGCGATCGGTTCCCACTCGCCCGGGTAGACGTCGAAAAAGGCCGTGGGATAGTGGCAGCAATGGTGGCAGCCGTCTCGACAGAGGCTACCAGGAATCGTCTCGACGACGGCATGCGACAGTTCATCCACCCAGTGATGGAGCGCCGTCGTATCCCCGTTACCCGCGAGATGGGTGATACCGTCGAGAGCCAGCCTCGTCTGAGCCAGGACGTCCACGAGGCGCGGAGCCACGAGGGCCTCTCGTTCCGCGGCCGCGAGAGCCTCTGCGAACGACGGGGAGGACTGAACGTCCTGCACGGGAGTGTGAACGGCACGATGCCAGGGCCAGCGCATCGACGGGGCTCCAAAGGAGGACGACGGGGACATGCTACGCTGGTGAGACGGGTCTGGCGAGACGGGAGTGACAGTATTGCAGCGATTGCCGGTTTCGCGGTTATTGAGCGGGGTCATCGGTGCCCTGTGTCTCGCCAGTTGCTGGCCGGACCCGTCTCGTGATCCGGCCGATCGGGGGATCGGGTCTCGACCAGCTCCGGAAGCGGTCCGCAAGGTCCCGCCACCGGTCGCGCTGACCGTCGCGCCGTTCCTGCGCGCCACCCGGGACCGCCAGGTCGCGCCCGGGGTGCGGTACCGGTGCCTCGCGGGCACTTCGCCCCGCTTCAAGCACCCGCTGGTCGCTCACGTCCTCAGCTTCGATCCCCGGGATCGCCGGTACCGGGTGGCGGTCCTGCCGGCCGTCGGACGCTCTCGCTCCGGGCGGCAGTCGACCCGGAGGCTCGCCCGCAACTCGGGGGCCGTGGCAGCCATCAACGGTTCGTACTTTCACTTCGTGGCGAAGAAACAAGATGGCGATCCGATCGGGCTCGTGCTGTCGCGGGGGCGCCTCCTCAACCCGGCGAGAGGCGATCGCCCTGCCCTGGGTATCCTCCCCGACGGTCGCCTGCTGTTCGGGCATCCGAACCGCTCGGATGCGGCCTCCTCCGAGCATCTGCTCGCCTGGCAATCCGCGCTTTCCGCATCGGCCGGGGGAGATCGCTCCGGACGTCTCGGGACGCCCGGGGCGGACGGGCGCTCGCATTTGCCCGCCCCGTGGCATCTGGCCACGGATGCGCTCGAGGGCGGCCCGCTGCTGGTCCACCAGGGAAGGCCCGTCGCCCTGAAGGGGTTCAACTGGACGATCCTGCATGGCAAGGAACCCCGGACGGCCATCGGGATGACGGCCTCCGGTGAAATGCTCTGGGTCACGGTGGATGGCAGGCGTCCCGGCCACAGCATGGGCACGAGCCTCGACGAACTCGCCCGGCTTTTCCTGTCTCTCGGGGCCGTCGAGGCGCTCAACTGGGATGGCGGAGGCTCGACCACGATGGTCTTGCCAGGTGGTGACGTCGTCACGAAGATCGCCACCGGCTGGGTACGCGAGGTCAGCAATGCCCTGGTCCTGCTACCCGCCACGGCGTCGATCCTCGTGGCCGGGTTGCCATCGGTCCCTGCTCGCTGAGCACGTCGGCCTTGCCCCACCCGGGTCGGCCGTTCGATCCGCCGAGGTCGTCCCGGTCCGGTACCTTCAGCCGAGCGTGAACCACCCGGCGGGGGCCAGTTCTCGGGCCGGCATCACCGTTCCGTCGGGCTCGCTTGCGACCTCGTACCAGCGGGCCAGCAGGGTGGCCAGGGTGCCGACCGGACGCGGCGGGGACTCCCCGTGCTCGATGACCCGTGCCACGGGCCGGAGATCGACGGCTTCGGTCTCGTACCGCTGGACCCATGCCACGGCGAGGATCTCACGCAAGATCTCGACCTCGGAGAGGTTCCCGGGGATCCGGGTGTCGTGCGAGACCTCGCGCGACACGTCCCGCAGTTCTCCCTGGAGGTCCCGGAGCAGGGCATCGGCCCGATCGGTGCTGCCCCGATCGCCCGCCTCGAGTGCGGCCGCTACGGCCAGCCGGACGAGGCCTCGCCGCCGCCGGAAGATCGAGCGGTACTGGATGGCACTGGCCAGGAAGTTCAGCAGCGTGGCCGAGCCGGCCCCGATCAGGACGGCTCCCAGGCGATGCGCGAAGCTCGGTCCCGGCGTGGGGACGCCCGTGATCATGACCAGCAACGCCGTGAAGGCCGCAACGACGTGCGCCGGTCTCAGGCGAACGGGATATGACAGCAGGGCCGAAAGGCCCACGGCCAGCGCGAGACCTGCAGGGCCACCCAACCCGGCCCGCATGAGCAGGTAGGCCACGCCCCCTCCCAGCAGGCTACCGATGGCCTGCTCGGACGAGGCGCGGAAGCCGGTCGTCAGAGTCGGCATCGTGCAAACCACCGCCACGAAGGTTGCCGAGACGGCATCCTGGATGCCCGAGAGCTGACAGACCCTCCAGGCCAGACCGGAAGCCAGGCCGAGTTTCAGGCAGTAGATGGGCCAGTGGGTCAACGTGGAGGGCAGAGCGGGTTTCAAGGGGGCGTCCTTTCCGACATCCTCGGCGAACAGGCGACCGGTCATCATGGTAACAGGCCCCGGTGGACGCGGATACCTTGCAGGATCGCGCCAGGCGGGTATGACCATCGTGGTGACGGGCCGGATCCTCGAATGCGGAGGCAGGTGCGTGATGGCGCCGAAGGTGGGAGTGCTCGACTATCTGCCCGAGCAGGATCTGCTGGCGGCCTACACGGAGCCCTACGATGCGGCCCAGGTTGCCGTGCTGAAGCAACGCTTGCCGACGGAACGCGTCTACAGCTGGAACCTGAAAAAATGGACCTTTGCGCCGACCTGGGCGACCTGGGCCCTCGAGGTCCTGGTTCCGATGGGCTACGAGGCCTCACCGCGTTTCCTGGAGCGCTTCGGTAAGCGTGAGGACGACCCGCAAGCCCCTCCATCACATGATCCGCCCTCGGCGGACCGGGTGGTCCTCGTCCCGGAGGAACCGGCGGAATCCCAGGCGGGGCTCTGCAGCGTGACGGACCTGGTCCAGGGCGCTCGCCTGGTGCTGCGGGCCCATGCCCCGGCCCGGTGGGTACGGGCCCGTCTGGTGCAGTTTCGCCTCACGACCCGCGACAGGGGCTCCTACGCCACGGTGGAACTGGTCGACGTGCCATCGGGTGAAGCCGTATACGACCGGGCCGTTCCCGGCAAGCTCCCCGCTTACGTCGCCTCCGACGTGCTGGAACGTCTGGTGCGCCGATACCGGGACGTGGGCCTGGTGCTCGAGGATGGCATGGAGGTCGCCTGGTTCGGCAAGGTGGTCGTCGACCGCTTCGGGCGGCTGCAGTTCGAGGTGCGCGATGCGCGCCCCGAACATACGCGTGACCTCGCGATCCTCTCGCTGGAACGCATGAAACTCGAGCTCGACCGGATGGGGATCCTGGGCAAGAACGCCCGGTTGCCGCTCCCGGAGTGGCCCCTCCGGATCGGGATCGTGTCGTCGCGAACCGCGGAAGGCTTCCGGGACGTCCTCGCGGTGCTCGACAAATCGGGATGGCGGTTCGAGACGGTGGTCGAGGAAGTGGCCCTGCAGGCGGCCGATACCTCCCGGCAGGTGATCGAGGCCCTGCGGCGCCTGGAAGGGGCCCGGGTGGACCTCGTCGCCCTCGTCCGGGGTGGGGGTTCCGTGGCCGACCTGGCCGTCTTCAACGACCTGGACCTTGCAAAGGCCATCGCTCGCTGCCCCGTTCCGGTCTGGGTCGGGATCGGTCATGCCGTGCATCGTGTCCTCCCCGATTTCGTGGGTCGCCGCTTCGAAACTCCGACCGAGGTGGCCCGAGAGATCGTGAGCCGAGTCGAGCAGGCGTGGGTCTCGCGGATCGAGCGATGGCGCCGCTGCGCCGACCTCGTGCGGGCAAGGATCGAGAGGTCAGAAGAGGCCTGCAGCGGTCGTCAGAAGGTCCTGGAGGGCCTGGTGAGGCGTGTTCACGAAGGGGAAGGATTCCGCTTGCGCCTGCGCGCGCAGCGGGTACTCGCACTCGGTCAGCGAGGGGTACAGGGGGCCAGCGAGCATCTGAAAAGCGGGCGGGCTCGGCTGGCCCTGGCCCGGCACGCCCTGGCGCACGAAGCAGCCAGCCTCAGGCAGCGCGATGGCCAGCTCCTCCACCTGAGTTCGAGGCACCTCGAGCGTGCACAGCATGCGCTGGAACGCCGACAGCGTTTCGGTGATCTCGTGTTCGCGCACCTGCGTCGAGCGGACGAGGCCTGCAGCCGGCGGCAGGGGAACCTGGCGGGCCTGGTGACGCGTCTGCAGCAGGGGGAAAGGTACCGGCTGCAGCAGCGTGACGATCGGCTCGAGCATGTGACCTCGCGAGTCCTCGATCACGCACGGCATGCCCTGGAGCGATTCGAACTCGCGCTTCGCGCGCACGATCCCGCCCGGCTCCTGGCGCGGGGCTTCGCGCTCGTGTCCGATGCAGAGGGCAAGCCGATCCGCTCCGCCCGCCGGATCCGGGGCGGGGATCGCATCCGGCTGAGGTTGCCCGATGGACAGGCTTCGGCGATCATCGAGAAGGTCGAACCCCGAACGGAGGCTCCATGAACGATTCCGTCCAGCGCGTGCCCGCGACGTACCGGGAGGCGATCGCCGAACTCGACCGGATCCTGAACGAACTCGAGGGCGAAGCCGTCCAGGTCGATGACCTGGCACTCAAGGTCGAGCGGGCAGCATGGCTCATCACGCACTGTCAGACCGTGCTCCGCGGGACGCAGGACCAGGTGAAGCGGACGCTCGAGGCACTCGAACTGCAGCGTAACGCGTCGGAGCCGCAGCAGACCTCGATGCGCGCGGAAGGGCCCTAGACGGCTTCCTGGTCCGTTTCCGGCACCCAGCGCATCCCCGCGGTGGAGACGGGCAGTCCGCGTTCCCGGAACGGTGCGGCCGCGATCGGCCCGGCCGCGGTCTCCTCCGATTCGCCACCGGGCGGCACCTCACCGGCTGCAGGAGGCAGCGATCGCGTACCGATAGACAGCTGCCTCATGACGCCCGCAGCCACGGTCAGGGCCAGCAAGAGGAGACCCATCAACCCCGAGAGGATCCGGAAGGCGTGGCCTCGCAAGGCCCCGAGACGTTGCTCGACCAGTTCCACGAAGGTGTCCGTCGCGGCCACCCTGTAGGCCCGGAAGGCAGCGTCGATCCGGTCCAGTCGGGCTGAACCGGAGATGTCCGTCTCCAGGGCTTCCCGGGATGGGGTGTCCGCAAGCAGGGCACGTTCGAGTTCCAGCGCCGGGACGGCCAGCCGGGTCGTGAGGTCGGGCTCCAGACGGAACCCGTCCCGCACGTCTCTCTGGATGCCATCCAGAGACAGGCGCAGCATGCGGTTCAGGGCGTGCGTACGTCCCGCGACCTCGACCCGGGAGGCCTCCTGCTTCGTGATCGGGCGTTCGAGGGCCAGACGGGCGTGTTCGGAGGCCACGACCTCGGGGAACTGCACGACGAAGGAATCCATCACGGCATAGCTCGCGGCGTCGGTATCGAGGATGAGGCCACCGGCCTCACCGATCGTCTTCACGCAATCCACGAGCACGGGGACCGACCGGTCACCCCCTCCCCCGGCGAGTGCCTCGCGGGCCGCGCGCAGGGCCGATTCGAGCCCCGGTGACGGGCCCAGCCGACTCTCGAAGGCACGGGCCCGCTCGAGTTGCCGCCGCGCCTCGTCCGGCCGGTTGGCCCGGGCCTCGATGAGGGCATCGAGCACGGAGGCCGAGAGGTGGGCCGAGGCCACCTCCCGCTCCAGGACGGAGACCTGCTGACCGACGTCGAGCCCGTACAGGACGGCGCCCAGGCAGGTCGGGGCGGCGATGGCGAGCATGATGAGCCATGAAGGAAACCTGCTTCTTCCGGTATCCTTCACGCCTGGCCTCCCCGGTCCGGCTGGCACCCTCACCAGCCCTCTCGACCCTGTCCAGATGTTATAGAACTGTCCTGGACATTCACAGAAACCATCGTCACGACTTGCGATGAGGTTCGTCGTGATTGTCCGGATTGACGTGTGACGCGCATCATCCAGAGCAGAGGCCCCCGTCCCTTCCGGAACGGGGGCCTCGAAGGTGGCGGTTCAGACCTGGGCGTTCAGATCGTTTCGAGCCATCGCGGCGAACTGGGGCACCACGCGGATGTAATGCGCGGTCTCGGGATTGGTGAGGTTGCCTCCCGGGCCGGAGTTGTAATGGCCGACGGCCTTGGTCCAGTCGCCGAACATCTCGTGCATCTTGCCGAGATACTTGACTCCGGCTTCCAGGTTCTGCTTCGGATCGAGGATGTTGTCGCCCACGCCCATTTCCTGGAAGGTGCCCGGCATGAGTTGCATCAGGCCCCGCGCCCCTGCCGATGAGCCGGCATTCGGGTCGCCGACGGACTCCTGCATCATGACGGCCAGGATCCACTCCACCGGCAC
>Ga0079301_1000132_pt1 | contig 36462 bp, 36 predicted proteins | sample Wag4_2014_7_11_3_FD_74797 | JGI IMG/M metagenome (GOLD analysis project Ga0079301, IMG submission 74797) | Fresh water mixed with fracking chemicals microbial communities from Ohio, USA - Utica-2 Time Series FC 2014_7_11 | ecosystem: Engineered > Industrial production > Chemical products > Input... | reverse complement strand
GTTGACGTCGATCGCCGACATCGTGTAATCCACGGCACGGGTACCCGGGTTCTGGGAACCTCCCGGCTGGTAGCTGCGAGCGAAGGCATCGACCATGTGCGACGCGAGTTGCCGTGGTTCGACACCGGACTGGATACCGGACACGAAGCCCTTGTAATCGAACCCGGCACCGGGGACGAGTTCCTCGGACGCGACGAAATAGTCGGCAGCGCCCTTCACCTGATAGGCCAGCTCGACGTGCCCCATCAGGCACGCATCGAAGGCCACGATGTCCAGGGGTTTACCGGCCCGGGCCGACCAGGCCGGCACGAGCTTGCTGAGGTCGGAGGTCTCCATGTGGCTGCCGTTGTCATCCCAGCCGAAGCCTTTCGACACGAAAGAGGTGGGCTGGAAGCCCTGGCCCTTCCGGAAGATGCCGGAGCCGTGATCCCAGAAGATCACGCCGTAGTGATCGGCGGGGTAGTTCTGGATGGCCCAGTCGCCGAAGGTCCTGACGAGTTCGACGTTGCCCGAATCGATCTCGCGGCTGGGCGGGATGAAGGGGACCGCGGTGTTGGGCTTCGTGACGATGGTCGTGTTCTTGCCAGCCGGGTCACGCTCGATGGTGTAGACGGCCGAGTCGCCGTTCCGGGTTCCGTCGAACAGGACCACCAGGTTGACCTGGGACGGGTCGATGCCGGCCTCCATCTCGTTGAGGTCCTCGAGGCCGAACGGATACAGGTTGTTCTCGGCTGCCAGGTGCACCATGATCGTCCAGGGCTTGGCATTCGCAGGACGCGCCCTGCGAGCGGAGGAGAGGCCATTGCCTCCCCACCCGGTGGAGGGCGTCAGGCCGCAACCGGCCAGCACGGCGCCCAGGGCGAGCCAGGTGAAAACCTTCTTCATCCGTGACCTCGTTTCGTGGTCGAGGAAAACCCGGCGTCGAGTTTAACCCTCATTTACTCTCTCTTAACCACTGTTGTACACCCGGGATGCCTGCTTGGCCACTCCCCGGGTGAAAAAAGATCAAAAAGAAATCAAGATCCGCACCCGGTGCGGATCTTGAGCGTGAATCAACGTGAGAACGACGCGACGTGAGCGATCAGGACAGCTCGAAGACCTCCCGGAAGCGCTCCACCGCACTCACGCCCGGACCTGCCGCGTCCCGGGCCTCGACCAGAGCCTCGCGCTCCGCCTGCCTGCGCGCGACGAGGTCCCCGATGCGATCGGCGGTCTCGGGGTTGGCCTGCAGGATGGCCTTGAAGGCGGGGCGCTTGATCTCGAGGACCTCGAGCAGCCCCGAAGAGGTCACGGTGGCGGAACGGCGCCTTCCGGTGAGCAGGGACATCTCGCCGAAGACCTGACCGGGCCCCAGGGAGGCGACGGGCTGACCGTCGACCTCGACCCGGGCTTCCCCGGTGACGACCACGAACATGCTCGTGCCGGGCGCGTTCTGCTCGCAGACCACGCGGGTCCCGGAGTGACGCCCCGGCTCGGCGAGGGTGGCCAGGAGACTGCGCTCGGAGGGGCTCAGGGGCTCGAAGACCTCCACGCGGGCCAGCATGGCCTCGTAACGACGGACCTCGTCGACGGCGAGCAGTTGCTGGCGGCAGGAGCGGGCCGTCTCACCGAGCGCCGAATCGAGGGCGATCGCCCGCTCGAACCAGGACGTGGCCTCCTCGAGGCGACCCAGGCGACGGTTGAGCTCGCCGACCAGGTAGGCCGTACGCTCGGGCTGGTCTTCGCGCTCGAAGAGATTCTGCTGATTGAAAGCTTCCTCGTAGGTGGCCACGGCCCGGGTGAGCGCCTGGGTCTCCCGTCGCACGTCGTGCCCCTGCCGGAAGATCCAGGCCATCCGGTGATGCAGGGCGGCCAGCTTGCCGGAGCTCGCCTTCCGGAGCTGGTAGGCCTTGAGGGCCAGCTGGAAGCTCAGCAGCGCAGCGAAGGCCGTGCGCTCCCCCTGCGCGAAATCGAAGCGCCGGTGGTCCCCCCCCGACAGTTCGCCGACCAGCCACTCGAGTTGCTCGGCCGAGGGCAACGGGAGCCAGTCGGCCGGCAAGGCCGCGAATCCGCATTCCGGACAGACCCGGACCTCGTGATGCAGGGGGTTGACCCCCTCGTGATGCGGCATGAAGTCCGAGTCGACCCGCACGACGGTCTCGTCACCACCTGTGGTGACGACCGTGAACGGGTGGTCACAGACGGGGCAGGTCACGGGATGGCGCGTGAGCTCCAGGGACACGTGAACCTCCGGAAGACAGGGACGACGGGATGCAGGTCAGAGCGTGCGGGCGCGGGCCACACCCTGGAGGGCGACGCCATACTCGTTCCCCGCATTCCACAGCAAGTAACCGCTGGCAGACGCTTCGCGAGCAGCGACGATCTGGGTCTTCACGTAGTCGGGTCCGTAGCCATGCACCATGTACCGGAAGGCCTGCAGCCAGGGCCGAACCACCGCGCGCCCCGGTCCCATCTTCGTCGCCGTCCGCTTGACTCCCTCGTTCACGAAGAAGTAGGGCTCGTCGGCCGGCCACCTGTGCCCGAGGTAAGGCGGATAGAAGTGGGACGGGTACACCATGGGGCTCATGGCATCCACCCACTGACCGAGATCCTCGAGTCGCTGCCCGGTGTTCTTGACATCGACCCCGGCATCCCAAGCCACCACTCCGAAGCAGTCCATGCTCACGAGCACGCCCAGAGGGTGCAGCGTCTCGTAGGCCTCTTTCAGGAAGCTCGTGATGACGGTGTCCTTGGGACGCTTCACCGGGTCGAAGGAATAGGCGATCGCCTTCATGTCGCCCATGGCCGGAAAGCGGATGTAGTCGAACTGCACCTCGTCGACGCCGGCCGCGACGACCTCCTTCGCGAGCCCGATCAGGTAGCCGCGAACTTCCGGATGGGCCGGGTCCAGCCAGACGAGCTTGCCCTTCTCGCGCCACGGGCCGCCGTGCTTCGAGCGCAGCGCCAGCCCGGGCTGATGCGTGGCCAGGAATGCGTCGTGGAAGCACGCGATCCGCGCCACGACGTGAAGGTCGTCCCGGTGCAGCCGATCGACCAGCTTGGGCAGATCCCGGATGATGGCCTGTCGGTCGGAGCCCGAAGCGTTGGCGAGGGGCTGACGGCTGTCGATGGCCAGATGGCCGTCCATGTCCTTGATGTCGAACACCACGGTGTTGAGCCCGTGGGGCTTCATCTCGCGGACCAGCGAGAAGACGCGATCCGTTCCGGCCGAGGTCTTCGTGACGTAGATGCCGCGGGCCTCGAAGTCGGCCGGCGTCTGGCGCGAGCGGGGGACCACCGCCGTGCGACGCACGTACGGGATCTCGAGGCGCTTGCCCACGGGGATCCAGCTGCGTAGGCCGTTCTTGCGGAGGATCTCGCGTTCGAGCGAGGGGCGCGTGTAGACGTCGGTGAACCGGAGGTAAGCGTTGGCGAGCGTCGTGGGCGTCTGCCCGGCCTGGACGACGTGAAAGATCTTGCCATCCAGATACGAGCCGCCCGGCGGCAGTGCGGCCTGACCGTAGCCCGGATGGACATTGACGCCGGCCGGCGTCACGACCACGTGCGGATCCGTGGCCACCGGCCGGGGCACGGGGCCGCCACCGCCGCCCACGGGCAGTTCGACGACGTGCCGGGTCCCGAGTCGGCCGCGGTCCAGGCGCTCACGCCGCGCAGGCGGAAAGGCGACGGTTGCGGCGTCTCCGTCGGAGACGAAGGGACGGAAGGCCTCGCGATCGCCGGCACCGCGGCGGAAGTGGCGCGACCACTCGGAATCGATGGCCTGGATCCGGGGCACGCGACGGGCATCGTAGGCCCGATCGAAGGGACTGGGTGCCGGGTCGGCACCGACCAGGAAAACGGCCTGATGCCGGTATCCGGGGCCGGCCACGACGGCCTCCTTGCCCTCGGGACTGCGCGGGTACTCCCCGAAGGGCAGCGCGAGCGTCGCGAAGCGGAAGGTCGCCCCCAGGTGGCCCTGGACGACGGTCTGCGCCCCCGACATCTCGCGGATGATGGCGGGCGTGGAGAGCTTCCGGCACGAATCATGTCGGACGGTGTGGTTCGCGACCTCTCGCCCCGTCTCGACGAGCATCCGGAGCTTCTCGCGCGACTCGCCCGGGACCTCGAAGGCCTCCGGGAGCACGAAGAACGTCCCGGCCCGGCCGAAATCCGGATGGGAGGCGAACATGGCGTCCATGATGCCGACGGCCGACCGCGGGTCCACCAGGGGCTTGCCGGAGGCATCGCGCCGCACCTGACCCCGGGCATCGTGCAGGAACTTGAACTGCTCGGCGGTGGCATCGTCGAAGGTCAGGACCACGGGCTTGCGGCCGGTCGGGACGTCGAGGCGTCCGGCCGCCAGGTCCCGGGCGTTGACGGTGACGTAACCGTGGCGCCAGAGGTACTCGAGATCCTGACGGAAGTGCTCGTAGGTACGCGTCCAGCGGCCCTCCCGGTCACCGAAGCGGTGGTACTCGAGGACGGGGACCCGTCCGAGCTCATCCGGGGGCGCAAGCGAGACGGCGCGAGCCGAAAGACCGGGAAGCAGCGGGCCAAGGACGGTGGCGAGGGCGAGGGCGGCGAACGAGCGGTGAAGACGCAAGGCGGCGTGACCTCCATGACCGGGATGACGATGGGGCACCCCCAGGCTACCACGTCCGGAAGCGACGGACGGACCGAAGGCTTTGGTCGAAGCTGCACCGCGACGGAGCGGGCGATCGCGCCCAGGATGGCGATCGCCCCCTGGCTCGGTCGCCGGTCGCGGGCAGGGAGGAGCCCCCCATGAAGCGACACCCGGGTCCCTGGACCCCGCATGGTGAATCGGCCGACCGGCAAGTCGGCGCGATGATCAACCGGGTCCATCGCCACCTGCTCGAGAGCGGCAGGTGGCACCCGACGACCCTGTCCTGCTGGGTCGTCGGCCCCCTGGCGCGGGGCGAGGGCTGGATCGTCCGTCCGCCGGAGGCCCGCGAGGACACGTGGGACCTGCTCGACCCGCTGACGCTGGTGCTGGCGCTGCCCCCGGGGTTCGAGGACGAGGCACGGACCCTGGAGCACGCGTGGGCGACGCCCGAGGTGAGCCAGGCTGCAGGCGGAGCCGTCGAGGTGCTGGTCGTGACACGCGAGTCGCTGCCCCGGCATCCGGTGGCGATCGCGGAACTGGCGCGCGGGCGTCGGGTCGTCTGGAGCTTCGGCGATCGCGACCCCATCCCGGAGGCCCCCGTCCTCTCGGACCGGGAGCTCGCCGCGCTCGAACTGCGGCTCGCAAGCCGGGACCTGGGTCTGCTCGCCGCGCTGCTGTCGGATCCCTTGCACGCCTTCCAGCCGGCCCTCGTCCGGGAGACCTGGAGTCGCCTCGTGTATGGGCTCGATCGCCTGGGACGCATCGTCCTGCTCGCATCCGGATGCTTCGACCCGAAAGCGGGCCGGCGCACGGAGCTCGTGCTCGAGATGGCGCGGCTCGGCTCCTCCCATCCGGAACTCGCCCGGCTGGTCGAGGCCGCCGGCACGATCCGGTCGCTGCCCGTGTTCAAGGTTCCCGGGTGGGGAGATCTCGTGGCACTGGGTCAGGAACTCGTGATGTGGCATCGGTACGTCGCGCACGTCCACCTGGGCGGGGAACTCGTCCCTCACTCCTGAAGGCCCCGGTGCCCGTTGCACCGGAAAGCTCGTCCATCTCGCCCTCGACCCTCCCCGACCGGGGGGGGTCGAATGGTGTCTGACCTTCCGGAAGTCGTCCACACCCTGCCTGCCACGGAGAACCCCGATGTCCGAACTCAACGGAATCCCCGTCTCGGGAGCCCAGGAAGCTCCGCCCGAGGTCCTCGAGGCCTTCCTGCGTTTCGCCCGCGAACATCCTTCGCTGTTCCAGGGCAAGTCACTCGACCCATCCCGCCTCCGACTGGCGCCACGCCATGTCACCTTCCGCTGCATCGCCTGCCAGGAACCCGTGCTGAGCGGCCTGGAAACCTGTCCCTCCTGTGGCACGTCCACCCGCCAGTCCCTGAAGGGGGGCGACCTGCTCCACGGACGCTACCGCATCGGCGAACGGCTCGTGGCCACGGGCGGTTTCGGGGCCCTCTACGTCTGCGAGGACCTGCAAGAACCGGGAGTTCCCCTGGTGGTCAAGCAGCTCCAGCACGGCCGGGGAGGACGGGACAAGGATCGGGAGCTGTTCGTGCGAGAGGGCGATCTGCTGCGCACCCTCGACCACCACGCCCTCCCCCGCTTCCACGATGCCTTCGAACGACAGGGAGCCCTCTACCTGGTCATGGAGCGGATCCCCGGCGTGACGCTCGGGCAGTGGCTCCGGGCCAAGGGGGCCATGAACGAGGCGCAGGTCCAGGCACTGCTGCCCCAGATGCTCGAGGTGCTCAGTTACATGCACCACCGCCCCGTGCCGATCGTGCACCGTGACGTGAAACCCGGGAACTTCATGCTCTCGCCCGACGGTCACCTCACGCTCGTCGATCTGGGTGGGGCAACCTCCCCCACCCCGTCCGAGCGAGTGCCGGAAGCCAACGGCCTGCCCCGGGATCTGACCTCGGTGCTCACCCGCGGCTTCACCGCCCCGGAGATCCTCCTCGGCGGGACGGCGGTGCCGGCCAGCGACCTGTTCTCGATGGGCGTGACATGCCTGTTCCTGCTGTCGGGCAAGCATCCGTTCACGCGCTACGAACCCGTGAGCGGCACCTACCGGCTGGACGACCTGAACCTGTCGGAGGCCCTGAAACCGATCCTGCGTAAACTCGTGGCCTGGCCGCTGGGCGACCGTTACGGCGATGCCGAGGACGTGCTCGCAGACCTCCTGACGGCCGGGATCATCCGACCGATGCAGGTACCCGGAGCCTGAACGTACCGGCCCCGCATGCGGGAAAGGGGGGCCGGTTTCCTCCCCGGAAACCGGCCCCCCGGATGCTCCCGTCCTTACGGATCGAGCGCCGGGTTCGAGATGAGGACGTCCGAACCGGTCTCGCCCAGGACGTTGTTGAGGATGACCATCGCCCGCAGGGTCTCGGACGGCAGGTCGTACTTCCACACCTTGAAGTTATGAAGCACCTTGGTCTCGAAGATGAGGCTGCGGCCATCATCGCAGAAGACGGGATCGAGGATCGTCGCCTTCTTGCCGCCGAGGTTCACGCCGAGGTTGGGGTAAGGCACCGTATCGATCATGCCGGTCGCACGATCGAGCACCAGCAGCCGGTGATCGTTGTCGAAGCGCCATCCACACTGATCGTCCGCGCGCCGCTCGTTGACCGTGAACGCCACGAAGCGGCCATCGAAGTTGATCGCGACGTGACCGATGCGGTCCGGACGTCCCGCCAGGGCCGAGCCGCTCAGGGGCAGGAGCTGGAACAGGTGGGGGTTGATCACGTCGTACAGGTACAGCAGGCCGTCGATGTTGACGACCAGGAAGCGGCCATCGCCCGAGATGTCGAGGTCGTAGATGATTCCGGAATCCCCGAGTTCGTTGTTGTAGAGGGCGTTGGCCTCGGCCGCGATCTTGGCGAGCTCGCGGGTCTTGGTGTAGTAAGCGCCATCCGTCTCCTTGAGCACGACGGTGCCGCGGTTGCTGACGTAGGCGATCATGCCGCCATCGGCCGTGATGACGGCACGAGGACCACCCTTGCCCTCGCTCTGACCGTCGAAGGCCACCGTGACGCGCTCTTCGGACACCATGTCGTAGATGAAGACCTGGTGACCGAAGCTGAACAGCACCTTGCCGTCGGCGAAGGCCGTGGGGTTGAGAACCGCCAGTGACGTGCAGCTGCTGGGCCCCTCGACGGCCTTCTGGCTGTCCGTGAGGTCCGAGACCTCCGAGTTGAGGCCCGCGAGGGCGCCATTCAGGATGAAGACATCCTTGATGGCCTCATCCCACAGGAACAGGGAACCTGCCTCGCCACATCCACGGTGCGCTTCGATACAGGCCGAGAAGGCGATGAACCGGCAATCGGCATTGAAGATGGGGGCCGCGACGGCCGCGGCGCCTGCCGCAGCTGCGGGAGCGGCAGCCGGGGGACAGGTCGTGCAAGGGGCGTTCACGAGTTCTGCGCTGGCCGGCTTGACCTGGTTGGCATCCCGGATGACGACGGGATCCGCGGGCCGCGCGCCTCCCTGGTCAGGGGACGGGCCGGTGCCGGTCGGCGAACCCGTACAGCCGGTCGTCGCGGACATCGCGAGGGACAGGGCCATCAGGGCCCGCTTCTGGACTTGGGTCATGGAAGCACCTCTCAAGATCGATCGAGTGGGCATCCGGGGGGCGCCGCCTCCTGCTCGAGGCCGGGCTACATTCGGGCCGACCCCCCGCACACCCGGGGAATCGGGGACCACGTCGCGGGCGTCCCTCCCGCATGGCTCCTGTTTAACGCAGCCGGACGGAGCTTCCAGCGTCGACCTTGCACGAGTTCCGGCGTGCGGGTCTGTGCGCCTTGGCCGGTGCCCCGGGAAAGGGCCCGAACCTCGGCACCCCAAAGGCAGCCCCCCCCGTGTTATGATCGCCCCGATCGGGGTGCCGACCGGCGCCCGTCAACAGACCGCACGACCCCGCACGAAGGAGTGTTGCCGTGAGAGTGGTTGTCTGCCTCAAGCACGTCCCAGACACCAATGAACCCAAGCGCTATGACCCCGAGACCCGCACGCTGGTCCGGGAAGGCCTGCAGAGCATCATCAACCCGATGGACGATTACGCCCTCGAGCAGGTGCTCCAGTGGAAAGATTCCCATCCCGACCTCGAGATCGTGACGGTGACCGTCGGCCCCGAGGCCGCCCGTGACACCATCAAGAAGGCGCTCGCGAAGGGCGCCGACCGTGCGGTCCTCGTGACGGACTCGCGCCTCGCCGGCAGCGATTACCTGGGCGTGGCCCGGGCCCTCGCCGCCGCGATCCAGCAGATCGGCGAGGTCGACGTGCTGGTGGCGGGAGTCCGCTCGTCGGATTCGGACACCTACCAGACGGCACCGGCCACCGCGGAACTGCTGGGCTGGCCCCAGGTGACCCTCGGCAAGCAGGCGAGCCTGCAGACCGACGACCGCACCGTCGTCGTCGAACGTGACGTCGAGGGCGCCGTCGAGGTCTTGACGGTGGGGATGCCCGCACTCGTGACCATCGGCAAGATCGCCACCGAGCCCCGCCTGCCCTCCTTCAAGGGGATCATGGCGGCCAACAAGAAGGAGTTGAAGGCCCTGTCGCTCGACGACCTCGGCCTCGCTGCCGACCAGGTGGGTGCCGCGGGGGCGTGCACGCGCGTGGTGTCCATCCTCGACCCGGAACCGCGCCCCGCGGCCATGACCCTCACGGGCGCCGCAGGCGAGGTCAGCCGCAAGCTGGTCGAGTACTTGCACGGCGAGAAGCTGGTCTAGGACGAGGAGCAACCGAACCATGTCGCATAACGGAATCTGGATCGTCGCCGAGGCAGCCGAGGGAGACCTCAAGAGCATCTCGGTCGAGTTGCTCGCCGCAGCCCGGCCCCTCGCCGATGCTCTCGGACAGCCCGTCGGGGCCGTCCTCCTGGGCCACGAGGTGTCGCCCCTGGCGCAGAAACTCATCGCTTTCGGCGCTGACCGCGTGATCGTGGCCGATCATGCCGCGCTTCAGCCGCTCCGCACGGAACCGGCTCTCGAGACGCTCACGCATGTCTTCGAAGAGTTCACGCCCGAGGCCATCCTCTTCGGGAACACTCCCCTGGGCAAGGACGTCGCGGGCCGCCTCGGCGTGCGCTTCGGCACGACGCTCACGACCGACTGCACGAAGCTCGAGGTGGTCGAGGGCCTGATCCACAAGACCCACCCGGTGTTCGGCGGCTCGAACCTCACGGTCTCGACCTCCGAGATCCGGCCTCAGATGGCCACCATCCGCCCCAAGGCCTTCGCCCGTGGCACCGAGGATGCCGGGCGCAGCGGCGAGGTGATCCCCTTCGCCGTGGACGACGCCTGGGTGACCTCGCGCACGACCGTGAAGGACGTCATCCGCGAGGCGGCCCGGAAACTGTCCGTCACGGATGCCGAGATCATCGTGACGGGCGGACGCGGCATGGGCGGTCCCGAGAACTGGCACCTGATCGAGGGGCTCGCCGCCGAGCTCAACGCGGCGACGGGCGCCTCGCGCGCGGTCGTCGACGCGGGCTGGCGTCCGCACGGTGAGCAGGTCGGTCAGACGGGCAAGACCGTCTCACCGAAGCTCTACGTCGCATGCGGAGTGAGCGGGGCCATCCAGCACCTGGTCGGGATGCGCTCGAGCCGCTACATCATCGCGATCAACACCGATGCCGAGGCGCCCATCATGAAGGTGGCCAACGTGGCGATCGTCGGAGATGTCCACGAGGTCATCCCGCACCTGATCGCCGAGTTCAAGGCGGCCAGGCAGGCAGCAGCCGTCTGAGCTCGACCCGGCCTCGCCGGAACCCGCGTCTCGTGTGGCCCTCCTGCACCCCCGGTGCAGGGGGGCCTTTCCTGTCGGGGCGAGGAGCGTCGCGTCCGATCCTCGGGACCAAGGTTTCGACGTCCGTGAAACCCCCATTAAAAATCTGCAAAACAGGCAGGAGCGACCGGCGCGAGCGGTACAAGATCGTGCGAAGACCCACGTCACGAATCACCGCAGGATGCGGTCCGGAGCCACCCGATGAACATCAAGAACATCGCCAGCCAGGCCTTCCAGATGCCCCCCCTGGCGCCAGCGGCCGCCCCTCCCCAGGCTCCGGTCACTCCGGCCGCCGGTGCGCAGACGGCAGCCCCTGCCGCGGGCTCTTCGGATGCCACCAGCATCCGGGCCACGGGGGCGCGCTCGACCCTCGGCCTCATGACGAGTGCCCGGGACCAGATCGTCGGCGACTTCCGGTCCATGTTCGGGGACGTGGTCCGGGCCAACGCCCGTCTGGAATCCGCGAACCAGGCCCTCGGTACGGCGATTGCCAGCGGGGACCAGGCGGCCATCCGGACGGCGGCCCAGGGTGTCACGTCTGCACTGGGAGACCTCCAGAAAAACCTGCAGCGCCTTCCAGGAGAAGTCGCCAAGTTGAATACTCTCCCGCCGGGAGTCAAGGATGTCTACACCGGCCATCTCGAGGAAATCGGGCGTATCGCGGGGAATCTGGGCAGCCTTCCGGGGAGTTCGGGGCAGCCTGCAGGTGGCGTCCAGGCCGGGAGGGGGGAGCCGGCCACGCCGACCGGCGAGTCGCAGGCGACCGCGAAGCCGGATCCGGGCTCAGCCACCCCGTCAGCACCGGCGAAAGCCGAGAGCGCAGAAACGGCCAGCAAGGGTGGAGCGGAGGTCGGGAACGACCTGAAGGCACAGAAGCGTGAGCGCCGGTTCCAGAAACTGGACAAGGACGGCGATGGCGTCCTGAGCGCGGACGAGATCGGCAACAAGCAAAAGCTCCTCCGTCGCGACCTGGACGGAGACGGACAGGTCTCCCGGGAAGAGTTCCTGAAGGGCCCGGTCAAGCGCGGGGAAGCCCGCCCCGAGGCGGCTCAGCCTGCCAGCGCAGCAGGAAGTCCAGTGCCTGCGGCAGGTGCCGAAACTCCGACCAGGACCGAGGACAAGACTCCCGTGGCTGCAGGGGGGGGACTCCCGCCCACGGAAGGCGCCATGGAGACCCGGTTCAAGGCCTTGCTCACGGGCCTGGAAACCATGCAGCAGGCCGCCTCTACCGGCAATCTCGATGCGTTCACCGCGGCGCGCGATGGGCTCTTGAAGGACAAGCAAGCCATCCTCGATGCGATGCCCGGCCTCTCCCCCGAGCGTCGGACCGAGTTGCAGGGCAAGCTGGATCCCATCCTCGCGATGCTCAAACCGATGGGGCTCTGACAGGCGCGCTGCCTCGCCGACTTGCTTGACCCCTCTCCAGAACGGCGTCCGGGATCCGATAACATGATCGTGTGAGCAGGGAGGCTCCCGATGCGTATCGAATCGAACCCGAGATTCCCGGGGTCCGATCCCGTCCACCGTCCGGGTACGGACACGACCAGCGCGCCCACCCGTGCCGAAGGTGCGGTCGGGCCAGACCACGGGCCGGACAGGTCCACGGACCCGGACGTGACCGACAAGGCCCCTCCCGTCCCGGCCGAGTTCATCGGCGACGGTGTGTTCGTGCCCGAGGCCGTGCTGCGCCGCGAGCGCATGCGAACCGCACTCGAGGAGGCGCATCCCACCGACCAGGAAGCGGTCGATCCCGAGCGGGACGTCCGGGAAACCGGACCGGACGACGCTCACCCGGGTCCACGGCTGGACGAACGTCAGGCGCGCGAGGCAGGACGTCAGGTGGTCCGGGAGATGTCCGGTCGCACCATCGATGAAGCGCACGATCCCCGGGGCACGGACCCCGCCACGGTGCGAAAACTGCTGTCCTGAGGCGACGCGGTTACGGCCGGGGAAACGGGTCGAGTCGGGAGACGTCCAGGCGATCGCCGGCGTTGAATCGCACCTGCAGGGTTCCCCCGTGAAGCGTGGTCGCGGCCATGAGGTCCCGGACCTGAAAGGCCCGGTATCCCGTCACCGTGGACATCCCGACCGTGCCAGGCCGGACCCGGTTCAGAAAGGCCGCCACGATCTCCGTGCAGTAGAGTTCCCGGTCGGTGGCAGGCGTCGCAGGCTCGGCCGCCAGCAGACACCGGTCATAGGGACGACCGAGCCAGTCCTGGACCCGGGCCAGGGCCGCGCGGGCTCGGTCGGGTTCTCCCTGGAGAGACAGCACCAGCGCCGTGTTGCGCCGGGCCGCTGCCGCATACCGGCTCCAGTCGTCCTCGATCACCCCCTGCATGCGCACGGGAGGATTCCCTTTCCAGGCATCCAGCGTGCGCGAGAGGATGCCCAGGGGCCCCGCGTAGGTCTCGGGATCGCGCCCCGTCTGGGCGATCGCCTGCTCGATGCGCACGTCCCCCGTGGCAGAAACGCCCGTCACGACGGCTGCGTGAACGGTCTCGCGCCCACCGCCCGTGACCACGACGACCACCTCGCCCCGATCCGGGTGGAAATGGGCGACCATCGCCCGACGAGCCGAATTGACGTCCCGGGGGCTCAGGGGGGCGGGGCCGCCAGGCTTCTGAGGGCCATTGAAGCGAAACTTCACCAGGGGCCCCGTGACGTATCCGACGACGTCCGTGAGGACCTCGGAGGCGACCATCCACCGCTGACCGACGGTGAGGCAACCGTGCCACCAGGCCGCCCGCGGCGGAGCCGGGGCGACATGGGCAGGGGGTGGTGAGGCGACCGGGGCCACGCCAGGGCTAGCCGCGGAGCTGGATGTGCAGCTCGCGAAGCTGCTTGCCGTCGACCGGGCTCGGGCAGGCGGCCATCAGGTCGCGCGCCGACTGCGTCTTGGGGAACGCGATCACGTCGCGGATGTTGTCGCGACCGACCAGCAGCATGACGATGCGGTCGATGCCGAGCGCCAGACCTCCGTGCGGCGGGGTACCGAAATCGAAGGCCTGCAGGAGGAAGCCGAACTTCTGCTGGATCTCGTCCTCGTCGAGGCCGAGCAGGCGGAAGACTCGCTCCTGGACATCCCGGCGGTAAATTCGCAAACTGCCGCCACCGATCTCGTAACCGTTCAGCACGAGGTCGTAGGCGATCGCCTTGACGGAGGTCGGATCGCTCTCGAGGCGATCGAGGTCCTCGTCCCGCGGGCGCGTGAACGGGTGGTGCATCGAGTAATAGCGGCCCTCGGCGGCGTCGTACTCGAACATCGGGAAGTCCGTGACCCAGAGCAGATCCCAGCGGTTCTCGGGGATGAGGCCCAGATCGGCACCGAGCTTGAGACGCAGCCGACCGAGCACCTCGGCGACGTCCTTCGGCTCGGCGGCCGCGAAGAACAGCATGTCGCCCTCGACGGCGCCGGTGCGGGCGACGATCGCCTCGAGCGTGGGGGCATCGAGGTTCTTCACGACCGGGCCCGAGGCCTCGCCGACCTTCACGTAGGCCAGGCCCTTGGCTCCGAACTGCCGGACGTACTCGGTGAGCTGGTCGATCTGACCGCGGCTGATGCGGCTCGCCCCACCCGGCACGCGGATGGCCTTGAGCTGCGGCGCCTGCGAGAAGACCTTGAACGAGCACTCGCGCGCGAGGTCCGTGAGGTCCACGAGCTCGAGACCGAAGCGCGTGTCGGGCTTGTCCGAGCCGTAGCGGCTCATGGCCTCGTCGTAGGTCAGGCGCTTGACCTCGGGAACCTCGGCCCCCGCGATCTGGCGGATGAGGTCGACCACGAGCTCCTGGATGATGCCCAGGATGAGCTCCTGGCTGGGGAAGCTGAGCTCCACGTCGAGCTGGGTGAACTCGGGCTGGCGATCGGCGCGGAGATCCTCGTCGCGGAAGCAGCGGGCGATCTGGAAGTAGCGGTCATAGCCCGAGACCATCAGGAGCTGCTTGAAGATCTGGGGCGACTGCGGCAGCGCGAAGAACTCTCCGGCGTGCACGCGGCTCGGCACGAGGTAGTCGCGCGCGCCTTCCGGCGTGCTCTTGGTCAGGATGGGCGTCTCGATCTCGAGGAAACCCTGGGCGTCCATCGTGCGGCGGATGATCTGGTTGATCCGGTGACGCGCGATGAGCGCTTCCTGCATGAACGGCTGGCGCAGGTCGAGGTAGCGGTGCTTGAGCCGCGTCGTCTCCTCCACCTCGGGCTTGCCGGGCGAGATCTGGAAGGGCAGGGCCTTCGAGGCATTCCAGATGATCAGGGCCTCGGCCTCGATCTCGATCTCGCCCGTCACCATGCGCGGATTGGCCATCCCCTCGGCGCGCGGTCGCACGCGGCCCCGCACCCCGATGACGTACTCGCTGCGGAGGCGATCGGCCGTCCTGTGGGCCTCGGGAGCGATGTCGGGGCTGAAGACGACCTGCACCAGCCCGGTGCGGTCGCGCAGGTCGACGAAGATGACGCCGCCGTGGTCCCGCCGCGAATCGACCCAGCCATACAGCGTCACGGTCGCGCCGACGTGATCGAGGCGCGGGTCGCCGCAGAGATGGGAACGTTCTCCCAGCCGGATCGGGGCGATGGTCGTGGTCACGGGATTCTCCTCGACGGGGGCTTTCTCCTGACGCGGATTCCAGCCCTGAGATACAATGTGGTCTTAACGATCCATGATAGCCCAGCCCGGGGGCTTCCTCAACGCACCCGATCGAGAACCGAGGTCGTTTCCATGTCCGATTCCACCCAGTCCCCCCCGATCCCCGTCGTCACCATCCAGAATCTGTCCCGTCACGTCGACCAGGAAGTCGAGCTGCGCGGCTGGCTGTACGGCAAGCGCAGCAAGGGCAAGCTGGCTTTCCTGCAGATGCGCGACGGCACCGGCTTCGTCCAGGTCGTGGTCGTGCGGGCCGAGGTGGACGAGGCCAGCTGGGAGGCGGCCGATCGCCTCACGCAGGAGGCATCGTGCATCGTCCGTGGTCGCGTCCGCGCCGACGAGCGTGCCCAGGGTGGCTTCGAACTCGGCGGGACCCACGTCGAGGTCGTCGCGTTGCCGACGCAGGACTACCCCATCAGCCCCAAGGAACACGGCGTGGATTTCCTGATGAACCACCGCCACCTGTGGCTGCGGTCGCGCCGTCAGCACGCCATCCTGCGGGTCCGGGCCACCATCGAGCAGGCCATCCACGACTTTTTCTACGACCGTGACTTCGTGCGGACCGACACGCCGATCCTGACGCCGGCGGCCTGCGAGGGGACCACGACCCTCTTCGAGACCGACTACTTCGAGGAGAAGGCCTTCCTGACGCAGTCTGGCCAGATGTACCTGGAGGCCGCCTGCATGGCCTTCGGCAACGTCTACAACTTCGGTCCGACCTTCCGGGCCGAGAAATCGAAGACCCGCCGGCACCTCATGGAGTTCTGGATGGTCGAGGCCGAGATGCCTTACTGGAATCTCGCGCAGAACCTCGAGTTGCAGGAGGCCTTCCTCCGGCATGTGGTCGGCCGCGTCCTGGAGCGGAATCGCGCCGAACTCTCGCTGCTCGAACGCGACGTGACGACGCTCGAGAAGACCGTGGCAACCACGTTCCCGCGCATCACCTACGACGAGGCCCTCGCGCGCCTGCAGGCCGCCGGCTCGGACATCACCTTCGGCGAGGACTTCGGCAACGACGACGAGGACATCCTCGCCCGCCAGTTCGAGACGCCCTTCTTCGTGACGCACTACCCCGCGGCCATCAAGGCCTTCTACATGGACCCCGATCCCGAGCGGCCGGACCGCGCCCTCTGCGCCGACATGCTGGCCCCCGAGGGCTACGGCGAGATCATCGGTGGCTCTCAGCGCATCTCGGATCCCGACCTGCTGCGGGCGCGCTTCGAGGAACACGAACTCACGGACGATGCCTATGGCTGGTACATGGACCTGCGCCGCTACGGGACCGTCCCGCACGCCGGGTTCGGCCTGGGTATCGAGCGCACGATCCGCTGGATCTGCGGCCTCGAGCACATTCGCGAGTGTATCCCCTTCCCGCGCCTGCTCACGCGGATGTATCCCTAGACCCGCTCGAACAGAGCAAGGGCGATCCACCCGCGATCGTCCGTCCACGAGGCCCGGAGCCGGAAGCCCCGGGCCTCGAACCATGCCGCGAGGTCTCCCGTGTCGAACTTGCGCGAGATGGCCGTGTGGATCTCCTCGTCCTGACGCACGGGCACCGCGAGATCGAGGCCCGGAATCCGGATCTGCCCGGTCCGGGGGGAAGCAAGAGCGAGTTCGATCCGGTGGGTCACCCGGTCATACCGGGCCACGTGGCGCCATTCAGGCGGATGCCAGTCCGCTCCGTACTCGCGCGCGAGGCGCCCGAGTGCGTTCCGGTTGAATCGGGCCATGGCGCCCGACCCGTCGTCATAGGCGTCGAGGAGGCGCTCCACCGACTTGCACGTTCCCGGTCGCAGGTCGAATCCCAGGAGGAACAGATGCCCCGGCGCGAGCACCTTCGCCAGGTGGGCGGCGAAGCGCTCCTGCTCGGCATCCGAAAAGTTACCGAGCGTCCCACCGAGAAACACCACGAGCCGCTGCTCGACGGGCTCGAGGTGGCTCAGGGCCACGTCGTGCGTTCCCTCGAATGGATGGACCCGGATCCCAGGAAACGTGCGCTCGAGAACGCGTCTCGAGCGCACGAGCACCGGTCCGCTGACATCCACCGGGCGGTACACCAGACGTCGCTCCCGCGCCCCCAGGGCCTCGAGGAGATGCATCGTCTTGACGGATGCCCCACTCCCGAGTTCGACGACCTCGACGCCCCCGACCAGCACGGCCAGTTCGGCCCTGAGCCGAGCGAGCAGTTCCGTTTCGACCCGACCGAGGTAATACTCCGCGGTGCGAGTCACGGCCTCGTACAACCTCGAACCGGCCCCGTCGTAGAGCCAGGGGGTCGGGATTTCCTTGCGATCCGCGAGCAACCCGGCACGGAGGAGGGCTGACCAGGAGTGGGAAGGGGCGGGGGAATCGAGCTCGCGCGAGAGGGTGGACATCGGGTACCTCCAGTTTCCTCTCGCCACCATGGCCGCTTGCTCCCCGTTCGCGCAGGGCCAGCGTGAACGCACGTTTGCGTGCAAGTTTCCGCTGCCCTGAAAGCCGGACGGATTTCCGGGCGCCCAGGGCCCGGTCGTGAGGTCGGCCGTGCCCCGGGTACAAGGCCCGTGACCACCCGTCGCATCGGAGTTCGCATGTCCGTTCACGCCCCCGCTCGCCATGCCACCCGCCCGGGAAACCTCTTTCGAGGGCCGGGGCTCGCGCTCGTCATGCTGCTGGAGGCGTGGCCAGCCAGAGCCGGCGGGGCGCTGCCCGCCCCGCCGAGCCAGCCCATCCCGGTCTCCCGCCCGGCACCGCTCGAGGAGCCCTACCGAGGAACCCGCTGGCAGTACCGCGTCGAGACCCTCTGGGCCGGTACAGTCGATGGCCTGGCCGGCGCCGTGGCCAACATGGTGCTGTCGGGCACCGATACCGATCGCCTGCGCGAGTGGGGCGAAGCGGGCTGGGAACTCGTCGCGATCCAGGGCAACCGAGCCTATCTGAAACGTCCGATCCCCGTGCCGCCCGCCCCGCCGCCGAAGGCCTGGTGGTGGCCCTTCTGAAGGAGGCTTCCTTGAACCAGATGCACATCGTGGACTACCAGATCCACGGCACCGACTGCCAGTACGTCGAGATCGAGCTCGACCCCGGCGAGGTGGCGATCGCCGACCCCGGTTCCATGCTCTACATGGAAAACGGCATCCAGATGGAAACGATCTTCGGCGGCACCAGCAAGCGCGGGGGGCTCATGGGCGCGCTCCAAGCCGTGCTGGCCGGCGAAAACATGTTCACCACGGCCTTCCAGAACTGCGGCCAGGGCAAGAAGAAGGTCGCCATCACGGCCCCCTACAGCGGCCAGGTGATCGCCATCGACCTCGGGCTCGTGGGCGGAAGCATCCTCGCCCAGCGCCACGCATTCCTGGCCGGAGCGAAGGGCGTGAACATCAGCGTGGCCTTCCAGCGCAGGCTGGGCGCCGGGTTCTTCGGGGGTGAGGGGTTCATCTTGCAGAAGCTCGAGGGGGACGGCATGGTCTTCCTCCACGCCGGCGGCACCCTCATCGAACGAACCCTCGGACGCAACGAGGTCCTGAGGGTTCACTCGGGCAGCGTGGTGGCCATGGATCCGTCGGTCGATTTCGACATCGAGCTGCAGCGCGGCCTGAAGTCGATGCTGTTCTCGGGAGACGGGCTGTTCTTTGCCAAGCTGCGCGGGCCCGGCAAGGTCTGGATCCAGTCCCTGCCCTTCGACCGACTCGCCGAGACCATCGTGGCGAAAGGGGGCAACCACTCGCCCGGAGGAATCCTCGGCCAGCTGACCGACTGAACGCCCCTCGTCGGACGCATGCTGTCGCGCCGGGGTTAGAAAAAGGAGGGGGGACCGCCAAGGCGGTCCCCCCTCGCAAACGATGCGAATCCGGTCAGATCTTGGCAGCAGGCGCCTTGACGGGCGCGGCCTCGTGATGCCCCTCGTGGTGGTCGCCGTGATGCTCGTCATGCGCCTCGGCCACGGTCGCGACATAGCCAGCCTTCTTGACGGCCCCGATGAGCGCGTCGATGGCCTTGACCTGCTTGGAGCAGTAGTCGACGTGCGCCACGCCGTGCTCGAGATCGACGGCCACGGCATGCACGCCTGCCACGCCCTTGAGACCCTTGGTCACCTTGTCCGCGCAGTTCTGGCACTCCATGCCCTGGATCGAGAGCGCCGCATCGCGGAAGCAGGCGTGGTCCTTGTGCGCCGCGACGACCTTGGCGTCGGCAGCAGCCGCCTTGGCATCCTTGGCAGGAGCTTCACAGGCCGTCTTGCAGGCGCCGGAATCATGGCAGGCCTTGGCATCGGGCCCGCAGGCGAAAGCCGCAGGAGCGAAGCCCAGGATCGAGAGGGCGACGAAAAGCGGGAGTTTACGGATCATGAACGTTTCCCTTCGAGTGACCCCGGATGGATACGGGGCGGACGTGACATCAGGATAGCACGGTGACGGATTGGCTGGCCGCCCGGAGAACCTCGACGAGATCGGAAACCTCCAGGGCGATCTCGCGCTCTTCCCGGGTGGCCCGGTCGCGGAGGCGGGCCTTGCCCGAAAGGACCTCGTCTTCTCCGATCACGAGCACGAAGCGGGCCCCGGCCCGGTCGGCCATCTCGAACAGTTTCTTGAGCTTGCGATCGCCCGTGGCGAAGGCAACGCGATGGTCCCCTGCCCGGCGAACCCCCGTCGCGAGCGCGAAGGCCCGGGTGGCCGCGGCAGGACCCAGATGACCGATGAACAGCTCGAGGCCAGGCTCCTGGGCACGGTTTCCCAGCAGGAGCGCGAGACGCTCGAGGCCGAACGCCCAGCCGAACGCCGGCGTCGGAGGGCCGCCACACTCCTCGACCAGGCCATCGTAGCGGCCCCCGGCGCAGACGGTGTTCTGGCTGCCGAGGCCCGAGCCGGCCACGATCTCGAACACGGTACGCGTGTAATAGTCGAGGCCTCGAACGAGGCGAGACACGAGTCGGACGGCGATCCCGACGGCCTCGAGACACGCAAGCACCTGCTCCTGATGGCCCCGGCATCCCTCGCAGAGGTGATCCTGCACGGAGGGCGCCCCGTCATTGAGGACCTGACACGCGGGGGTCTTGCAGTCGAGGACCCGCAGGGGATTGAGGTCGATCCGGGGCTGACAGGTGCCGCAGTAGGCCGAGCGATGGGCCTCCTCGTAGGCGACGAGAGCCTCTCGGAACCTCGGTCGACACGTCGGACACCCGAGGCTGTTCAGTTGTACCTCGAGGCCCTGGACGCCCAGATCGGCGAACAGGTCGACGGCCAGCGCGATCGCCTCGGCATCCACCCGGGGATCGTCGGATCCCAGGCACTCGAGCCCGATCTGGTGAAACTGGCGCATGCGCCCGGCCTGTGGACGCTCGTACCGGAACATCGGTCCGCCGTACCAGAACCGGTGAAACGCCCCGGGTGTCGCGAGCTTGGCCTGCAGAAAGGCGCGCACGACGCCGGCCGTGCCCTCGGGTCGCAGCGTGATGGAGCGGCCACCCCGGTCTTCGAAGGTGTACATCTCCTTCGAGACGACGTCGGTCTGTTCCCCGAGCCCCCGGGCGAAGAGTTCCGTGGCCTCGAAGATCGGCGTGCGGATCTCGTCGACGTCGTATCGCCTGAACCAGGCGCGCGCCCGATCCTCGATGGTCTGCCAGGTCTGCACGGCAGGCGGAAGGATGTCCGCCGTACCGCGCTGGGCCGTCAGGAGTTCAGCCATGGTTCAGTTCCCCGCGAAACGGCGGATGACGAGGCCACCCCCGAAGAGGAGGAGACCGGTCGCGAAGGCCGCCATCTCGGCTCCCATCCCGGCGATCTCTCCGAGGACGATCGCGAGGGGCATCTGCATGCCTCCCACGAACATCAGCCCGTTGCCGATGAATCGACCCACGTCAGGGCTTCTGCAGGAAGCCCACGAGGGCATGCAGCGTGGTGTCCCGCTTCATGGCCGCGATGGATTCGGTCAGAGGGATGCCCTTCGGGCACGCCTCGACGCAGTTCTGCGAATTGCCGCAGTCGCTGACGCCACCGACGTCCATGAGGGCCTCGAGACGCTCGTTCCTGTGCATCGCGCCGGACGGATGCAGGTTGAACAACCGCGCCTGGCTGATGGGGGCCGGACCGATGAACGGGGAACGGTCGTTGACGTTGGGACAGGCCTCGAGGCAGACCCCGCAGGTCATGCACCGGGAGAGGTCATAGGCGACCTCCTGGACCTCGGGGCTCTGGCGCGGGCCAGGACCGAGGTTATGCGACCCGTCGAGATCGACCCAGGCGTGCACCTTCTTGAGCGCATCGAACATCCGGGACCGGTCGATGACCAGGTCGCGGACGATGGGGAAGGTGCTCATGGGCTCGAGCGTGATGGGCGAGCCGTCGGGGCTGAGGCGATCGACCAGAGCCGAGCAGGCCTGCCGGGGCTTGCCGTTGATGACCATCGAGCACGATCCGCAGACCTGCTCCAGGCACGAGGCCTCCCAGGACACGGGAGGCGACTTCTCGCCCCGCGCGTTGACCGGGTTCCGGCGGAGCTCCATCAGCGCAGAGATGATGTTCATGTTCGGCTGGTAGGGAATCCGGTATTCTTCCCAGCGGGCTTCGGCCTGAGGGCCGTCCTGACGCTTGATCCGGAGGGTGATGGTACGTCCAGACATCGAGATGGGCCTCCTGATCACTTGCCCTGCGCGACACCGGCCGTGGCGGCCTTGTCGGTGTCGTACTTGCGGGCACGCGGCTTGATGTGGCTGGTATCGACCTCTTCGTAGCTGATCCGTGGTCCATCCTCGGACCAGTCGGCCCGGGTGGTCTTGAGGAAGTTGGCGTCGTCGCGCTCGGGGAAGTCGGGCTTGTAATGCGCACCGCGACTCTCGTTGCGCAGCAGGGCGCCCCTGGTCATGGCCTTGGCGAGCTCGATCATGTTGAAGAGCTGTCGCGTGAAGGGCACGACCTGGTTCGACCAGCCGGCGGTGTCGTCGATGTTGACGCGCTGCCAGCGCTCGCTCAGTTCGAAGAGGTGGTTGTAGGTCTTCTCGAGGCGATCGTTGTAGCGCACGACGGTCATGTTGTCCGTCATCCACTCCCCGAGCTCCTTGTGGATCACGAAGGGGTTCTCGGTGCCCTTCATGTTGATCAGCGCCTGATACTTCGCTTCCTGCTGTTTCTGGGCCCGATCCACGACCGAGCTCTTGAGCTCGATCTTGGCCTGGTTCCTGGCCCACTGGACGGCCTTCGGACCGCACACCATGCCGCCGTACACCGTCGAGAGCAGCGAGTTGGCCCCGAGGCGATTGGCTCCGTGGTACTGGTATTCGGCCTCGCCGACGGCGAACAGGCCTGGAATGTTCGTCATCTGGTCGAAATCGACCCAGAGTCCGCCCATCGTGTAGTGCATGCCCGGGAAGATCCGCATCGGGACCTTCTTGGGGTCATCGCCCACGAACATCTCGTAAATCTCGAGCACGCCACCGAGCTTGCGCTCGAGCATCTTCGGATCGAGATGGCTGACATCCAGATAGACCTGGTTCTCGCCGTTGATGCCCATCTTGAGCTCGACGCACACCTTGAAGATGGCGCGGGTCGCGATGTCGCGCGGCACGAGGTTGCCGTAGGCGGGATACCAGTCCTCGAGGAAGTACCAGGGCTGCCCCTTGGGAGGACGACCCTCGGAACCATCGGAAGGCACCCAGACGCGGCCACCCTCGCCGCGGATCGATTCGGACATCAGGCGCAGCTTGTCGCCGCCCGGGATCGAGGTCGGGTGGACCTGGATGAACTCGCCGTTGGCGTAGCTCGCTCCCTGCTGGTAGACGGCCGACTGGGCCGTACCGGTGTTGATGAGCGAGTTGGTGCTCTTTCCGAAGATCATGCCGTTGCCGCCGGTGGCCAGCACGGTGGCAGCGGCCGGAAAGGCCTTGATCTCCATCGTCTTGAGGTTCTGACAGATGACGCCGCGGCAGACGCCCTCGTCATCGAGGATGGCCTGGAGGAACTCCCAGCCCTCGTACTTCTTGACCTTGCCCTGAGCCTCGAAGCGACGGACCTGCTCATCGAGGGCGTACAGCAGTTGCTGCCCGGTGGTGGCGCCGGCGAAGGCCGTCCGGTGATGCTTGGTCCCGCCGAAGCGACGGAAGTCGAGCAAGCCTTCCGGGGTCCGGTTGAACGGCACGCCCATCCGGTCGAAGAGGTAGATGATCCCGGGCGCCGCTTCGCACATCCCCTTGATGGGGGTTTGATTGCCGAGAAAGTCCCCGCCGTAGACGGTGTCGTCGAAATGCTCCCATGGGCTGTCGCCCTCACCCTTGGTGTTGACGGCCCCGTTGATGCCACCCTGGGCGCAGACCGAGTGCGACCGTTTGACGGGCACCACCGAGAAGAGGTCGACCTGAGCCCCCGCCTCGGCGGCCTTGATGACGGTCATGAGGCCGGCCAGGCCGCCTCCGACGACGATGATACGGTTGGTATCCATGGATGGATGACCTCGTGGTTTCTAGCGCGCCGCCACGGCATCGCCGGTGCGGACGGAGATGGACGGGGACCCGTGAGTGGCCTGGGCATGGCCGGTTGCAGGCGTGGCCGCCTCGTGAGGCGTCCGGAAACCGACGATGGCCATCATGCCGAGACCGAAAAAGACCAGCGTGACGAGGGGAACGGCCAGAGCCGTGAGCTTCTGGGCGCGGGCGCTGACGGTCAGGCCCCAGTCGATGCAGAACTCCCAGAGCCCGTTGGCGAAATGGAAGGCGGTGGCCAGGACGAACACCGCGTATGCCGCAGCCATCGCCGGGTTGGCGAGATGCTCGGCGACCTTCTGGAAGCCGTTCTCGTCGATGGGCGTGCCCGAGAAGCGCATCTTGTAGGCGTGGTAGACGAGGAAGACCGTGAGGAACAGGCCCGTGTAACGCTGCAGGACGAAATTCCAGTTACGAGCGTACGGAAAGCGCAGGGGGTTGTTCTTCGCGATGAAGGCCACCCACAGCCCGAAGACCGCATGGTAGACGAGCGGCAGGTAGATGAGCGTGAGTTCCCACACGGGCAAGGCCGGAAGCGACTCGAGGATATGTACGCCCGCCTCGAAGTTCTGAACCCCGTGGGGCCCGAGGGCCGTGGAATTCACCAGGAGGTGGATGGTCAGATACATCCCGAGCGGGACCGCACCGGTGAACTGATGCAACTTGCGGAGCAGGAAGTACTTGTCACGAAGAACGCTCATGGCATCACCTTGTCAAGACGCTGAACTTGCCCGGCTTCAGAGCCAGGACAACACACCAATGTAGCAAAAGACCCCACGAGCGTCACGCCATGCACCCTACAGGAGGGGCTTGAGCACCGCCGTGGGTGGCATCTGGTAGCCGCGATACACCACCTTGCCCGTTCGATCGATCACGAGCAGGGTGGGAATGCCGCGGACCTGGTAACGTGCGGCCACCTCGGCCGCGGAATCGATCAGGACGGGATAGGCCAGGCGCTTGTCCATCACGAACGAACGAACGGTCTCCACGCCCTCGCGGACGTCCACCCCGATCACGTCCAGGCGAGACTTGCGGATGAAACGATACAGCTGGTCGACGCGAGGAGCCTCCTCGCGACATGCCGGTCACCAGCTCGTGAAGAAGACGATGAGCTTGCCGCGGTGGTCGCGCGCCGCATCGACGCGTTTCACCTTCCCGGTGAGATCCGGCAACTCGAAGGCCGGTGCGAGTTGCCCTTTGACCTGAGCCAGGGCGGGCTCGGCGATGCAGACGACAGCCAGAGCGACCGACGAGACGAGTGAACGCCAGTTCTTGTGGATCATGAGGCCTCCTGCACGTGAAAAAGAAGGGACGGACGACCGTCCGCCCCTTCTTTCATTGTACCTACAGGGCGGCCGACGCGATGTTCTGGATCACGGCCTCGATGTACAGGTCCTCGAACTCGCCCTGGCTGATGCGACCATCCCCGGTCCGATCCGCCGCCTTGAGCGCCGACTCGTCGAAGGCCGGGATCATGACCCTCAGGTTGAGCGAGGGATACTTGAACCCGAGCCCCAGCTTCGCGACGGACGTGGCTCCGAGTTCCTCGGGCGTCAGATACCCGTCGCCCTTGCTGAACCAGCCGCCCGCCGGACGGTCGAGGCGCTTGAAGACGTCTGCAAGGAAGTTCCGCATCCGGCCGAAGAAGCGATCCGCCGTGTCATCGGGGGCGAGCAGACCGCCCTCGGTCGCGAACTCCATGAAGCGCGTGTACGAGATCTTGCCGTCGTGGTCCCGATCGAGTTCCTCGAAGATGTCCAGGGGCAGATTCGGACCCGCCTCGTACTCGTCGATGAAGTTGTCATGGTTGGCGTCGAGACGGGCGAAGATGGCCTTGTGGACCCGCTTGAACCCCTCCTTGAGGGTCTGCGCTGCCTGCGCCTGGACCGCACCCGTGCTCGGGTTCGCGGGGGTGATACCGGACTGCACGCCACAGGCAGACAGACTCAGCAGGGCCACGAGGGCGATATGTCGGGGGAAACCAGCGGGGGACATGCACACGGACCTTTCTCGAAAACCATGCTCACATCAAGCGTGGCTTAAGTTTTGATTAATTGTCCCATGCTCCGCTGGTTTGGCAAGTCATCTCGTGAGCGCAGCCCGACCGTCCAGCGCCTCGAATCTCGCCAGCTGGTCCCGGACGGCCGTCCCGATGCGGGCCCACGGAAAGTTGTCGGCCGGATCGCGCTTCACGTCAGGTTTGAGAGTCACCTGCCGGTGACCGAGGACCCGGCTCCAGGGCACCTCGTGACGCACCATCAGGTACACCAGGAGCGCTTCCAGGCTCCGCAGTTGCGCACCGGGGAACGGATCGTGGCCCGTCTGCGCATTGACGAGTTCGATGCCCAGGGAGATGTCGTTCAGGTGGTCGAAGCCGTCGAGGTAGCTCTCACCGGCATGCCACGCACGCCACTCCTCCGGGACGCACTGGAGGATCTCCCCGCGCTTCCCGATGATGAAGTGCGCGCTGACGGCGGAATCCGGGTTCCGGAAGTGCCGAGCGATGACCCGGGCCTCGCTCACCCCCGGCGTTTCCGTGTCGTGAAGGATGATGTACCGGATCCGGCTTCCAGCAGGGCGTGGATCGGCGTGCCAAGCCGGGACCCAGCGCATCAGTGGCCTGAGGGACAGAGTCTCGGTACCGGCACCCAGGACCTTGCCGGACAGGAAGGCCTCGACCAGCAACGCCAGCCCGAGACCGCCCATCCATCTAAACCGCATCCTCACGCGCTCCCCTTCCGAAGACGGCTCACGCGACAAGGGTAGCTCATGTCCGGTCGGCTGCAAGAGGTTCCAGAGGACGAGGGATGGCGGAGTCAGGCCGAGCTTCCGGGAGGATCGACCCAATCCGCAGGTACGATGAGGTGCGCGGCCGCGGATACGAGTTGTTCCATGTTCAGCCTGAAAAAACCGTTAGTCCCGAGCTGCGATGCTGGGCCGGAGGGATCCACGAAATCGAATCCGCTGCGGACCGACCACTTCTCGAGATGGACGGCGTGCCCGACCCCATCGGAGGAGGCTGTCGGCTTCATGAGGGTGACGAAATTCGTGTAGTGGCCCACCCCACCCCCAACCTGGTTCAAGATCCTGTGCATCTCTACGGGATCCGAGACGAGGCGCTGCGGCCTGCCCGTGAGCTTTTCCCGGAGCTCAACGGCTGCTTCCGCGGACATGCCACCTTCGTTCCCCGCGAACCCGGACTTGGATGCCTTTGGCCTAGTTCCACCGAACGTGGAACGCGCAGACTTGCGCCCCACGCCACCGAAACTCTCCGATGCGGCCGCATCCCGTGCTGCCTCATCCAGAGCAGATGCAGCCCGCAAAAAAGCCTCCTGCAAGGCATCCGATACGGTGGTCCGACCTTCTTGAACCGTGAAATCGACCGGTTCAGAGAGCAGTTCGGTCCCATCCGGCAGCATCGACTTGCCGGAGGTCAACAGTTCTATCGCGAGACGCGCATAGGTGTCCGCCTGGCCGAGCAGCAACTGCCTTTCAAGGACCGAGGCCACGCAGGAGCTGGTGTCGGAACCCTGGTAAGAGAACTTGTCTACCCCCATGAAGCTCGCCATGATGGCCGAAACGAGCTCCGAACCCGACGACAGGCCGGTATGGGGCAGTGGCTTGAGGTCGAGGGCGCCCGCAAGGGTCGAGATCAACCTGTCTTTCCCGGCGGACGAAAGCTGCCCACTCTGGCCCCACATCAGGGAGCCCATCCTGCTCTTATTCATCATCCACAGCAGATCACTGGCCGGACCATCCGTCGGGGAGATGGCGGCCGCCAACTTGCGCAGGTCGGGATTTCGGGACTCTTCGGGGCGCATCTGATTTTCCCGAGCCGCCTGAACCTGGGCGTCGAGGCATTGATCCGCCTGCCAGCAACGGATCGTGAAACTCGAAACCCCGAAACGCTGAGCCAGTTGATCGTAAGTCGTCTTGCCACTCAGGAGATCGTTCACGGCTTGCCTGCGATTCTCCGGGGAGACGGTCGCGGTGGCATGTCCAGCAGGCTTCCCCGATGTCGGACCGTGCCCGGAAGCAGCTCCGCTGGCAGCACCCGCGGCCGAGACTTTCGCTGCGGGTTTGAAAAGTGACTTCGCCGAGTTCGCCAGCGTGAGCGTCGTGGCCTGGAAAAGGGAAGATCTGGGAGCAGTTGCCCCAGGCTTGGAAGCTGCGGTAGACCGGTTCGAGGGGGCACGCTGCGAACCCGTGACCGGGTGTTCGACGGGCTTCAGGTACCCGGTACCAAGGGGCTTGAGAAAGCCCGTGTTCCGGGATGGTTCGGACGGTGTGCGCATGTCGACCGTACCTCTCGCCTGGGAATCGCACAGTTTATATTCCCCGAATCGAGACGCACCCTAACAGAAGGGGCCGGTCTTGAACCCGTAAAAACGAATCCTTGGCAACTGCGGGAAACCCCGGACATCCCGGGCACGAACCCTGGAGCGTCGTGCCTCTGCTAGAATGGGACGCCGCGCGCCCGGAGGCCCCATGAAGCTGCTCATCCTGACGCCCTATTTCCCCCCGGAGGTCGGTGCACCTCAGACGCGCCTGTATGAACTGGCCGTCAGGCTCGTCCGGCGGGGACACGAGGTCACGGTCCTGACGGGCTTCCCGAATTACCCGAGCGGGGTCATCCCGGAAGCCTACCGGGGACGGGTCCGGATGGACGAGACCATGGATGGCATCCGGGTGGTCAGGACGTGGATCTACGCCACGCCCAACAAGGGCTTTTACCGGCGCATCCTGAACCACCTGTCGTTCATGGCGAGCAGTGCCTGGACGGGGCTCTGGCTCGACCGCCACGACCTCATGCTGGTCGAGAGCCCACCCTTGTTCGACGGACTGGCCGGGGTCTTCCTGCGCCTGGTCAAGCGGATGCCGTCGGCGTTCTATATCGCGGATCTGTGGCCGCAGTCGGCCGTCGAGCTCGGGATGCTGCGAAATCCCCTCCTCGTGAAGGTCGCGGAGGGCATCGAACGGTTCATCTACCGGTTCAGCGATCGCCTCCTGGCCGTGACCCGCGGCATCGAGGACACCCTTCACGCAGCCGGGTATCGCCACGTCTTCTTCCTTCCCAATGCCGTCGACACCGGCGCGTTTCATCCCGAGGTGGACGGATCCGGGCTCCGGTCCCGGCTCGGCCTCCAGGATCGCTTCGTGGTGCTCTACGCGGGGACGCACGGCCTCCAGCAGAAACTCGCGACGCTCGTCGAGGCCGCCCGACTCCTGGAAACCCGGGGCCTGCCCGTGACGGTCCTGATGGTCGGCGACGGCGCGGACAAGGACAACCTGGTCCGGATGGGCACCGGCGTGTCGACTCTCCGATTCCTGGACAGCGTCCCCAGGCGCGACGTTCCGGAACTGGTCGCCGCCTGCGACGCCTACGCGATCGTCCTGAGGGACATTCCCCTGTTCCGCGGGGCCCGCCCCTGCAAGATGTTCGAGCCGATGGCCGCCGGTAAGCCCCTGGTCGCCTCGATCGTCGGCGAGGCGGCAAACCTGATCCAGGAAGCCGAAGGAGGCATCGTGGTGCCCCCCGAGCAGCCCGGGCCGCTCGCCGAGGCGATCGAGCGCCTCTACCATGACCGGGATCTGGGGAAGCGGCTGGGTGCCAGCGGACGTCGCTACGTGGTGGAGCATCTCGACCGGGAACACGTCGTGGACCGCTTCGAAGAACTGGCTCGAAACCTGCTTCCCCCGGCGGTGGCCGCTGCCGCGCCCGGAGCCGTCGGATCGTGATCCGGGCGCTTGAACCGGGCAGGCCGGCTGCCGGCCCTCTCCTCGTGGCCCTGACCTCGCTCGGGCTCGCAGCCCCTGCCTGTTCAGAGCCGGAATTCTGGAACTGGTTCGAATTCCGGCTGCCCGTCCTCGATCGCGCCCAATGGACGGAGCAGCCCCTCCAGTTGCGGGTGCTGTCGGACCTGCGTTTCGGCCCCCGTTATCCGGGGCTCGGGTTCTCGTTCCTGCGCGTGGGCCCCGTGTGGCATCTGGGCGGCGGCCACGTGCTGGCCCTTCACGGAACGGTCATCCCCCAGCAGTCACGCCCGGACGTCTGGTCGACGGAATACCGCCTCGAGCTGGAACCCACCTTCGTGGGACGGGTCATGGACTGGACCTGGAGCGATCGCCACCGCCTCGAATACCGGATCCGGCCCGAGGGCTCGCACGTCCGGTACCGGAACCTGGCTCGCCTGAACCTGGCACCACCCGATTCCCCCTGGATTCCATACCTCTGGGACGAGATCCTCGTCGAGGGAAACGCGGACGGCTTCGCCCAGAACCGGGCCGAGGTCGGGATCGGCCGGACGCTCGGAGGCCCGGCCCGTCTGGATGTGGGCCTCATGTGGAGGGCCAGGCGCTCGGCGAACACCGGGTGGGCGCACGATGCCATCGTGCACACGAGCTGGGTGTTCGTCCCGGACGTGGCGCCGCTACTTCCCTGAAGATGACCACTTCCCGGCAGCTTGCACGGTTCGAGCCGGTCCGGGCCGTTTTCGAGGCCCGTCGGACCACCTCCGACGGGACGTTCTATGTCGGTCGGTTCGAGGGTTTCCGGGCCGACGAGCACCGCCATGACCATGTGCAGATGCTCTTCCCCCTGGCTGGCCGGATGCATCTGGTCGCGGAACACCGCCATCATCTCCTCGGTCCCGAACACGGGGTTCGCCTGGAGGCCGGGACCGCTCATGCCTTCGCACCCCTCGAGGACACGTTGCAGTTCGTGGCCATCGACCTGCCCCCGATGGAACGACCGTCAGAAACACCGACGGCGATCGTCGCCCGATCGCCGGATCTGTGGACGATCGCGACCCTCGTCCGGACCGAACTGTTGCGCCAGGAAGCCGTTTCGGACCGGTTTCTCGAGGCCTGTCTCATCCAGTTCCAGGAACGTTTTTCGGCTTGTCCCGCCGAGAAGACGGAGTCCAACTCCTCGATCACGGCCCGCGTCGTGGCCCACATCCGGGACAACCTCGATTCTCCGCTGCGAGTCCACGAACTCGCGTCGCACTTCGCGCTGAGTTCGCGCCACCTGGAGCGCTGCTTCCGGCAGGATCTCGGGATGTCGCCTCGCCAGGTCATCCTGCACGCGCGCCTCCAGGCTGCACTCGGCCACCTGCGAGACCCCGACCTGTCGATCGCCGAGATCGCTTCCCTGACGGGCTTCGCCTCGGCTTCTCACTTCACGGAGACCTTCAGGCGGCTGCAGGGCATGACCCCAGGCAAGGCCCGCAAACAGATGTCGCATTTTCGATAGTCAGCGTCGCACCGACGGATGGTCCGCTATCCGGACGAAGCTTAAGCTGGGTTCAAGATTTCACGAATCCAGCCCGTTCTTCCGGAAAGGACCATGCCATGACAACCCTGCGCAACCTCACGCTCAGCATCACCCTCACCGCGCTCGCAGGCTGCGGTGTTTCCACGGGGGCCCCGGCCGGAATCCTCGCTGGCCAGACGAACGGCCAGCGAGGCGCGACCGTCGCTGCCACCGGCGCGCAAGTTCCAGGTTTCGATCCCGAGGCACGCCGTGTCGTCCTGCGCATCCCTCGCGCCCTGATCCAGGAAGTCCAGCAGAAGGTGACCGAGATCCGCGACGAGGAAACCCGGCGCAATGCGGTGGAAGGTCCGTTCATCCGGTACATGGAAGGCGGGTTCAACCCGGTGACGCGTCTGGCCTACCAGGTGGAGCTGTCGGGATACGGGCTTCACGTCAGCGCGGACGGATTCCGGGGCGAACTCGAGGAACTCACGTACATGAACGGTCGCGAGTTCGATCGCAACGGCGATCTGCTCGTTCCCTACTGGAAACGTCCTGGCACTCCGGTCAGCTTCTACTTCACGATCTCACCGATGAAGACGCCCCTGCCGCTCTCGGGCCAGCAGGCGGGCGTGCAGAAGCCCATCCCCTTGCCCGTCCGGTACGTCAGCAACTTCGGATGGAATTACGACTCGACCCTCGGAAGCCGATGAACGCCCCCGGCCTCAGGGCCGCGCCGAGGGCGAGGCCAACCGGCCGGGGGATCGTGCCGGTACCGGGGCGCGTTCGAGTTGCTCGAGACGACTCTCGACGGCGTCCTGACCGCCGAGGTAGGCCGCGCCATCGGTCTCCCCCGCCAGGGCTGGCACCGCGGCCAGGACCTCCTCGAGCGACCCGATCGGTTGCTCGAACCGACGATTCCAGTCTGGATCCCACCGATCGAGCACGAAGGCCTCGGCCGCGCCCACGAGGCCGAAGCGTCGCTCGTCTCCAGGCAGCTGAGCCCGGAGTTCCGCGCGCAGGCGAGCGATGGCCTGGCCATCCTTCAGGACACGCTGTCGCACCAGCGTATCGAGGTAACGAGCGGTTCCTTCGAGGATCGTCATGCTCAGCATGTGGTCGGCTGCCCGGGGCGGCAGGCTCTCCTCGTGACGTTTCCGCAGCGCCACGAACAGAGCGGCACCCTGACGGGCCCGCATCCCGAGGCCCTCGGGCTCTCCGAGAAGGCGATCGAGCACCTCGGCTTCGAGTTGAGAGAGCGCGCGGTCCTGGTCATCGAGCCAGCCCGAGCCGAGATCCGTGGGGCGCGTGAGCCGGAAGGCGGCCTGGGTCTCGTAGCGAAAGAGTCCGACCATCCAGGCCACGAGGGCCTCGTCCACGGCGCCAGCCGAACGGGTCTGGAGCCGGAGGAGGTGCACGGGCCGTCCCTCGATCTCGCGCACGTCCCAGGGCCGGTCAGTCGCCAGTTGCTCGCGATCGACCGTGACTCCTGGCAAGGCTCTCAGGGTCGGTAGACCCGGCACCGCCACGCCCCCGATACGATCCACCGGGGTGCCCATGCGCGGACGGACGCGATAGGATCCCGAAGGCAAGCTGACCACGGCGTCCGTGAGGCCCGCGTCGAGTGCGGGCCAGAGCCTGGCCGGGTTGACACGCGCCAGGTGACCGACCAGCCGCTCGAGCCAGGGACGATCTGCCGGGTCATGCCAGGGGGCGGCAGCCGGGGCGGGCAGCCCCGAGCCGAGGAGCAGGGCAAGGGCAAGGGCGAGGGCGAGGGGGAGGCAGAACGAGAGGGAAACGCGAGGGGTCGAGAACACGGACCTGCTCCGGACGAGGGGACACTCAGGTCTATACCCCCGGATCCCGGGCGTGATGCGCCTGCCGGCTATGGTCTGGCGACGACGGGATCCCCGAACGTGTCCTCTGGTTGCCCCGCCGGAGGTGGGCTAAGCTGGTGATTTGCCGATGTTCGCCCGGAGGATGCCATGCCCAGCCTGTACGACTATCCCGTCGGAAACCGGATTCCCGATGCCTGGAACATCGTGGTCGAGATCCCCAAGGGCAGTCGCAACAAGATCGAGTACGACGGTGACCACGGCGCCTTCAAGCTGGACCGGGTGCTGTCGAGCCCGCTGCACTACGTGACGGAGTACGGTTTCTTCCCGCAGACGCTCGCAGGCGACGGGGATGCTGCCGACGTACTCGTCCCGATGGAAGAGCCGACGTTCCCGGGCTGCATCATCGAGGTCCGGCCGATCGGGATCCTCCGCATGGAGGACGAGAAGGGCGCCGACGAGAAGATCATGGCCGTTCCCACGCGGGACAGGCGCTTCTCGGAGGTCATGACGCTCGAGGACGTACCCGGGCACCTGCTGCTCGAGATCGAGCATTTCTTCACCGTCTACAAGGCGCTCGACGGTCTGCATCCGACCATCCGGGGCTGGGACGACGAGCAGGCGGCTCGCAAGTTCCTGCTGGCCTGTCACGAGGCCTATCGACGCAAGTCCTGATCGGATCCATCGTATAATCCGGATGTCAGGCCCCTCGGAGAGGGGCCTCTGGTGGGTTGGCCGGATGTGGATCGAAAGGAGAGCTCGTGGAAGCGCCGGGCATCCGCAGCGGCACGTACCGCCCGTCCATCGGCCTCCAGCGCCGGATGAGCGCGGCTGGCCGCGGCGTCCAGATGCCGGCCGAGGTCAAGAGCCACTTCCGGGAACTCCGCGAAAGCCTCCGGACCGGACGTCCGGACGAGGTGAAGCGTGCCCAGCAAAACCTGGCCACGAGCCTGTCGAGTAGCCTGCGCGGTCAGGGGGTACCCGAGCCCGACATCCAGTCCGTGCTGGGGAGCATCGGCCAGCTCAAGACCCGGGGGCAGCGCGACTCGGCCTCGGCAGTCGATACCGAGCGAGCCCCGATCGCGAGCCCGTCGGCGAATCGCCACCTGGGGGCTTACCAGCAGGCGATCGCCCCGCCTCAGACCCGCGGTTTCCTGATGGATGCGCTCGCCTGACGAACACGCCTCGTGCTGTCGACGAATGGACGCCGTTCAGTCGACGACCCGGACGCCCTTCCAGAAGGCGACGAAGCCGCGGATGTTGCTGGCCGCGGATTTCGGTTCGGGGTAGTACCAGGCCGCGTTCTCGTTGCGTTTGCCGTTCACGACCACGTGATGGTAGCTGGCCGTGCCCTTCCAGCCACAGACCGTGTGGTGGTCACTGGGCTCGAAGTGAGCCTTCACCAGGGCGTCGGGCGGAAAGTAGACGTTGCCCTCGACCTTCTCGCAGCGATCCTGCGGGGCCTCGGCGATGACGGTGCCTTCCCAGAGAGCTCGGGGCATGGGGTCAGGTCCTTTCGTGCAACGGGACGCGGACCTCATGGTAGCCCCTCCCGCAGGGTTCTGCACCCGCTGGGGCACGGGGCGGGACGGGGCTTCTTGTACGAGGTTCGCTGGAGCAAACCTCCCGTGAACGGGACCCTCGCTCCGCGCTAGGGTCGTCCTGTCGCCCGGCATCGCGGTGTGCTCCTGCCGGGCCCATCCAGGAGGAACCTCCGCATGCCTTCCAGGAAGCTCCTGAGCACGCTCGTGCTCGGCTCCCTCTTGTCCGGATGCGCGTCACTCCCCACGCAGGACTCCGAGGTCATGTCCCGCCAGGGCGGGCGTTCGGGTGGCTTCACGGCGAACCTGGTCGTGGAACCGAACCAGACCAACGAGGGTAGCATCGATCAGACGAACCAGAACAACGACATCGAGACCCCGTCCGACCTCGAACCGACGTCGGCGCCCCCCCGGATCCAGGCTTCGAGCCGGGGCTCCCGGGGGCCGCGCAACCAGCAGCCCCCTGCGCCCCAGGCGACCACGGGCAACTTCAACCAGACGGCCACCCTGCAGCAGGCGAACGTGGTCGCTCAGGGCCTCGGGAACGGATCGAACGGCAACTCGAGCGGCGCCTCGATCAACGTGGTGTGGCAACCCCAGCAGAGCAACGCGGGCAGCATCAGCCAGGACAACCAGAACAACTCCATCGGCACCGCCCGGGACCAGGGAGGCGGGCATGCCCGTGTCGCCCAGCCCGAGCCCTTGAACCCGATGTCCGGGTCATCCTCGGGCAGCTCGTTCAACCAGACGGCGACCCTCCAGCAGGCCAACGTGATCATCCAGGACAGCACGCTCCCTTCGCAGCAAAACCGCAACACCACGCGTTCCAGCCGCGGCTCTCGCCGCTGATCGCGAGGGCCCCGTCAGGGGTGAACCCGCCGGTCTCCGGGCCGGGGGTTCACCCGCTCTCCCCGTCCTGGAGGAACCATGGTGCTGCTCCGCCGGTCCACCGCTTCCCTCGCCTGGCTGGTCCTCGCCGTCGTGGCCGGCTGCGCGACCGTTCCGACGCTCGAACCGACGGGCGCAGTCCCGTCGGTCCGGCGTCCCGGTTCGTCAGGCGGGCTCTCCCCGGTCACGCCGCGCACGCAGCAGACGCCCCCCCCGGTTTTGCTCACGGTGGAACAGGGGAACGTCCTCGACTCGCTGACGGCCGACGGCGTGCAAGACATCCTCGTGGACCAGAGCAACCTCCTGTCCATCCTGTGGCTCAACGACACCGAGGATCTTCTGGAGCACTATCACGAGATGCCCGGTCAGCTGGCCGTGAACGTGCGACAGGGCACCTTCTCGATCGTGCAGACCCAGGCCCTCTCGGGGCTCAGCGTGGTCGGACAGCCCGTGCTCGATCTCGAGCAGGTGAACCACCTGGTGCTGGTCGTGCACCGCAAGGCCCCCCTGCCCTCGGGTTCGATCCAGCAGTTCAACGGGATCACCGCGCTGGACGTCCAGAACGGGCGATGGGTGCGGATCAACCAGGCGAATCGCGTGACCGTGATCCTGGATGCGGCGCGCCTGCGCGACCGGGAGACGACCTTCGAGGACGCCACCTCCCGGACCCTGGGGAGGATCCTCGGGATCCAGGACCGGAGCGGCCGCCGGCCCCGCTTCGCGGCCACGCCCCCGGCCGCACCGGACCCGGCAAGCCAGGTCCGGATGGTCAACCGGTGGATCCTCGTCCTGGGACGTGACGGGATGATCAGGCCTTACCGGCACGACCCCGATTGACGAAATTCTCTCGAGCCCCCTTGAAACCCCCTCTCGCGGGGAACAAGGAAGACGTGGACCGCTGGCCCCTTCCGGGGCCTTGAACGAGGACCCCCATGGGCTTCACCCCGATCGACCGTTTCGTCCGAGGCCTGATGAAGCCGGGTAGCCAGCCGGGCGCGAAGCTGAAGGCCGCCATCGTGCCGGAAGGCCTCGCCAGCCGCCGACCGGTGGACCCGAGTCTCGCGCCCCGCCTGTCCCTCGCCGATGACGTCCGCATGGCCCCTTCGACCGTGCAGCAGGCTCGCACCCACGTGATGGCTGCTGCCGACGACCCGACGGCGCTCTCGGACGCCGTGAGGGCCGCGCGGGAAGCCCGCCCCGGGCCCGTCGCGGAGAGCCTTCCTGCAGCCGGCGTGCCGTCGCTCGAAGAAGCCAGGGAGCGCGTGCAGCGCGTCCGTGAGCACGCGGAACGTACGCTCGGCCGACCCGCCCCGATGGACACCACGCCAGCACTCATCGAAGAACGGGCCCTCCACGGGCGAGACTGGCTGCATCATGTGCAGGACGAGGCCCGCCAGACCCGGCTCACGGCCACGTCGCTCGAGGACCTCAGCGCCGGGCGCGTGTTCCGGGCCGTCGACGACCGGGG
>Ga0079301_1000129_pt1 | contig 36836 bp, 34 predicted proteins | sample Wag4_2014_7_11_3_FD_74797 | JGI IMG/M metagenome (GOLD analysis project Ga0079301, IMG submission 74797) | Fresh water mixed with fracking chemicals microbial communities from Ohio, USA - Utica-2 Time Series FC 2014_7_11 | ecosystem: Engineered > Industrial production > Chemical products > Input... | reverse complement strand
CATCGGTCTTGGTCAAACCTGCAGCCGCACTGGCCTCAACCGTTTGTAGACATTCTGGGAAAGCAACAGCCTGACAATTGATGTAAACGTCGATTGACACGATTCACGCTCCGAACCCATTTGCACAGTTGCTGCCAATGCGCGATCACCCGGCCTGACGAACCGAAAAACCGACACCCAAGCGTCACTGGACATAAAAAAAGCCTTGATTGACAATCAAATTTTCGTGTTTGTCAGATAAAAGCACGTGAAAAACGAATGTTTTTTTGCTTGTTGCCCACCTGATGAAGAGAAACCGTTGTATCGCTGGATAGACGGGGCATGTGCCCGATAAAAAGTCTGCCCAAATCACTTTCAGCCTACCACGAACAGGTCTGTTTCGACTCATGATGTCTGCCTGTTCGTCGTATTTGACAGGCTGCTGAAAAACTCGGTTTAGGCGCCTTGTGGAGCCTGTAAACCCGCATTCCGCGCTGAGCAATCTTGACGGAAAAGTGCCTGTGAGGGGGCTTGAATTCATTCTCGATTAAATCCACAAAGAGACGCATTTCAGCCACGCGGCAGGAGTACCGCGCCTCAATTGATACCGACAGGAAACGTGAGAAGCATCAACGGGCATGCGACAGTTAACCGTTTCAAATCCTGAAAAACAAGTTATAGCCTTGTCAATAAAAAATATTCGATCCACAAAACGAGCTGTTTCAGTTTGCACGCGAGACAGTCTCAAACAAGTGCCAAAAGGATGTTTTAAGCATCGTTCGACTTGATGAGTGATACCGAAGCGACCACTATTGTCATTGCCAGGTAAATGGGCTAACGCATTGATGTGATCATCGCTTGGTTGGGTCAGGCAGATGATCGCGCAGTGGTGCAGACAGCTCGGCGGGAGGGAAAGTTGCTGTGTGAGGTGCGAGCATCATGAGTTTGGCACGCAAACGTCTCGAGACAGGTTGCTGGCAATGCGATCGCCAGGTCGAAGCGATTGTGGGCGCTTTAACTGATTGGCACGCGGCAGCACCGGTTGACTGGACGGTTATCGAGCAAAACCCGATCCTTGTCCGCATCCTTGACCTGTTGCTGTATCGATTGACGAAATTGCAGGATGCTGTCGGCATGCGCCTGATTCCTGGCACATCGGCGATTTTATCCGAACCGTTCGAGGAGTGGCCGATGATCGTTCGGCTCACCCGACTTGGCTACTTGAATACTGCCGAGTGGATGCGTTGGCGCGAGGTGCGTAATCGTTTGACACACGAATACCCTGACCAGGCCGAACGTCGTGCCGAAGCATTGCGACTGGCCGTGACGGCAGCTGCGGAGTTGCTTGTGTGTTACCAGGTCTGGCGGGCCAGGTTGGCGGGCCTGTCCTGAGTCCGGCCCACGGGTTTTTCTGGACGAAGGCGTGCAGCACCTGGTCAAAGTGATGCGTTGACGCATCATACACGCGCGGGGAGGGGCGCCGGTTTAGCCCTGGCGCCAGTCTGAAGCACGCAAGAAAGCGCAACGTGACATCCCTGGAAACATCCGATGGCGCTATCCTGTTACGTACTCAACCTTGATGCGGTCCGGGTCTTCAAAAAAGACTTTGTAGCTCTCACCGTCTTCGCTCGGCGAGCCATAGAGAATCGGGACCCCACGCTGGCTCAGTTCAATCGCCAGAAGGTCAACTGCCTGTCTGGATGGGGCGTGAAATGCCAGGTGGTTCAATCCGACGTGCTTCCGGTGATAAGCGTCTGCCTGATACCGCTCATCGACCTGCACGAAGACAATATAGCTGTCGGCAAACTTGAACGAGAATCCGTGCGCCCACTCCTGGTAGTGCACATAGCCCAACCGGCCAAGCAGCCACGACCAGAACACTTGGCTGCGGTCGAGGTTCGAGACGTAAAGTTCGACGTGGTGAAGCACGATACCCATCCTTTCAATATTTAGCCGGCAGTTGAAACGCCAATTTATAGCCCCTGCATTGTTGATTTGACGCGACGCGGTTAGCAGGGATTTCGCCTCAAACAATTGAAAGGGCGTGGCTGGATCGTAAGGCGCCTTAGGAATTTGAGACGAGCTAACTTTTTTAAAGTCGAGCACCAACCACGTCTTGCGAACGCCGCTTGAATCGACAATCCAGTTACTGGTTGACCCCAGGCTAAAAACAATCAGCGAGGGCGCCTAAACTCATTACATGGGGTAGTCCGGGTCGCCGCCGGTATCCCGTCTGTTTTCGCAAGCCACGACCCACTTCACCCGGCCATCAGTTCAAACCATGGATGGCTCGCTCATCAGCGCGAGAGGGGTGCATCATTTCAGAACAGAACTGCGGAAGCGCATGCGGCGGGGGGAATCCTTCGTCTTCCAGACGCTCGTGCAGCCGTTCGAGGGCCTCTTGCAATGGCTGGTAACGGCAATCGGCCAATGCCTCGACCAGAAGCGGCCCCACACCCAATTCATCGGCAAGTGATCTGAGCTCCGGCTCCAGCCAGTGATCCAACGGCACCCAACGGTTTTCGAGGGCAAACAGCACACGTGAAAGAGCCTTGACGCCGCGCACCACCACCATGCTGGTGGCAGCCCGAAAACCGCGCATCTCAGTTTTGCGAGCCCGGGCAATTGCAAGCACGGCATCGAGGGCGCCATGATGAATTCGCGCCTGGCGAAAACGCCGGTCCATCGTGGCCAGGGAACGCACAGCATCCGTTATGTCTCCATCACGTTCGAAGAGCACGGATGCTTGCTCATAGGGCCAATGATCGAGATCGTGAGGGGAACTGGCCTTGCCCTGCAACACTGCCAGGCTGGTCAGTTGGGCGTCGTAGACGAGGCGCGGATGCTTAGCTGCCGAATCGCGTTCCATCACGTAGCTGTCGGCCGGTGCCACCCGGTCAAAGGCCAAGGGCGCAAGCAAGACTTCAAGGTCGTCGTCTGACATCGTGTCGCCGTGACCGCGACTTTTGGAACCGACCCATATGACACCCAAAACATCGGGATCGGCCGTCCATTCCAAGACACGTTCGCGGGTTCTGGGGTGAAGGGAATCAGGCAAGGCAAGCATAGACTCTCCCCTCCAGAAGACACTTCACAAAAAAAAGCCGAATGCCAGCGAGGGCTTCGACTACGGAGTGGGCATAACTGGACTCGAACCAGTGACCTCCACGATGTCAACGTGGCGCTCTAACCAACTGAGCTATACGCCCGAACATTGACTAGTTTATCAGCCTCCTACGGATGCCACAAGATCAAGCTGGGCTATTTTAAAACAAAATCTGCAAGAATTTAATCATTCCTTATCATTGACACGTCATTGACGGCATCTTTTTTGCGATAAGTGACGGTATGGTGAGTAGTTTTAGTCGTTTGAAGGGCCAGCGCCTCAAGGGGTTATTGTTGTTATCCGTTGCGGTGTGGGCGTGTGGCCGTGAACCGCTGGCGGTGTGGCAGCCTGCTGTGGTTACGCCGGTGATAGCGCAGAGTACGTTGGATGGCATTGTCAGTCAGTGTGTGCGGGTGGCGCAGCAGGCTTCTGGTGCGCGGGAGGCGGAGCGGTTGGCGCGTGTGCGCTTTGAGGCGATCGCACCCCCAGGCGATCGCCAGTTGCAGATTCAAGTCTGGGACTTCCCGGATGGCAAGCGCTTCATTCAGGTGCAGCTCCAGATCGCCGGCGCCAACGGGCTGCACCAAGCGCAGAAACAACTGCTTGTAGCACCTACACTATCACCAGGCTAGGCTGCCCTGTACGTGATGACGGTTGCTCTGATTTTTACCCCGCTGCTCTCATCCTTTGACGCTTCTTACAGTTAAGGATAATCTCTCTTCTTGGTTTTCATTTTAAGTTGAGTTTGCATCGTCAACACGTGATTGGCTGTTCCAAATCGTTGTTCGATAAGGGATGTTGCGGGAAAAATCATGCCCAAGAAAAGACACCAGCGTGAAGCAAAGCTGAATACCGGCGACGGTTCTGAGGGGCTGCGCCGTCCACGCAAGCGTGATTTCGCAGCCGCTGCGATCGCATTGCTGATCGTATTCACGATCCTGTTCGGTGCCATCGCACCCTTTTTGTACTGATCAACGACACCACACCACGTGACTGCTTTTCGCACCAAACAGTTCACGGAAACCTAATCGCACACCAACAAGCCACTCGCAACCGACGCCAACGCGAAACCGTCGGGATTTGACGCAGAACATTGGTTTTGCCCCGCGTATTGTGCTGAATGCGCCATTCGTGCGCAAAAATGAGAACGAATGGAACCAGGCGACATACACCGTGTTTAAACGGCAAACAGCACAGACTTGAGGTGGCATATTGGGTGTTTTGACACGCACGGTGCGCTCGCTGCGCCACGCTAACGCGAAAATCTTAGCCGAAATCCTGACAATTTTTAACCCCCTGTTAATCAGGGGTTGGTCAGATTCCGGGCATTGATGGCGATAAATTTGGCAGGTTCCCCCAGATTCGTTGGCAAGGGTCTGTTTGGTGGTGCCCTCTAGGAGGCAAGTTGATGAAGATTCGCAAGTGGGCTTTGCTGTCTATCGGTAGCCTGGCTGTTGTTGGGATTTTATGCAGTTGTGGCAATCGGCAACCGGCCAGTGCACTGGCGGAAACGCCGGCGCCGGCGCCTTCGGAAACACCCGCGCCTATTGTGACGCCGGCACCGGTTGCCACGCCGACTTTTGTGCCAGGTAATTCCGGTTATAGCCAACCGTTGACGGGTTCTTTGGTGATCAGCAGTGTTGAGAAGGTCAAACAGGGTATGTTTTTCAAAAAGCTCGAAGTGAAGGGCACGGTCTTGAATACGAGCACGGTGCCCTTGTCGGGAACTTTAAAAGTTGAATTCAAGGATCGCAAGGGGATGATCAACAAGTCCTTGGTAGTTGTGGAAACCAAGACGGTGTCCGTGGTGCAGTTGCAACCAAGTCAGACCTTGCCCTTCACGATCCTGTCGGACAAGACGGGCCTGGATGACGCAACGGTAACGGTAGAAACCACCCAACCCGTGACGGGCGCTCTGATGCCTGGCATGCTGACCAGTGGCGGGGCATTCGGTGCGCCTGTCAGCATGGGCACTTATGGGATGCCGGTAGCACCGGCGCGCTGAATCCTGTCACAACGCCAACACAGTCGCAGAATGTGTCGATTGCGCCAGACTGCAATAATTGTTCAACCTCAGCAGTTGTGGACGCAAACCAGGTCACTTCAACGATGCGGCAAAGCGTTGACTGGTGTTCGAAATTTTGAGTGTTGGTGCGTAACAACACTCAAATGCCAGATATTTTGCGTTTGCTGCACAAGTTTGGAACCGAACCGATGCGTCACGGTATTAAAGAACGACACAGCGCAGAGACGAAGTATTTGCCGGTCTCAAGCCACCTGCTTTTCGCAGGTGATTTATCAATAACTTAATTTTTTGGCGAGTTTTTTAACAGATACTTAAGTTATGTCAATCCCTCTGGCGGTATGGTCTTACTAATGAATGGTTAATCCCTGAACAATGGTAGAGGGTTTGTGCGTGGGTTTTCGTGGTATGAGACGGCTTCTGGTCCCGTTGTTGATTGCTTCAGCATTGTTTGGGTGCGGTCGCCAGGAATGGGGGGGCACGCAGGCGCCCGTTGTGCCGGGTAAGCTCGCTACGCGTGAGGCAGCACAGATACCCGGTATGGTGCCAACTTTCCAGGCTGTGCAGTGGCCGACGCACAGCCAGACGCCGCAGGGTCGTTCGGCCGATCCCATCAACATCGTCGTGGTGGGTTCAGAACGCCACATGCGTCACGTGTTTGCGATCACTGGGTGGGTCACGGCTGATCCGATCACCCCCATCACCTCAGCACGCATGGTCAAAGCCGCTTTGACCGGTGGCCAGTACCCCACGTCCCCAATCAGTCCCCTCATGCTGTATGGCAAACAACAATCGCTTGGCTACCAGAAAAACGCCATTGGGGTGAAAGCCCGTGACCATCTCCGCGTATGGCGTACCCCACTCGCTGATGCCATCGGACGCCCCGTCTGGGCTATCGGCGCCACCAAGGATGTTGCCATCAAATGGGGCCCTTCTGACAGACTGCCCACTCATCAGGTTGCACCAGACATCGATTCGGAACGTGAACTGGTGGTGAACGATTTTCTTCGCAGTGGGCATATTGCCCTGCGCTACCAGATTCAGTCGCTCACATCACCCTTCCATGGGGTGAATGGGACAGATGATCAATACTTCACAGACGGCAAGGTGGAAGTGCTTGAGTTAAGCCGGGTCAACGACTGACAGTGGTTCACTGGCCCGCCACGCGTCGGGACCCTTTGTCGCAGTCACCGCCTGATAGTACCAACCAGCCAGCGCAGAAACAGCACGACAAAGATGACAAGGAGCAGCGTCGGTACCACTCCCACCATAAAGATGGTAAACAGCCACGTTCTGACATAGTCCAGCGCGGGCAATTGCGGCCACAAAACCGGCATCAACTCGTTCCAGAGCCAAACCAAACAAAACGTGACGGGGAGGAGCGCCAACGACAGGGTGCTCAAACAACCCAATCCGGCCCGTAATGTGCTGAATGACCAACTGGGGAGCACGGGGGCGGACGGTTTGGACTGTTGCGAATCCGATGTCGTTGCACCCACGCGGCCAAAACGCTGCTTGAGCATCGCCATTTCGAGCCCTGCGGCTCGTGGGCTGATTTCTTGACGCACAACTTTGTCAAGGATGCGCAATCGTTCTTCTTCGTATGATGGTTCGGCACTCACACCCATCATTATAGCGGGACTGAGTCAGTTCAGCCGTGAGATCGTTCAGGATTGCAAAAAGGGGGTGCGAGCGTGAAATGGTGTCGCGTCGACGATTCTTCCCCGTTCGTTGTTCACGCGTTGTTGGTGATACAGGGTGGTCTGGCTGCCGAAGTGGCACAGTGACCCCCAGAAAACGGCATATGCGACAAACTGACAGTCTGTGGTTGTTCGCTCACGCCGTGTGTGACTGTTCCTCGATCGTCGACATCCGCAAATCCGCCGGGGTTTGACGCAGCAGGTCTGTCCGCTGCGTCGTGCCCGTATGGGGCTTGTTGTGTCACGTTCTGTATTAATGATGTTTCCTTAAATTGGCCATCTACGTTTGGGATGAGCCGAACTGAGTGTTTTCTTGACCGCTTGTGTGCTCAAAGGGTACAGTAACGGGGACTTTTGGGTGGTTTCAGCGCTCACGAGGCTGCCCCGGTTGTGACGAGTTTGAGCGTGCGAGAGGACGGTTGAACATGGCCACCAAGATTGGCATAAACGGATTCGGGCGCATTGGGCGTCAGGTTTTGCGGGCGGCGTTGCTTAAAAAAGCGCCTTTGGAATGCGTTGGCATCAATGATTTGACGGATGCGGCGACACTAGCCCATTTGTTTAAGTATGACTCGGTACATGGGACCTACCCGGGCGAGGTGCGTGCCGAAGGGCAGCAATTGGTGATTGATGGCAAGGCCATTCCCATTTTTGCGGAAAAGGATCCCGCACAGTTGCCGTGGGGTCGGCTTGGTGCTGAAGTGGTGGTGGAGTCGACGGGTCGTTTTGTCGATCGCGACAACTGCAGCAAGCATCTGGCCGCCGGTGCCAAAAAGGTCATTATCTCGGCGCCTGCCAAAAATGAAGACATCACGATCGTATTGGGTGTCAACGAAGACAAGTACGACGCCGAGGCGCATCACATCATCTCGAATGCTTCTTGCACGACCAATTGTCTGGCGCCGGTGGCCAAGATCCTGCACGAACGGTTTGGCATCGTTAACGGTTTGATGACCACGGTGCACTCTTACACCAACGACCAGCGGATTCTTGACCTGCCGCACGATGATTTGCGACGGGCTCGCGCAGCGGCAGAAAGCATCATCCCCACCACCACTGGGGCCGCCAAGGCGGTGTCGTTGGTGCTTCCGGAATTGAAGGGCAAACTGAACGGGTTGGCGATGCGCGTGCCCACGCCGAATGTGTCTGTCGTAGACCTCGTGGTCAATGTGGAAAAAGACACGACGGTTGAGGAAGTCAACGCGGCGCTTGCGGGTGCGGCAGACCAGGGTCGGATGGAAGGCATCTTGAAATACACCGAGGTTCCGCTCGTCTCCCGCGATTATGTGGGCTGCCCCTATTCGTCGATTGTGGATGCGCCCTTGACGATGGTAATCGACAAGCGTGTGGTCAAAGTGATCGCCTGGTATGACAATGAGTGGGGTTACTCCAACCGGGTGGTGGATTTGGCACTGTTTGTGGGTCAACGTTTGCTGAGCAAGGTCTAGGCACACGCTTTTGGGGGCGCGTCTGGCTGAAACCAAGTCGGCACGGCGCGCCCACACTTTGGGAATTGGGGGGAGATGATGGCGATCGCAAGCAAGAAAAAAAGCATTCACGACCTGACCGAGGCGATGATTGGCGGCAAACGGGTATTGGTCCGCGAGGATTTCAACGTTCCGCTTGAGGGTGGTCGCATCACGGATGACACACGCATTCGCGCCGCACTACCAACCTTGCAGAATCTGATGGGCAAGGGCGCCAAGGTGATTGTTGTCTCCCATCTGGGTCGCCCAAAGGGCGTGACGCCTGAGTTGCGCCTGGAGGCCGTGGCGGCCCGCCTGTCCGAATTGTTGGACGTGGCTGTCATCAAGGCGGATGACGTCATCGGGCAGGATGCGCAAGCCAAAGTGGCGGCTTTGCAGGCTGGACAGGTGCTCTTGCTCGAAAACGTCCGCTTCCATCCGGAAGAAGAACGCAATGACCCTGAGTTTGCCCGGTCGTTGTCGCAACTGGCCGATTGGTATGTCAATGATGCGTTTGGCACGGCGCACCGCGCGCATGCCAGCACGGCGGGCGTGGCGGCTTATATTCCTGCCGTTGCCGGGTTGTTGCTTGAAAAGGAAATCCGGGTGATGGGAGAGGCGTTGGCGGCACCTGAACGGCCTTTGGTTGCCATCATCGGAGGCTCCAAGGTGAGTACCAAAATCGGGGTTATCGAGAATCTGTTGGACCGTGTCGATGCCTTGATTGTGGGTGGTGCCATGGCCTTTACTTTCTTGAAGGCGCAGGGACTTGAAACCGGCAAGAGTCTGGTTGAAGTGGATCAGCTCGACGTCGCGCGCGTGGTGATGAAGCGGGCCGCCGAGAAGGGTGTGCAATTGGTATTGCCGACGGATGTCGCCCTTGCTCGCACGATGCAAGACACGTCAGTGGCACAAATTGTTGATGCGAAAGCCCTGCCAGCGGACATGCTGGGGCTGGATGTGGGACCCGAGACGCTGAAAATCGTGCAGGGTGTTTTGGCGAAGGCACGTACCATCATCTGGAACGGGCCTTTGGGAATGTTTGAAAACCCCGCTTTCGCTGTGGGTACGCAAGCGGTTGCGCACTGGGTGGCTGAGGCGACCCAGGCTGGGGCGGTGACAATTGTGGGTGGTGGGGATTCGGTGGCAGCCGTTGAACAGTTGGGTTTGGCTGAGCAGATGAGCCATGTGTCAACCGGCGGTGGCGCAAGCCTCGAATTCCTGGAAGGCAAGGTTTTACCGGGCGTTGCGGCCTTGGGTGAGTGAAAGGGAAAGCGAATGCGCACGCCGATCATTGCAGGCAACTGGAAGATGCACAAGACAGGCCGTGAGGCACTGGCGCTCATCGCGGCGTTAAACGCCACATTCGCATCGCGCAAGCCCCAAGCGGAAGTGGTGGTTTGTCCGCCTTTCACCGCACTGGGAGCGGTGTGTGGTGCGTTGGATGGGGGCGTGATGCGCCTGGGGGCGCAGAATATGGATTGGCATGTGCAAGGAGCGTTCACGGGCGAGGTGTCGGCTGTGATGCTTCAGGAGTTTGGGGTTAGCTACGTGATTGTGGGCCATTCTGAGCGGCGCCAGTTGTTCAAGGAGTCTGATGAAGCGGTCAATCAGAAAGTGAAGGCGGCCTTGGCTGCTAAGCTTGTCCCGATTGTGTGCGTTGGTGAGACTTTGGATGAACGGGAGGCGGGCACGACGGATGGGGTTGTGGCTGCGCAATTGCGAGCGGGGTTGGATGGGGTGGCGGCGGAGGCGATCGCGCGGATTGTGATCGCTTACGAGCCTGTGTGGGCGATTGGCACCGGGCGCACGTGCGATGCGGCGGAAGCCAATCGCGTCTGTGGCTGGCTGCGGCAGGTTGTTAATGAACTCGCGGGGCCGGAAGCCGCGCAGGCGGTGAGGGTGCTCTATGGTGGCAGCGTGAAGCCTGAGACCATTGCATCCCAAATGGCACAGTCCGACATTGATGGGGCTTTAGTGGGTGGTGCGAGTCTGGAAGCCGAGGCGTTTGCCGCCATTGCCTGTTTTCGTGACCACACGGTCATGCATTGACGGTTGATCGGGCTTTGACGGTCGTTTAACAACAGCGTGTCATTGCCTGATTTGTGGGATTCGCGACGAATGGTTGGTTCAAAGCTCAAGCGCCGCTGTATCGGCGAATCGCGACATTGTTTGGCCTGGCCGGGAGAATGAGGCTGTGAACAGCCTCTCCACTCAATTTAGCCTTATCCGTCGCTGACAACGTGGTCTTGCTATTGGTCTGAATCTGGCACCATGCCACTGGGGAGGTTAGTTATGACAACGCTCAAACGGCATCCGATCGCCTTGATTGTGTGTGATGGCTGGGGGGTTAACCCTCGGCGTGAGCACAATGCGATCGCCATGGCGCGCACCCCTTGTTTTGATGAAATGCTGGCTCGTTTTCCGCACACAACTTTGGCGACCTCGGGTTTGGCGGTTGGTTTGCCCGATGGACAAATGGGCAACTCCGAAGTGGGGCATATGAACATGGGTGCCGGGCGTATCGTGTATCAGGAGTTGACCCGCATTGATAAGGAGATCCGCGAGGGTGCGTTTTTTAAACGGCCTGAACTGCTCGCGGCGATGGCGCACGCGGCGCAGAACGGACGTTCCCTGCATTTGATGGGACTGTTGTCGGATGGTGGTGTGCACAGCATGATCGATCACCTCGAAGCACTCCTTGATTTGGCGCGCCGCCAAGGGGTCACCCGGGTTTGGGTTCATGCCTTCCTGGATGGGCGTGATACCCCACCCCGCAGTGCCAAAGGCTTTCTTGCGCGGACTGAACAATGTTTTCAGCGTGTGGGGGTGGGGGCGTTTGCTACCTTGTCCGGGCGGTTTTATGCGATGGATCGTGACAACAACTGGGATCGCATTCAACCTGCTTACGATGCCATGGTTTGCGGTGTCGGTGACCATGCCGAGGGTGCACTTGCCGCCATCGAAGCGGCCTATGAAGCCGGTGAGACAGATGAGTTTGTCAAGCCGGTCGTGTTGAATGCCGCAGGCCGAATCCAAACCGGTGATGCGGTTGTGTTTTTTAACTTTCGACCGGATCGTGCCCGACAAATTACCCGTGCGTTGACCGACCCCCATCTCGATACGTTAACGCGTGACACCCTGCCGCAGGTGCATTTTACCTGCTTGACCCAATACGATGCGGCGCGGCCATTGCCGGTGGTTTACCGACCCGAGGCACTGGTGGACAATTTGGCCCAGGTGCTGGCGGATCGCCGCGTCAGGCAGTTTCATACCGCCGAAACCGAAAAGTACGCGCACGTGACATTCTTCTTCAATTGCGGCCGCGAAGCACCCTACCCGCTGGAAGACCGTGTTTTGATTCCTTCTCCGAAAGTCAAAACCTATGATCTTCAACCGGAAATGTCCGCGCCTGCAGTCGCGCAGGCAGCCGTTGCCGCAATCGAAGCCAATCAGGTAGACATCTTGATTATGAACTTTGCCAACGCAGACATGGTGGGTCACACTGGCAACCTTGACGCCACGGTCAAGGCGGTTGAAGCGGTCGATCAGGCCGTCGGAAGGGTCGTGGCAGCCATACAAAAAGCGGGTGGCATCGCGCTCATCACAGCGGATCATGGCAACGCCGAACAGATGATAGATTATGCCACAGGCGAATCGCATACGGCACATACCACCAATCCCGTGCCACTCATCCTCGCAGGCGCACAGATCCCGCTGCGTGAAGGTGGCATTCTGGCAGACATCGCGCCCACCATCCTGGACCTTGCCGGTCTCGAACAACCCGGCGCGATGACCGCCCATTCCTTGCTTCGCAAGTGAATCAAGGCAAGCGTGTTCCACAAACACAACCCGCGGTTCAAAATTCTATGCTCCGCGCCAAATCCGTTCTGGTTGCCCTTGCAATATGGTGTGTGGCGCTTGGTGCTCATCGCGTACTGAGCGCCGTTCTCGCGTCAAACAACGAATTTTAACCCATAATTAATCATTGTCTTGGCAAATTTTTGCACAATTTGGGTTCAATAGCATGGAGGCCGACACATCGCGCACAGCAAGTCGTGTATTGGCCGCTTTTGGATGGGAGGAACGCATGGAGACGATGACCGCCTTGTCGCCGGCCGAGATGCAAGCTTTGCTTCTGGCCGGGACTTCGCTGAACTTTACGGTTTCTTGGGATTACAATCATCAGAACTTGCGGCAGATGCTGTCGAAGTACGCGCCCGGGGTGGAGATGGGCATCTGGTGGACGCAAGGCGACGGGTTCGTGTCTTTAAGTGAGCATGCCGAGGCGTTGTTTGGCGAGATTGTTGAAGAATTGCGTGGCGAATCTTTGCAGCTCGATACGAGTCTGAGGGCATTGCCACGTATTGAACGCGGTTGGGTGCAAGGGATCGTGGCCAATCGTCAGACGTTTGGCTTGTTGTTTTGTACTGCTTCGACCGACGAGCTCGCACAGGCCTTGATGCAGACCGTCTTGCCGCAACTCGGCCTTGCGCGTTTGTCGTGGGCGTTGAGTGAAGAGGTTCTTCGGAGAACCAGTACGGATAAAGCGACGGGATTGTGGAATCGTCAGTATTTTAATGAACGTTTTCGTGAGGAATGCGAACGGGTGGTGCGTTCCAAAGAAACAGGAACGGTTGCCATTGTGGGATTGGACAATTTTGTCGCGTTGGCGAAGACGATGCCAGCGGATGAGATCAGTGCGATGCATGCGGCGATTGGTCAAGCGGTGCGACAGGTCGTTCGTCAAACGGACTGGGCGGTGCGTTGGGATGGCGAGGAAGTGTTGTTCTATTTCCCATCGACAACGGCCGAATCGGTGTTGGAGGTCCTCAAGCGTTTCGCGAAGCGTCTGACCAGTCAACACGCCATTTTGGAACCGTTAGTCGGTTTATCGTCGACGCTTGAAACGACTTCGCCGCGAGCTCTGATTCAGTTGGCGACACGCCGGCTGGAGTTGGCGCGTAAAGATGGGGGAAGACGGGTAATCTGTTATGCGACACCGGCGCGGGGCTTGCAGTTCTTGCGCGGAGATGGGAACTAAGCCCTGCCACGTATCAATGTTTATGGACAGGCGCGCGCAATGGCAACGTTATGCGGCGCCTTGTCGCGACCGCATCACGCGTATCTGTTCTGCGGTCCTGGGCACGTGGGGAAGCAAACGGCTGCTTTGTGGTTCGCCCAGGGCCTCAATTGCGTTCAGCGTGACACAGGGGGTGGTTGTGGGGTTTGTTCCGACTGTGAGGCGATCGCCCGGGGGCAGCACCCGGATGTGCGGATATTAGGGTCTGCATCGGATGAGCAACGCATCAAGGTGGAGCAGGTCCGTGAGCTGAACCAGGCAGTGCAGGCCAAGCCTTTCTCCGGTGCGTATCAGGTCTTTGTCTTGACGGATGTGGACGCCATGTCGGTTGGCGCTTGCAATGCACTGCTGAAAACGCTGGAAGAGCCGCCCGGTGAGACCGTCCTTGTGTTGATTGCACATGACCCGGAAGCCGTATTGCCAACGCTGGTATCGCGGTGTGTTTTGGTTCATTTCAGTTTGGTGGATGCAGCCGGTGTCGCTGAGGCCTTGCGAGTAAGGCACCCGGATTTGAACGCTGATACGCGGCAAGCGGTTGTCCTCAGGGCGCAGGGGCGTTTGGGCGAGGCGTTTCGCCTGGCTTCGGAGGGCGTCGAAGAACGCCTGGCCCTGGCGTGGCCAACGGTTGAGGATTGCTGGGTTTGGGCGGAACACCTCGCTCAGATGCCGACAGCGAAACAGGAACAGGCCTTGGATGAATGGTTGTCAGGGCTGCACCAACAGGTGCGAACACTGGCCCCAACCCAAGGTTCGCAGGCCGCCATCAAAGCGGCGCTTATGCTGGCGGAGGGCATCGAATCGGCACGGAGGGGATTGTTACAGCACGGTTCGGCCAAATTGGTTTTTGATCAGTTGGCCAGACGTTTTTTGCAGGTTCAAGGACTTGTAACCGAAGGGGGTGACTGATATGGCAAAATTGGCAGTACGATTCAGACCGGGTGACATTCGCCTGCTGGAAGACGCGCCTGAGGGCATCATGCCGCGGGAGAAAGTGATTTTTGAAATTGATGGTGGTCTGGACTGTCGTCCCGCAACGCTGATGCCGACGGCAGTGGTTGCGGTTCACAAGGATCTTCAGGTGGCTCGTTTTATCAGGCGCGCAACGGAATCGGACCTTGAGCAGTTGGCAGCCAAGTCACGGGAGGAAACCCGTGCTTTTGAAGAATGCGGGCAGCAGGTTCGGAAACACGGGTTGCCCATGCGCTTGGTCGATGCCATTTATAGTTTGGATTTCAGCCGGTTGACGGTATTGTACACGGCAGATACCCGGGTGGATTTTCGCGAGTTATTGCGTGATTTGACGCAGGTATTCAGACGGACGCGGATCCTGTTACGTCAAATCGGAGCCAGAGACGAGTTTCGTCATTTGAGCGGTGTGGGACCTTGCGGCAAAGAACTGTGTTGCTCGACCTTTTTGCGAGAGTTTGCGCCGATCAACATCAAGCTTGCCAAAGCGCAGGATTTGCAATTGAACCCGGGCAAGCTGTCCGGCGCATGTGGGCGTTTAAAATGCTGCCTCAACTATGAAGTGGATGCCTACCGTGAAGCCAAAGGACGTCTTCCAAAGGCAGGCACACGGGTTTTGACCGCTTCTGGAGAGGGACGCGTGATTGAGTTGCGTGCGGCAAATGAGCGGTGTCTGGTCGAATTGGATGACGGGAAACTGCTCGAAGTCTCAGTGGGGCAATTCAATGTCCTGAGCGCCTCACGTGAACCGGACCAAAGTTCGCCTTCCCCGGAATAAGCGTGCTCGTAGTCTTGGGCAGCACCACCGCACGGCGTGTGCAGGTCAATTCCGGGTACCCCCCACAAGGATAATATAAGCCAACGATGAAACTTGGGCCTTTTGGGCGGATTGGGCGGGCAACTTGCCAACCAGGCCGGGCGGCCACGTTTGACGTGTTTTGGGCACTTCAGGGTCGGTGGGTTATAATGAGTGCATCAGCCATCGCAAGGAGAAACCCAGGTATGTTCGGAGGCGCTCGAAGTAAACGTTTTGTTGTCGGGAGCCTATGTGCAATGGGCTTGCTTGGTGCGTCGTGCGCACCCGAAACCAGGCTTGAGGGGCGCAACGGACGCAGTGTCGAGTTCTGGACCATGCAGTTGCGCCCCAGTTTCGATGACTACATTGGAGGCGTTTTACGGGAATGGGAGCGTCAGCATCCCGGCGTGACGGTGCGGTGGGTCGACTTACCTGCCAGTGAAATTGAAAGCAAGACGCTGACAGCCATTGCGAGTGGCCAATCACCAGACCTGGTGAACCTTAATCCAATGTTTGCAAACAAATTGGCCACGGCGGGCGCACTGAAAAAGCTGGTGATTCCCCCCGCTGACAGGCAACTGTATTACGAGGCTGCCTGGCAAGCCAATACGGTGCGTGGTGCGGTAGTTGGGGTGCCTTGGTATCTCTCGACAACCGTCACGTTTTATAATCGCGAACTTTGGCGTCGGTTTGACTTGCCGGATGGCAAGTGGCCGACCAATTATGCCGAGTTGGCGCAAGTGGCGACACAGATTCGTGAGCGCAGTGGCAAAACGGCCTATGCGTTCATGCCCCATTTTGGCGATCGGGGCAAATTCATGGAAGAACTGGCCTTGGATGGGGTGCCGTTGCTTGGCACAGACCAATCGCGTGCGGGCTTTGACAATCAGAAAGCGCAGCGTACACTTCGGTTCTGGTCGGACTTGTTGACTTCCGGTACCCTGCCCCGCGAAGGCTTGACGCAAGGGCACCGCGAGGCGATCGACCGTTTCCAGGGCTCTCAGACAGTTTTGTTTCCCGCAGGCCCACAATTCCTGAAAATGATCAAGCAAAATGCGCCGGGTTTGTATGCCAACATCGCGGTGGGGCCGCAGATTGCCGGCGAATCGGGTGACGTCGGCGTTGCCGTGATGAATGTCGTTATACCAACTGGTAGCAAGGAACCCGAACTCGCTTATGACCTGGCACGTTTTGTGACCAATGATGCCAATCAGTTGGCTTTCGCACGCCTCGTACCCATCTTGCCCTCGACCATTCGGGCTGCGCGACAGATGGCAACCGATCTGGCCAATGCCCAAACGCTGGAACAACAAGCCCATCGCATCGGTTTGGAACAACTCGAACGGGCCCGTTTGCTCGTTCAACCCCTACCGCATCAATCGGAACTGGCCAAAAGCCTTGACGATGCGCTCGCCCGGGTGGTGTTGGGCATTCAGGAACCCTCGACATCTTTAAAGCAGGCAGCAGACGAATGGCAGCAAATACTGGCACGGCCTTAAACGGGGCCTTACATCAACAGGTCAGGACGGGTCGCTTCACTCACGTGTTGGCACCCTATCTTTATTTGTTGCCCGCTTGGATTATCCTGGTCCTGTTTTTATTGGGCCCCTTGGGTTACGCGTTTTATCTGAGCCTGACTGCTTACAATGGCTTGACCCCTCCCAAATGGGTCGGGCTTGCCAATTACGGACACCTGTTACACGATTCGATCTTCTGGAAGTCTTTGGGTAATACGGTCATTTTCCTGCTGGGTGTCGTCCCAACCTTGGTGATCGCATCGCTTTTGTTGGCGGTTTTGGTCAATCGCACCATTTTCGGCATTGGGTTGTTCCGTGTGGCCTTTTACATGCCAGTCGTGATTTCGATGGTCGCCGCCGGCCTGATGTGGAAATGGATCTTTGCCGAGAACGGTTTGCTCAATTATGTGCTCTCCGGTGTCTTCCCTTGGTTGGCTGACGCGCCCATACCCTGGTTATCACGACCGGAAACCGCTTTGGCTGCCGTCATGGTGGTGACGGTTTGGAAGGGGTTGGGTTACTACATGGTCATTTATCTGGCTGGATTGCAAACGATACCCAACGACCTGTACGAATCTGCCGCCTTGGATGGTGCGTCGGCGTGGCAGCAAACCTGGCGCATCACCGTGCCCATGATGTGGCCAAGCATCACGTTTGTCGCCATCGTATCGAGCATCTCCGCCCTGAAATCGTTCACGGAAATGTACGTCATGACCAAGGGCGGACCTTTGGATGCCAGCACGACGGTCGTTTATTACCTGTATCAGCAGTCGTTTGACTACCTTAACATGGGTTATGCCAACGCTGTTGGCATGGTGTTGTTCGTGTTGATTCTCGCGTTTTCGATCCTGAATTTGCGCGCGTTCGAAAACAGCTCCCCACAAGGATGATGACCATAATGAGCAGACGTTTGCGTTTTGTGATTATGGCCTCGCTTATCGGAATGCTACTGTGTTCCGCAACGGAGGCGGCGCTTGCCAGCGCACCAATGACCTCATCGCGCGGTGCCTTGCTGGCCTTGACCGCCAAGGATGTTACTGCCAACTCCGGTACGCGACGCCAATACGGTGCCAGCCGTGCCGATTCCCGCTTGGGTCAGGAGCTCTTTGCGCAACGGTGCGCCGCCTGTCACGGGCAAGATGGGCGTGGCGGCATGGGGCCGGATTTGCGATCGCTGTCATCAAGCAAGCTCCCGGCGCTGCGTGCGATCATCGAGCAAGGTCGCAAGACCAAGGGAATGCCGTCTTACAAGGGGCAATTCTCCGAGGCTGAATGGCGCGCGTTGCTTGATTATCTTAAGCGCAACCGTACAGCCCCTTATCCCAACATCTAACGCCGGTCGTGGCATGGTGTCGTAAATCCGCATCTTTTTGGCAGTGCAGAGCCTTGATACGCCAGATTGTTACAACCAACAGCGTGGGACTGGCCTAAGTCCACTATTGGTGATTTTTAACCCAAGCAAGACGGCAGCCGTGGGGATAGCGCCCCAGGCTGCCTCGTCCCGTAGTCACGATGACACAGTCAGCGTCCCTGATTACAGGCGGCTTGTTCAGTCTTGAACGACAGTTGCTTGCAGCAAGACAGTTACCGGCCGTACATCTTTGCCCTTGTCGCGCCATTGTGCGCATTTGCCGCGCTTGTGACCGTGGCAATCGCTCTACGTTGGTAACTGCGAAACGCTAGATTGAAGCAGTAAAACGTGTGGGTGCTTGACAAAATGCTTATATCCTGGGGGCAGTTGAATACTCACTCCCCAATACGGGTGCAATGCTGTGGCTGGATGAATTAAACCACAGGTTGATGCTATTCGAGAGTCACTGATCCATGCGTGTCTACTTAAGCAACGCGTGTCAAAAATCTCCAAATTTCATCGTTGGGTTACATTGTCCTCGTGAGGGTTACCAGGATCGGCTCAGTGTTGATTATCTCGATAAAACTGGAAACGGCTACTTAAGTGACCACATATGGTCACTGATCACTCCTGATGACGATCAAGTTTTAATACGAGGTTAGTCCCACACTGATGAAAAACAATGGGGGATATTGTAATCTCTGGCAATACGTGCTGCGGCGACTTTGTTCGTTTCTAATCACTGCAAAAATTCGGCTTGCTCGTGTCACGTCCCGCATTTGCGTCACAAATTTTACGCAAGCAGAATTAGACGGCCGAATGAGCACTTATGACTGCCGCTCAAGCTGCTTGAAAACGGAGTCTGCAATGTTGCGGTCAAATTTAGGATTGGACAAGGGTGAAGGTAAGGCCACATCCAAGTGGTCGAAGGAATACGTATCACTCAAACGGAAGTATTCGTCATAGGATAGAGACAAGGCTGCGTTCACGAGGTCCAAGGAGCGCCGATCACTCAATTCCAAGTAATGCGCTCGTAGTTCTTGCAGGACGCCTTTTCGCAAACTATCCTTGCCCACACTTTCTGGAACCGCTCTCACGAACGCCAACAATGCTGCCGGCCTTGATGCTCGCTCAAAGCGCCCCGCTTTGAGCGCTTTCATCAGTTCCATACGCACCTTTTCGTCTCCGACACCCCCTTGATGCATCGCGCTCAAAATTAAACTACTTTCGGCAGGTTGAACTTCGCCAGCCAGCGCCCCCCAAGCCACCCGCTCAACCCGACGATTCGGATCTGTCGTAGAAGTGGCCGGCATCCCACGATAATGAACAGTTTTATCGAGTGCCCCACGATAATGAACAGTTTTATCGAGCACACTCAGCAGACCCTCACGAGTACCGCCACGGAAGCCCAACGCCCAATCCAGTACAGCAGAAAACTGTCTGGTCGCTTCTTCCAATCCATGCAAGTGTTCTGCATCCATAAGACTAACGTGTTTGGCCAACACGCTCTGGAGAGGAGAGCTGGCCGCGACTGCAGGAAGCCCGTAAATTGACGAGCTGGTGCTATCCAGCGCCGCCGGTAATTGGGTCGATGTTGCAGATGCCGCTTTATGCATCGGCCGATTAACACCTGACATCACCGTGCTAAGCCAGTGATTTTCGGTGCCAGAATCAGCGGATGCTGCTACCCCGTCTTGCAAGCGCGCCAGAATCTGACGTTGTACGTCAAACTGAGCTGTGGGCCCAGCCTTGACAAGTCCCAGATGCGCAGGTGGCACCCCATCCAGTAACACGTCAAAGCCAATCTTCAACGCCTGTGACCCTTTTTTTTCGCGACTCAGTACATCCAACATGGCGCCATACCAGCCCTTTTGGGTCGTCTGTTGCGTGTAGTTCAATAATTGTTCTATGACATACCCGGGTTCCTGGTCACCCGGCAACCTCAACTCCTTACGCCACTGCGTCCAAAATTTCACTTCCAACTGATTCTGAATACCCAAAGCCTTCAACACCCGTAAATAATCTTGCTCACTCTTACGGGTATTGGCCAGGAATTCCGTCAACACCCGCCGTCCAACCGTTAGGTCGACCTCGGACGGCAGATTTTGAGCGGACTCACCCATTAAACGCCCCAGCCAGATCATTTCTTGCATATGGGCAGGTGTTTGGCCAAGCGCCGTCGCACAAGCAAAGAGTTCACTGCGCTCAGTATGCCAACCTTGGGCATCCGCGATGCGCAGCAAGGACAACACATCATCCCAATCTAAGGCCTCCGGCATAAATTGGGCGACCTGCAGCAAATTTTTCGCGTCATCAACCTTGCCCATTAACGCCAAGTTGGAAATCTCAGCCGCCAAGTTTCGCGTGACGCGCAAAGCGGCTTTTTCAGAATCGATAACATCACCGAGCGCTGCCGCTACCCGGGCTTGACCCTCATTTCCTGCGGTTTGACGAGCTTTCAAGACAGCCGGTTCCCCCAAGGAAAAACGAACATCTTTTCCAATGCTTAGTTCCTTACGAATATACCTCTCTGCAGTACTTAGTAATTGATTGATATCCTGCACATTGGACACCACGCGGCCTTGTTTTTCAGACAGACGGACGGATTTTGCCTCCCTGCTTAAATACTCGGCGTATTCAAAACGCGCCCTCCCCCTCGCAATCCTAACCTCACGGCTGACATCAGATGATTTTTCATGAGTTTTGAGCGTATTGATCCAATCATGGTGATACACGGCGGAGCGTTGGACCCAATCCAGAAGTGCGGTTGGCGAATCAAGTTGTCTGGCATGGAAGTCGGCATTCGGATTCTCTGCGCGAAGCGCGTCGAGTTTTTTCAACATTTGGTCACGTACCGTTTCAAAACCTCGAAACTCCGGGTGCATCTCAAGAAAAAGTGCTGTAACCTCGGCACTTTCAGGACTGCCCGCCTCAGAAAAGATATTCAAGAGGCGCGACGCTGCATCTGTGCGCGACGGCACGTCGTCCTCAAGCACGAAATCCAATTTCACATTTTTCCTCTGCTCAGGCGCGACCTTCAGACATATCTGCATGAAGTTAAGCGCCTCTTCATGTTGTGGATTGCGTTCTTTCAGACGCTGAATGCCTTCCACCACGGGCACTTCGCCCCGCTGGATCTGCTGAAGCAGTGCCTGACGTTCTTGCAAGGGCTGCCGATAACCAATTCTCACGCCCTGCTGGCGCGCCTGTTCACGTTCGACGCCAAATTCAAGCGGTCGACGCGCAGACTGACGACGCGCTTCGCCCTTGGCGCCTCCTTTCGGTTGCGGATTTCTGGTCTCATCCAACGACTGACTTAAAAGTTTCAGGCGCTTGGTGATCTCATCCGATTGAGGTTTCGCGTGAGGTCGGACGGCGCTCAAGGCCTCTCGGGCGATCGCCTCGTTTCCGGTCGCCAAAGCAAGTGATGCAATTGCATTCGCATCTTTCAACGCGGCCAGATACAAAGACGCCCTATCCTGCACCGTGCCATCCGGTGAAGCAACCACCCCTTCACTCATGCCTTTGCCACGGCCGGCTTTCGCTTCAGCCACGTAGCCACTGGCCGGGTTCTCGCGCAACAAATCCACTCCCCATCGGAGACCATCCTGCACCTGGTTTATCATGCCAAAATCGTGCGCATGCCGCACCAGTTCCAATACATCCGACACCCGGGGCGGTTCAGGCGCCAGCCTGCGATCCTCGATCAAGTGTCCCCTTGCCAACAATTCTGCCACAATGTCTCGCGTGCGTTGTTGCGTATCACCCGCCACGAGCAGGTTCTTGACCTGCCGTAAACCTCTGGGAAGCAACTGCGCGTCGCTCAGGTTCATCCGGTCAACGGATAACGAACCAGCCGTCCAAGCGAGCTCGGGAGCGTTGCGCGGGGCAACTGGCCTTCCCCGCACACCGTTGATGGCCTGCCAAACCATTTTGCCGAGTCGGTTTTCAATCACAATGCTTGACCCCTGTTACCTTTTATACCCGGACAACGGCGCCCAAAACCGCGCTTGCAGACCCGTGGAACCATCGAATCGACCGATCGGGCTGCCCAATTCCTTCACCAACACGACGCAAGAAGACTACGCAATGGTGCAACCGACCACTGAGTTTCAAACATTCAACAAAAAATCAGGCAATTCTGATGGTTGACAGGGCGGGGGATTTTACCCTCGCTTACAACAGCACTCAGACGATTGTGGGCGGTTGGCAAGCAACGTTTTTTCGCGCCAGTTTGACACTTCGCGAGATGAAAAACGCACGAAACACCGATTCGATTCTTGCTTGAGCACCATTCACACGGACACCAAAAAAATTAATCTGTGGAACAATGTTTTGTCGTAATAAGATGATGACAATATTCCGAGGTTTTTTGGCTGTGAACTGTCGACAGTCCGTTCTGACGTCCTTTTCCCAATTACTCAGACATCGCGTGCCGAATATGGCGTCTCACGGACAGGGAACTGCCAATGGCACCCCATAACATGCCAATTGCCGTCAAATAGACCAACACCTGAGTGGTCTCGAAGTAGTCCAGACGCATCGGTACAAAGGGTAGCAACGCTTGCCATTTGCCAAAGGTAAATGAGCGCCAGGCAAACAAGGCCGCAGCGGTCAGCATGGAGCCGAACAAACCAAACAACATGCCTTCGATGAGGAATGGCCAGGCAATGAAAGCATTGCTCGCGCCCACTAAGTGCATAATCTCGATTTCTCGCCGGCGTGCCATGACTGCCAGGCGAATGGTGTTCATGATGACAGCCAGGCTCGCAGCCCCCAAAATGCCGCTGATCGCCAAACCCGCTGTCCGTACGAACGTCGCGAATTCCTGGAGTTTTTTCAGTAAGTCGCCACCGTAACTGATTTCCTCGACTCCCTGGATTTGCGTGATGCGTTCTGCAACCGCCGCGGTGACATCCCCGTTGTTCGTTTGAATGCTAAATGAATTGGGCAACGGGTTTTGGTCCAACAGGTTGTCAAAGGTCATACGGGACCGCATGTCTTCTTGCATCTCACGCCAGGCTTGCTCTTTGGTGATCAGCTTGATGTCCCGAATACCAGGAACCTGACGCAGCAGTTCCTCGACGCCACGTGGGTTCGCTTCATCCGTCAGAAATACGACAATTGGTACATTGCTGCCAACTTGCCGCGCAACCAACTGCAAGTCTTGAGAGATGAGCCAGAATCCACCCAAAATGCTCAAGGATACGGCAATGGTAACGACCACCAGCCAGCTCATCCAAGCCGAGCGCGCCATGCTGCCTAGCGCTTCTTGCGTGACAAATTCACAGACTCGAAAAAATTTTTTAATTGACTCCAACGGAGTACACCCCCCGGGCCTGATCCTGGACCAATCGGCCGCCGTCGATGGTGAGCACCCGTCGACGCATATTATCCACCACCAACTTATTGTGCGTCGCCACCACCACCGTGGTGCCATGGAGATTGATTTTGGTCAACAAACGCATAATTTCCCACGATGTCTCGGGATCCAGATTTCCCGTTGGCTCATCTGCAACCAGCAAAGGCGGTGTGTTGACGATCGCTCGTGCCAAACAAACGCGCTGTTGCTGCCCCCCGGACAACTCCGTGGGCAACGCATCCGAAAAATCCCGCAGGCCTACCAAATCCAGACTGGAACGTACCCGGTGGTGCATCTCGGATTTTGCGATTCCTAGAATCTTCAACGCAAACGAGACGTTGTCATAGACTGTGCGCTCGTTCAACAGTTTATAATCCTGAAACACCACACCGATGCGCTGACGCAAATTTGGCAAATTCGCAGCACGCATGCGGGTGATGTCCACACCACCAATTTCAACCGTGCCGGTCGTGGGCAATTCTGCACGATACAGCAGCTTCATCAAGGTTGATTTTCCCGAACCGGACGGCCCAACCACAAAGACAAACTCACCTTGTTTGACATCCAGATTGAGTCCCGATAACGCTCTTACCCCATTGGGGTAGACCTTGGTCACTTGTTGGATGCTGATCACGAAGGACCCTCCTCTCCGCGCGTCACTGACTTGCGGCTCCCCTCACGCAACACCCGCCAAACAAAAATTGGCAAGGTCTGGCGCAGCCGGGACAAACGCCAAGGCTCTTTCAGTAAACGATAAAACCATTCAAGTTTCAACCGTTGAAAAACCGCCGGCGCACGCTCAATCCGCCCTGACAAGACATCAAAGCTGCCACCGACACCCATTCCAACCGGAATTCCAAGCGCTGATTGATACTTTGCAAGCCAGATTTCCTGACGTGGAACCCCCAATGCCACAAAGAGCACATCAGCACCGCTGGCGGCAAGTGCCTCACGCACCTGCTCCTCTTCATCCGACTTAAAAAAGCCATCCTGGACATAAACGACCTGTAAGTCACGATAACGCGTCGCCAAGGTATCCGCCGCTTGCCTCGCAACCCCCGGCGCTGCCCCCAAAAACGCCAACCGCCAACCACACTGCGCGGCACGCGCGGCCAGCGCCTCCACCAACTGAACACCGGCAACTTTTGGTGTTTTGATTCCTTGACGACTCAGTGCCCACACAACACCTTCACCATCCGGCACCACCAGCGCCGAGCGCTCAAACACGGCCCTTAAATCGGGGTTTCTCAGCGCTTGAATGGCCATTTCCGCATTAACGGTCACAATCTGCATCAATGGTTCGGAAGGTGCCGTCCGCCAGGCCTGAATGCGCGCATCCACAGAGGCCAATGCGTCTTCCAGTTTGACAAGGTCAACCGGTAAACCCAATACATCGACACGCGGCGGGGTTGTCACAATCACGGCCTCGCAACCAATTCTTCGAGCAGATCCAGGTTGCGCGCCGCCTGTTTGCTCCAACACGCTGCCTCGTTCACCAAATGATGCTTTTGGGCGTCGCGTTGCGACCAAACCTCGGCCAACACTCCTGAAAACCGCTCACTGTCCTGCAATTCCTCAATCGACGCGACGGTCGGATAGCCGAGTGCATCGCAAAATGCTGATACCTTGGGATCGTAGGTCAGCCCCAGTGCCGGCGTTTGAACCGCCGCGGCCATGATGAGGGCGTGCAGACGCATTCCGATCACCAGATCCATTCGTTTTAACAACGCCAACATCTCCGGCGGATCCAACGCCACCGAAACCGTCGACACGCGGGGACGATCGCCTTCGGGACGCGCCATCAGGCAAATCCTTAGCTCTTCCAGCAACGCTTCATCATCCGGTCGATGAAATGGTATCAAAACAATCGTTGCCTGCCACTGGTGCGCATACTGGGCCAGCACTGCTGAAAATGACTTCAATTGCCGTTCGGTCCAACTCACCCACGGTCGCAACGAAACACCGATCACAGGATGGGCCGGGTTAACATCAAGGTCATGCCACAGTGCTATCACTCGCTCGCTATCAACCGGTTCCATCGCCAAAACAGGGTCTGCCGTCACTTCCAACCGGTTGGCCGCCAACCCGCAATCACCCAGAAGGACTGCAGACGCCTCATCTCGAACGGTTACCGCATCCAAACCATTCACAACCCAGCCCACGATGCGCCGATTGAACCCGCGTTTGAGCGGTCCCACCCCCTGACCCAACATCATGGCCTTGACACCGCGCAAACGGGCCAAAGCCATCACGCCCAGGTAATAGGGCACGCTGCCGAGGCCTGTCACATCTTGCAAGAGACTGCCGCCACCACTGATCAATACGGTGGCATCGGACAATTCACGCCAAATCACCGGCAAGGCCAAGCGACCGATCGCACGCACACCCAAACGCTCCGCCGTCTGTTGCGGTGTTTGCGACAACACGACCAACTCAGCATCAGGCAGGCGCGCCCGAATGCCCTGGACGAGCGCCACCAGTATGGCCTCATCACCAAGGTTATGAAAACCGTAGTAACCCGACAACAGGATTTTCGGCTGTAATCGCCTTGACGCGTCTGACACGTTCAATCCCGGCTCTGCGCCTCGATCGCCCAAGCGACCTTTTCAGCCGTGCAAAATCCAAAGCTGATCAGTATCGAACCCAAAAGCTCTCCCGAACTGTCTTGCTCCGTCAACGCAATATCCAGTTGTTCTTGCGTCACACAACGGGTCCTGACCAGAATTTGCCCCAGACGCAATTCAGAGAGCTGCAGCCGTAACACATCCTGGATGTCATCCAGACTGACCAACCCGAATTCTACCGCCAATTCACCAAGCAGCTCACTTGGGCGCGCCTCCTGCGCTTCAAGCATCTGCTGCAGTTGCTCCAGGTTGATGAGGCGATAACGAATCAGAAGCTGCCCGATGCGGGTATCCTCAATCAACTCCTCCGAAAGGGGATACCCTGCCGCAAGACTTGGTGCGTCGAGTGATTCATCCCATTCATCAGGACCATCTGGCGATGCTTGGTGTGGCATGTCTGTCACAAAAACTGGTCTCCAACTGTGCCAAAAACAAACGGCTCAATACTCAAGATACACGCAGTTGCCAAGCGTAAATCCGCCATCGAATCGAGGCGATCGCCATTCCTGTGTACGCAGACTGCGTGATCTCTTCGACACGAACGGTCAGGAATTTTAGCACATCCCGCGAGGTTACGCGCGAACGACTACCCGTTACAGCGCAGTGATTGCCGGGCAATTGCGCGAGCGGCGCGCGAGCGGTATAAATTAGTAGGTGTAAAGGTTTGGAGGGTGCGGAGGTGGGTGTGACAACCAATCTTGGGAGGAGCCCGGCGGCGCCGCGGCTGGCAAGCTTGCTCTGTGCCGCCTTGTTGGTGATGCTTCCCCCCAAGGCGGCTTTGGCTGTCAGACATTCGGTGTCATTCACGGTTGAAACGCACACATTGGAAAACGGTTTGCGGTTGGTTCTGCGTCCCGACACCAAGGCGCCGATTGTCTCGTTTCAGGTCTGGTACGGTGTTGGCTCCCGTGATGAACAATTTGGTATGACGGGTGTTTCCCATTTTTTGGAGCATTTGATGTTCCAAGGGGCTGCACGACATGGCGTTGGTGAGTTTGACCGCCGTCTCGTCAAGGTGGGTGCTCGCAACAATGCGTTCACGACCAAAGACAACACGGTTTATTATGAGGTTTTGCCGCGCGAGCATATTGAGTTGGCGTTTGATCTGGAGTCTGATCGCATGACAGGCGCTGCGATTCCACCTGAAAAGTTCGACAGCGAAAAGCAGGTGGTCCGTGAGGAGTTGCGTTGGCGCTCGGAAAACAACCCGGTGGGTGCTTGTTGGGAGCTTCTGACGGGCGTGAGTTACCTGACGCACCCTTACCACTGGCCAGTCGGCGGTTACCCGCACGATCTTGAGGCCATTTCACGTGATGACGTCGTGGCTTATTACAAACGGCATTATCAGCCCGGGAACGCCACGGTGGTGATTACCGGTGATTTTGAGCCCGCGCGCGCTCTTCAGTTGGCCAGACGGTATTTCGGCGCGCTGCCAGGAAAACCTGTTACCGGCCGTGCTGTCGCAACCATCGCGGAATCCAGGGGTGAAAGGCGTGCGCGATTGCATCGGCCGGTCTCCCAGGCAGCCCTGCTGTTTGGTTATCGTGTGCCCGAGGCCGGGCATCCTGATTTGATTGCACTTGATCTGCTGCGCTTGATTGTGGCGGATGGTGAGTCCAGTCGTTTTTATCGGGCGTTGGTACGTGAGCAACGATTGGCGCAAACAATCCAGATGGGTATTGACGAAGGCCGTGATGGTTCGTTGCTTTACGTTTACGCGCAGCCATTACCCGGGGTTTCGCTTGACACGCTCGAACAGGCGATTGATGCGCAGATTCAACAGACCAAAGCCCAATTGGCGTCGGCGGCTGAATTGAAAAAGGCTGTCAACGTTGCTCGCACACGCTTTGTCATGACGCAGGAGTCGGCTGAGGGTATGGGCAACCTGTTGGGTCAGGCGATTCATACTGGTGGCTTGGATTCGCTGAACGATTACCTCCCCCGCCTGTCAGCGTTGACACCAGGTGATCCATCCCGGGTAGCCAAGGGTTACCTCAACGCAGACAATCGTACGGTTGTTCAGTTGTTGCCAGAGACGCCCGTTCGTTCCAAGGATAAGCGGTAAATTATGTCAAATGCTCGCTTGATGGTTTTGCCTGTTATGCTAGGCTTGTGGGGCGCCGGGATCGTGTCGGGTCCTGCGATCGCACAGGGCCTGGAAAAAGGTGCCCGGCAAACGGTTGCGCCTGAACGCCTGCGCCTGTCAAACGGTATCGAGGTTCACCTGATACGGCGTACAAATTTGCCCCTTGTGCAGGTGCAACTGCTCCTGACGCCGGGTGACCTGCTCAAGGCGAGGCCAGGGGTCGCGCAGTTTACCATGTCGTTGATACGCAAAGGTGCCGGTAGTCGTGATGCGACGCAATTGGCTGATGCGATCGACGGGATGGGTGCTGATCTCGACACGTGGGCGTCACGGGATGAACTGGGTGCCTCGATATCATTGCTCAAGTCAGAGCTGGCAAGCGGCATGATGATTTTGTCCGATATCGTGCAACGCCCCCGATTGACGTCGGATGAATTTGAGCGGTATCGCACGCAAACCCGCGCGCGCTTGTCATCCGCGCTGGATGACCCCAATGCCGTGTTGGAATTGGCTGCCAACACGGCCATCATGGGTGAGCATCCCGCCGGGCAATCGCTGGGTCTGAAAAGTTTGGCCTCGCTGAAGCCAGACCAGGTCAAAGATTTTCACACTCGCAGTTTCAGTCCGCGTCACGCGCGCTTTGTGGTTGTTGGTGATGCAACCCCGGCCGAGCTCATGCTCATGTTTGAGCGCTGCTTTGGTCAGTGGCGAGGGCCAGAAGCGACAGCCGTCGCGGTTCCCGAGCCACGCCATAAACCCCGTGTCGTGCATCTGGTGGATATGAACACGACCCAGAGTTTCATTGCAGTGGGTCACGTCGCGCCACCGCGCAATACGCCGGATGTCGATGCGATCAGGGTCATGAATTTCATTCTGGGCGGTGATTTCAGTTCGCGTCTGAACCAAAGCATTCGCGATCGTCAAGGCTTGGCCTACGGTGCCCATTCCACATTCACACTCGGCAAACATACCGGCACCTTTATGGCGACAGCCAACACCAAATTGGCCTCCACACAGGCGGTGATCGACGCCATCTTTGCTGAAATTCAGCGACTGCACCAGGAACCGGTCAATCCAAATGAGTTAAGCGATGCCCACGCCTACCTTGCTGGCTCGTTTCCGATGCGTTTTGAGACCAATGCCGACCTCGCACGCGAACTTCGTTTTAGCCTTTTGCATCAATTGCCTTGGCCTGACCCCCAAACTTACCAAGCCCGCATTCGCGCCGTCAGCGCCGATCATGTCATGGCTGCGGCACGTCAATGGCTTCGCCCAGAAGACATGCAGATTATCGTGGTCGGCCCAGCCAAGGAGATTGAAGCTGACCTGAAACGGTTTGGCCCCGTGCAGCGCCACGCCAAACAATCGTTGATCGAATCCTGACTACCACCTCCAAACGAGCCCATCAGGCAGACTTCCCGCCGACCATCGTGTTGCGGTCGTTCAGTCTCTACGCGGCTCGTTCATCACGATCGTACTCAAACCGGCTAGGATGGTCAGACCCTAAACGGTTAATCTAACACGCGTTACATTCACTGGCCTCGGTCGATTCTGTCACCTTTGGCTGGCTTGACGCCAGTTTGGCCGCATTTTCATCACCCGCCAAGGAACTTGGGTGACTGTTTTCATTAGATGATGCGGCATCCGAAACCATCAATGCCCGGCCCAGCGTATAGGTCATCAGTGCTTTGACGACGGTCGCGAGCGGCACTGCGAACAAAAGCCCCATAACGCCGCCAAAATGCTCGCCGATCAACAACGCCAACACCACCAAGGCAGGATGCAACTCCGCGTTATGCCCAATAATGTTCGGATTCAGCAAATTCGCTTCAATCAAATGAATCAGCAAAATCCACGACAAAACGGCCAAGCCTTTCCAAATGCCATAGGTCAAACCAATGGCAACGGCCGGCACACTGCTGAACAACGTGCCAAAAACGGGAATCAAACTACAGAAGCCCGCCACAAAACCCAAGGTGATGGCAAACTTGATTTTGAGCATCAAAAGCCCCACGGTGGTTAACACGCCATTTACGAGACAAACCACCAATTGTCCGCGAACAGCGCCAGCAAGCCCACGATCAATGTCTTTGACCAAACCCAACACCGGGGCACGGTATTGCGCAGGCACAAGCAAATACAACCATCCTTGTAGACGCGGCAAGTCATACAACAAAAAGCCGGTCAGCATAAAAACCAGTACCATGGTCAAAAGGATCGAGAAAAATCCGGTCACCACGAAACGTGCGTGACGCGCTAAATCCCCAACTTGGCCCTTGATGCCATCAAAAAAACCGGTCACGCCCTCTTGAAAAGACTTTTTCAAATCCACCGGCACATTGTAGCCATTCAGGCGCAACTGCCAGGCATCCAACCAATCCGGCAAAACAGAACGCTCAAACGCAAGCAAATGTCTTGGCAATTCATGACCCAGTTTGGCAAATTCTGCGTACAGCTTTGGCAAGACAAAAACACCAAAACCATAAAGCCCTATCCCAAACACGCTGTAGAGCAGGATAATGGCGCCAAAACGACCCAACAACCGCCCGCGCATCCGACAACGACTCATCCAGGTAACCAATGGGTTCAACAGATAAACCAACACGAACGCAATAAAAAATGGCGTGAGAATCTTTGCGAAAACAAACACGGCCAAAACCAGTGCGCAAGCAATCACAACCAACAGGACGCCACGCTGTTGTGCACTCAGCTTAATTGTGAACCCTTCTACGGCCAACTATCACCTGCCCGGCAGCAAACACTCAAAACGACGCCAACAACCCGGTCAAAAAGTGGCCGATCGTCGCTTCCAGGCTGCGGGATGTCGCAAGGATCTGCTCTTCAGACGCATGATCTGGCGCATCTGGCCAAGCCAGGTCGGTAATCGCTGCAAGCCCCATCACCGACATACCCATATGCGTCGCTGCAATGACCTCCGGAACAACTGACATGCCAATCGCATCGCCACCGATCTTGCGATAGAACCGCAATTCAGCCCGCGTGCAAAACGCAGGGCCCGTAATGCCAACATACACACCTTCACGCAAACTCAACCCTTGCCGCGCGGCCTGTTGCCGTGCCAACGCATTAAGCTCCGGCCGATAGGCATCATACATAACCGGGAAACGGGGCCCCAACTCGCCATCATTGGGTCCAATCAACGGATTGCTGCCGGTCATATTGATGTGATCACGAATCAGCATCAACTCCCCAGCCGCAAAGCCCTCATTCATCCCCCCGGCAGCACACGTCACAATCAAACGCTCAACGCCCAATTGACGCATCACCCGCACCGGATAAACAACATCTTGCTGCGAATAACCTTCATACGCATGCACACGCCCCTGCATCACGCACACCGTCTGCGAACCAACCAAGCCTAGCACCAAGCGACCCGCATGCCCCGGAGCACCCGAAACCGGAAAGTGCGGTACCTCCGCATAGGACATCGCCACGGCGTCTTGCAACGAATGAGCAAAAGCACCCAAGCCTGAACCCAAAATGATGCCAACGCGCGGAACCGTATCAAAACGCCCCTTGATGAACGCCGCGCTGCTCTCAATCCGTTCACGCTGTTCCTGAACTGACGATTGCCCCGTCGCAAGCATGGTCACTCCGATTGCCTCCCCCTTAGAAGTAAAAACCGGCCCAAGTTCAACTGGGCCGGTCTCAAACCTGTAAACGCAGTTAGCGGGCAGGGGGGGATTCGAACCCCCGAGGCGAGTTAACCCCGCCTACATTCTTTCCAGGAATGCCCTTTCAACCACTCAGGCACCTGCCCATAAAAAAAGTGGGCCCTCTGGGATTCGAACCCAGGACCCGCTGATTAAGAGTCAGCTGCTCTACCGACTGAGCTAAAGGCCCGCACTTCTTTATTTTTAAATAGTATCACGCGAAAATTCAGGGTGTCAAACATCGCAAAGCGTGTCTGGGAGAACTTAAAAAATGTGTCCCATGAATGCTTCTTTAGGTGGGGCCCGTCACCGGTATGATCCTGTAGTCTTGGCCGACTGAGGTCTTGCGAAGGCCGTTCGTTCCCATCACTCACTTCCTGATGGGCGGCATATCGTTCACTGCTTCATCGACACTTCGTCCAGTTGAATGGTGCTTGCAATGTCGTTGTGATGCCTGTTGTAGAATGCCTCGCACGCAAACTGAAACAGCTCGTTCCAAGGTTTAAGTATTTTTCGTGGACAGTGCGATGACTTGATTTCCGGCTTTTTCAGGGGGGAATTGTCGAATGCTGGTGCGTTCACCGCGAGGATTTCAATGGTGGCAGGCATCGGTCGCCGCTACATGTTGAGTTGTGTTCCGAGGCCCTTTAAAAACGCAAAGTGGCATTTGCGGTCAGGCGATCGCCAGCCATCCTGAAATCTGGCTTAAACTCACGAACACCGTCAGGCGCGGTGATCCCACCGGGACCGGCAATGTAAGGGACGTTGGCCATATCACGCCGATACTCGAGGCGGTATAGCATCCAGGCAGACGGGCGATAATCGAGCGTGAGTGTCCACTCGCTCGCGATTAAACCGGTTTGCATCTGGTTACCACCGGGTGGGGACAATGCAACAAGCCCTTGGGGATCGGAATAAATACTGCCCCGCATCGCGCTGGCCCAATGCGGATTAAACTCGATTCGGTGGAGCAAGGCTGCCCCCCCCAGCCAAGTTGCTGGCAAGCCCGTTGATAACGCACTGGCCGTGTTGTAGCCCACATCAACAACCCCTGCAACCGCAAAATGGTCAATACCCGGCCACGGATTCTGAACGTACTTCCACTGAAAGTTGCTATCGGTGTACCAACGCGCGCGGGTTTGGTCTGACTCAAAGTTTCCTGCCAGCAGATTGTGAGTCAGGCTAAGCCGGTCTGATGGCCGCCAGTTGACGCTGTAACCCATCCCCATCCCTTCGCCATATTTGCTGAGGCTTTGCCAGCCATTGACCAGCCACACTTCCGTTTTGAGCTCAGGTGATGGATACAACTGCCCCATCACACCGGTGAGATAATAGGGTGTGAAATCGGATAACAAGTTGTGCGTGTAATTCCAGTTTTCCTGCGGAATGTATGAATCCAAACCGATATAAGCGGGGAAGATGCCCGCGAGCACATTCAAACCCCAGAGTCCCGGAAAGTGATGCCCCGCGTAGGCTTGCTGAACGTGTCGCAAACTGTTGAGGCTGGAATAGGCGCCACGACGCGTTGTCGCATCGGTGCCCGTGATGGTGTCGACGTAATTGCCAGCCTGAAACAACAGCTTGCCAAAAAGGCCGTCCTGGTCGGTAACTTCAAGCCCGATCAGACCCAAATTCAGGTTGAATTCGTTATGCCGGGGTGCTGTCGTGGTTGGGAAAATGGTATGGTCGGCTGGTCGATTAAACGCGAACCCATAATAAGTGTCGATCAACAATGTCCACGTGAGCGGTCCCATTTTGAGTGGGGAACTTTGTTGATAATTGGCGCCGTTGAGCCACCTAAAATCAGGCTGCGCGTCGGCCTTTGTAACTTGAGCCGTGGCGTTTGGTGTCCACCAAAAACAGTGCAGTACAAAAAAACCACTGGTAAACGCCATTTTGAATGCGCGTGACAGTAAAGTTGGCATGTGTCGTTTCCATCTCCATTCAAAAAAGCTTACCGTGGCAGCGAAGGGGTTACCAGACCAAGCGGCTCGCGCTTTTTCAGTAACTGAATAACCGCAAGCGAAATACCTCCGAATGGTTGGTGCCAATTTGTTGAAAGAGCGTCCCCTGATGCTTGCTGCTTCACGCTTGGCTTTTTCCCGTGACAGTGTTTTGGTCGGTCACAACACAGACGACAGCAAGCAGTCCGTTCGTCTACAATTAAATGGACACGATCGCGATGCGCGAAGCAGGCCGCACAACATGCTGGCCCCACACCCCGTAGCATGCGTCAAGCCCGTGCGTGCTGTTGCATGTCTTGGAATCTGGTGCGTTGCGCTGGGTATACTTGGCCAAGCCAAGCTGGCAAGCGTGAGCCAACAATGTTGCCCCAAGGCTCCAAACGCATTTTGGCGCCCGCAAACCCGCGCGTCAAACGATTGTTTCTGAACACGCGCCAGTCGATTATTTTGCGACACCAATTCTGGAGTGGTATTTTTATCTGCGTGAGGACAGTCTGGTTGTGAAGCGCCAGGCTGCGGAGGTGAGACTCACAGTCGTCACCCTCCAAATGATGAGGAGTTCCCGAAAAACGATGCGTAACCATTTTTTGACCACCATCAGCAGCTGCGTCTTGATCCTAAGCGCGTGTAGCGGTAACCCGGCGCTGAATCCGCCGGCACCAGCCAGTAACGCCGGGAATTCTGGCGCGACGGGCGCCGGGGGCAGTTCACCCACAGCCAACACCAGTTCGGCTTCGCTCGCAACAATTTACAAATTGGGCCGCAAGTGGGCATACGAAACCACGACCCAAGCCGCGGGAATCACCACGTCCGTCACGATGAATCAGGAAGTGACGAAGATTGACGGCAATAAAGCCACGCTCGCTGTGACGGTGGATGCCATGGGCACCAAGTCGACAAATACGAACGTGATCGACCTCAGCGGCACCAATGTCGCGAATGTCGTGAGCCAAAGCACAGCCCAAGGCAACACCAAAACCACCGTCAATTGGAACCAGAGCGCAATCAGCAAAGAATCAATCACGGTTAAGGCCGGCACCTACAACGCCACCAAATACACAGCCAGTCTGGCAGCCACAGGAACCAGCGGCAGCGCGGCAGCCAGCAACAACTCGGAAAGCACCATCTGGACCAGCGACGACGTCGGGTTGCTCAAATCCATCACCAAAGGCTCGCAGTACAGCGTCCAACAACTTCCAGCAGGCATCTCACTGCCCGCTGGCATCACATTGCCTGGGCAGGGCGGCAGCACCCCTGCACTCCCGGGCTTGGACCTGAGCTTCACCGCGACGACCGAGCTTGTCAGCGTCACACCCTAACCCACAAAACACATTGGTCTTGGCCACCCGGCGTTGCGCACGTCGGGTGGCTATGTTTTTAGGCCAAGTCCATTTTTAGAGGCTTTCTTTCGCGAGATTGAAAATCGATCAATTCGGGCTGCGCGCGTAATTGGGAGCTTCTTTGGTGATCATGACATCGTGGGGGTGGCTTTCTCGTACACTGGCGGGGGAGACCCGGATGAAGCGCGCGCGGGTTTTGAGGTTTTGGATGGTGCCAAGGCCGCAATAGCCCATGCCTTTGGTGAGCCCGCCGATGAGTTGATAGACAAGGTCCGCCACGGATCCGCCGACCGGCACCATGCCTTCGATGCCTTCCGGGACAAGGGGGCCGTGGGTGTATTTGCCGTAGCGATCATTTGAATCGTTTTGCAGGGCGCCAATGGAGCCCATGCCGCGGTAGACTTTGTAGGGCTTGCCATTAAAGTTGATTTCCTGGCCGGGGCTTTCAAGCGACCGCGCAAAGAGGCTGCCAAGCATCACGACGTCGGCACCGGCGGCGATCGCCTTCGGGATATCGCCGCTGTAACGAATGCCGCCGTCCGCGATCACCGGAATACCCGCCGGTTGCGCCACACTGGCCACCGCTTTGATCGCAGAAATCTGTGGCACGCCTACGCCTGCCACCACCCGGGTCGTACAGATTGACCCTGGACCAATTCCCACTTTCAATGCGTCTGCACCCACCTTGATCAAATCGGCCGCGGCTTCCGGCGTCGCGATATTCCCCGCGACGACCTGAATGCCCGGAAAGTTCGACTTGAGTTCCCGTATGCCGTCGATCACGTTCCTGGAATGCCCGTGGGCCGTGTCAATGGCGATGACATCGGCACCCGCGGCAAGCAAGGCCCCTGCACGCTCCAACAACTGATTGACGCCGACGGCGGCTCCCACCCGTAAGCGGCCTTGTTCATCGCAGGTGGCTTTGGCTGTATCCACAGGGGGGCTGTTTTTGACTTTGGCCACTTCCTCGGCTTGTCGCTCAATGCTCATGTTGCGGTGCAAGATGCCGATGCCGCCTAAGTTGGCGAGTGCAACGGCCATTGCGGATTCGGTCACGGTGTCCATGGCTGCGGAGATCAGCGGAATGTTAAGCGTGATGGTGGGTGTCAGTTGGGTGGTGAGATCCGCTTCTCCGGGCAAAAAGTCGGAGTAGCCGGGTAACAGCAAGACATCATCAAAGGTGAAGCTATCTGGGATGACGAGGTCATACGGGTTCATTCGGGCGTCTCCTCAAAGTGACGGGATGGTGATGTGCATTGGGAGGTGATCGGCGCGCGGATAGGCGTTGGTTTGTTCTCATTCCCATTCGATGGTGGCGGGTGGTTTGCTCGTGACATCAAAAACCACCCGGTTGATACCGGGCACTTCATTGGTGATGCGGGAGGCGACGCGGGCAAGCACCTCAAAAGGGATGGGGTGAAAATCGGCGGTCATGCCGTCGATGGAGTCCACTGCCCGAAGGGTGATGACACTGCCGTAGGTGCGGCCGTCGCCTTGCACCCCGACTGCGTTGATCGGCAGCAAGACGGCGAAGGCTTGCCAGATGGCGGTGTATAGCTTGGCGTGACGGAGTTCGTCAAGGTAGATGTGATCCGCTGCCCGCAGGAGTTCAAGGCGATCGCACGTCACTTCACCCAGGATTCGGATACCAAGACCGGGCCCGGGGAACGGGTGGCGCTCAATGAGCTGCCGGGGAATGCCAAGCAGTAGACCCAACTCCCGAACTTCGTCCTTGAAAAGGCCGCTGCAAGGTTCAACGAGGCGACCTTGCGCACGTTTGGCCATCACCAATGGTGTCC
>Ga0079301_1000128_pt1 | contig 36966 bp, 37 predicted proteins | sample Wag4_2014_7_11_3_FD_74797 | JGI IMG/M metagenome (GOLD analysis project Ga0079301, IMG submission 74797) | Fresh water mixed with fracking chemicals microbial communities from Ohio, USA - Utica-2 Time Series FC 2014_7_11 | ecosystem: Engineered > Industrial production > Chemical products > Input... | reverse complement strand
GCTGCTGTGTTGCAGCGAGGAAGCGAACTATACCCACTCCACCAACCATCGTCAACACCTAATCACCAAAAAAATCTAGAAAAGTAGATAAAGCATTGTTATAAAAAAATTTATTTTTTACTGTTTGAACAAAAAATGTCACTTCAAGGGTAAACATTGCCTGAGATGGACGGCTGTTATACTGTTTGCTGGGTTTAATCACTTAAGAAAGCAACACAGTTATGGCGCAATATGTGATGTCCATGCTCCGCGTGAGCAAAGTTGTTCCTCCAAAACGGCAAATCATTAAAGACATTTCTCTTTCTTTCTTCCCCGGTGCCAAGATTGGTTTACTTGGTCTGAACGGCTCGGGTAAATCAACCGTGTTGAAAATCATGGCCGGTGTGGAAAAGGAATATGAAGGCGAGGTGCAACATCTTGCTGGGGTCAAAATTGGTTATCTGCCACAAGAACCAGAATTAGATGCAGAAAAAACGGTCCGTGAAGAAGTTGAGTCGGGCATGGGTGATGTCATGGCAGCGCAAAAACGCTTGGATGAGGTGTATGCCGCCTATGCTGAGCCTGATGCCGATTTTGATGCACTAGCAGAAGAGCAGGCCAAATTAGAAGCCATTATTGCCACCGGCGCAGGAGACAATACCAGTCTGCAACTAGAAATTGCGGCTGATGCGCTGCGCTTACCTTCATGGGATGCCAAAATCGGTCATCTCTCTGGGGGTGAAAAACGCCGCGTAGCATTGTGCAAATTGTTGTTGTCCAAACCAGACATGTTGCTATTAGACGAACCAACCAACCACTTAGATGCTGAGTCGGTTGAATGGTTAGAACAGTTTTTGGTGCGCTTCCCCGGCACAGTCGTTGCCGTGACCCACGACCGTTACTTCTTAGATAATGCGGCAGAGTGGATTTTAGAATTGGACCGTGGCCACGGGATTCCTTGGAAGGGCAACTATTCAAGCTGGCTTGAGCAGAAAGAAGCGCGCTTAGCTCAAGAGAATAAATCCGAAGCTGCCCGTATGAAGGCGATGAAACAAGAGCTGGAGTGGGTGCGTCAAAATCCTAAAGGGCGTCAGGCAAAATCCAAGGCACGGATTGCCCGTTTTGAGGAGTTATCCAGCTTCGAACATCAAAAACGGAATGAAACCCAAGAAATCTTTATTCCTGTCGCCGAGCGTTTAGGCAACGAGGTCATCGAATTTGAAAATGTCAGCAAGGGCTTTGGTGATCGTTTATTGATCGACAACCTGAGTTTCAAAGTCCCAGCCGGCGCGATTGTTGGCATCATCGGCCCCAACGGTGCCGGTAAATCGACTTTGTTCCGTATGTTAAGCGGTCAAGAACAGCCTGATAGCGGCAGCGTCAAAATTGGCCAAACGGTACAAATGGCATTTGTTGATCAAAGTCGTGCCAATTTGGAATCAAATAAAACCGTTTTTGAAGAGGTGTCGGGCGGTTTGGATTTGATTACAGTCGGTAAGTTTGAAATGTCGAGCCGCGCCTATCTGGGTCGTTTTAACTTCAAAGGCGGCGATCAGCAAAAAATCGTTGGCAATTTGTCAGGCGGTGAACGTGGCCGCTTGCATCTGGCGAAAACTTTGCTGAAAGGCGGCAATGTGTTGCTGCTTGACGAGCCCTCCAACGATTTAGACGTTGAAACGCTGCGTGCTTTAGAAGATGCCTTACTAGAGTTTGCTGGCTCGGTGTTGGTGATTTCTCACGACCGTTGGTTCCTCGACCGTATCGCGACCCATATCTTAGCGTGCGAAGGCGAGAGCCAATGGGTGTTCTTTGATGGTAACTATCAAGAATACGAAGCAGACAAGAAAAAACGTTTGGGTGAAGAAGGCGCAAAACCAAAACGGATTCGCTATAAGCCAATCAGTCGTTAAACGCTGGCCAACCCGCTGCCCCACGCAGCGGGTTTTTCATTATTGTGGTACATGCCGCAGGTCGAATAACAATACTTCAGCCGCATGTTCAGCCAACAAATCGAGTCGGGTTTCTTGTTCGATAAATAGCCCATCGCCTTCCTGCATCGCGATCCCATTCACTAACAATTCACCCCGCGCCAACTGTAGATAGGCACAGCGACCCGCCACGAAAGTATGTTGCCAAGCAGCACCGGCCTCGAAACGACCGGCATAGAGATAAGCATCTTGCGCTAAGGTGACGTGACGGGGTGCAGGATGTGGTGCAGCAATACAATGTAAACGGTTGTGTAATTCCTCAGCAGAAAAAGCAATCTGTTGGTAAGTCGGTGACAAACCCAGCGTTTGTGGTTGAATCCAAATTTGCAGTAACCGCAAACTGTGTTGTGCTGAAGCATTGTATTCACTGTGACGCACCCCGCTACCGGCCCGCATATATTGCACTTCCCCCGGCACAATCCGTGCACGATGCCCCATACTGTCTTGGTGTTCTAGCTCACCCTCTAACACCCAAGTGATGATTTCCATATCGCGATGACCATGCATCGGAAAGCCACCACCGGGAGCGATTCGGTCGTCATTGATGACCAATAAATCAGAAAAACCCGTAAAACGAGGGTCGAAATAGTGACCAAACGAAAAACTGTGGCGGGCAGATAACCAACCAAATTCAGCATGGCCACGTTCTTGAGCAGGGCGTAGGGTGAGCATGATATTTCCTCAAAAAAAGTGAACAGCGGTTAAAGTTAACCGCTGTTGATCGAGGAAATATAAAGAGTGAATCGCGAAAATGTTAGCGAAAAGAGTTGCTGATCTTATTCAGAGAAATTGAACTTAGGCAGTTTTTACCAGCGACTTCCGCACCAATTTGCCGTCACTGTTACGCAACCCGGGCAAACATTGTTGGGCAATGGTTTGTCCACTACGACCACAACAACGTTCATATTGTGCGGCATCGTAACGTGCATCAAGTTCAGCAGATACAAGCGCAGAAGCGGTGTCACCGGTCAGGGTTTGATGTAAGGCAAGAGCGGCATCTAACAGCTGTTGTTGCTGTTGAATAACCGGCTGTTTCTGTTGTTTGCTGATATGCGCTAAACAATCCCACAGGGCTTCAATGCCTCGCCACACGGCCACTGCTGCGATGACTTTGACGGCCAATTCTCCTTCAGCAGTCGGCAATTCTTTCAACCAAGCATGGGCCAAACTCGGCTGGGCTTGCAACAGCTTGACCAGCTGCATCACGGCTTCTGGTAAAACCACGGCATTTTGGGTCTGCACAACCAGCTCACTATTGCGCTGTTGTACTTTTTGCAGTTCGCTTTGCGCCCATTCTAAATCACAACGATAGCGTTCATGTTCAGGCTCTAAGGCTTCCCACTGTTCACGCAGTTGGCGCAATTCTTCTTGTGCTCGTTGTTTATCGGTTTCAGCCTCTTGTAGGCGCTGTTGTACCTGCTCTAACTCACTTAAAACAACCAGATTCGATGCCACGGGTGCAACAAGCGGCAATGCTTCGGATGGAACGGTTGTTACCGCAGAGGCTGCAATCTCGGCCACCAAGGCACGGATTTGTGGGTGGTGCTGTAGTAGCAACACTAGATCATAAGGATAAAACGCCTCGACTGCCCCTGATACCATTGGCTGTTCTTTTGCAAGGATATCGGTGAGTTGCTCCAACCGTTTTTTGTGCTTTTTATTCATCTCGAATTTCCCATGTGGATGTAACGTTGCAGCCGTCGCTGTCGTGCTAACACGCCATTGACTCGCAGACTATCGCTGCAAATAAAACGATACAAGCATACTGCCAGCGCTTCCCTTGCACAAAATTTTCTGGCTCACCGACTTTGACCTAACACACAGTCGGTGCTTTGTTGTGCATCTGGGTTGATACAGAGCTGATAGCGATGCAGTAAATCGGTACGAGAAATCACCTCAAGCGGCACATGTTGATTCGCAACAATGAATTGTGCGCCAGCCTGTGGCCAGTCATCGAGGGGCCGCCCATCTGCATGGTAAAGACAACCCAACAACAGAGGCAAATCACGATCATCGACGGCGGCTAAAGTCTGTCCAAAGCCAAGATAGAGCGCACCCTCATCGACCCACCACGCATGGTCTATGCCACATGACAAATCAAACTGAGGGCGGGCTTGCCATGTTGCTGCTTGCCAGCTGACAACACACGGTGCAGTGGCATACTGATAAAACACCCGCTGCGGCCCATTTTGTACAAAGCAGGCGCCACGCTCATCCACCCCCACATTTCGGTGCATAAACTCACTTAACCCGGCATGGCTCACACGGCTGTCTAATATCAACCAATCCCCACGTCCATCGAGTTTTAGCCAACCATATACATCGGGCACATTCGGCCATTTTGCCAACGCCGCCAACACCATCTCATCCACGGCTCACCTCGCTGTCTATGGCTCAATCAGCCTGTAATACTTCAAAATCGTGGGTAATTTCTGCTGTTTTACCCAACATAATCGAAGCAGAACAGTATTTTTCAGCTGACAGACGAATCGCCCGTTCAACCACCTCGGGTTTTAAATCTCGCCCCACAACGACGAAGTGCAAATGAATCCGTGTAAACACTTTAGGATCGGTCTCGGCACGCTCGGCATCCACTTCAACTTTGACATCACGCACATCTTGCCGTGATTTTTTCAAAATACTGATTACATCATAGCTGGTACAACCCGCAGTGCCGGCCAACAATAGCTCCATCGGTCGCGGGCCCAGATTACGCCCCCCGCCTTCAGGCGCACCGTCCATCACTACGGCATGACCGCTGCCGGTTTCTGCCATAAAACACACACCATCAATCCATTTCAACGTTGTTTTCATATCACTCTCTTTTAATGGGGCTCGTTCAATTCGCCTTGCTCGGCCAGCTCGCGGATGATTCGAATGCTCTCAATGTCCATTTGCTGATAGGCTTTTTTGACATACGAGGCATAGTGCTTTTCCTCGGGAGATTGTTCAGGGAGAGGGGTCTGATAGACAAAACGGACACACATCACACCAGCTTGAGGCTCTTCAATCACCATCGACACTTTGCCACCAGCATGTTGCTCATTCGCCTCGGTGTGGTAGTGGACAGCCTGCTGTGGCAGAAATTCAATACGATCACGTACCGACATTTGGCCAAAGTGTATCTCTCGCAGCAGCCAATTTTCGCCTTGTTCTACAATCGTGCAATCGTCGGCAGCTTCAATAAACTCAAGGGGCGAATACGCGCGGCGCCGTAGGCCTCGCCACAATTGGGCACGAGACAACGGCGGGACAGGATGATTTGGATCGTTAACAACCACAATATGTTCAAAATACATGCAAACACTCTCAGCTAGTGGGCACACAGGGCTCGTTAGAGGATGGCCATCATACCGCGAGCCTGTGCGCCATGTACTGGCCGATTAGTACAGTTTTAACAACGTCGATTTCAATTCTGTGTATTTTTCCAAGGCATGTAGCGATTTATCACGGCCATTACCCGATTGTTTATAACCACCGAAGGGGAGATTCTGGTCACCACCTTCATCATAACAATTGATCCATACCGTGCCGGCACGCAAACGACGACTGAGGCGGTGGGCACGGCTGACATCACGCGTCCACAACGCCGCCGCTAAGCCATATTCTGTATCGTTGGCAATTTCGACTGCATGATCTTCGTTATCAAAAGGGATCACCGCACACACTGGGCCGAACACTTCTTCCTGTGCTAATACGCTGTCTGGTTGGCAATAAAACGCTGTTGGCGCAATAAAGTACCCTATTTCAGTATCAACTGCCTCGCCGCCAAACAACAAACGGTCTTGTTGCTTACCAATTTCGATATAACGCAACACGCGCTGATATTGGATGTCATCGACAATCGCCCCCATCCGTGTTTTCGGATGTAAGGGGTCGGCTGGTTGATAACGTGCCGCCGCCGCTGCAAATTCAGCTTGGAAAGCCTCAAACACCTCTCGCTGCACCAATACACGCGAGCCTGCCGAACACATCTCGCCTTGGTTAAAGAAAATCCCACCCGCTGCCGCACGCGCCGCCGCTTTCAAATCGGGGCAATCGGCAAACACAATATTCGGCGACTTACCGCCCAATTCTAGCCACGCCCGCTTGAGATTCGATTGTGCAGCATAGGCCATGATTTTTTTGCCCACCGCTGTCGAACCCGTGAAAGCCACACAATCAATATCCATGTGTTCAGCAAGTTGTTGCCCGACATCCCCAGCCCCCGGCAATACATTAAATACACCAGCAGGAATGCCTGCTTGTTGTGCCAAAGCCCCCAAACGAATGGCGGTCAGTGGTGATTTTTCCGAAGGTTTTAATAACACTGAATTACCGGCAGCCAACGCCGGAGCAAATTTCCAACTGGCCATCAATAACGGGAAATTCCACGGCACAATCGCTGCCACCACCCCCACCGGCTCACGACTCACAGTGCCATGTAAATTCGGTGCCAGCGGCGCCAGTTCGCCACCAACTTTATCAATCGCCTCAGCAAACCATTGCACCGCATAGGCAGTACCTGCCACATCAACAGCCAAAGCATCAGAAATGGGTTTACCTGTATCTAAACATTCCAGTAAGGCCAAATGTTCAGCATCAGCACGAATTGCCTCGGCAAAAGCCAATAACCGCACCTTACGCTCTGCCGGCGCCAGCCCTGCCCACACGCCTTGCTCAAAAGCCCTCCGTGCCGCTTTGACAGCGGCATTCACTTCATCTTGACCACACGCGGAGACTGTCGCCAAGGGTTGACGCGTAGCGGGATTCACCGTCACAAAAGACGCTGTGGTCGTAATATATTCACCATCAATAAAAGCACGCGACTCGGGGACAATAGCACTGGCGCGTTGTTGCCAATCGGCATGAGACAAGGAAGACATCAAACAGCACTCCTTAAAAGGAAACTTAGAAATTAGCGGGGGTATTGGCGCTGATAATCTCGGCCTCATCCGCACCTATATTACGAAAACGATGGGGCAGGGTACTGGGGAAGTAATAGCCATCACCACTGTGTAACACATGTACCTGACCATCAATGGTTAATTCAATGGTGCCACGCACCACAAAACCACATTCTTCACCCTCATCATGCCGAATAGACTCGGGACCCGTATCAGCACCGGGAGCATACAGCTCACGCAACATTCGCATTTGTCGGTCGGCAATGCCCACCCCAAGCAACAACAAACGCAGCCCATTTTGACCCAAATCGGGTTGTTGGTGCGGACGATAGATATAGCGTGGTAAGGCTTGCACCGGCTCATCAAAGGTGAAGAACTCACCTAAGGTCATCGGGATTCCCTCTAATAGTTTTTTAAGGGAACTTACCGATGGACTGACCCGATTTTGTTCAATCAGGGAAATGGTGGAATTGGTCACACCTGCTTTTTTCGCCAATTCTCGTTGCGACAAGCCATAACGCTCTCGCACCATTTTGAGGCGCATTCCGATGTCCATTGGGGTCTTCACTCCAAATGTCGATAATAATTGACGCCTGTTATCCGCTTTTTCAGCAAGGCGTCACACCGCTTTGCCATCTATTTCTCTTATTAACCGGCTATATCTTTGTCACAGTGCGCTTTTTTGTTGCCATGCAGCATCATTTTGGCGCACACCACGTTAAGATCTACCATGTCAGTAAAAATTCTTTGTTAGCTCTTGTCAATTATTTTTAACGTGGCTAGACTGAATTTTACTCACTGGTTGTCTAAGGAGACGCATCATGCTTATCGGTATTCCCAAAGAGGTCAAAAACCACGAATACCGCGTTGGCCTCACCCCAGCAGCAGTTAAAGAGTTAGTGAAACAAGGTCACGATGTGGTTGTCGAGCGTTACGCTGGCGCAGCGATCGGTTTTTCCGACAGCCACTATATTGCCGCCGGTGCGCGTATTGCCGACGATGCGGCGACGGTCTTTTCCGAAGCAGAATTGATTGTCAAAGTTAAAGAACCTCAGCCAGAGGAATGTGCTCGCTTACGACGTGGGCAGATTTTATTCACCTATCTGCATTTAGCGCCCAATCCTGATCTCACTCAGGCGCTGGTTGATTCAGGTTGTGTGGCGCTGGCTTACGAAACGGTAACCGATCAGCGAGGTGGCTTGCCTTTGTTAGCACCGATGTCGGAAATCGCTGGCCGGATGGCTATTCAAGCGGGGGCCCATTGCTTGGAGCTCAGTCAAGGCGGGGCTGGCGTATTGCTGTCTGGCGTACCCGGTGTGATGCCAGCACGCGTTTTAGTCTTGGGCGGGGGCGTCGTGGGTGTCAATGCCGCGAAGATGGCAATGGGCCTAGGCGCACGTGTGACATTGTTAGACGTGTCTTTGCCGCGCTTGCGTGAACTCGATCAGTTATTTGGCCCACATCTCGCAACACGTTATGCAACCCAAGATGCCATCGAAGATGAATTAGTCCGCGCTGACTTGGTGATTGGTGCCGTGCTGATTCCCGGCAGTGCCGCACCGAAGCTGCTTACCCGTCCGATGCTGAAATTGATGAAAGCGGGCTCGGTGTTGGTGGATGTTGCTATCGATCAAGGCGGTTGCTTTGAAACCTCGCATCCCACCACCCACCAAAACCCCACCTTTGTGGTTGATAACGTGGTGCATTACTGCGTCGCCAATATGCCGGGGGCCGTTGCACGCACCTCGACCCAAGCCTTGTCTCATGCCACGTTGCCGTTTGTGTTGGCCTTAGCCAATCAGGGTTGGAAAGGCGCATTACAACATGATGCCCACCTGCGTGCTGGGCTGAATGTGTGCTTGGGGAAAGTGAATTACCACGCAGTCGCACAAGCCCATGGTTATCCCCATGTGCCGGCAGAAACGGTGCTTGCTTAATGTTGATCCGGCGTCCCTAACGGACGCCATTTTTTTGTGAGTCCATTGCAATGTCAAAATCCTCTTCTCGCTTACCTCGGGTGGTGATCCCATGTTGCCGGTGGTGGCTCAAGGAAAGCCAGTTCTTTCACCTTGTGGGAGAGAAATACATCCAAGCTGTACGCGGAGGCGTCGGCGCCCAACCGTTGTTGTTACCTGCGCTAGGAGAAGACAACGAGCTTGAGGCAATTTTAGAACTCGCCGACGGCATTCTCTTTACCGGCAGCCCATCCAATATCGAACCCCATCACTATGGTGCCGAGCCCGTCGCCAATGACTTTAACGACAGCGCCCGTGATGCCACGACCTTACCTTTACTGCGCGCTGCCATTGCTGCTGGTGTGCCCATTCTCGGTATTTGTCGTGGTTTTCAAGAAATGAATGTTGCCCTAGGTGGCACGCTGTATCAGAAAGTGCATGAGCAGCCGAATATGCTCGACCACCGCGAACAAGGCGAGGACAAAGCCCAGCAATATGGCTTTGCCCACACCATTCGCTTTGAAAGCGACAGTATTTTAGGGGCTTGGTATGGCGCGGCTGAAGCCGAAGTCAATTCTCTGCATGGCCAAGGTGTACGCGAATTGGCACCCAGTCTAGTCGCAGAAGCACGCGCCCCCGATGGTTTGATTGAAGCCTTCCGTGTCCGTGATGCCAAAAACTTTGCGATGGCGGTGCAATGGCATCCCGAGTGGCAATATCAAGACAACCGTTTATCACAAACCCTGTTCAGTGCCTTTGCCCGCGCCTGTCAACAGCGGCAACAAAGCCGGCATTCTTAAGGAAACACCATGACAGTATTAAGTGAATGGCTGCGAGAGAATCGCATCACCGAAGTCGAATGTGTCATCCCTGATTTCACGGGTATTGCCCGTGGCAAAATTGTGCCACGCGAAAAGTTTAGCGAAGACGATGGGATGCGCCTGCCAGAAGTGGTGTTGGTGCAAACCGTGACGGGTGAATATGCCGAAAATATTACGCCTGCTACCGACCCAGATATGGTGCTCATCCCCGATCCGAACACCATTCGGCTGGTGCCTTGGGCCAAAGACCCCGTGGCACAGGTGATCCACGATTGCTATAAGTTTGACGGGACACCGGTTGATTTGTCGCCACGCTATGTGTTGCGCCGTGTGTTAAAGCTGTATGAAGAACGTGGCTGGGAGCCGATTATTGCGCCCGAAATGGAGTTTTATATTGTTGATGTGAACCGCGATCCCGATGTGCCGTTACAACCACCGATTGGCCGCACCGGTCGTCCTGAAACGGGCCGTGCCGCTTATTCGATTGATGCTGTTAATGAATTCGATCCCTTGTTCGAAGACATTTACGACTATTGCGAAGCACAAAACCTCGCCATCGACACCCTAATTCATGAAGTCGGTGCCTGCCAGATGGAAATTAACTTCCTGCATGGCAATCCGCTTGAGTTGGCCGACCAAGTATTCTTGTTTAAACGAACTGTGCGCGAAGCCGCGATTCGTCACAATATGTATGCCACGTTTATGGCCAAGCCGATGGAGAACGAACCCGGTTCTGCCATGCACTTACACATGAGTGTGGTCGATAAACAAACTGGTCAAAATGTGTTTTCTAACGCTGATGGCAGCCCAAGTGAGGTGTTTCTGCATGCCATCGGTGGTATGCAAAAATACTTCCCCGAAGTCATTGCTTTCTTTGCGCCCTTTGTGAACAGCTATCGCCGGTTAGTGCGTTACACCGCTGCGCCGATCAATGTGCAATGGGGCTATGACAACCGCACCTGCGGTATCCGCGTCCCCCATTCCAGCCCCGCTGCCCGCCGTATTGAAAACCGGCTGCCCGGGGTGGACTGCAACCCCTACCTCGCCATCGCCGTCACCCTAGCCGCTGCGTGGTTGGGCATCATGGAAAAACAACAACCATCGGCCCCATTAGAAGGCGATGCCTATGGTTTTCCGTTTGCCTTCCCACGTGGTTTGGATGATGCCATCCCAGTGTTGCGTGGCTGCAAACCGATGGCAGAAGTGTTAGGTGAGCGTTTTGTAAACGCCTTCTGCGCGGTTAAAGAAGAAGAGTACATCGAATATGCGCGGGTAATTAGCCCGTGGGAACGTCGTCATTTATTGCTGCATGTTTAGTGTCACGACACAAACCACACCGGCAACGATATTTTGTAAGGAATCAAAATTATGAGCACAACACACACCACTCGCGAATGGCAAGCTATGGATGCCGCTCATCACTTACATCCCTTCTCGGATATGGATGGCCTCAATCGCCACGGTAGCCGCGTGATTGTAAAAGGCGAAGGGGTCTATCTGTGGGATTCTGAAGGCAATAAGCTATTTGATGGGATGTCTGGGCTGTGGTGCGTCAATGTCGGTTATGGCCGTAAAGAGTTGGCAGACGCGGCCTACCGTCAAATGCAGGAATTGCCGTTCTACAACACCTTCTTCAAAACCACGCATCCACCCGTGGTCGAACTCTCACAGCTGTTATCCGAAGTTGCCCCCGAGGGATTCAACCACGTCTTCTATACCAACTCAGGTTCGGAAGGTAACGACACAGTCATTCGCATGGTGCGCCACTACTGGGCCAGCCTTGGACAGCCAAATAAGAAAACCATCATTTCTCGTATCAATGGTTATCACGGCTCTACTATCGGTGGCGCTTCGCTCGGCGGCATGGATTATATGCACCAACAAGGCGATTTACCGATTCCGGGCATCGTTCACATTGAACAACCGTATTGGTATGCCAATGGTGGCGACTTATCGCCAGAAGAATATGGCCTGAAAGCCGCGCGGGAATTAGAGAAGAAAATTCTAGAACTGGGCGTGGAAAATGTGGCGGCGTTTATCGGTGAACCTGTGCAAGGCGCCGGCGGCATCATCATCCCACCGACAACTTATTGGCCAGAAATCCAGCGCATTTGTGATCAATACGGTATTTTATTGATTGCTGATGAAGTGATTTGTGGATTCGGGCGCACCGGCCATTGGTTTGGTTCGCAATATTACGGCATCAAACCTCACCTGATGACGATTGCTAAAGGCTTGTCCTCTGGCTATTTGCCGATTGGTGGCGTGTTGGTGCATGACGAGGTGGCAAAAGTATTAAAGCAAGGTGATTTCAACCACGGCTTTACCTATTCCGGCCATCCCGTCGCCGCCGCAGTCGCAGCAGAAAACATTCGCATTCTGCAACGAGAAAACATCATCGAACGCATGAATAGCGAGGTGGTACCGTATGCTCATCAACTGTGGCATGACGCTTTCGATCACCATCCACTGGTGGATGATGTGCGAACGCTTGGCTTCTTTTTTGCTTTAACGCTGGTCGAAGACAAGAGCACACGCAAGCGTTTTGCCAATGGCGGTGAGTTAGCATTACGTTGCCGTGATATTTGTTTCCGCAATAATTTAGTCATGCGTGCCACCGGAGACAGTATGATTTCGGCCCCGCCGCTGGTAATGACCCGCAGCGAAGCCGAAGAATTTGTCTCTTTGGCGAAAAAGTGTATTGATGAGTTCGCCCGTGAGTTAGGGCGGTTGTAAAATCCCCCGCCCCGGCACCTTGCCGGTGCTGACCGACCATCATTGGGATGGTCGGCGGCTTAATAGAGGAGTTGTACTGATGCGCGTCTTTACCGGAAAACTGGTTGCCTTCGCTGTGATTGCCGCGTTTGCCACGCCGATGGCACAGGCTGAAAGCAAGGTATTGAATATCTATAACTGGTCGGATTACATCGGGCCCAATACGATCAAAGACTTCGAAAAAGAGACGGGCATCAAGGTGCGCTATGATGTGTACGACTCTAACGAGGTGTTGCAGGCAAAAATCCTGACCGGTCGTTCTGGCTACGATATTGTGGTGCCCACCAATGCCTTTTTGGCCAAACAAATCCAAGCCGGTGTCTATCAACCTTTAGACAAGAGCAAAATCAGCAACTACGGCAACCTCGACCCTGCCATCATGCAACAGATGGACAAGTTTGATGCCGGCAATAAGTTTGCTGTGCCCTACTTCTACGGTATCAACACACTGGGTATCAATGTTGCCAAGGTAAAAGCCGCATTAGGCAACGAACCGATGCCAGCCAATGAATGGGACTTACTGTTTAACGAAAAATACAGCAGCAAACTGAAGTCCTGCGGTATTTCGGTATTAGACAGCCCTGCCGAAGCCTTGCCAATCGCCCTGCACTATCTGGGTAAAAACCCCAACACCACCGACGAAGCCGATTGGCGTGCGGCAGCCGACTTGTATAAAAAAGTTCGGCCCAATATCTCCCGCTTTAGCTCGTCTGGCTATATCAACGAATTTGCAAATGGTTCGCTGTGTGTATCCCTGGGCTATGGAGGTGACTTAAACATCGCCCGTACCCGCGCTGCCGAAGCCAAACGCAAAATTGAACTGCAGGTCTTGGCACCGAAAACCGGTGTGATGTTGTGGATGGATAGCATGGTGATTCCAAAAGACGCGAAAAACGTCGAGAACGCCCACCTGTTCATCAACTACATTTTGCGGCCTAAAGTCCATGCAGATGCAGCTAACACCGTTCATTACGCTGTGCCAAACAAACCAGCACAAGCGCTGGTGAGTGAAGCCGACCGCAAAAACCCCTCGATCTACCTGAGCCCTGAAGTACAAAAAGCCAGCTTTGTGCAGCTGCCTTTGGATTCCAAAATCCAACGCCTTCAGACCCGCTTATGGACGGAAATCAAAACTCGTAAATAAGTGCTGAGCTGTGCTGGCCTAGTCAACAGCAGCTCGTTTTTTGTCTATGAACTTGGTACGGGCAGACGCCCGTACCCCTGTGGATTGTGATGCTGATGGAATCTTCTGTGAGCGCAGCCAACGCGGCCAAATCGGGCCAGCCTTACCTGCAAATTGTCGATGTGGTCAAAAAATTTGGTGACAACACCGTGGTTGACCACGTCAATCTGACAATCAATAAAAACGATATTTTTGCCCTGCTCGGTAGTTCAGGCTCGGGGAAATCCACACTATTACGGATGTTGGCAGGGATGGAAACCCCAACATCGGGTCGTATTATTCTTGATGGTCAAGATATTACACAGCTGCCGCCTTATGAACGTCCAATCAATATGATGTTCCAAAGCTATGCGCTGTTTCCTCACATGACTGTCGCACAAAACATTGCCTTTGGTTTGAAACAAGATCGATTACCGAAGGCTGAGATTGATGCCCGAGTCGAAAAAATGCTCGATTTGGTGCAGATGAAAAAATACGCGGGTCGCAAACCCTATCAGCTCTCTGGTGGTCAACAACAGAGGGTGGCGTTAGCACGTTCCTTAGCCAAGCGTCCCAAACTGTTATTGTTGGATGAACCGTTAGGGGCGTTGGATAAAAAACTGCGGCAACAAACCCAACTTGAGCTGGTCAATCTGATTGAGCAAGTCGGGGTCACCTGCATCATGGTGACCCACGATCAAGAAGAAGCGATGACGATGGCAGGCCGCATTGCGATCATGAGCGAAGGCCAACTCTTACAAGTCGCCACGCCAAACGAAATCTACGAGTATCCAAATTGTCGCTTCACCGCTGAATTTATTGGTGAAACCAATATCTTTGAAGGTCATTTAGCGGTTGATGAACCTGATTTCGTCGAGATTGCCAGCCCCGATCTTCCCACCCCGATTTTCGTTGCCCACGGCATTACTGGCGCACTGGGGATGCAGCTTTGGTATTCCTTACGCCCAGAACGCGTTTATCTATCTCGTGAACAACCCACAGAAGTCCGTAATCAAGCCAGTGGTGTCGTACACGATATTGCTTATCTGGGTGGTTTTTCGATTTACCACATCAAACTAGCCAGCGGCAAAATTATCAAAGCCAGTGTGCCCGCCACACAATGGCGCGATGAACCTGCTCCAACTTGGGAAGAGCCTGTCTTTATCAGTTGGGGTGATAACGATGGGGTGGTGCTCACACAATGAAACGCTTCTTTCCCTCGGGCCAAACGCTGCTCACTGCCATTCCTTATGGTTGGCTGCTGCTATTTTTCCTCGTGCCGTTTTTATTCGTGCTACAGATCAGTTTTTCAGAGGTGGAAATCGCCAGTCCACCGTATCGGCCTCTTGTAGAGTTTGCCGATAATCTGATCAATATCTCGCTCAATATCGGTAATTTTACCTTTATTGCCGAAGATAGCCTGTATGCCGATGCCTATCTAAGCTCGCTCAAAGTCGCCATCACCACCACGGCGCTCTGCTTGTTATTGGGCTACCCGATGGCGTATGCCATTGCCCGAGCCGAGGAATCGCGCCGCAACACCTTGCTGATGTTGGTGATGTTGCCATTTTGGACCTCTTTTTTGGTACGGGTGTATGCGTGGATGGGGTTGTTGAACAATGAAGGTTTGATTAACCAATTACTCCTCAACTTTGGTTTTATTCAAGAACCGTTACAGTTGATGCACACGGCTTTCTCGGTGCAAATCGTGATGGTTTACACCTATCTACCATTTATGATTTTGCCGTTGTACGCCAACTTGGTGAAATTGGACGGGCGTTTACTCGAAGCTGCGTCAGACCTAGGTTGTAAACCGTGGGAAGCCTTTTTGAAAGTCACCTTACCTCTGTCCAAGAACGGCATTATTGCAGGCTCGATGTTGGTGTTTATCCCTGCGGTGGGTGAGTTTGTGATTCCCGAATTAGTGGGCACACCCGAAGCCTTGATGATCGGTAAAGTATTGTGGATGGAGTTCTTCGACAACAATAACTGGCCAATGGCAGCGGCTGTTACAACCATCATGTTGGCATTGTTGGTGTTGCCGATTGTCTTGCTCCATCGCCGTGAAGAACGGATGTTGGCACAAGCCGCCGCACGTCACTAGGAACCAATCATCATGAGTCAAAAAATATCTTGGTTCGGCAAAACCTCTCTCGGCATCGGTTTCTTTTTTCTGTATGCGCCGATTGTGATTTTGATGATCTACTCGTTCAACGCCTCCAAACTGGTTACCGTTTGGGGTGGTTTTTCCACCCACTGGTATGGCGAGTTGTTCCGCGATGAAGCCGTGATGTCAGCACTGGGTTTGAGCCTCAAAGTGGCGTTGCTATCTAGTGTCATGGCTGTGGCACTAGGCACGATTGCGGGCATGGTATTAGCGCGTTTCGGCCGTTTTCGCGGTAAAAGCCTGTTTGCTGGCATGATTACAGCACCGATGGTGATGCCTGAAGTGATTACCGGTTTGTCGATGTTATTGCTGTTTGTACAAATGCAGCAGTGGTTTGGCTTTCCGGAAGAACGCGGTGTCCTCACCATCTGGGTCGGCCATGTCACCTTGTGTATGGCGTATGTCACGGTGGTGATTCGCTCACGGTTGGTGGAAATGGATCGCTCGGTTGAAGAAGCGGCGATGGACTTGGGGGCGCGTCCGATGAAGGTGTTTTTCGTCATCACGCTGCCTTTGATTGCGCCAGCATTAGCATCGGGCTTTCTATTGGCGTTTACCCTGTCGTTAGATGATTTGGTGATTACCGCCTTCTTATCTGGCCCCGGCTCGACCACCTTGCCACAGTTGATTTTCTCGCGGGTACGGCTCGGCTTAAACCCCGAAATCAACGCCTTGGCAACCATCACCGTGTTCGTGGTTGGGACATTGGTAATTGTCGCCAATCGTGTCATGGCACGCGCCGAGAAAAAACGGCGGTTACTCGCCGCCTAAGGCACTGACGCTAACAAGGGAGGCGAAAGCCTCCCTGTGGTCTTTCTCAGGTAGGTTTATGCACAATACGCCCCGCTTGTTCGCTCACCAAGAGCACACCGCCTCATGGTATGCCACCAGTTCCGGCCCCATGCCGCACTATCCCACGCTACAAAACTCAGTCCAAGCCGATGTCTGTGTGATCGGTGCCGGATATACTGGGCTGAGTGCTGCCCTTGAATTAGCTAAGCGCGGGTTTTCGGTGGTGATTTTGGAAGGGGCTCGAGTCGGGTGGGGGGCTTCTGGGCGTAATGGCGGCCAAGTGTTAAACGATGTCGCTTGTGGTATGGAAACCATTGCACAACAACTGGGTCATGAACAAGCTCGCCGCGTGTGGCAGATGAGCTTGGAGGCAGTGGAACTGGTGAAAGAACGTGTGGAGGCCTATCACATCGACTGTCACCTACAGTGGGGTTATGTTCATGCCGCACTGAAAATGCGCCAGATGGATGCCCTGCGACAGTGGCAACAACAGGCCGCCGATCACTACGACTACCATGACTTTAATATCCTCGAAGGGCGCTATGAGCTAGATCCCTATCTGCGCTCATCACGCTACATCGGCGGCTTATACGATCCCAACAGCGGCCATCTCCACCCTTTGCGCTATGCCCTCGGTCTGGCACAAGCAGCCAGCCATAGCGGTGTACAGATTTACGAACACAGTCCGGTGCAAGCAATTAAAGCAGGGCCCCCAGCTGTGTTAAACACACCACAAGGCCAAGTCCAAGCTAACTATGTGGTGTTAGCAGGCAATACCTACCTCGGCGAGCTGGCGCCAGCACTCGACCGGCGCATTATGCCGGTGGGTACCTATATTATTGCGACGGAACCCTTGGGTGAGTCGCTTGCACGCAGTTTGCTACCGCAAAATAGCGCAGTGTGCGACACCAATTTCGTCTTGGACTATTTCCGTCTATCGCATGATTGGCGTTTGTTATTTGGGGGTCGGGTCAGTTATTCCGGTATGTCGCCGCTCAACCTGAAACAATCGATGCGACAAGATATGTTAAAAGTTTTCCCAAAGCTGGCGGCGAGTAAAGTTGAGTTTGGTTGGGGTGGTTTTGTTGATATCACCATGAACCGCGCCCCTGATTTTGGCCGCTTGTTACCGCATGTGTTTTATGCACAGGGTTTCTCAGGGCATGGTGTTGCTTTAACAGGACTGGCCGGTTTATTGATGGCAGAAGCCATCAGTGGCCAAGCCAGTCGCTTCGATGTGTTTAGCCGCTTAAAACATCGTCCCTTTCCCGGCGGCCCGCGCTTCCGTACGCCGGCTTTAGTCCTTGCGATGCTGTGGTACCGACTGCGAGATCTACTCTAAGACCCTCTCGGCACGCAGATATTCCGAACCGGACAACCAACGCGCAGCAGCAAATCCGGCAATCAAACGAATTTTCTCCACCTCTAGCCGCCAAAAACCAAAATCACCCAACTGCAAATAATCTGCCATGTGCGGCAAAGCATGTAAAAAATGCTGCTGCTCAGCTTCAGTCAAATTGACAGGAGACATCCGCCCCATCAACGTTAAACGGGCGACTTGCTCGGCAGAGTGTTCAGATTTTTGTTCACTGATTAACACGCTTGCACGCGGATCTGCACGTAAGTTTTGGCAATGTTCAGCCAAGCCACTTAACAACATCACCGGACGACCTTGCAGATCGGCCACATACGCCACAGAACTTGCAAACGGATGTCCTTCCCATTTCAGAGAGAGTGTGGCCAAACTGGCATGATGATGGTTGGCAACCAGTGTCCGCGCCGCTTGCATCGCACTTTCATGACTCGACATGATGATTTTCCTTAAATTGCAACAGAAATAGCATCGCAATCTTATGCAGCAAAAGCTAGTATTATCGCCTTTCTGTTTGGCTGATATTTAAAGCAAGGATCTCAACATGATTAAAGTAGGGATTGTAGGTGGTACAGGCTATACCGGCGTAGAGCTGCTTCGTTTATTGGCAACCCATCCTGAGGTGGAGCTAACCGCGATTACCTCGCGCAAAGAGGCCGGGATGCCAGTGGCAGAGATGTTTCCTAGCTTGCGTGGGCGGGTGAATCTTGCTTTCTCCACACCTGATGAAGCCAAACTAGAACAGTGTGATGTGGTGTTTTTCGCCACGCCGCATGGTGTGGCCATGGCAGAGGCACCTCGTTTGTTAGCCGCAGGGGTCAAGTTGATCGACTTGGCGGCAGATTTCCGCCTGCGTGATGCCGGTGAATTCCAACAGTGGTACAAAATGGAACATAGCTGCCAAGATGTGTTGGCAGAGTCAGTTTATGGTTTACCCGAAGTCAATCGGGCAGCCATTCAACAAGCCCGCGTGGTCGGCAACCCCGGTTGTTATCCAACTGCCGTCCAGTTGGGTTTCCTACCGCTGTTAGAAGCCGATGCCATTGACCGCACCAGCCTGATTGCTGACTGCAAATCGGGTGTCTCTGGTGCTGGCCGGAAAGCCGAAGTGGGTGCTTTATTTGCCGAAGCCGGTGACACCTTCAAAGCCTATGGCGTAGCAGGTCATCGCCATTTGCCAGAAATTAAACAAGGGTTGGCTGCAATCGCAGGTACACCAGTGGGCTTAACCTTTGTGCCACACCTGACCCCAATGATTCGCGGTATCCATGCCACGTTGTATGCACGGCTAACCAAAGAGGTCGATTTACAAGCCTTGTATGAAAACCGCTATGCCAATGAACATTTTGTCGATGTGATGCCAGCCGGCAGCCATCCAGAAACCCGTTCTGTCCGTGGTGCCAATACCTGCCGTATCTCGGTGCATCGTCCACAAGGTGGCGACACGGTGGTGATTTTGTCGGTGATCGACAACTTGGTTAAAGGCGCGGCGGGGCAAGCGGTACAAAATATGAACCTATTATTTGGCTTCGCTGAACAAACAGGGATCGACCACGTCCCCTTGCTGCCTTAAAAACCCCACTGGTGGCATGATTGATTTTGCAACAGGTGGCCGCCATAATCCAAAGAGCCCGTTTTTAAGGAGATTGATCTATGAATGCCCCTGCCATGCCACTGGTGTTTACCGACAGCGCATGTAACAAAGTCAAAGAATTGATTGCTGAAGAAGGCAATCCCGACCTGAAACTGCGCGTTTTCGTCACAGGTGGCGGTTGCTCTGGGTTCCAGTATGGTTTTACCTTCGATGAAATTGCGAATGAAGACGATAGCCTAGTTGAAAAAGAAGGGGTGACTTTGTTAATTGACCCCATGAGCTATCAATACCTCATTGGCGCAGAAATCGACTATCAGGAAAGCCTTGAGGGTTCACAATTTGTGATTAAAAACCCGAACGCCGTGTCTACCTGTGGTTGCGGTTCTTCTTTCTCGGTTTAAGCCCCACTGATTAAGGCTGCCGCCGGTCAAGCCCAAGCAGCACACTGCTTGGGCTTTTTGCTATTTGTCTCATAGAGAGGTTCATCATGTCTGCCGGCAAACCTTTATTTCCGCCTTTGCCCAATCTCCCGCCGATGAATTTTGCCCGTGAATTTGAATTCACCGAGCAAGATTTCGAGCGCATCCGCAACTTTATTCATCGCAAGGCAGGAATTGCCCTCAATCCGACAAAAAAAGATATGGTATATGGTCGTCTCGTGCGCCGTGTCCGTGAATTAAAGCTGGCCAATTTTGCGGCCTATGTCAATTTTCTAGAATCCCCTGCTGGACGCGACGAACTAGAAGCCTTTGTTAACGCCCTCACCACCAACCTGACCTTCTTCTTCCGTGAAGAACATCACTTTCCGCTGTTAGCCGATCACGTTAAAAATCTCAGTGGCGAAATCAACGTGTGGTGTGCTGCGGCATCCACTGGAGAAGAACCCTACTCCATCGCAATCACCCTACTCGAGGCCACTGGTGGCCGCAGCAATATCCAAGTGTTTGCTTCTGACTTAGATACGCATGTGCTGAAAGTAGCGGCAGATGGCTACTATGCAGCAGATAAAGTGAATAAAGTTCCAGCTGCTTTGCAACAAAAATACTTTGAAAAACAAGCCGATGGTCGTTATCGGGTGAAACCGGTTTTACGGAATATGATTACATTCCGGCAAATCAATTTGGTGGAAAATAATTGGCCGATTCGCAATAAATTTGATGCGATTTTCTGCCGCAATGTGATGATTTATTTCGACCGTGATACACAGTATGCGGTGTTAAAGAAATTCCATCCGTTATTGAAACAAAACGGTTTATTATTTGTCGGTCATTCTGAAAATTTGTATCACGCGACAGATTTGTTCAAATTACGCGGCAAAACGGTTTATGAACTGGCGGCACGCTAAACAGCGAACCCTGTGTAGAGAAGGATGAAATATGCGAGTGCTGGTGTTGGGGGCGGGGGTGGTGGGCGTCTCCACTGCATGGTTTTTGGCACAGGCCGGCCATGATGTGACCGTGGTTGACCGGCAAAGCCAAGCCGCCAACGAAACCAGCTTTGCCAACGGTGGCCAGCTCTCGGTCAGCCAGTCCGAACCGTGGGCCTCACCTGATGCCCCTTGGTTGGCAATGAAATGGCTATGGCGTGAAGATGCCCCCCTGTTGTTTAGATGGCGATTAGACCCACAGCAATGGGAATGGGGCTTACGATTTTTGTGGGAATGTCGGCAACAGCGCCAGCAAAATAATATCCGTGCCATGTTGCAAATCGGGTTGTATAGCCGCGCAGCTTTTGCTGAACTCGATGCCAGCCTAGCACTCGACTATCAACGCCGTTCTCAAGGGATTATCTGTCTATACGACCAACAACAAGAACTGGATCAGGCTGCCCAGATTGCCCGTTTTATGCAGCAGTACGGGGTGGAACGACAGGTACTGAGTACCGCGCAACTGATTGAGATTGAGCCAGCACTGAAACACTGTGCCCAGCGCTTGGTGGGTGGGACATATTGTGCGACGGATGCCTCTGGCAATGTGCGACTGTTTACCCGTGCCTTGGCTGAACAAGCACGACAACAAGGGGTGACTTTCTTATTTGGTCATCGCATTAATGCGTTAGAAGCGGGGGGAGATGGCCGGATCTCGGCGGTCTCGGTGACCAATGCCGAAGGACACTATCAAGCCTTACATGCCGATGCTTATGTATTGGCACTCGGCAGTTTCTCGCCCTTGATTGCCGCGACAGTGGGGATGCGACTGCCCATTTATCCCGCTAAAGGCTATTCAGCCACCGTTAACATCACCCGCCCTGATGCCGCCCCTGAGGTGAGCATGACTGATGAAGCCGCAAAAGTGGTGTTTTCTCGGCTTGGCGATCAATTACGGATTGCAGGGACAGCAGAATTCAGTGGATATTCTCATCACCTTAACCCCATCCGTTGCCAAGCCTTGTTACAGGTAGCTCGGGCATGGTTTCCAGAGGCAGCAGACTACGATCATCCACAGTTTTGGAGTGGCTTGCGGCCATCCACCCCCAGCAATGTGCCCTTTATTGGACGTGCAAAAGGGTGGCACAATCTGTTTCTCAACACGGGGCACGGTACCCTTGGTTGGACGCAAGGCCCCGGCTCGGGCAAAGCCCTTGCTGAAATCATCAGCGGCCACCGCCCAGCGTGTGATTTTCCCTTTACGGGGCTTTGATTTTTTCTCTGATACGAAAGCCTTTATGCAAGCACTGACCCCCTACGAATTGCTCGGCGGCGAAGCCATGTTGCGCCGTTTGGTTTCACGGTTTTACCAAATCATGGATGAAGACCCTGTGGCGTTGGAAGTCCGCCGGATGCACCCACAAGATTTGAGCGAGTCGGAAGAAAAGCTGTTTATGTTTTTATCTGGTTGGTTGGGTGGGCCAAGCTTGTATATGGAAAAATACGGCCATCCCCGTTTGCGGGCACGGCACATGCCTTTTGCCATTGATGATTTTGGCCGCGATCAGTGGATGCACTGTATGCGGCGGGCGATGGACGAATTGCCCATCGAACCCGAACTGAAAAAGAAATTGGACGAAGCGTTGTGGAACACAGCCGATTTTATGCGGAATCGTTAACGGCGCGGCGGAATCGAATAAGTGCCAGTGACATGCGCCACTGGCTCATCCACCCCTTCAGAAAACAACATCACCTCACCCACCGCCAAACGCTGGCCAAGTTTTAGAATCCGGCCCTCGGCGATAATGTCTGCCTGTGGTGGTTTACGCAAAAAATTGATGTTTAAACTGGTCGTGACCGCTAACTCCACTCGACCGATCATCCCCAACACCACCGCATAGAGCGTGGCATCCGCAATCGCCATCAAAGCCGGCCCTGCCACTGTGCCACCCGGGCGGATTAAATCGGGGTTAAAGTGCATTTTCATGGTGGCTTCACCATAACCAATGCTTTCGGTACGAATCCCAAACAAACGACAAAGCGGTAGCGCTTCGTCAATCAGCTGTTGGAATTCTTCTAAACCAATCTGTGCGCTTTCTGTGGACATCAGGTTTCTTCCATAAAATGATTTTATTATTAACGTGGCCGTTGGCCGCGTTCGATAATAACACCAACTTTTTTCACCCGAGGCAGAATGCCCAATTTGGTCACTGCCACCCGCACCCACGGCGCGCCAAACTCCTCGCGAATCACCGTGGCGATATGGTCGGCCAGCGCTTCTAACAATAAAAAGTGTTGTTCTGCCAACAACGTACGCAAACGTTCAACAACGACACCATAGTGAATGGTGTCGCCGATGTTATCGCTATGACAGGGCTGTTCACTTGGAATACCGATGTCAAGATCGAGTTCGATGGTCTGCGGAGCCTGCCGTTCCCAGTCGTACACTCCAATGACCGTATCCAGTCGGACTTCGCGCAGAAAGATGATATCCATAAATTAAAGAGGCAATGCCGTTTCAGCCAGACAACAGGATGCCGTAGAATGCAAAGTCCCGTATTGTAGTGAAATCGCCATGCCCACGATAGCATTCATCATTACCGCTTACCTTATCGGCTCTTTATCATTCGCAGTCATCGTTAGCCGCGTTATGAATCTAGCCGATCCCCGCACCTTTGGTTCGAAAAACCCGGGTGCAACCAATGTGTTGCGAACTGGCAATAAATTGGCCGCTGCACTGACCCTACTAGGCGATGGCGCCAAAGGCTGGGTGGCGGTTGAACTTGCCCGCTACTTTGCCCCGCAATATGGCTTGGCCGATCCAGAGATTGCCATGGTGGCGCTTGCTGTGTTTGTAGGTCATTTATGGCCCATCTTTTTGAAATTTCATGGCGGCAAAGGGGTGGCCACTGCACTTGGTGTGTTGTTGGCATTTCACCCGTTATTGGCCCTCGCCGCCTTGGGCACTTGGTTATTGATTGCCTTCACCACTCGTATTTCATCCCTAGCTGCGCTGATCGCTGCGTTAAGTGCCCCCGTCTATGGCATGTTCTTGCTGGATGGTGGGGTATATCTTGGCACAACCTTTATTCTGTCTTTGCTGTTGGTACGCCGCCACAAACAGAATATTTTAAATTTGTTGGCCGGCAAAGAAGGCAAAATCGGCCAAGATAAAAAGTCCTCCTAACGCGATTTTCTCTGGGCTGTAGTCAACAAGGGCCGCAGTCCAGTTAATACTGTGTTCATCATTTGCCGTTGAACTTGGGCTTTGGGGTGAATGCCGTCGGGCTGAAATTGATTCAGATCGGCAGCAAACCCCGCCACCAACAACGGCACTAAGGCAAGCTGTTGTTGTTTAGCTACGGCAACAAAGCTGTGTTGAAATTGTTGGATATATTGCTGACCGTAGTTGGGTGGCAATGTCATGCCGACTAATAACACCTGTCCACCTTGTTGCCGCACTAGCTTAACCATCGCAGTTAGGTTATGTTGCATTGCAGAAACCGGCAACCCACGCAAACCGTCATTGCCGCCTAATTCCAATATCACAATATCTGGCTGATATTGTTTTAACGCATGGGGTAGACGGCTCAGCCCGCCATCGGTGGTTTCTCCGGTTTGACTGGCATTGAAAACCCGATGTTGCGGCGCCAACTCTTTGGCTAATAAATCTACCCAACCTTCTCCGGCACGCAAACCATAGCCAGAGGAGAGGGAATCTCCAAACACCAAAATGGTCGCAGCAAACAACGGCGTACTGATTAACAGCGTGCCACTGATCGCCAGCCATAGGAAAATTTTTCGCATGAGTTCCGTTTCTCCAGAATTGCCACCGATTTTGCAAGCGGTAGACGTTGTTAAACATGTGCAACACGCTGGTAGCAGCTTATCGATTTTGCAAGGGGTGAATCTCACCCTCTACCCGGGGGAAACCGTTGCCATTGTCGGTGCCTCTGGCTCGGGCAAATCCACCCTACTCGGTTTGCTAGCCGGTTTGGACCATCCATCGGGAGGACAAATTGCGCTGTTTGGCAAACCATTGGGGCCACTAGATGAAGATGCCCGTGCGCGGTTACGCCATCAATTTGTCGGCTTTGTCTTCCAATCGTTCCAGCTGATGCCGGCCTTGACTGCGCTGGAAAATGTAATGCTGCCCTTAGAGCTGGCAGGTGACCCCGAAGCAGAAAGCCAAGCCAAAGCGATGCTAGAACGAGTTGGATTAAGCCAACGTCTGGATCACCTCCCGAAATATCTGTCGGGTGGAGAACAGCAGCGGGTGGCATTGGCACGCGCCTTTGTCGCCTCACCAAAATTACTATTTGCTGATGAACCGACTGGCAATCTGGATGCGGCCACCGGCGCCCAAATCATCTCGTTAATGTTTCAACTGAATCGAGCACAGGGCACCACGTTGGTTTTGGTCACCCATGACAGCGCTTTGGCCTCACGCTGTGACCGTGCCTTTCACCTCACCGGAGGGAAGTTAGTGGAGTTGAGCCGTGAATAGTGTCTGGTCGCGCTTGCGTTTCGTCTTGCGCTTTTTCCGGCGTGAATTGGTGTCTGGCGAGCTGAATTTATTGGCGCTAGCGATTGTTGTCGCCGTCGCGGCAGTAACCAGTGTGGCTTTTTTTGCGGATCGTGTCGAACGTGGCCTGCGTCAGGAAGCCACACGCCTATTAGCAGCCGATTTGGTATTAAGCAGCGATAAGCCTTTGCGTGAACGCTACGGCGCAGACATCAGCAAAGCCGGTTTTGACATCGCCGATACCATCAGTTTTCCCAGCATGGTGTTTTCTCGTGAGTCGGCACAGCTCAGTGCGATCAAAGTGGTCAGTACCGGCTATCCACTACGAGGCAATGTGGAAATTTTACAAAACGGCAAAGTCGTTTCTGGCCGTTTAACACCGCAAGAAGGCACAGTGTGGCTGGATGAACGCTTGCTGGCGCGGCTCAATGTCAAAGTTGGCGACGTGGTCCGAATTGGGAATGCCGAGTTTCGGATTGCAGCCCAGTTGATTCGTGAGCCGGATGGGGCGGTGGATGTGTATAACTTTGTCCCTCGGGTCATGTTCCACCATAGTGATTTAGCACGCACAGCGTTAGTCCAAGAAGGCAGTCGTTTACGCTATCGCTTATTGATTGCGGGTGAAAGTCGTCGTCTGGAACGACTACAAAAAACCTTAGAAACCCAGTTACAACGCGGCGATAAAATTGAACGGGTAGAGGATGCGCGGCCCGAGGTTCGGGTGGCACTCGAACGAGCCCAACGTTTTCTTGGCCTCACGGCACTGTTGGCAGTGGCATTGGCAGCCGTGGCAATGGCCCTAGCATGCCGCCGCTATCTCGCCCGCCATTATGCCCCAGTCGCCACCCTGCGCTGTTTGGGTGCCACACAGAATGAAATTCTCTTCTTATTCTCTGGCCAATTTATCGTTCTCACTTTGGTTGCCGGTGGTGTGGGCTGTGTTGTGGCTTGGTTGACGCAAGAAATTTTGTTGCTGCCTTTTGCCAGCCTTTTAGGCACACAACTGCCACCAGCCGGATGGATGCCGTGGGTGAGTGGATTAAGCACGGGGATGTTGCTGTTGCTTGGCTTTGCCATTCCCCCACTGTTGCAACTGCGACAAGCGCCTACTTTGCGCGTATTGCGTGAAGATATTCAACCACAACGTGCGGGTATCCTAGCCTATGCCGCAGGCGCCACGGCGCTGTTTGCTTTGATGTTATGGCAAGCAGGCGATGTCAAAGTGGCCAGTCTGGTTGCTGGTGGCTTCTTGGCCTTTATAGCGGTTTCGGCGGCCCTCGCGTGGGTGATGTTGGGTATTGCACGGCGGCTGACGCGGCATGGTAGTGCGATGAGTTGGCATTATGGAATTGCCCAAGCAACCCGCCGTCCGAGCTTAACGCTGTTGCAAATTGTGGCGTTGTCGTCGGGGATTATGGCGTTGTTGGTGCTGATGGTCGTACGGGGCGATTTGTTAGAAGCATGGCAACGCAACTTACCACCCGATGCGCCGAACCGTTTTGTCATCAATATTCAACAGAAACAGTTAGATCCAGTGGCAGATGCCTTTGTGAACCAAGGCTTGCCGGTACCGGATTTTGCGCCAATGATTCGCGGTCGTTTATTGGCGATTAACGGTAAACCAGTACGACCACAAGAATATCGTGACGAACGTACCCAACGCTTGGCCGAACGCGAATTTAATCTGTCTTGGAATGACATACTACCGAAAGGCAATCGTTTAGTGGCTGGCACATGGTGGGAAGCCGGCGCCAGCGCGCAATTTTCAATGGAACGTGATATTGCCGAGCGATTGGGGATTAAGCTCGGTGATGAGCTGAAATATGAAATTGCGGGTACGGAATACCAAGCCCCCGTTACCAGCATCCGCGAAGTGGATTGGGACAGTTTCCGTGTCAACTTTTTTGCCATCGCCAGCCCTGCGTTGTTACAAGATCGGCCAGCCAGCTATATCACTAGCTTTCATTTGCCGGAGGATCGCGAAGATGCCGTCACCGCTTTGGTACAAGCCTTTCCCAACCTGACCATCATTGACGTCAGTGCTATTTTGGCCGAAGTGCGGAGCATGGTCGATAAACTGGTGTTAGCGATTCAATTTGTATTTGGCTTTAGCCTGTTAGCAGGGGTGTTGGTGTTGTGGGCAGCCATTCATACCACCCGTGATGAACGAGCTTTTGATGCTGCGGTACTGCGTACACTCGGCGCATCACGACAACAGCTGATAAAAATGCACCGCAGTGAGCTAATTGCTCTTGGTGTGGCAGCCGGTGGCTTAGCCGCCCTCGGTGCCAGCGCGCTTTCTATTGGCGTCGCCACTTGGTTACTCGATTTACCGGTGAGTTTTAACCCAATGTTGTTCCCTCTGGGGATAGCGATTGGAGTATTTGCAACCTGGGCAGCGGGTATGCCAGCAGTCCGACATATCGCTAAAGTCAGTCCACTGGCAGCACTACGACAATTTTCTTAATACACCACAGAAAAAGGGACAACAGCGAACTGTTGTCCCTTTTTTAAATGCCGTACCACAATACCCAAATACCCAGCACAACAAATAACGCCGCTGCAGCCAGATGAATCCACCGAATAGGTAAGCGATCAGCAGCAAAATTACCAATCAATACCGCCGGCACATTAGCCAGCATCATGCCACAGGTAGTCCCCATCACCACGCCGAATAAATCGGTATATTTTGCCGATAACATCACCGTTGCGATTTGGGTTTTATCACCCATTTCTGCCATAAAAAAGGCAATCGTTGTCGCCATAAAAACACCGAGTTTTTCTTTCACAGCGGTATCTTCTTCGTCAATTTTATCTGGAATCATTATCCAGACAGCCATAGCAAAAAAAGCAAGGACCAATAACCAACGCAAAATATCGGGGGATAACCACGCCACAACCAATTGCCCCAACCAAGCGGCAGCAAAATGATTCAATACGGTTGCAACGAAGATGCCCAAAATAATAGGCAAGGGACGGCGAAAACGCGCAGCGAGTAATAAAGCCAATAACTGCGTTTTATCGCCCATTTCGGCCAAAGCAACTAGGCCAGTAGACATGAGGAAAGCATCCATCTATAGACTCCTTGGGGTTGCTCGCACCAAATGACCTGTGCTGCTGCAACCCCAACGGAGCAGGCACAAGGTCATTAGGTCTTGCAATGCGGATGCCGCAGTGAGCGCCATGATCGAGTGGATCAAGTATGTTGACGCGCACATTCAACCAAGATGGCTGAATTAGCTACTCCCCCAAAGACGGCGGCAGTGTACGCTGCCATGCAACAAAAAAGCAAGCGCGCAGGTTAGCTAACCCACGCGCTTGTTTGACAGCGGCTTAGAGGCTGGACTTATTGCGCTGCACTGCCTTCGGTCGCTGGAATATCGTTTGGTGGTGCCATCGAGAAAGCGTGGCCTTCGTCAAGTTTCCACTCATTATGCAAACGCCACCCTTGTTTTGGGTCTTGCAGTTGCACATACCAATGAGCAGCAGAGGCCAGTTGTAAACGAGCTTGATAAATTCCGCCGCCTTGATGTTGCAATACGGCATGAATATCACGATCGGCCAAGGTGGGGTGCGCCAAGGAAAGGTGAAGCTGATCAGGGAACACAAACGCCTCACCACCTTTTAACAACACCCGCACCGCAGCATTATCTTCACTGACCATCACTTGCGCGCTTAAACCTTGTTTCAACGCCAACACGTCGCGTTTATGATCGAGGTGAATTTCTTTACCGCGTTTGTAGTAATCATCGTTTACCACGGTATCGTCGGTACTGGCAGCCAACCAAAACGTAATCACCCCCGCCACCACTACCACAGCTGGCCCAAGAATCAACAACCAAGGCCACCCTTGCCGATACCAAGGCAAAGAAGACGAACCAGAAGCGGGGGGGGTGATCATACTTACTCTCCAATAAAACTCGATTTTTCGGTTAAGTTCACACCACTCTCATCAAGAGAACGGATGTGGAACTGGATAGGATGGCTGCCTTTTGGCGCTTGTTCAGGATCGACGTGTACACGCACCACAATCGATTCATTACCGGTCGGTTTGAGATCCACTTCGACCTTACCACCATCCAATGTGATCCCTGGTAGACCAGAGACAGTGATAGCAAGTTTCTGGGTTTCTTCTGAAGTGTTCATTAACCGCAGGCTATAGGTATTTTCTAATAAGCCATCGTCCGTTTGTCGAACTAAAGAAGCACGGTCACGCAATACATCCACTTTCAAAGGCTGGCGCATCACAAACGAGGTTGTTCCTGCGACCAACACCACCAACAACACCAGACCATACATCATCACCCGTGGCCGTTTCAAACGTGACCACATCTGGCTTTCTGGGTATTTACCTTCTAGGGCATTTTCTGTGGTGTAACGAATCAAACCACGGGAATAGCCAACTTTGTCCATGATTTCATCACAGGCATCAATACAGGCGGCACAGCCAATACATTCATACTGTAAGCCGTTACGAATATCGATGCCGGTAGGACACACTTGCACACACACACCGCAGTTTACACAATCACCCAAGCCGGCGTCTTTTGGATCCACCCCTTTCTTGCGCGCACCACGCGGTTCACCCCGTTGAGTGTCGTAAGAAATAATCAGCGTATCCGCATCAAACATCACACTCTGGAAGCGTGCATAGGGGCACATATATTTACAGACTTGTTCACGCATAAAACCTGCAAACAAGTAGGTAAAGCCACCATAAAAGAAAATCCAGAATGTTTCCCACGGCCCAAAATCAAACGTTTGTGCCGCAGCCAATAAGTCTTTAATTGGCGTGAAAAAACCAACTAAGGTAAAACCAGTCCATAGCGAGAATAGAATCCACGCACTGTGTTTAGCAGTTTTAATGCCAACCTTGCGTGCACTCATTGGACTTTTATCCAACTTCATCCGCTTATTGCGATCTCCTTCAATCGCTTGTTCTATCCACAAGAAAATCTCGGTATATACCGTTTGTGGACAGGAATAACCACACCATAAACGGCCAGCAATAGTCGTCCATAAAAATAGACCCAATGCGGCACACATTAACAAGCCAGCAAGATAAATAAAATCCTGTGGAAAAAAAGTTAAACCAAACAGATAGAATTTTCGCGCTGCCAAATCAAATAACACAGCTTGGCGACCATTCCACGTTAACCACGGAAAAACATAAAATACAAATTGGGTAATAATAACTAATGCAATACGCCAATTATTGAAAATCCCCTGAACAGCGCGGGGATAGATTTTTTTATGTGCCTCATATAAAGAGACTTCTTGCGCATCGTTCCCTTTGCCGGCGGCGACGGGTTGGATGGGTATCACTTTTTTGTCAGCGTTTTCAGACATGACAGTACTTTCTACAAGTAAGCGAAACAGGGCAGTTGTGGAGCGTGCAGCTTTTCGCTGCGACAGCATTACAATCCACTTTTTTCTTAAATGATAGCAGGAAGCGGCAACAACCGTTACCGTCATATTGTACTGCTTTGATGTGCGACAATCGTTTCTGTTTGATGTTCAGTCAGGACTGCGCTTTCCAGCGCAAACAAAAAAAACGGTAGCCCATTCAGGACTACCGTTCAATGACACCTATGCAAGAACAGGTGTTACGTGCTCAACGAATGATTTGATACGTTGATTATTGTGCCTCTTGCAGCTGATCGAGGATTTGTGGGTTTTCCAGTGTCGAAACGTCTTGAGAAATTTCTTCACCTTTAGCAATCGAACGCAACAGACGGCGCATGATTTTGCCAGAACGGGTTTTCGGTAAGTTCTCACCGAAGCGGATGTCATCAGGCTGTGCAATCTTGCCGATTTCGTGCGCCACCCAGTTTTTCAGCTCAGCAGCGATTTTCTTCGCCTCTTCACCTGTCGGGCGAGCGCCTTTTAAGACCACGAAGGCAACCACGGCTTCGCCTTTCACTTCGTGAGGTTTACCCACGACAGCGGCTTCTGCGACCAGTGGGTTTGCCACCAGTGCCGATTCAATTTCCATGGTACCTAAGCGGTGACCAGACACGTTCAGCACATCATCGACACGACCCATGATCCAGAAGTAACCATTTTCGTCACGGTTGGCCGAGTCGCCTGCCAAGTAGTATTGACCGTTAAACTCTTCTGGGAAATAGGTTTTCTTAAAGCGATCTGGATCACCCCAGATAGTACGCACTAAGGATGGGAAGGGCTTTTTGATGACCAAGAAACCACCACGACCTGGTTCAACTGGCGCACCCGATTCATCCACGATGTCGGCAATAATACCCGGCAATGGCAAAGTGCAAGAACCTGGTTTGGTTGCCACAGCACCTGGCATTGGCGCAATCATGTGGCTACCGGTTTCGGTTTGCCACCAAGTATCCACGATTGGGCAACGGCTACCGCCTACCACTTCGTAGTACCACATCCAAGCTTCTGGGTTGATCGGCTCACCCACCGTCCCCAACAGGCGCAGCGAGGAAAGGTCAAATTGTTTTGGCAAATCCGAACCCAGTTTAATCAGGGAACGAATCGCCGTTGGTGCGGTATAGAAAATGCTGACTTTATGATCTTGAATCATGCGCCAGAAGCGAGTGGCATCTGGGTAAGTTGGCACACCTTCAAACACCACTTGGGTTGCACCAAACGCCAATGGGCCATAGGCAACATAGCTGTGGCCGGTAATCCAACCCACATCGGCGGTGCACCAGAATACATCGTTTGGCTTGCTGTCAAAAATCCAGCGGAAGCTGTTCACGGCACCCAACAAGTAACCGCCGGTGCTGTGTTGAATCCCTTTTGGCTTACCAGTCGAACCGGAAGTGTAAAGAATGAACAGTGGATCTTCAGCGTTCATCCATTCTGGTTCGCAATCGGTTGCTTGGTTTTCTACCAATGCCGACCATGCAATATCACGGCCTTCGGTCCAAGGTACTTCAGTTGGGGTGCGTTGTAACACCACCACTTTTTCCACTGTCTCACAACCGCCCAAGCTTAATGCTTCGTCAACAGTTGCTTTCAGTGGCACAAATTTACCGCCGCGCACGCTTTCGTTCGCGGTGATCAATACTTTACCGCCGGTATCCAACACGCGATCACGCAAAGCGCCTGCCGAGAAACCGCCGAATACAACAGAGTGGATTGCACCGATACGCGCACATGCCTGCATCGCCACAATAGCCTCGGTCACCATCGGCAGGTAAATCACAACGCGGTCGCCTTTTTGCACACCGAGAGATTTCAAACCATTCGCAAATTGACAAACTTTTTCGTACAGCTCACGGTAAGTGATGTTTTCCACTTTGCCGTCATCTGCTTCAAAAATGATGGCAACTTTGTCGGCTTTGTCAGCCAAGTGGCGGTCGATACAGTTGTAGGAAACGTTCAGTTCACCATCATCGAACCATTTGAAGAAGGGTGGATTGCTGTCATCCAACACACGGGTAAATGGTTTTTTCCAAGAGATCAGCTCGTTTGCCAAATTACCCCAGAAACCTGCGTAGTCGTTATTGGCTTGTTCACACAGGTTGTTGTAACCCTCCATGCCCGACACAGTTGCTTTTTGACGGAACTCTTCGGTTGGTGGGAAAGTGCGAGTTTCTTTCAACACGGATTCGATAGTGGACATCTTGATCATCTCCTAAACAGATGAATACTTAGAGTTTGTTACCCCCGTCACCGACAGGGGTAACTCCGAACAACAATTAGTGTTTCGAAGCACCAGCAGCACCGATACCAGTCATGGAGCGCACGAACTGAGCATCGAAGCGACCTTTTTCTTCTTGTGCCTGACGGGAGCTGTCAGTCACCGAGAACAACCAAGTCGAGAAGAAGGCCAAAGTCATGGAGAACAACGCTGGGTTCTTGTATGGGAACAGCTCAGAACCTTTCTCGTGACCTAACACTTCCACCCACACAGTTGGGCCAAACACGATCAACACGACAGCAGAAGTCAGACCGATAAAGCCACCGATCACCGCGCCGCGAGTGGTCAGACCTTTCCAGAACATGGAGAGGAACAACACAGGGAAGTTAGCCGAAGCTGCAATCGAGAACGCCAGACCGACCATGAAGGCGATGTTTTGTTTTTCGAAAGCGATACCCAAGACGATGGACAACACACCCAAGACCAGAGTAGTCATCTTGGATACGCGCATCTCATCTTTCTCGTTGGCTTTGCCTTTCTTGATCACCGAAGCGTACAAGTCATGCGACACAGCAGAAGCACCAGACAGTGCCAAACCAGCCACCACCGCCAAAATCGTGGCGAAAGCAACTGCAGAGATAAAGCCTAAGAACAAGTCACCACCCACAGCTTTCGCCAAGTGAACAGCAACCATATTGTTACCACCAACAATCTTGCCTGCGTCATCCAAGAAGCTAGGGTTGGTACCGACCAAGAAGATGGCGCCGAAACCGATGATGAAGGTCAGGATGTAGAAGTAACCGATGAAGCCTGTTGCATAGAACACCGACTTACGTGCTTCTTTTGCGTTACCCACAGTGAAGAAACGCATCAGGATGTGTGGCAAACCAGCAGTACCAAACATCAACGCCAAGCCCAAGGAAATCGCATCAATTGGGTTCGATACCAGACCACCAGGTGCCATAATGGCGGTGGCTTTTGGATGGTTTTCCACAGCTTTAGCAAACATCGCTTCTGGGCTGAAACCAACCGAAACCAGCACCATCAGTGCCATAAAGGAAGCACCAGACAGCAGGATGACGGCTTTAATAATTTGCACCCAAGTGGTTGCCAACATACCGCCGAACATCACGTACATCACCATCAGCACGCCCACCAAGATCACCGCCACAGCGTAATCAAGACCGAACAGCAATTGGATCAGCTTACCTGCACCTACCATCTGAGCGATCAGATACAGGGCCACCACAACCAAGGTACCGGTAGCGGCTAAGATACGGACGGGGGTTTGTGCCAAACGGTAGGATGCCACGTCGGCAAAAGTGAACTTACCTAGGTTACGCAGACGCTCTGCCACCAAGAACAGAATCACAGGCCAGCCGACCAAGAAGCCGATGGAATAAATCAAACCATCGTAGCCCTTGTCGAACACCATCGCCGAAATACCCAAGAACGACGCAGCAGACATATAGTCACCGGCAATCGCCAAGCCGTTTTGGAAACCAGAAATACCACCGCCAGCGGTATAGAAGTCAGAAGCGGATTGCGTCCGACGGGCTGCCCAGTAAGTAATACCGAGCGTAAAACCGACGAAAGCGAAGAACATGATGATGGCAGACCAGTTGGTTGCCTTGGCTTTCTGCACTTCACCTTCAACTGCGCCGGCAGCAAAAGCGGCGGCAGAGAGACCCACCAGCGCCAAGGCGCCTAAAATTTGCGGAATACGGCGATTCATCACTTTCTAGCCTCCTCAACCACTTCTTGAGTTAAGCGGTCAAACTCACCGTTTGCACGCTGCACATAAATTCCGGTTAATACAAAGGCTGAAATGATCACACCCAAACCCACTGGAATGCCCACTGTGGTAATACCACCGCTCAGAGATGCACCTAAGCCGCTAGGATTGAAAGCCAATACCAGAATGAAGCCGTAGTAGATTGCCAGCATAACGATGGAGAGCATCCACCCAAAGCCGGTTTTCTTTTGGACCAATTCTTGAAACTTCGGATTAGCCTGTACTCGAGCAACGATTTCCTCATTGTTCATACATTTCCTCACTTTCTCATTATTAAGCGTGGACTTATAAATGGCCCACTGCGGCGGAGACTCTACGAAAGGAACAAGGCGCTTGGCTAATCGCAATTACTGATGTAAAAAATCAGCATGACAAATGATGCAAAGCAACATTTGTTATAAATCATCAAGTTACGCGCTATTTTTCGTCATTAACTTTGGTTAAAATTGTGAAAAAAAATCGAGAGAGATTGACGGATTTGCTTACAGTGCGGAACATTCTGTTACAAGAATAATGACAATCAAAAAACCAAGGGGACGCATAAATTGGAAATCTACCAACTACGAACTTTCGTGACAGTTGCCCAACAAGGCCACCTCACCCAAGCAGCTGAATTACTCCACTTAAGTCAACCGGCGGTCACTGCACAAATTAAGGCGCTCGAAGAGGACTTTGGGATGCCGCTATTTGAACGCAGCACAGGAGGGGTAACCCTGACGCGAGTAGGACAAGAATTGCTGCCGCAAGCACAGGCGATCCTAACGGCGGCACGCGACTTGATGAACCATTCGCGAATGCTAAAGGGAGAGATGAAAGGGAAAGCGTTAATTGGGACCATTACCACCCCAGAGATGACCAATATCGGCCCCTGGGTCGCTGCATTAGCCGAGAAATACCCATTGATTGATATCCAGCTACAGCATGGCGTGACTGGCCAAATTCTCAATAAGGTCCGCAAAAAGGAATTAGATGCTGGTTTTTATATTGGCAACAACCCTTATGTCAATGTCAACACTCTCACACTGACAGAATTATGTTTCCGCATCGTTGCGCCTGCTGCTTGGCAATCACGCATTGAAGGTCTACAGCCGAGGGAGTTGGGGAAACTGCCGTGGATTGGCATTTCCCAATTATCCAGCTTGCACAGATTGACCACCGAGTTATGGCGTGAACTCAATATCGCGCCTAAGAAAATTGCCGAAATCGACCATGTCCCTACTATCTGTAGCGTGGTCGAATCGGGTGTGGGACTGGCTTTAATGCGCGAAGATGAGGCCAAACCGCTTGAAGCACAGGGCCGATTGTGTCTCATCCCAAACATTGAGAAACGAGCAGATTTACAATTCGTCTATCCAGCTGACAGAGAAGGAGAGCCAATTTTGCAGGCACTACTGTCCGAATTGGTTTCTGTGTGGAAAATATGACGTTAATTTACTGAATAGGGCAAGTTGCTGTTGACATTGAACTAATTTGCAATAGACTAGCTTAAGTGCTAGACACACACAAAATGATCAACAGCAATCCCTGTACTGACAGAGGCGTCCCATGCAAAAACAAGACTTTCCTTTTGCATTACAAGAAGTCACCGAAATGCTTTCAAGGCATCATCGCCAGCTCTTAGACGCCCAGTTCAACTGGTATCGTGCCTTGCTACAAGGCAGACAGCCAATCAATCGAGACATGGCTCCGCCGGTTATTTCAGAGAATGTTGAACGTACGATTGAAGCCTCTAATCATTTGTTACAAGCGCATGTCTGTGCACAAAACGATTTATTACAGCTCTCTGAAAGATGGCTAAGCCACTGGCAACGTAACCTGCGCTACCTAACGCAAGAAACTAATCCAAGCGGTGCTGAGGTTCTTAAACCGGCTTTTGTGTTTAGTGAAACTGCTGTTGAATCTCTTTCAAAAGCCTCCAGACAAATCAACCAATTTTCATGCGTGCGCTTTGGTAATGCGATGTTAAAAGCCTCTAGCTGTGCACAAACCATGCTACAACCCAAAACACCTCCTCATCTGCGCAATCACTAAAACATTTCGCCCATGCAAAAAGCCCCGATTTTCGGGGCTTGATTATTTATTATTTTGTGTGGAGTTAAAAACAAAACCCCCTGCTACTTGGTAGCAGGGGGTTTGATGTTGGGAGCTTGGCGGAGACCTACTTTCAC
>Ga0079301_1000127_pt1 | contig 37145 bp, 38 predicted proteins | sample Wag4_2014_7_11_3_FD_74797 | JGI IMG/M metagenome (GOLD analysis project Ga0079301, IMG submission 74797) | Fresh water mixed with fracking chemicals microbial communities from Ohio, USA - Utica-2 Time Series FC 2014_7_11 | ecosystem: Engineered > Industrial production > Chemical products > Input... | reverse complement strand
CACAAGCCAATTCTACCAAGATTGAGGAAGCTCGATTTGGTTTGGTATCGATTCCCTTACCTTCTGGTACAATGGATCAAATTCGCATAAAAGCACAACCCATTGCCAAATTACCTTCATGGCATCCTGGGGCTGGTGCCAAAGGCTGGATATTTGTGGATGAAATTTTAGTACACTAACGCATCACGTTCTCACAAGATGGGTACCCCCGCCTACCAAAAATACCAGCAGCTGCTAACCGAGAAATTGGAGAAGGCGTTTCAGCAGGAGCAAGAAATCAAAGATGCCGCTTCCTTCATTTCAACTACCTTAAAAAATAAGGGCTGGATTTATGCCTGTGGCACGGGCCATTCCCACATGCTGGCAGAGGAAGTATTTTATCGAGCAGGCGGCTTTGCACGTGTGCGTCCACTCCTACTATCCAAACTCATGTTGCATGAAAGTGCCACAGGTAGTACGGAAGAGGAAAGAAAAGAGGGCTATGCTCCACTCCTTTTTCAGGAATACGCGTTGGCAGAAAATGATGTCTTGATCATATCCTCAAATTCAGGAAGAAATTCGGTTCCCATTGAATTGGCGAGCTATGCACAGCAGAAGGGAGCAAAAGTAATCGTCATTACCAATTTGGCACATAGCCAATCGGTCACTTCAAGGCATGCTTCAGGACTAAAATTGTACCAACTCGGAGATGTAGTCTTGGATAATTTTGGAGAAATCGGAGATGCTGCACTGTACCTTGAGGGATTAAACACTGCCGTAGGACCTACTTCGACGGTCATAGGCACAGCGCTCCTTCAAGCCATACTCGTCGAGGCTACTGCACTGCTCCTTGCACAAGGGATTGTCCCAGATATATTTGCCAGTTCCAATTCAGATCAAGGTGGGGCGCACAATGACGCTTTACTCGAGGCATACAAGCCCTTGGTGAAAATTCTTTAATCGATACCTGAACTCATCCCACTTTTTCCTGACTGCATAAACAGCTTGAAACGAGGCGTATATCCTGGTCTCATGTAGATGGGTTCTCGGTAAATGGGGGAATTCTCGGTTGGTTCTTGCCCAGAGTCCGTGTAGCGAATTAACATTCCCGGAAATCCAGCATTGACTAATACTTGTTCATTGATAATTGAAACACCTGGTTTGGGAAGTCGAAATTGGACCCCTCCAAAGATTGTTTCAAGTCTCGGGAGTTCGCGCTTACTCACCAGATTCACAAACAGGTTCCATTCTTTCTCTCTACCTGCCTTCATTTCGACTTCTGTAGCTTGAGTAGACCAATCAGGATCTCCATTCCAAGCGCGTTCGACATAGCCCAACATTTTGGGGAAAAGGTAATACTCGAGCATTTCGCCCCCCTTAATGGTTTCAGTCCAAACTTGCCCAGAAACACCGATAATATTTTGTCTTCCTTCTTCAGTTAATTTGGTAAATCGTTGGGCTGCATCGGACCAATTCCAAGGCTTACCATCGATGGTCTGATCGTGAGAGAGGTACAACTTTCCGGGTACGGCTTTCCAGGACTGATACAAATCCACTACCCCACTCCAGCTATGACCGCGTTCGTCCGGATCCCAGGAATAGGCGAGATCAAAGTAAAAATTCGCACTGGAACAGATGATAACTGGGTAACCTGCATTTGCTAGTTTGTAGGCCATGTCCTCCCCTCCCCAACCGGCTACTGCATTCCAGGCATAGAGCTTCCAATCTTGATCCGCAAATTTCGGGTTTGGACTTACGACCGGGGACGAATGCGTTTGACCAATCTCTTCCCAACCACCCATCATCCAACCGTGCTTCTTCAAAATCTGGGCCGTTCGATCACGGAAATAATCGTTTAAATCTGCTAATTGGATGTTAGGATTTTTACTCAAAAATTCAGCGCAAATAGGAGATGCGGTCCATACCCCTTTGGGTACCTCATCACCTCCACTATGCCAGTTTTTTTTCTCCACGCCTGCAGCTGCATACATGTTTCCAATTTCAACTACCAATTTTTCATAAAAGTTGTAGGTGGATTCTTGGCAGGCGCAAACCGTATTTCCTTTGAAATTTTGTGCCGATAAGTAAATGGATTGGTCTCCAGGATCTGCAAGGCGATAGGCAAGTGCTTCCTCCTGCTTACCAACTTGCATGTAGCTTTGGTAGCGCTTTTCCATCGCCAATATTGCTGCTCTGGAGTGAGCTGGTACCCCTAGCTCCGGGATCACTTCGATGTGCCGATCCTTCGCATACTTCAAAATCTCTAGAAAATCAGCTACTGTGTAAAAGCCAGAGCCTGAAGGGCTCTTGTTTGGATCTGCTCCAGAGGCATAGTATGGCCACAAAAACTCGGATTCATCTGTAGAAATTCCTCTTCGACCTCCAAATTCAGTCAATTCAGGTAGTCCTGGGATTTCAATCCTCCAGCCCTCATCATTCGCCAAATTGAAATGAAATACATTCAATTTATAGAAAGACATCAGATCCAAAAGCTTCAGCACCTGGTCCTTGGATTGAAAGTTTCTGGCTACATCCAAAAATAAACCTCTATATCCGTAAGCAGGAGCATCTTCAATTACTACTTGAGGAAGGGTCAATGAAGTCGCTCCTCCCTTCCAAATGATTGGATTCAACATCGCCAAGAAGGAATTGGCACCATACAAGGCCCCAAAAGATGTGGATGCCTGAATTAGCACCTGAGCACCTTGAATTTGGAGGGTGTAACCTTCCTTTGGTAAGGATTTCAACTCTTCAAAACGAATCAGAAGTGGAGCACCCGATCCCCCTTCTTTTGGTGAATACCCCTTTTGGAGGGTGTTTTCTAAGTAATCCTTCGTTTTTTCAAATGATTTTGGAGCTTCTAACTGAATCGCACTCGGGCTTAATTCGACTGCAGGGCCGGTATATTTCCAGCTTTTTGGACTTGGCAGATAAGGAGGAACATCCTTATCTGGCAGGGGAAATAAGGACCGGTTCTCGTTGTAGCGTTGCTGCGCAGTAGTGACTGGAAAAGTCGTTCCTTCCGCCATTTCCGCAAGTACGACTTCCGAGATCACTTCGTTTTGGGATTGAGCGATTTCTTCGACTTTTCCATCAGCATGTGCAAGAATCAAGCCTTCTGGAGGATAGGAATTCTTTAAAAATGTAGTTCGACTTTGATATGGAAATGAAAAGGATTCATTGGGTTGCAATGCGGGCGTTTCTCCTTCCCAAACAAAAAAATCTCCTTGCAAATGTTTCAAGGTGAGTTTTGGATTCAAGGACTGACTTCGAATGGAAATAAAGATGGTGTTGAAATACAACTTCCAGCCTGCATTCACTACTGAGGTTCCCCGATTGGTGAGCGTAAGTGTGGCAGAATGCTGTTCGGGTGAGGTAAATTTATTGTCTACCAAGTCCCAAGAAGAGTGGATCTGTGCCCTTGCTTTAGAAAAACTTAATCCCATCAAAACGCATAGCACTAGTGATTTAAAAAAGAAATTCCGATTCATAGTTTAGCGAGTAGTTCCTTGTATCAAAATAAATTTAAGCCAAGTTATTTTTATAAACTTCTAATTTTAAATAAATTAAGAATCAAAAGTTCAACCACTCAGTACCTAAACCCAAATTAATCCATGCGTATAGATCAGCAAGCCAACACCCTCAAAGGCCGATACTTGGCTTTAGATGTCTTAAGGGGCATGACTTTGGCCTTTATGGTCATCGTGAATACCCCCGGAGATTGGAGCACCCTTTATGCTCCGCTAGCTCATGCAGAATGGCATGGATTTACCCCTACGGACTTGGTCTTTCCTACTTTTCTCTTTGTTGTGGGAAATGCCATGAGCTTTGCGCTCAAAAAAATGCGAGACATGCGGCCTGCTGATTTTTACAAAAAAGTATTCACGCGGACATTCCTTATTTTCTCCATCGGCTGGCTACTCAATGCATTCCCATTTTTTGAACCCAATGAAGCAGGGCAACTCGCATTTATTGACCTAAGCGAGGTTCGACTTCTTGGGGTATTGCAGCGAATTGCATTGGCCTATCTGGGTGCGGCACTGATTCTCTATTGGGGTGGCATCAAGATCGGTTGGATATTCAGCATTGCCGCCTTACTAGGCTACTGGCCAATCCTTTATTATTTGGGTACTCCAGGAGATCCCTACAGCTTAGAAGGCAATGCTGCGCTTCACCTCGATTTGATAGTAATCGGCGAAAAGCGCATGTACATGGGCGAGGGCATTCCTTTTGACCCAGAGGGCATTCTGAGTACGCTCACCTCCATAGTCAATGTCATTGCGGGATATTTGGCCGGGAGATTCATCCAAAAAAATGGGAATAGTGTCCCAGCTATCCGTCTCCTCTTCGTAGCAGGAATCCTTTTGATTGGCTTGAGCTATTGGTGGGACCCTTTATTTCCGATCAACAAGAAGATTTGGACCAGCTCCTACGTGTTGCTTACAGTTGGCTGGGAATTAGTGCTCCTTTCTCTTTTGATTTTTGTGATTGAGGTTGCTAAATTCTCAAAATGGACCTACTTCTTTCAAGCCTTTGGGCGCAACCCACTGATCTTGTATGTATGTTCAGGCATAGTGATCGCACTAATCTCCTTTGTACCCATTGGAGCTAGCAATTTGAGAGATGTAATTTATGCGGAGGCCTTTACAAGCTGGCTGGAGCCTAAAACTGCCTCCTTCCTATTTGCTATCGCTTACATGCTACTCATTTGGAGCATTGGATTCTTGATGGATAAAAATAAAATATACATCAAAGTTTAGTTGAAATTAAACTGATCGGGTTGGGTTGAGTGAAAGCTGAAGTAATGCTTTTGCTCAACCCTTTCTTTCTGATTTGAAATCAAAGGTAGCCTTTGGTGATGCGTTGGATGTATTTGCCGACAATATCAAACTCGAGATTAACCTGATCTCCTGCTTTCAGTTCATGGAAATTCGTGAACTCGTAGGTATACGGGATAATGGCTACAGAAAAAGCACCTGGAGCAGAATTGAAGCAGGTAAGGCTTGTACCATTCAAAGTGATGGAGCCTTTCTCCACAGTTACATTGCCCAAGGAGGCATCGTAACTGACGTCTACCAACCAGGAACCATCTTGATCCACAATTCGAAGGATGGTCCCTATCTGGTCCACATGACCTTGAACGATATGTCCATCAAATCGTCCATTTGCTGCCATGCACCGCTCTAAATTTACTTTTTTACCAACCTTCCAAGAGGATAAGTTGGTTTTTTGCAGGGTTTCGTCGATAGCGGTTACCCGATAACCTTCAGAAGTGATTTCAACTACCGTCAGGCATACCCCGTCGTGTGCCAAAGATTGATCTACCTTCAATTCTGAATAAAGAGGGCTTGAAAAATAAAAATGGGTATTTGTTCCTTCGGTGGTGATTTGGCTTAGGGTTCCGATGGATTCAATAATTCCAGTAAACATGCGCTGTCATTTAGATAATTCGAGCAATCTATACCAAAAATTGCCTTTACGGATTCAAAGTACGGCAATTAATCAATTATCTTCGAGGACTCAAGTCCAAAATCAATGCTCAAGTTAGAAGATACCTACCTACACAAAGGAAAGCGAAAAGCACTAGTAGCCGAACTTCGAAAAAAGGGTATCCAAAACGAAGCGGTATTGGAAGCAATCAATACGCTACCTCGTCACTTTTTTTTTGATACGGCCTTGATTTCTCATGCCTATGAGGACAAGGCATTTCCAATTGGTGAAGGACAAACCATCTCTCAACCCTACACGGTCGCTTTTCAATCCACACTTCTGGCTGTTTCTCCTGGAGATAAAATACTTGAAATCGGAACGGGATCGGGATATCAAGCCTGTATCTTACACCTGTTGGGTGCGGAAGTGATAACTATCGAGTATCAAAAAAAACTATTTGAACATACTGGAAGATTCCTGCAGCGACTGGGAATCCAGCTTCAGCTTTTCTATGGAGACGGTACCGGTGGAATCCCAGCCCATGCACCCTACGATAAAATCATTGTCACTGCGGGAGCCCCTGTGGTGCCTGAAGCATTAATTCAACAACTGAAAATTGGAGGAATCCTTGTGATCCCAGTAGGAGACCGAAGTAAGCAAGCCATGGTGAAAATCACCAAAAAGTCGGCTACCGAAATCCAACGCGAAGAATTTGAAGGCTTTGCCTTTGTGCCTTTACTCGGAAAAGACGGCTGGAACTCCTAATTCCGCATTCAACTTGCCAATTCTTTGCCAAATTAAATTTGGAATTAATTCGGAAATTTGCCGCTAGCAGAATTTTAGTGCTATTTTTGAAACAAATCTGATCGTATGCCGAATCAAAAGTTTGCCAAGGACTCTGTCACCATCATGACGGAGATGGTGCTTCCCAACGATACCAACACGCTCAATAACCTCATGGGTGGGCGTCTGATGCATTGGATGGATATTGTCGCAGCTATCGCTGCACAGAAGCATTGCAACCGGATTGTGGTCACAGCTTCAGCAGACAGTATTTCGTTCAAGGAGCCCATCAATCTTGGAAATGTGGTGACGCTACGCTCCCAAGTAACCCGAGCATTTACTTCTTCCATGGAAGTGTTTATCGAGGTAACCGCAGAGGATATCCCTGCCAACAAAAAGATCATGACCCATCGCGCATTCTTTACGTTTGTGGCAGTGGATCAAAATGGCAAACCTATTGAAGTTCCTGAAGTGGTTCCTGAGACAGCCGAAGAGATTGAATTTTTTAAAGGGGCCTTGAGAAGAAGGCAGCTCCGATTGGTGCTTGCCCAACGCATGAAGCCAGAGGATGCGGTGGAATTGCGCGCAATTTTCAACTTAGACAAGAAATAAAAGTCTCCTTTTTTTAGTAGGTTCTTTCGCTAAAGGAATGAATTATAGCTTCAGCAGCAGTTCTACCTGAGGTCATGGCCGCATTGATAGATCCATGCAGCAGGTAATCTCCTGCCAAAAACACCTGATCTAGCACCTTGCATTCGGTAAACGGAATGCTAAATTTCAAGTCAGCTACCTGTGGCAAGGCATGGTTGATTACATAAGTTTTGAGCGGCTTGAAGTGTTCTCCTTTTATACCGGATAGGTATTCCAACTCCCCTTGCACCGTTTTGATCAATTCTTTTTCGCTTAAAGTACTATCCAACACTGTAACCGAAAGCAAGGATTTACCTGCAGGCGCATAGTCTTTGGAGACATCGTCCATAAAAACTAGGTTGTTGATTACTTTCTGACCCGTGAGTAAACCGATCATGGGTCTACCCAAAAATGATTTTGGAGCCGAAAAATAAAGGTTAATCACCTTACGCGAAGGAGCAAATTGGCCTTCTAACTGCTTCATCAAACGATCAGGCTGAACCGCTACTATGATTCGATCTGCTGCTAGTTGGGTTCCATCTGCTAAAGTTAGCTGCGGACCCTCCACCGAGGCAACCGGACAGTTGAACCGAATCTCTGTCTTCCGCAGTTGACTCTTGATCATCTCCGGAATTTGACCCATACCCTTAGCGGGTACAGCGGCATAGCCTTGGGAAAACATTTTAAACACAAACTCAAACATTCGTGAACTGGTTTCCAGCTTGTCTTCCAAAAATATTCCTCTAAAAAATGGGGTAAAAAAATTGGTGATGATGGCGTCTGAGAATCCGTAGTCTTTCAAATATTCATGTGTAGGCAAAGAGGGTTGATCAAAAATCTCCTCATTGCTCTTTTTCTTTAATTCTTGGGTGAGGGTAAACACTTTGATCTTATCCAAAAATGATCCCACCCTTGAAACAGCCATTCCGACTATTTTGAGTGGGTTTCGTAGTGGATCGGTTAAAATATAGGAGTCCTTTCCTTCGAAAATGATCGCACCAGGATCAAAATTCTTAAGGTGCAAGGCTGTGAAATCAAGGTATCTTTTCGCCTCAGGATAGGCAGTGTTCAACACTTGAAATCCATGATCCAGGAGGAAGCCATCCACGATATCCGTTTTCATTCTTCCGCCTACACGATCTGACGCCTCCAAAATCACCGGCTCAAAACCTGCCTTTTCGAGTTCCAGGGCTGCAATTAGACCTGAAAGACCTGCACCTACAATGTATATTTTCTTTTCGCTCATCTTCAGAAAAACTAATTCAAGGGAATTCAACTTGGTTATCAACGCGCCTATAGTTGACCGGGTATGTTTTATTTAACCCAAACTTCCACAAAGAGTTTGAAATCCCTAGCGCAAAAAAGATTTGATAAATGGTCAGGCTTTAAACGCTCATAGTAGTAAACTCGAAGAAAAATGGGTCTCCTATGAAAAATTTATTCCTTTCGGCATTCCTACTTTGCCTCTGCTTCCTTCCAGCTTTTGGACAAAGCTATTTTCCAGAACCAGGAAATTGGCAAAGTAAGGCCCCCGAAAACTTGGGAATGTCAACCTCCAAACTCGAAGAAGCCATTCGATTTGCAATTACCCATGAAAGTCAGGAGAATCCCAACTTAAAAATTGCGCATTACGAGAGTGCTTTTGGGCGGGAACCATTTGGCTATCCTGTAGGCCCCATGAAGAAACGTGGTTCTGCTACCGGATTGATCATTTACAAAGGATATGTGGTCGGCCAATGGGGAGACCCATCACGGGTTGATTTGACATTTAGTGTGGCCAAAAGCTTCCTTTCCACCACCGCTGGATTGGCTGTAGAAGCGGGGTTAATCCGTTCTGAAAAGGACTTGGTTCATCCGTACATGGCCCCAATTTATCCCTATGATCCTTTGCGCTCGGCGATCAACAAGGCGGATCACCTAGACCAGGAAGATGTGTTTCACCTTTTTGACACGCCACACAACAAGAAAATTACCTGGGATCATTTGCTACGACAAACTTCCGATTGGGAGGGCATATTGTGGGGCAAACCCGACTGGGGAGATCGACCCACAGAAGGGGTCAAGCAAAAAAGAGCGCGCGAGCAACGCGAACCAGGCAGCAGCTACGAGTACAACGACACCCGTGTCAATGTTTTGGCACTTGCGCTTTTGAATGTCTGGAGAAAGCCGCTTCCTCAGGTGCTCAAAGAAAAAATCATGGATCCTATTGGAGCAAGCCCTACCTGGAGATGGACCGGATATGAAAATTCATTTGTAGTCCTCGATGGGCACATCGTCCAGTCCGTGAGCGGAGGTTCGCACTGGGGTGGTGGCATGATGCTATCCGCTTGGGACCAGGCTCGATTTGGGTACCTGACGCTCCGCAATGGAAATTGGAAGGGGAAGCAGCTCATCCCTACTTCTTGGATTAATCTTTCAAAAACTCCAACTCTGGTTCAGCCTGATTATGGGTTTATGAATTATTACTTGAATCTAGAGCAAAAACAAATTCCTTCTGCTCCCAAATCGGCCTTCTTACACCTTGGTGCAGGTACCAATATGATCTATGTAGATCCAGAAAATGATCTCCTAGTCGTTGCTCGATGGATTCCAAATGGAGACAAGTCCGAATTGATTCGTCTTATTTTGGAGAGTTTACCCAAGCAAAAATAGCTACAGTTCCCGATTCGATATCTGAGGATTCAGGTACATTTCTTGCTCAGCTGGAGAAAGGATAGCGTACCCAAGTTCCAAGGGTGATGGACCGATCCAACTGCTTTTTCGGCCCTTCAAGGTGAGTTTTTTAGCTCTCCGATCTAGTGTTAGAATCCCAAAGAGAACATCAGCATAGGGGCAAGTAAAGGCTAAAAGTGGGTAAGCAACATGAGTATTGGCATCTAAACTCAAATGTCTATGTTTCTCACCTACCCAATAATAGGAAGCGGAATTGATATGCAAGTAAGACACTCCTCCAACTTTGATCAATTGGTCTACGTGTGCATGGCCATTGATTGCCAAGATGATTTTACTGGAATGCACTGACAATAGGTTTTGTATTTCCACCGCATTATCAATCGTATAAATTCCTGCGATCGGCTGATGAGAGATGACAATCACTGGCTCCTTTGATTCTTCCAATTGCTGGTTCAACCAGTCCTGCTGCTCTTTTCCAATGTAGGAAGCGTAGCCCCCCTTGGTAGTTGGAGAGCCTGGATCGTTTCCATCCAAAACCAAAATTCGTACGCCTTGAATGACTTGCGCATAGTAAGCTGCCGGCATTCCAAAAGATTGAATTGCTTGCTCCTTGCTGTATCCCTCATCCATGTCATGATTCCCAAGCACATGATAGGCGGGGATATTTCCCTGATTAAATGCTGCTATAAAGGAATTGTTTGCTGGTTTGGGTATTGCAAAATCTCCTAACTGAATTTTGGCATGAACCTCCACTCGATTCATTTCTTCAAGGAAAGTTTGAAGTCGGAGATCCGAATCATGTATGGCGTCTCGATGAAAGTCGGCAATCAATCCTAAACGTAAATTTTCCACTTGCCCCGCCCACAGCTTCAAGATCGAAGAAGGCAATGCCAGCGAAAAGGAAGTGAGGACAGTGGATTTAATAAAGCTTCGGCGATCGAGATACATAGTGAATTGGGATAGTTGAATTGAATCCTGATAAACTTATATTTTTTTGTAAAAAATCAACGCAGACACCAGCCCCAATTTCGGGTGACGGTAGGCCTCTGGTATTTCTCCAAGCACAGAAAATCCGAGCGACTTCCAGAGATGAACTGCCGGCAAGTTAGTTTGAATTACAAAATTGAATTGCATGGCCAGGTACCCTCTTTTTTTAGCCTCTTCCAAGGCAATAGTTCCCATCCATCGGCCCAATCCTTGGCCTTCAGCCTCAGAAGCGACCACAAAGCCTGCGTTACAAACGTGATCGCCCAATCCCTCCTGATTGGCTTTAAGATAAAAGGTACCCACAAGCTCTCCTCCCCTTTCAACTGCAAAAGTTGTTTTATCAGCTCCCATCCAATACCCCATCATGGATTCTTTCGATTTATCTAGCGAAAAAACATAGGTTCCCCCCTTACGAATCATAGGCTCGAGGATTTTCCAAAGACCTTCTTCGTCTTCTTTGGTAGCAACTCTAATTGTGGGTAATGGATTCATGTATCGATGAAACTTAATTTGGAGGTAGCTATACCAAGAAGATGAATTAACTTGAAATGCAGTAGGCAAGTTCTGAAATAGCCAGAGATTTCACAAGGCTAGCTTTGCGCCTGATTTAACAAAATAGTTACCAATGGCAACCCATTTTACAAGTTGCTGGAATATATTCGTGCATTAATTCACCCCATGCATTCAAGCTCCTACCAAAAAATTACAGGTTTTTCAATGGCCATCGCGTCCGCCATTTTTTGGGGCATTTCTGGGACCTGTGCACAGTTTTTATTTCAAACGAAGGGAGTAGATCCTGCCTGGCTTGTCACTTGGCGCATGTTGCTAGCGGGTACCTTGCTGGTGCTTTATTCAATTGCAAAGGAGAAAAAAGCAGCTCTAGGCATCTGGAAAACTCCTAAAAATGCAGGTCAACTAGTGCTTTTTGGGATTTTGGGGATGGTTTCGGTGCAATACACCTACTTCTACAGCATTTCCCTATCCAATGCTGCCACGGCCACAATATTGCAATACATCGGACCTGTATTTGTACTTGGATTCTATGCCCTGAAAAACAAAACCTGGCCTGTGCTCGGAGAATATTTGGCCTTGATTTTTGCGCTCGCAGGCACCTTTCTTTTGGTAACTCATGGGTCTACCGAAACCCTAGTGATTTCAAATGAGGCATTGATTTGGGGTATTTTGTCTGCCCTTGCACTCGCCTTCTATACCATTCAACCCGTGGGCTTATTGCGCAGCTTTTCTCCAGCAGCCATTACGGGCTGGGGCATGCTGATCGGCGGCATTGTATTGTCAGTCGGTACGCAACCTTGGAGTTTTTCAGGAACCTGGGATGGGGAAACCTGGTTGGCATTTGCCTACATCGTCCTTTTTGGGACAGTTCTCGCCTTTTATTTCTTCCTGACTGCAGTTTCCAAAATCGGAGCTACGTTCGCCAGCTTGCTCTGCAGTGTAGAGCCGCTCGCCGCTACCTTAACGGCCCTACTTTGGTTGGGCATCTCTTTTTCAGGATACGATTGGGCAGGAACAATCTTGATTTTGAGTACTGTTGCCTTGCTGACCCTTTCGAAGGAAAAGAAAAAGGAATCCTAGCTCTTTAAATTCGTGCTTGATAGGTATATAATTCAAAATACCTTCCTTTTTTGGCGAGAAGTTCTTCGTGCTTGCCTTGCTCCACTACTTGACCATTTTCAATTACCAAAATTTGGTCTGCCTGTCGAATGGTGCTCAATCTGTGCGCAATGACAAAGGTCGTTCGCCCATGCATCAACTCTTTTAAGCTCGCTTGAATTAACGATTCTGATTCTGTATCCAAATTGGAGGTAGCCTCATCCAAAATAAGAATTCGCGGATCTGCCAGAATAGCTCTTGCGATTGCGATCCGTTGCCTTTGCCCTCCCGAAAGCTTCACCCCTCTTTCACCGATCAAGGTATCTAAACCTTGTTCAAATCGATCAGTGAATTCATTAACGTAAGCGGCTTTTACCGCCATTTCCAATCGTTCGTCAGATGCATTTGGCCGAGGAAATAAAATATTTTCTCGGATGGTGCCTTCAAAAAGAAAATCATCTTGCAGAACTACCCCTAGCTGTGCACGAAAAGCATCTAAGGTGATGGTTTGCAGATCGAAGCCATCCAAATAAATTACCCCTGAATCTGGGTTTAAAAAGGTTGCTGCTAGACCCGCAATCGTAGTTTTCCCAGAGCCTGAAGTACCTACCAATGCGGTAACAGAACCGGCAGGAGCTTCAAAGCTAATCCCTTTGACCACATCCTTGCCAGACTCATAAGCAAAGGATACGTTCTCAAATCGGATATCCCCATTTATTTTTTCCAGAGATACAGTTCGTTTTTTATCATCTGATTCCAAAGGCATATTCATGATTTCTTCGGTGCGGTCCAATCCTGCAAACGCTTCGGTAAGCTGACTACCGATGTTTGACATTTGTACAATTGGTGCAATCATAAACCCGAGGTACAAGGTGAATGCAAGAAAGTCTCCAAAGGTCATGTTCCCTTGCATAATTTGATACCCTCCTAAACCCATGATGCCTGCAGATGCCAAACCCAGCAGCAATGCCCCGGCAGAAGTCACAAAACTCGTGGCCGTTAAGCTAGCTTTTACATTCAAAAACAATTCTTCAACCCCTTTCTCGAAGGTTTTAATCTCCTGATTTTCAGCATTAAATCCTTTAATTACACGAATTCCTCCCAAAGTCTCTGTAAGTCTACCGGTTACTTGCGCGTTGATTTTCCCTCTTTCCCGAAAGATGGGTCTGATTTTACTAAAAGCTTTGAGCGACACTAATCCAAATACCAAAACGGGTAACAACACAAAGGCGGTCATCGATGGGCTGATAGAAATCAATAATCCTAAAGAGATTACTGCTGCTAAACCGCCTCCAATCATCTGGGCAAAACCTGTTCCGACGAGGTTACGAACCCCCTCCACATCGGTCATAATGCGAGATACCAACTCTCCTGTCTTAGAATTATCAAAAAATCGAATAGGCAACTTGATGATGTGCTGCTGCACCTTGGAGCGCAACTGAGAAATTAGGTGCTGCGCTTCTACACTTAGAATTTGGGTTAGCGAATAGGAAGTAACTGCCTGCACTACGATGGCTAGAACTACTGCTACAATTAGCCATTTCAATCGTTCGAGGTCATTGCTCGGAATTACCTCATCAATCAAAAATTTTGTGGCTCCAGGGAGTACCAAACTCGCTAACCTGCTGATAATGATCAAAATAAGACCGATAAAAAGTTGTTTTCGTCTGGGCCAGATGATGGTAGCAAATACTTGCCTTGTCGTTACTTTACGTTCCTTCTTGGGTGTCATGAAATCGGTAATGAAGTATGGTGATGAGCTAATAAAAAAGCCTGTTACGGAGGAACAGGCTTTTCAAATTCTAAATCTATTTCTTTAGTTGTTAGGAGTCAACACATTCGAAATTAAAGAAACCTTCTCGATAGGTTCGGAGGCATTGGAGTAAATTCGTACGACGGAATTTTGCTTACCTACTTTTCCAGTAGAATTGAAAGAAACTTTAATTTCAGCAGATTTTCCAGGTGCCACCGGCTCCTTAGGCCAGCTAGGTACGGTACAACCACAAGTAGCTGCTACATTAGAAATGATCAAAGGCTGCTTACCTGTATTGGTCAATACAAAGGTGTGTGCAACTTGTTGACCCTGTGTGATATCTCCAAAGTCTTTGGAATTTTCCTTAAAGGTGATCACGGGACCTGATTCCTGAGCCTGAACTTGAAATGCAAGTGCCAAAATAAAGAAGCTGAAAAGAAGTGCTATTTTTTTCATGATAATGTGGTTTAATATTCAAATATTCAAATTTTGATGGAGTCTTCAAAGAAACCGAAAGGAAATAGATTAAATTCTCCCAGAATCTAGTTCGATTAGAGTGAATGAAGCAATTTGGTATCTAATCCATCGAATCTTCCTCCACCAATCCTTTAACGAAAAAAGTAGGAGAAAAGTTGACTAGGTACAGTTCCTCCGAAGCACGTGTTACCGCGGTATAGAGCCAACGAACAAATTCTTTATCCACTTGCTCTTCGACCAAATACCCTTGATCGATAAATACTGCCTTCCATTGCCCACCTTGGGCCTTGTGGCAGGTGATCGCATAGGCAAACTTAACTTGGAGGGCATTTAGATAGGGATCCTTCCGGATATATTCCATCCGTTCTGTTTTGTTGGCTAGGTCAGCATAATCTTCACTTACCTGTTCGTAAAGTGATCGATACTGTTCCCGAGTGAGCGATGGCCCCGAAGAGTACAAGGTATCTAGGATCACTTTGGCCTCAAAATAGGGTTCCTCTGCATAGTCCAGCAAGCGTAACTCTAGCGTGGCAAATCGCAAGCCATAACGATCCTCAAAATTTCGAATCTTCATCACTTCGACCAAGTCCCCATTGGCTAAAAAATTCACCTTCTCGGATTCGGCCATGTAGGTATAGTTGTTCTTGACGATCATCAGCAAGTCACCCGAACAGATTTCATCCTCGTAAAAATGAATGGTTCGCCGAATGTATCCGTTGTACTGTACGGCAGACTTATTGGAACGGGTGATGATGCAGGTATTTTCTGTTCCATATTTGGAATAGGCGTAGCGCAAACCATCTTCCAGCTTTTCAGAAGTCATCTTGAAAATATCCTTGAATAGGTGTGTTTGGATTTTGATTGCTGCCTGTTCAGCCCCCAGTTCGTGTCGCAGGCTTGTGGCATTGAATAGAATCCCAGACTCCAATTTCTGCCGCATGACTTCCACCAGTTCAATCTGTTCTGCATTAAGTCTGTAATGCCGAAGTAGGTATTCTGCATCCAGTGCAGGACTATATTGACTTCCTACCGGTGGCAACTGGGCGGTATCCCCAACAAATAGCAAACGATTCCCTTCTCCTGAAAAAGTATAGGTGATCAAATCCCAAAGCAGATTGCCAGACATTCCTCCATCATCAGCAAGCATGGAGGATTCATCGACCACAAATAGCGTATCCTTGAAATAATTCTTTTGAAGTGTGAAGCCTCCACCTAGCGTACCTGGATCTCCCTTCGGTTTGTAGATAATCTTGTGAATGGTGAAAGCCGACCTTCCAGAGTAGGTACTCATCACCTTTGCTGCCCTACCTGTTGGTGCTAATAAAAGGGGGCGCAAGTTTAATCTAGGCAGAATTTTGACTACGGCAGACAGAAGGGAAGTTTTTCCTGTTCCTGCATATCCTTTCAGAATAAAGACTGGCTTATCTTGAGATGGCTTTTGGAAAAAATCATCCATTTTTACAAAAAAACTGGCCTGCCCTTGAGTAGGTTGAAATGGAAAGCTCTTTCGCAATAATTCGGAGGGAGCAGTTGGCAGAGAGTTCGGTTTGTTCATCGCTAGACGAAAGTACATGTCAGAAGACAAGATCAGCAAAGAAATTGAGTCTAAATTTGGTCATCACCTCAGAATACGAGTGAATGGCATTTTGATTGAAGAAAACAAAATTCTTTTAGTCAAGCATAAAATGAGCGCGGATCGAGATTTTTGGTCCACGCCAGGCGGAGGAATGCAATTCGGGAGTTCTGCGCAAGAAAATCTAATTCGCGAATTCTTGGAGGAAACTGGATTAAAAATCACGGTAGGAGAATTTCTTTTTGTTCACGAGTACCTAGATCCTCCCCTTCATGCAATTGAGTGTTTTTTTCGTGTAAAAAGGATTAGCGGCACTGCAACTTTGGGGAAAGATCCAGAACTTGCGGCAGCCGATCAAATTCTTGCGGAAATTAGCTGGATGACGCTGGAAAGATTGAGTTCCTTGGATAAAAAATCCATTCATCCTGTTTTTATTGGAATAAAATCGCTCGAGGAATTAGTATTGTGTAAAGGATATTTTAATTTTGAAAATAAATACCTAAAATAGCACGTTTTAAAAACCTTCAACCCTAACCGGATTTCTAAACCTTACTCAAAATGAATCTAACAAAAGTTCTCTCAGTCGTATTCTTTGCTGTTGCCGCTTTCCTTGGCTACCTACTTTGGAAAGGTGTCGACGATGTCGTTGAACAAGAAAAAAGAGTTGCCTTGCTAGAAGCAGCTACCATTGAAAAACTTGAAATGCTTCGCGATGCTCAGTTGGCATACCAGGCTTCAAACGGAAAATACGCGAGTACTTGGGACTCTTTGAGAACCTTTATCGAAACAGGTACCATTTGGATCATACAGCGTACTGAAACCACCAAGTTATTGGATTACGGTGCAGAAGAAATCAATGTATCTTACGATACCATTGGTTCAATCGCTGTAATAGACTCCTTGTTCAGCCCAGCGAAGCACCCTGATCTCAAACTTGATTTACTTCCTGTTGTTCCAGGTTCTGGAGGAAAGCAATTTGAATTCTTTGCAGACAAAATTGAAAAGACTGGCGGATACAAAGTAAGCGTATTCGAAATCCGTGACCCAGCTCCAATCAATCCTGAAAGACGAGCAAATAACAACGAAAAGGCATTAAGAGTAGGATCTAGAACTGACGCATCTACAGAGGGTAACTGGAAATAACCGGTTCTAATCTTGGAAAATAACCTAGAGGTTCTATTGAGTGATAAGTTTGCTGTTCAAAACACAGCAAGCTTATCACTTTTTCTTTATCCCTCTTCCTTGCATGTATTTGCAAGAGACAAAAACCAAAGTATCATTGCTATTCATTCATACGAACGAATTAGCTGGAAAAAATTAGATGAAGTTCTTTCATCTGACACCCTAACCAAGATGGATGTTCCAGCCAAAGTTTATTTGCATGAAGCACTTTTTACCCTCCTGCCGGGTGCCATTTTCCAACTAGGCAGCGAAAAGGAATACCTTCAACTTGCTGGGAAACTACCAGAATCACCTTTTTTCTTTCATACCGCAGTAGATAGCAATAATGTACAAATCCTGAGTTGCATTCCAGAGAAATTGCATAGGCCATTGAGCAAGCGATTTTCAGAGCTCAGCATTTATCATGGATCTTGTTCTTTCCTCTCCTATTTGTTCAAGGAACGATTCAACTTGATTGGACAGGAGATCTGGATCAACCTTTTTGACTCCCATGCTTACCTAGCAGCTTTTACGGATCAAGAACTTTCTGTTTTCAATCGGTTTGAGGTAGAAACGAAGGAGGACGTATTCAAATACGTGTTGATTTTAATGGAAACCCTTCAGCACGATAGAACCCTTGCACGGGTAACGCTATTTGGTGCCACTGAAAAAAGTGGAATTACTGACGATTGGGGAAAAAGTTACTTTTCCAATTTCAGGCTTATTCGACCTCATGCCAACCAGAATTATGGGCATGGATTGTCGCAAGATAAAGCCCCAACCATTTTTGAATCTTTTTGGCATTACGCATAGCCATGAAAAAAATTGCAATTTTCCCTGGTTCGTTTGACCCCTTTACCAAAGGGCATCACGACATCGTTTTGAGAAGTTTAGCCCTTTTTGATGAGGTGATTATTGGTATTGGGTACAACTCTACCAAGAAAAATAGGTATTTCGACATCGATTTGATGGTAGAAAAAATCGAAGAGGTTTATAAGGATATGCCACGAGTTTCTGTAGTCGTATACAACGAACTTACCTCTACCCTTGCCAAAAAATATGAGGCACAGTTTTTAGTTCGAGGGTTGCGAAATACGACCGACTTTGAATATGAAAACACCATTAGTCAAATGAACCGCTACCTGAATGGTGAGCTTGACACGGTGTTTTTAATTACATCCCCTCAATACGCAGCCATCAGCTCAACCGTGATTCGTGAAGTACACCGCTATGGAGGAGATGTGGATGAATTTCTTCCCTATTCCCTTTAAGCGACCTTAATTTTTTTAAGGTATTTCTTAAACAAAAACCGCATCGAAGGGTAAGAATCCACTAATGCTGTGATTGCTTCCGTATCTGTAAACCAACGAATTGCATCAATTCCCTCTTCTTCTTGCGGTTTCATGCTTGCATCATTAGTACAGGACATGGTATACCAGTAGGTTTTCTTCAAGATGCTGCGCCGATTTTGCGTATAGGTATGCCAAGTCGTACAAAGGTGCTCATCTAAGCGAACCTTCACATTACATTCCTCTTCCACTTCTCTTTTGGCACATTGTTCAGGTGTTTCGCCTTTATCAAATTTACCTTTTGGGAAATCCCACTTGCCCAATCGATGAATCAACAAGACCTTTTGCTTTTTAGTCACCACACCTCCGGCAGCCTTTACAATTAAAAACCTGCTTTTTACAAAATTTTTGAGCTCGTCTTTTTTTACCGAAACCAAGGTAACTGAATCCAATTGCTTCATCTTTCGCGTACGCATCAAATAAAGTAATCGGATAACTAGGTCTAAACTTGGCTCATAAAAAATAACATTCCCCTCCCATTCAACATCCTCAGGGATTTCATCCACATTTTGGTAGCGATGTTCAAAGCGCTTGGTCGGATCAAGCTTTGCTAAGGAAATAAGTTCCAAAGGCTTGTCGTTCACAAAGATCTTCATGCGAAAAGGGGAATAGAAGTTTTGAATCGTCCAAAAATGCATAAAAATTTGAAATAATTAGCTAGACTTTTTAGAGCTATTCGGTATCAATTGAGGGAATAAAAAAAGTAGTGCATTTATTCCTAAAAAAATCGCAAGAGCTCCCTGTCTACGGGGAGGAAACTCTTATTTTTACGCCATGGAAATTCTTAACCCCACCATCGCAGCACAAGTTGCGCGCCACCTTTTGGAAATTCAAGCCATTCGATTGCAACCTGAGAAACCCTTTACCTGGGCATCTGGCTGGAAATCACCCATTTATTGTGACAATCGACTCTCCCTCTCCTATCCGGAGATTAGAAATACCATCAAGCAAAACCTGGTCAAAGCAGTTCAACACTTTTTTCCAGACGTGGAGGCTATCGCTGGAGTAGCCACTGCAGGCATCCCTCAGGGAGCTTTACTCGCCGATGAACTGGTGCTTCCATTTATTTATGTACGCTCCAAGCCCAAAGGGCATGGCATGGAAAATATGATCGAAGGAAAAGTAGTGCCTAACCAGAAAGTCGTGGTGGTAGAAGACCTCGTATCCACTGGAGGAAGCTCACTTAAAGCAGTGGAAGATCTGAGAAATGCTGGATTTGAGGTTTTAGGAATGGTAGCAATTTTCTCCTATGGTTTTGAAGTTGCCGACAAAAATTTTGAGAATGCGGGAGTTCCGTTGGTTTGCTTGAGTAACTACGACGCCCTACTTCCTGAAGCCGTAAATGAAAACTACATCGACCATTCGACATTAAATTCCCTTGCGGAATGGCGAAAAAATCCAAGCGGCTGGATGCAATAAAGCCGTTTTATGATTATCCGCTATTACATCGGTTGCTCAACTTGCCTGTTTACCTCTACGGATAATCAAATTGTCAACAGTCCATAGACCACGGTCTACAGGCTGTCAACGGTCCACCGCTGATTGTAGTCCTCGTAGTACGATTTGACTCATTGAATACAATTGGCTGTCTTCTGAAGACGGTCAACCGTTGACAAATTCTATACTTCCTTCGGAAACCAGGTTGCGTACATTGGGTAATTTTTTGCTGTTCTTAGTATAACTTCCCGCATGTTGTCTCCGATTTCTTTGACTTTTTTTGCAGGCATGCCTGCATAGATGGACCCAGCTTCTACTATTGTTCCCGCGAGCACCACTGCTCCAGCTGCAATCACGGCATCGGAATGGATGATGGCTCCATCCATTACTATGGCCCCCATTCCTACCAGAACCCGGTCATGAATAATGCAGCCATGCACGATGGCATTGTGCGCTATGGATACCTGATTACCTATGTATGTTCCCGCTTGCTTGTACGTACAATGGATTACCGCGCCATCCTGAATATTGGTATCGTCTCCAATACGGATTTCATTTACATCACCTCGAATCACTGCATTGAACCACACGGTGCAATTTTTCCCCATGTTCACATCCCCTACCACAGTGGCATTGGGTGCTAGCCAGCAGTTTTCTCCTAGTTTTGGAGCGATTCCATTTACCTCTAAAATACAAGCCATCGTATCCTCGTTTTAAATTCGTTTGTAATTCCGTTGGGAAATTAAAACTTTTCAAACTGTCCCGCTTCTTTTTATTCAAATTCAGTGGTCCTGAATTCAAAGGAAACTTTTTGAAAGCCAATTCCCTTGCTCAAAAAATAGTAGTTTAGGGCAGCAGATTTAAGTAGCAAATCCCAGACTCAATTTGCATCCGGTACAATTCGGTTTTGAACATGGAAAAAAGTTTATACGACTTTCCGATTCGAAAAATTATCCACTTGGATATGGATGCATTTTATGCTTCTGTAGAACAGCTAGACCATCCCGAGTGGAGAGGAAAACCTTTGGTTGTAGGAGGAAATGAAAGCCGCGGTGTGGTGGCAGCTGCAAGTTATGAAGCTCGAAAATTTGGTATTTTTTCCGCCATGTCTTCCGTATTGGCTGCCAAAAAATGTCCTGACTTAATCTTTGCCAAGCCCCGCTTTGAACGCTACAAGGAGATTTCGAGCCAAATTCAAGAGATTTTCTTCGAATACACCGACCTGGTAGAGCCTCTCTCCTTGGATGAAGCTTTCTTGGATGTGACTGAAAATAAGTTGCAATTACATTCCGCCTCTCTAATAGCAACAGAAATTCGCGAAAAAATCAAACTAAAAACGGGTTTGAATGCCTCAGCGGGCATCTCTTACAATAAATTTTTGGCTAAAATCGCCTCTGATCTCAACAAACCAAATGGTCAAGCCATCATCCTTCCTGAGGAAGCAGCAGAATTCTTAGAGAAGCTCCCTATCGGTAAGTTTTTTGGGATAGGAAAAGTTACCGCTGAAAAAATGCGGCAAATTGGCATTCATTGTGGGAAGGATTTAAAAGAATATTCCTTGCAGTACCTGGTCAAACGATTTGGAAAAGCGGGAGCACATTATTTTCAAATTGTCCGAGGAATTCATCTCTCAGCAGTTCAGCCTGAACGCGCCCGAAAATCATTGAGTGCAGAAAATACCTTTGAAAAAGATCTTTTTATGCCCCATGAATTGGAGGAACAACTTCAGGCAATCTACCAAGAACTACTTCGCCGGTCCAAAAAAACAGGCATCCGAGGAAGGACAGTCACGCTAAAGATCAAATACAATGATTTTTCACAACAAACTAGAAGCAAAACTTTTGACCGGTTTCCAGAAGATGAACTCCTTTGGCATACTGCTTTGGAGTTATTAAACCAGGAGATCTTAACCAAACCCATTCGCCTTCTGGGATTGGGAGTTTCTAACTTTTCTGAAGGCGATCAGCCCCTCAACATCCCAGAACAATTGCCCATTCCATTTTAAATCCACTTTTTCAAAAAGGAAAAATATCCTGCCATTTTGTCTGTATTTTCTTAAATTTGTGTTCAAATGCAATCCTTTTTCGTTGCAGCTAGTTAAAGAAGCTTCTGAGATTGCTCAATTACCCTTACGACCACAGTTCCATGGATCTGATCAAAGACATAGACATCTTATCTGCCGAAGAAGCGCAAGTTTCTGATTTTCAAACCACACCAGAAGGAAACACCGGAAAGGCCAAAAAGGTATATATCGAGAGCTACGGCTGTGCAATGAATTTTTCTGACTCCGAAATCGTCGCTTCCATCATGAAGGACAATGGCTATGATACCACCTCGGATATGAAAAAAGCGGACGTGATTTTTTTAAACACCTGCTCCATCCGAGAAAAAGCCGAACAAACAGTACGAAACCGCCTCACCCACTTCAACGGACTCAAAAGACAGAAGCCGAACATGACCATCGGCGTACTTGGCTGCATGGCCGAGCGCCTCAAGGAAAAACTTTTGGAGGAAGAGAAAATCGTAGACCTCGTCGTAGGTCCTGATGCCTACCGTGACCTTCCCAACCTCGTAAATACGGCCGAAGAAGGGCTGAAAGCCATCAATACCTTCCTGTCGAGAGAAGAAACCTACGGAGACATCTCCCCTGTACGGCTGAACTCAAATGGGGTTTCTGCCTTTATTTCCATCATGCGTGGCTGTGATAATATGTGCTCTTTCTGCGTCGTGCCGTTCACCAGGGGTAGAGAAAGAAGCCGCGATCCTGAATCTATCCTTGCGGAGGCACGGGACTTGGTGTCCAATGGCTACAAGGAAGTAACCCTACTGGGTCAAAACGTAGACTCCTACAAATGGTCTCCTGAAGAAAACAACAAAGCGAGACTGAATAAAAAAGAGGACGAGGTTACTGAGGTCATAACGTTTGCCCACCTGCTGGAAATGGTGGCTCAGGTAAATCCTCAACTTCGGGTACGCTTCTCCACCTCCCACCCCAAAGACATCACCGATGAGGTGCTCCATACGATCAAGAAATACGACAACATCTGCAAGTACATCCACCTTCCCGCACAATCGGGAAATGACCGGGTGCTAGAGCTAATGAACCGAACCTACACGCGGGCCTGGTACCTAGATCGTGTACTTGCCATACGCGAGATCCTAGGAGAAGAGTGCGGAATTTCTTCCGACATGATCGCGGGATTTTGCTCGGAAACCGAAGACGAACACCAAGACACAATCAGTTTGATGGAGCATGTGAAATACGACTTCTCCTACATGTTTTACTATTCTGAGCGCCCAGGAACACTTGCTGCAAAAAAATATGCGGATGATATTCCGTTAGAAACCAAGAAAAGAAGGCTAGCGGAAATTATTGAAAAACAAAGCCAGATTGCTCAAGAAAGAAACCGTTTGGATCTTGGAAAAGAACAGGTTATTCTGATTGATGGTACATCAAAAAAATCAAACACAGAATTGAAAGGCCGGAATTCAGCGAACAAGGTGGTTATTGTATCTGGAGATGGCTTAAAGCTCGGGGATTACGTTCGGGTCAGAATTACAGAATGCTCTCCGGCAACGCTCTTTGGCGAGGTACTTGAAATAAACCCTGCTCAGGTATGATCACAGCACCGGAAATCCAAAGTGTCAAGCAGCGATTCGGGATCATCGGACATAGTCCTTTGCTCAATCATGCCATTCAGGTGGCCATGCAAGCATCGCCTACAGAAATGACCGTGCTGATTACTGGGGAAAGTGGCAGTGGAAAAGAGAGTTTTTCAAAAATTATCCACTCCCTATCCTTGCGAAAGCATGGCAAATTCATCGCCATCAACTGTGGAGCAATTCCGGAGGGAACGATTGACTCGGAGTTATTTGGCCACGAAAAAGGGTCCTTTACAGGTGCACATGAGGCTCGGAAAGGGTATTTTGAAGTCACAGATGGAGGATCGATTTTTTTGGATGAAATTGGAGAGATGCCTTTAGGAACCCAAGCTAGGCTTTTACGGGTCTTGGAAAATGGAGAGTTCATCAAAGTAGGGTCCTCTAAAGTTCAGAAAACCAATGTCCGCGTCATCACTGCGACCAATGTCAATTTGATCAAAGCGGTTGAAAAAGGAAAATTCAGAGAAGATCTGTATTATCGACTGAACACCGTGCCTATTTTTGTGCCTCCCCTTCGGGAAAGAGGAGAAGACATGGTGCTCCTTTTCAGAAAGTTTACCGGTGATTTCTCTGAAAAGTACCATGTGAAGCCTATCACGCTTGATGCAGCAGCCCAAGAAGTGTTGCTACGGTATCCATTTCCCGGAAATATTCGACAGCTAAAGAATATTGCCGAGCAGGTCTCCTTGTTGGAAGAACAGCGGGAAGTAGATGCAGTCACCATGTCTCGGTATTTGCCTGAAGTGAGCACCCGACTCCCCTTGGCATTTAAAGGAGGCAATTCAGAGTCGACGGATTTTTCCGAAAGAGATATTTTATACAAAGTCCTTTTTGACATGAAAAAGGACATGAATGAATTAAAAAAGCTTATCCTAGAATCCTACCAAAGCGGTGGAATCAATTCCTCACTAATTCAAAAGCATCAGGGATTATTTGAAGACCTAGAGGCAAGCATCATGCCTAAGGAGATGTCAGAATCTCCGAACCAATTCACCATGCCCTTGCTCCTTGAATCTAAAAACACGGATGCTCCTCAGGAAGAAGAATATGAGGACGAAGTTATTGAAGATATTGTACATGAAGAGGATGACAATTCCCTATCCCTGGAACGGAAGGAGAAAGAAATGATTCTCAAGGCATTGCGGAAACACAACAATAAAAGAAAGTATGCTGCCAACGACCTCGGGATCTCTGAACGGACGCTCTACAGAAAAATCAAACAATATGATATTGAATAGATCTTGGCTGTTGGTATTTCTCTTAAGCCTGGGACTCTCTGGGTGTTCCATCAAATACAGCTTTACAGGTACCAACATCAATTACGAGCTAGTAAAGTCATTTTCTGTGGAGAATTTTTTCAATGACTCCGGAGGTGGTCCTGCCAACATGGAGCAGCGATTTACCGAAGCATTGAAAGAATATTACCAGCGGAACACCCAGCTTGAATTAATTCGAAATAATGGAGATCTCCAATTTTCTGGATCCATTGTCCGCTATTCCTTATCCCCGCAGGCAGTGGTATCCTCTGGTGACCCCAATCTACCCGACCGAGCAGGCCAAATGCGGCTCACCATTGCTGTGGAAGTGGAGTACATGAACATGACCAATGAAGAGGAAAACAAAAAACAGACGTTTACTTTTTTCCAAGATTACGATCCTCGTACAGTGACGTTATTGGATGTAGAGAATCAATTGGTTGAAGACATTTTCGAAACAATCATCCAAGATATTTTCACGGCCACAGTCGCCAACTGGTAAAATCCGTATATTGAAATCAAATTACATGTTGTGAACGCATCTCAATTTTTAGAACTCATACAAAAAGCAGATCAGCTGGAAAAAGCAGATTATTTATTGCTTAAGAAGGTTCAAAAAAACTTTCAATTTTTTTATTTATCCCATGCGCTGTCTACAAAATTTGAATTAAAAAGTGAAGAAAGTAGTTCTTCACTTCCTTTGGCGGCCGTTACAAGTGTGGACCGCGTTTGGCTGAAAAATTGGTTACTCCAACCGCTTGGATCGGGAAAAAAGCAAGCAGAAGGAGGTTCAGGTGAAAAATCAGCCGTGGCAAACACAGAGTCATCCATTAAAGATGCAGGAGGTAATCACCCAGAAAAAGTGAAGGTTAAAAAGCGAGAAGCCCCCAAAGACGACTTAATCGAGAGTATCCGAAAAAAAGAGAAGAAAGAAATTTTAGACGTCGAAAAAAGAGCTCAAATTGACTTGATAAAGGAGTTTAGCAAAAAGGAAATCAAGCTTGCCACCATCAAGGAGATTGAAGCCAACAAAAATAATGAGAATTTAGCCAGTGCGAGTACCAGCTTAAATGAAGGATTAATTTCCGAAACTTTCGCTGCTATTCTCCACAAGCAAGGCAAAAAAGCAATGGCAATCGAAATTTATGAGAAGCTTGCTTTGAAGTTTCCCGAGAAAAGGGCTTACTTTGCGGACTTAATTAAAAAATCACAAGAATAAATCCAATTTTATGTTTACTCTATTAATCAGTGTTATTTTGGTATTAGCGGTTTTGCTAATCCTAGTGATTTTAGGCCAAAACGCAAAGGGTGGCGCTGGTGCCGCATTTGGTGGAAGTGCTTCACAAATAATGGGGGTAACACGTACAGGTAATGTTTTGGAAAAGGCAACCTGGGTTTTAGCGATTTCTATTCTAGGCTTAGCTCTGGCATCATCCGTGTTCTTTACAAGCAGCCAAGCCAATCAATTTTCATCTCCGAATATTGAGACTGCCAAAGAACAAGTAGTTGCTCCAGCTTTTGGAGATACTCAAAATGCACTTCCTGCAACCGAAGCAGCTCCTGCTGATTCTACAGCAACAAAATAAGTTAAGCCTTACAAAATCAGGAGCCTTACTGCTTACAGTAAGGCTCTTTTTTTTGGTCAACTGACACATTGAAGTCCTCAAACACCAAAAAGGGAAATTTTGGCAGATAGAATCGCTTAAAAAAATATTTTTTCTGTCGGAAAACTAGGTGTTTTGCGTCGATTTGTCAGAATACAGTCAAGTTCAACCCTTGGCATAAGAAGTGCAGGAAGGTGTCTGTAAGTTTACTAAAACCCTTAACAATTTATAACTATGTCAAAAGTGAACATCAAACCTCTTGCAGACCGCGTATTGGTTGAGCCAGCAGCTGCAGAAGAAAAAACTGCTTCCGGTCTTTACATTCCGGACACTGCAAAAGAAAAGCCTCAAAAAGGTATTGTTATTGCAGTAGGCAACGGAAAAAAGGATGAGCCATTGACCGTAAAAGTTGGAGACACCGTATTGTACGGTAAATATTCCGGCACAGAATTGAGCGTCGATGGAAATGACTACCTCATCATGAGAGAGTCAGATATTTTCGCAATCCTATAATTTGAATAGTACACCCTGAAAAAAACTAAAAAAAATGGCTAAACAACTATTTTTCGATACTGACGCTAGAGATCGTCTCAAAAAAGGCGTCGATGCACTTGCTGATGCAGTAAAAGTAACCCTTGGCCCAAAGGGTAGAAATGTCATCATTGATAAAAAATTTGGTGCCCCAACCATCACGAAAGATGGGGTTTCTGTAGCTAAAGAAATTGAGCTAAAAGAGCCAATCGAAAACATGGGAGCCCAGCTTGTAAAAGAAGTAGCATCCAAAACTGCAGACCAAGCGGGTGATGGAACTACTACTGCTACCGTATTGACTCAAGCGATCTTTAACGTAGGGATCAAAAACGTAGCTGCTGGTGCAAATCCAATGGATTTGAAGCGTGGCATCGACAAGGCTGTAGCAGCAGTTGTAGCTGAATTGAAGGCCAACTCTAAGCCAATCTCTACTTCCAAAGAAATCGCTCAGGTAGCAACTGTTTCTGCAAACAACGACGAGGAAATCGGTAAGATGATTGCTGATGCCATGGACAAAGTTGGCAAAGACGGTGTAATTACTGTGGAAGAGGCTAAAGGAACTGAAACCGAAGTGAAGACTGTAGAAGGTATGCAGTTTGACAGAGGATACCTCTCCCCTTACTTCGTGACCAACACGGAGAAAATGGAAGTGGAATTGGATCATCCGTACATCTTGATCTACGACAAGAAGATTTCTTCCATGAAGGAATTACTTCCTGTTCTTGAGCCAGTAGCTCAGTCTGGAAAGCCACTTTTGATCATCGCAGAAGATGTTGATGGTGAGGCACTTGCTACACTTGTAGTAAACAAAATCAGAGGTGCATTGAAAGTAGCAGCTGTGAAGGCTCCTGGATTCGGTGATCGTAGAAAAGCCATGTTGGAAGATATTGCAATCCTTACAGGTGGAACAGTGATCTCTGAAGAAAGAGGCTTTAAGCTAGAAAATGCTACCCCAGACATGTTGGGAAGAGCAGAGAAAATCAACATCGATAAGGACAACACCACACTTGTAAATGGTGCTGGTGATAAGGGTGCAATCAAAGGCAGAATTGCTGAGATCAAAGCTCAAATCGAAAAAACAACTTCTGACTACGACAGGGAGAAATTGCAAGAGCGCCTTGCTAAACTTTCTGGCGGTGTAGCGATCCTTTACATTGGTGCAGCTACTGAAGTAGAAATGAAGGAAAAGAAAGACCGCGTAGACGATGCCTTGCATGCCACTAGAGCAGCTGTTCAAGAAGGTGTGGTAGTTGGTGGTGGTGTAGCCCTAATTAGAGCTGCTTCTGCCCTTGACAACCTAAAAGGTGCAAACGAAGATCAAGACACTGGTATCAACATTGTTCGCATTGCGATCGAGTCTCCATTGAGAACTATCGTAAGCAACGCTGGTGGTGAGCCTTCCGTAGTGGTCAACAAGATTCGTGACAACAAAGGAAACTTTGGTTACAACGCGAGAACTGACAAATACGAAGACCTAATTAAGGCGGGAGTTATTGACCCAACTAAGGTTACTCGTCTTGCATTGGAAAATGCAGCGTCTATTGCAGCCTTGCTTTTGACTACCGAGTGTGTGGTAGCAGACGTGAAGGAAGAAGCTCCAGCTATGCCTCCTATGGGTGGCGGCGGAATGGGCGGCATGATGTAATTCAAACTGCTTTTACAAAGAAAAAGGAGATCCAATTGGATCTCCTTTTTTTGTTTAAATCCAAATGGTTTCAAAAAATTACAAAGTGGGATTGAATTAGAATTCATTCAACTCAGCTTTACATCAAGCAATTGTTTTTCAAGTGATTAAACAATGCTTCCCTTCAGAATTGTTAAACATCACAACCGGATAATTAAGTAACCATTTAAAAGGCATGACCCTTTTTTATCCAATCCATTATTTTATTTCGCTCGGCTATAGGAATTAAGCCAGTAGAAGGCATTGGAGATGGATTTCCTTCTACTGCCCTAGCTTGTATTCTTTCCCAGTGAGTTAAAATGTCACAAACCTTTGTAAAATCCATTCCGGCATGCGGGTTTACCCCAGAATGACAGGTTGCGCATCTTGTTTTCAAAATGGCAGCAACTTCGGCGAATTCAATTCCCTTGGGAATTGTATCTACTACAACCTCTTTTGAAGTTTCACAGCCCCTATCATCTTTTACAAAAAGTGTGTGCTGACCTACCGAAATACCCTCAAAAACTGGATTGGACTGAAATTTTCCTTGATCTATTTTATAGCTGTAATTGACATTAACTGGTGATGTAATCTCAAGGACCCCATTGGGCATACAGGGATGAGAATTCGTTATACTAGATGAAATTTCGGGTATAGCGTTACATTCTTGGATGTCAGTATTGGTGCATGAAAAGATAAAGCAGGTTGTAATTGAAAAAAAAATACCTGCCAATCTATTTTTCTTCATCTGTTAATGTTTTCAAGAAATTTAGAATGTCTAGCATTTCTTCATCAGTCAAATTCAACTTATCAAAAGGCAAAGTCTGATATTCCAAATTCATTCCAATTCCATTTCCTCCACCTAATTTGTAAAACTTGATCACCTCTTCTAAGGTTTGGTAAACACCGTTGTGCATGTAAGGCGCTGTTTTTTCGGAATTCCGAATGGTAGGAGTTTTAAAAGAATAGCGTAGTTGGGGTAATTGAGTTACATAATATCTTCCCTCATCATCATCTACTGTCGCATTATTCAAGGCGGCAGTTTCTGGGACACCAATCACTTCAGATTCGGAATTATTGAACCATGGTGGAACTGTGCCGTTGTAAACGGGAATAAAATGGCAGGTTGCACATTTGGCTTTTCCTGAAAATAGATTGAATCCCTTTAATTCACTTTCAGTGAGTGTTCCTTTATCAGCAAAATAACGATCTATTTTGGCATTAAATGGCATTAAACTTCTCACATAAGCAGCAATCGCATTCCTGATTTCATAATGTGTTATTTCTTTTTTATCAGGAAAGGCTTTTGCGAATAATGGAACCAATTTCTGGTCATTATTTACTCGCTCATTGATTTCTTTTAGAGAAAGGTTAAACTCATTTGGATCTTTCATGACACTTTCGATTTGGTTCTCCAAATCTTGTGAACGCATATCATAAAAAAATGATTTTTGAAAGGACGAATACACCACTGAAGGCGAATTTCGTTTGATAGAGATGCTGTGCACATTTGCTGAAGAAGTAACTTTACCATCGGCAAAACCCTTATCCGCATTGTGACAAGAAGCACAACTTAAATTATTACTTCTCGATAAATTGACATCATTAAATAATACTTTTCCCAATGCTACTTTTTCAGGAGTTGATTTGGTTTCTGCAAATGGAGAAAACGCATCAGGATTAAGTTTTTTGCCTTGCATTAAATCTGCTAAATGGCCGTAAAAAACCTTGTTATCATTAAAGTTTGGAGTTTGGTCAATAACCGTTTTGAATTCATTTTCAAAAGCAATGCTCATAGGCATTAAATGATTTTTTATGAATTCCAACCTATTAAAAGTATCAAAATCATAATTACTCTTTATAAACTGCTCCGCTTTTTCAAACAGTTTAATTAAGTCCGGATTTATTGCCTGCTTATTAACTTCACAATACAAGGTATAAAACTCTTCAATGCCTTCTAGGGAGAATTCAGCTTCCTCTACTGAATTAAACGCTACTGGAGAATCAAAACCTGTAACACCAAGCGTCGCGATTCTAATGATTTGATGTTGCATCAATTCGTAAAAATGATGGTTCTGAATAGGCAAGTCTTTAAAATTTTGCCTAACAAATTTTAGATCAGTCTTTAAGATATTGACTTGTTTTTTTAATTCGCTTACATCTATGCTATCCGTAAAAATTAGTTCTTCAAGTACTTGAAACCCTGTTGCATCATTTACAATATTATCGTCAATTTTAATTTCTGGCAAAGCAGGGCCATTTATTCTTCTAGAGAGACCTTGAAAATAGTATTCTACAAAGGGCTCAATTTTTTTATAATCCTTTCGTGCCTTCCTAAAAGTTTGGATCAACTCTTCTTTACTTTCTGTGTTTTCCAATTCCACTAAAGCAATACCAAGTGTATCTATCTTTTCTGAAACAGATACTTTTAATTTGCTTTCAAAAGTTTGGCTCTCTTTTTCTGTACATGAAAAAGTTGAAGCTAAAAACAGGATTATAATTAATGCTCTAATCATTAGTTTACTTTTTTGAGAATTGTAAAAAAAAACTTTCGCTTATATAATAAGCGAAAGTTTTTTAAATAAATAGATTATATATTATCTCGGTACATTTTTCAAGATAAGCGTCTGTCCTCCTGATTTGTAAGTTTGAATTGAAGTAGCCTTACTAGGATTCAAAAACTTATCTCCTTCAACCCAAGTGTGTGCATGGATATTGATAGTAAATGTTCCAGGAACACCCACTACATCCGAAATGTCTTCCATAGCACCATGCTCCCAAATACCAAATTTAGATTGGTTAGCACCTGCTGGATTGTATTTAGTATCTATAAATCCTGCATCCTTATGCGTCATGTCCATAAAGATTTTTTTGGTGCCTTTAGCGATATCATACTGCCAAATCAATGAATTGTGAGTAGCTTCTGGCCAGAATGAATCTCCATCTTCCTGAATGTATACGAAATTCTCTGTTACAGCTACGTTATCTGGATTGATAACATCTTTACCTTTTACATTCTCTCCTGTTGGCGAAACATCTCCGTCAGCAACAATTTTTAAAGTTCCAACAAGTGGGTTAGTTGCATCCAACTTCAACTGATACATTCTTCCCATGTAAGTTTTCTCAGTAGAACCACTAACGCCAGTTGATACAAAATAAATTTCTCTGTTGTTAGCTGCTGATCCTTTTCTGTAATCTAAATCCTCAACGCGAGCAAGCACTAAGCTTTTCAATGAAGTGTTCAAAGTTTCAATTTCAGCACCTGTTAGGTTTTTTGCATTAGGAACCTCTACGAATTCAACTGGATAGTTGGTGTTCCATTTCATTGCAGTTTCGATCTGGTTTTGGTCAGTTCTTCTAAGGACATATAACTTACCGTTATCCAAATCACCAACTGTATTAGAAACATACAAGTATACTTGTCCATTTCCAGCATCTTCGCCTAAGATGATGACAGTTTTACCTGGGTAAGCAACTTTAGGTAGAGGCACAGCATTTTCTCCACTAAATTTACCCAAAGCAGGCTTTGTTCTTGTGCTATTTGAAGGTTCTGCAGTACCAATTGGATTGATGGCATGCGTCATCGCGTTTACGTTTGATTCACCAGTAGTCAAAAACATTGGTCCAAAACCATGAATTTCTGGAGTTGCCATAGTTCCAGAACATAATCTAAACATACCGCCATCGGTGTTCACGATGTAATCACCTTTAACAATGTTTAGTTTTTTGTCAAGGAACAATCTTGAAACAGCCCAAGTGTTTTCGTGGTTTGTAACCATGATGTAACCACTTCCATCAGGATTCTTGATAAAACCTTGACCATCTGGTGCACCACCGTAGATCATGTTATTGGAATTTGGAATTGGATCTTCACTACTTACAAGAGTGAAAACACCTACATTAGAGAATTCTGCTCCCATTTTTACAAATGATGGAGTAAGAGATCTGTTTTTGAACTCTACGGTCTCAACAACCTCTGGTATTGTTTCCTCCTCTGTCTCACACGCTACAAATGTAAGCGTTGATAAGAGTAGAACTGATAAGGGTAAAAATTTGATTTTTTTCATAATTATTATTGTTTTTAGTTGTTTTTCATTCAATAAAGTTTGGTCTTACCGCATGTAAAAATGGGTATTTGCCTTTACCTGAAGGTAAAGACCCTTTTCTCAAATGATAAATTTCTTGCCGTTTTGATAATATTCTAGAAAAGTCGATTGGTGGGTTGGATCCCTTTCGCTTTTCTCCTAAGGCAAAAGTGTGTACATCATGTGACCAGCCACGTAGTAAGTCATATTGATCCGATCGGTGGCGGTGGAATGGGCGGTATGATGTAATTCAAACTGCATTTACAAAGAAAAAGGAGATCCAATTGGATCTCCTTTTTTTGTTAATTACCGAATGAGTTCAGGGTGTATTCAACACTGGCCCATCAATGAATTTCTTATTGGATTGTTTTTGGTTTGCGATTTTGCCAACCTATAATCAGTTCGGATTTAAGAGGTACTTACAATTCAATTAATTTATCAACTTGGGCTTTTAACTTCGGAAGTTCCTTGCAAACAATTGTCCAGATTAATTCATCTGAGATATTGTCATAACTGTGAATTATCCTATTTCGCGTTGCAATAATATTTTTGGCATTCTCTAGTTGGAAATTGCTGTCAGCTTTCAAAATTCTATTTACAGCCTCACCAATAATTTCAAGGTTTCTTTCTACTGCCTTTTTTGTCTTTACGTCTTTTTGGTATGCAGAGAAGTCTCTTTCACTACCTAAAAATTCATCTATTTCCTCTATGGATTGCTTAATGTCCAGCAACCATGTCTTTATATTAATTTCCATAGAGCGGAACCTTAGTACTTTCTAACTGCTGTCTGAAAAAGCGATTCTTAATAGCCCTCTCTTCAAGTAAATCAACTTGTCGTTTCAAAAGGTCCTCAAGTTTTGATTTTAGATTAAAATACAGATCGGTATAAATAAATGGGTCCTTTTCATCAAAATCAACAATTAGATCTATGTCTGAATCAGACTTGAAATCATCTCTGGTCACTGAGCCAAAAGCAAAAAGAGTCTTTACTTTGTGCTGTTTACAAAGCTCTTTAATTTGGTTAATCTTTTGATTTTCAATGTGCATGATCGAATTTAAGGAATATCGTGCTGTCAAACAATTATTACTATAACGGCTTAGGGCTTGGCGGAGTACTGTCACTCGTATCAATAAGCTCAAAAATCAATTCAGTCAATATCTTCACATCACTTTCAATTGTTCCTTGCATATAGCGTTCGAAAACACTTTTGTTATCTGGCGGATTGAGATTTAGGACCAAGTCTTTTTCTAACGCTAACAGTCTCAAAAACTCCCTTTGTGCTCGTCCATTCCCTTCTCTAAAGGGGTGTAAATAATTGACGTTGTCTAAAATTTCTGCTAATTTCTCGGCTAGCAGTTTTTTGTTGTTTTTCGGAGTTCTCTTGAACTCAGCCATTAACTGGTCAATGTATCTTAAAGCATTTTCAAAGTGCGAAGTAGGGAAGAACTGCTTACCGTCTTTGCTTATTTCGACTTTCCGCTTTTTTCCTGCCCAACCGTATATGTCTTGAAATAAAATTCCATGAATTTCAAAAAGGCTGTCAACTCCCTTGATTTTTATTGGATTTTTGTAAAGTTCTTGAAGTCGCTTGGTTACAACACCACTCTCAACAAAAAGTAAAACATCGGGGTCTGAAATGTCTTGTAAATTCCTTAAAAGTCCTGTATTCGGGTCTGTGTAGATGAAGTCAGAATCTATGTATTCGTAAGAATTAGACATAGGCTTTTTCTTTGGCAAATGCCACAAGTTCAGGTAATGTTATTTTTCCTGCAACATAGTCCCGTATAATTTCAATGCCTTTTGGAGTCGGTTCATAACCTTCAAACATATTACTCCCCAGGGCGTTTGCAGTGCTTTCTAAGGATTTCAAGTCAGAAAACTTAACTCCCATGATTGTCAGATTACTTCTGTCTATTTCTATTGGGTTGAACATATTTTTAAGCCTTAAATGCTAATTCAATTTACAATTTTTTTAGGTCAAATCATTCGCTTTCTGACTCTTTAAAATGGCTTAAAACGTTTTCCGCTAGGTACAGTGGCAGATTTCGGAGCATAAAACTGTCAAACTACCAATTCAATTCCATTCATTAAAAAAGCCCAGCTCTTCCACATTCTTGATAAAAAGAGGTTTCAAGAGCTGGGCGCTGTGATTTTATTTGCTTACAGTATCCTGAATGAACTTTTTCAAATCTTCTCTGAATAATTTTGCAGAAGGCAAATGCGTGTACATCATGTGGCCTGCCTCGTAATACGTCATCTTGATTCGGTCGGTAGCGGAAGCCGGTAAACCCATGTGGGAAATCGAGTGCTCCACGCCGTGGAAAACAGTAGCCAAGTCGTAGTAGCCATTCATGATCAAGACCTCCACGTGTGGATCCTTGCTCAATGCTTCCGCCATGTCGGGTACGGTGGTTACTGCAGCATCTGCACCCCAGAAATTATTTCCTTGGTGCTTCCAATCCCACTTAAACCCTTCTTTGGCATAGGCTGAAGTAGCATACTGCAAGTCTTTACTCACCCCTAAGCTGCCGTGAAAATAATCCAAGAAGCCCATGGTGTAAGCCGGTGAAATGGCATCACTTTGAGGATCCGTAAAGGCTGAAATGGCCATCGGGTCAAGGTTGATCCCCTTGTAACGGGAATCCAATCGACCTACCGTCATTCCCTCTTCTCGAAGCAGTTCTTGGTAATATTCTCCTGGAGTGATTCGAAGGTCTGCACGCTCCCATACCTTGGCCGCAATGCCCGTATAGTCTTCCAATTTTGCAGCAATCTTAGTTTTTTCGGTGGCAGCAAGCCGGTTACCTTTAAATAAGGACGGCGCGTATACATTTTCAACAAATTCTCTTACCTCCTGTACAAAAGAGGGCAAGTCCTTTCCTTTGTCTGCCACCTTATTGTGGTACCAGCTGGTAGCTGCTACAGTCGGAAGATATACGATGTAAGGCAAGTCCTCGTTAGGAGCAAAAAACAGGGTGCGCAAGTCAAAAACCGCGGAAACCATGATCACCCCATTCAACGCGTAGCCTTTGTCCAAGAGGTAATTCATCACCCCTGCATTGCGGAAGGTACCGTAACTCTCACCCAGAATGTATTTTGGAGAATTGAGTCGGCCATGCTCCTTCAAAAATTGCATGATAAACAAGCTGGTGCTGCGGATGTCCTGATCTACTCCCCAAAAATCAGCGCCCTTTGCGTCACCTGTAGGTACACTAAGACCTGTTCCCACGGGGTCCATCATGACCACATCGGCCACATCGAGGATCGAAAACTCATTGTTGGTTAGCTGGTAAGGTGCTGCAGCATTGTAGTTGGGATCATCCACTACAATTCGCTTGGGCCCCATGATTCCCATGTGCAACCAATAGGAAGAAGATCCTGGACCTCCATTGAATGCAAAGACAATGGGACGATTTTTCTCTGGGTTTTCTTTGAAGTAGGAAGTAAATCCAAAAAGAGCGATCGGACGATTATTCTCGTCTTTCAACTCCATAGTTCCTGCCTTGGCAAGAAGTGGAATTACCTTTCCGTCCAAGGTTACGGACTGTTTGGACTCCGCCACCTGAGCTTTGGGTAAGGTACTTTTAGAAGCTTCTTTGGTAGTTTGAGCCATACTTATTCCTGAAAGGAATAGGAATAGCAGGAAAATGTGTTTTTTCATGTGTTTTTAACGAGTATTTGGTGAAATGAATTGGGTTTTGACTTGAACTGTCTAATCTAAAATATCTTTAAGGATCAGTAAACTATCCCAAATGGCTAGACCGGAATTTATCGCTTGAAATTTTTGCTTTCCTTCATCGCATTGATACCGTGATTTACCTTGCTCTTAAGCAAGTTAAGGGAATTGCTAGAAAAGTTCCTCTCCGGCCTTCAACTGATAGCATCGTTCGTGTAAATGAAAGCCTAGTTTTTCATAGAAAGGAAGTGCGTCTTCCGCAGAAAACAGAATGAGCCTTGCTTCGGGAGCTTGCTCCCTTGCAATTATAAGTAGCTGGCGTCCAATTCCTTTCCTTTGATAGTCTTGAGACACTGCCAAATCCGCAATAAAGCTTCGGTAACAGTGATCGGATATCCCGCGCAGTAATCCTACCAACTGCCCCTCTGCCCTAGCAGTAACCAGTAGGTTAGATCCAGAAATCATGCGCTCTAGCAGGTTAAGGTCCTCCATAGGTCTCCTTCGGGCCAATCCCGATTCCTCTAAAATAGATTGGAATTCTTTCAATGAAATTTCAGTTTCTAATTGGTAAGAAATCATAATGGGTAATGGTAGTTTGGTAAGTATTTTTGGCTAAGTTTGCACCACCTTAAGTATAAAGCTTCTGGGTGCAAGTTCGGGGTGTAGCGTAGCCCGGTATCGCGCCACATTTGGGATGTGGAGGTCGTAGGTTCGAATCCTGCCACCCCGACTTATTTAAAATCAAAATCACTTAAAGCCAGCAAATACTTGTTGGCTTTTTTGTTTCTGGGTGTAGCGTAGCCCGGTATCGCGTCCCGCAGCA
>Ga0079301_1000126_pt1 | contig 37187 bp, 45 predicted proteins | sample Wag4_2014_7_11_3_FD_74797 | JGI IMG/M metagenome (GOLD analysis project Ga0079301, IMG submission 74797) | Fresh water mixed with fracking chemicals microbial communities from Ohio, USA - Utica-2 Time Series FC 2014_7_11 | ecosystem: Engineered > Industrial production > Chemical products > Input... | reverse complement strand
CCCAAGCGTAGGTCAGGTTCTGGTCAACATCTCGGCAAGCGGCGTCAATCCACAAGACCTCAGCATCCGTATTGGTGAGGTGCTATTCGAGAGTTATGCGTTGCCAGCGATACTCGGAATTGATCTGGCAGGCATTGTTGCTGCCACGGGGCCTGGCGTTACGGAATTCTTGCGTGGTGATGAGGTGTTCGGTTTGGCGGGAGGGGCTGCGTGCTTCCAGGGAACTCTCGCCGAATATGCAGTGGTAGATGCTCGTTTGATCGCTCATAAACCAACCAATCTAAGCATGAGGGAGGCAGCTGCCATCCCCCTAAATTTTTGCGCAGCTTGGGAAGGTTTGGTGAGTCGTGCGCAATTGAAGCATGGGAATACTGTACTGGTACAAAACGGTGCAAGTGATCTTGCGCACCTTGCTATACAAATTTCACTCGCGTTAGGGGCTAAGGTCTACGCAACGGGAGCCGGAAGTACCTGTGAGATGATAGAGGAGTTAGGCGCTGTCTCCATTGATTCCGACAAGCTCACGGTTGACCATTACGTTGCGAAGTTTTCTGGTGGCAAAGGATTTGATGTTGTGTTTGATACGGCCGGTGGCGCTACACTGGACGAAGCCTTTCGTGCCGTAAAGTACTTTGGTCATGTCATCAGTACATGTGGATGGGGGACGCACTCGCTCATAGCGTTATCGACTAAATCTGCAAATTTTTCTGCGGTATCTCCCATACTATTATTGACCTGCGAGGAGGGGCGAAAGTCTCAAGGTCACATTCTATGTGAGGCAACCCGATTAATAGAATCAGGTAAGCTACTGCCGAAGATTGACCCACATCGATTTGGCTTGCAAGCCGTTAATGAAGCATATGAACTACTCGCAAGTGGGCGTGCGTGCGGGAAGTTAGTTGTGGATGTGCAGTAAATATTTAACTTGCTGATTTGTAGTGGTGGATAGGGAGTGTATATAAATTAACGACGAAAATGGAGGTCAACTATTGTAGTCATATAATAGGCTGCATAATGATGTTAAACACTGAGCTAGGGTTTTTCCATGAATAGTGAAAGTGATTATCAGAATCTAAGGGAGGATGTATGGCAGGGTTCAAGTTTTGCTGGTCTTCGTGCAGATGTTAGCTTGCCGAACAGAATCGCCGCTGAAAATCTCCGAGCCATTAACTATGCTTCGGTACATAGCCCATTAACCCGAGCAGGATGTTCGCTTGTTGTTGCGGTTCAGTTGAAGGAGTTAGGGTCTCATCAGCTATGGTTGTCTGGATATGTTGAGTCAAGTAATTTGAAGGCTCGTGGCGGTGTAGCAATATGCAATCTTGATGGTGTTGATTCTGCGTATCTCGTCAGTTCGCTTAATGCTAATAAATCTTATGCAAGTTCGGCGGTCAACAGTTATTGCAATAGCTCTAACCCCACGAAAGTCGAGCTTCAATGTCACTACAGTGAGATTGATCCGGTGATTGAAGGTTTAATTCAACTAGCTTTGGTTGCCTTAGACAAGCACGGGACGATAAGTCATGACTTTGCGGAACACCTCGCTGCCGTCCTCCACGCGCACGTCTTATGTCGGCATGTCAGTGCTCCTGGAACCCCTACGGCTGCAGGCCGGTTAGCACACTGGCAAGAATGTAGAGCCAAAGAAATGATGTGTGCTCAACTCGAAGGGGATGTCTGTATAGAGTCCATTGCGAAAGCTTGTAATCTCTCCCCGACTCATTTCTCCAGAGCATTTGCCGCAACCGTCGGCACGCCTCCGCATCGTTGGTTAGTGCAGAGAAGAACATACCGTGCTTGCGATTTGTTAAGGCTTACAAATTTATCTATATCTGAAGTCTCCTCTCTGTGTGGTTTCGCTGATCAAAGTCATTTCACGCGAGTGTTCAAGAAAATAATCGGTACATCCCCAGGAGTGTGGAGACGAAAAGCTACCGCTCCTTGATACTGCAATATGATAGTAACGAGGCTGAATTGTTTTATGTATATGCTTTTTCGCTATTTAAATAGAAATCTTTAAATTGAAAAATTATTGTGTGGCCCACAAGCCTGCTGGGGTTTGTTAGCTAAAGTATTCAAAAAAGTCAGGAAGATTCAATACTGTCATACGCTACGAGTTTAAAATTCCTAAACTGAATGAGCGTGTTGCTGTGTGATGTATTTCAGTATAAATGTTATCACTTACGAGGGTTCTGAAAATGCCTTTTGTAAACGTTAAACTCGTCGATGGTGTTTTTACAAGTGAAGAAAAGCATGCCATGGCAAAAGACCTGACTGACGTGATGGTAAAATACGAGGGGTCTGAGGCTTTTCGAGAGGTTGTATGGGTACTGATTGAAGAATTGCATACCGATGGCTGGCACATAGGTGGACGGCCATTTGCAGGCCCAAGGTCTCTAATGGAAAGTCTCGCAAACTCGAAAAAAGTCTATGAGATGATTGATGGAAATCCTACATCTCGTGATGAGTTTGCTGCTGCATTGCCCGTTAAAAAGTAAAGACCCCATGCTCATCGTGCCCCGTTTTCGGGACATAATGGGTCTAAGTTGCTATTTAGTAGTTTTATTCATCAAGAGTCACTGATCACCTTAAGGTGTTTTTATGAATCGTGGTGACTTGCGCCGAGTAGACATAAACATCCTAATTGTTTTTGAAACAATGATGCATGAGCGGAATCTGACTCGGACGGCAGAGAAGCTGTTCCTCAGTCAACCAGCTATTAGCGCGGCACTTAACCGTCTACGAGATTATTTTGACGACCCGCTGTTCGTGCGTAATGGCCGGGATATGCAGCCTACGTCTCGAGCTGAAGCCCTTGCACTTCAGTTGTCACCTGCTCTTGATACAATGTCAGCTGCTTTAAGTAGTAACCTTGAGTTTAACCCGGAAACAAGTACAGCTACGTTTCAATTTGGTCTGTCAGATGACGTAGAATATGGGTTGCTTCCTGAGCTGATGCGCGAGTTGCGTGCCGAGGCTCCCAATGTTGTATTAATTGTTAGGCGTGTTGATTATTGGCAGATTCCGCTGCTACTGACGTCAGGTGAAATTTCGATGGGGGTCAGCTATACCAAAGACCTTCCCGCGAATGCGAAACGTAAATTTCTTAGATACTTAAACCCCGTTCTCCTGAGGGCAGACTCTGGGGAAATGCCCATAGCCCTTGATGAGTACTGCACGAGGCCGCACGCATTAGTGTCCTATACGGGGGATATCAGTGGTTTTGTTGATTCGGCTTTAGAATCGCTGGGTCGTAAGCGAAAGGTGATTTTAGCTATACCTCAATTTAGTTCTTTGCCGGCACTGTTGTCCAATACAGATTTGATTGCAACCGTTCCTAACTATGTGGCTGAGGCTATGGTTAAACAATGCGGGTTCGGACTTCGAATGGAGTCTTTACCATTTCCAACACCTGATTTTGAGCTGTCAATCGTATGGCAAAGTGCTTTGGATTTTGACCCTGCTGAACAATGGCTCCGAGCGCGATTTAACAAAGTTATGCAAAGTGCAGGGTAGTTTATATGATGGGATGACAGAACAGTGGTTCATAATTCGCTAAAGTGAGTTATTCAAGTGGCTAAGAATATTAGAGTCGTAAGAACCGCCACCTTTGTTGTTCCTGCTTCATCGTTCGGTATCGTCCTTGGCATGGCGGGGCTGAGTAATTGTTGGCGTGTTGCACAGCTCTATTGGCCAATTTATTCCTGGATTGACGACGTACTCTTTGCGTTGACCTCGGTTGTCTGGGCTCTATTGGTCGTGGGTTTTTTTTATAAGTGGTTTGCACATAAATCCCTAGCGATTGCTGAGGTTGAGCATCCCGTCCAGTGCTGTTTCATTGGGCTTTTGCCGGTATCAACGTTGTTGGTTGCAACATGGTTTTTTGAGTGGTATCCGGTGGTAGGTACTTCGCTTATTTTTCTTTGCGCATTTGGGCAACTGGGTTTTTCAGTAACCAGGTTTGGCGGAATGTTAAGGGGCGGACGGAAATCGAACGATATTACGCCAGTGATGTACCTTCCCAGCGTCGCTGGTAATTTTGTATCTGCAATAGCGTTGAACGCTATCGGTTCGGAAGAACTTGCAAAGCTATTTTTTGGTGCTGGTTTCTTTTCTTGGATGGCCCTCGAGTCAGTGATCCTTCAACGATTACTGAGCGATGATGCATTGCTACTTACTTTACGCCCGACGCTTGGAATTCAGCTTGCTCCACCTGTGGTAGGCGGAGTTGCTTACCTCTCAGTCTCCAATGGTCAGGTCGATTTGTTTTTTTACGCATTGATGGGGTATGGAATTCTCCAGCTTCTGTTTCTCACCCGGTTGATTGTCTGGTTCGGTGAGTCAGGTTTCAAACCTTCGCTATGGGCTTTTAGTTTTGGCATCACAGCTTTAGCTCTTGCAAGTCTGCGGGCGGGCTCAATATCGGAGCCGACCTGGTTTGCCAGTGCTGCACCCTTTTTTTTTCTGATTGCAAATGTAGCCATCATGATGTTGTTTTTTTTGACAGTGTCTCTGTTAATGGTTGGGAAATTATTTAGGCTTGAGGACTCATGATTGATTTTATCGAGGGTTTCATATGGAAGTGGTGCAGCGCCTCCATAGGCGCTACGATAGTCTTCCTACGTTTCGTGCAATTAGTTCTTTACGCATTCGCGTGATCCTCATAGAAAACGTCAATTTCAAGATGCCCATCAGAAAGGCGCTTATCTTTTAGGGTTCTGTAATGTAAATGCAATAAACCTTACTAAATATTTAGTGGGCAATCTCTGATTTTTAGTGCTTTTGCTTGTCTTTCAAAGGCTTGTTTGTTAGCTGGATCGGTTTCCTTCAGAAGCTGCTGGAAGGGGAGCTTAAAGACAGGATTTTTTTGGAAATTAGTTAAAGAAAATTTTCATGCTGTCGATAAAATGTTGTTAATAATTTTTGTGGAGTTGAACGTGTCTCTATCTTCCGGTATATCAGGTTTCAAAGTGGTCATCAGCACGCCAGCCGCAGTGTCCGTAGATACGCTCAATAAGACAACCTCAGAAACGGCGGCGAAAAGATTGGGTTTGGAGGCTGAGGCAGATGTCGTAGTGAAGCTTTCTACTGATGCAAATAAGGAGTCAAATGGAGCTAAGGGAAAGGGTGTCAGCATCGCTGTACGGGAGTTGCTCAAGAGAATGAAGGAGCTGCAGCAACAGCTGAGGCAACAACAGCAGCAGCTGGCGGCAGCCCAAGCAGCCAGTTACCCGAGCGCCGAAGCAAAAACGACATCTATAATGGGGGTTCAAGGGCAAATCGCAGACACTAATGGTGCGCTACAACAAGTTGCGTCCGCCTTAGCGGAAGCGCTGAGCTCGGATTCGATGACTAGCTCAATGGTGGATACTACCGCCTAAATTAAAACGCTCTTTACTCGACGTTCAGTGTATTGGCGAGTGATTGCGCCAGGAGGGCCCATCTGCCCTCCTTTTTCGTTGTAGCCTCTTAATCGGGATGTGACAAAAGACAAATGGCTCACTTCACGAGTTGGGTTCACATTGTCGTTCCGTGTGTGAGCCAAAATATCCAGGCAATGGTGCTTAGACTGCGGAAGCATCAAACTTGGCGTACACAGCACAGGTATCCGGGTGCTCAGCCAGCGCCTTGAATGTTCTTTTGTCCTCACAGAGTGCGTCAATTGAGCCCGTTTCGATATCGTAGACCCAGCCGTGTAGGTTGAGCGTACCTTTCTCTTGGGCAAGGCGTACACTGGGGTGTGTTTGAATGTTGGCCAACTGCGCGATAACATTTTCTCGTACCATTGAGCTAAGTTTTGCGGCATCGTCAACATGGGGGCGCGACTCATTGATTACTTTCGCCGATTCCGAATGTTGTAACCACCCACTGACTGCCGGCAAATGATCCATACATTTGCATTTTGCGATGGCTGTCATAGCGCCACAATCAGAATGCCCGCAAATTACGATGTCCGTCACACCCAGTACGGCCACTGCGTATTCGACAGTTGCAGATACGCCACCAGGGTATGGGCTATAGGACGGCACAATGTTACCTGCATTTCGGATCACGAAAAGCTCACCGGGCTCCTGTTGGGTTAACAATTCAGGTACCACTCGACTGTCAGAGCAAGTAATGAACAACGTTCCCGGATGCTGAGTAGTCGCCAAGTGTTTGAACAGATCGGTGCGCTGAGGAAATACATCTTTCTGGAACTTCAAAAAACCATCGATAAGCGCTTTCATCGTATTTTTTCCTAAATTTATTAGCGGATCTATTTAAAGATCTTGATGATCAGTTTGTGCATCCGGTACCCATTACGCTGTAGTGCAGTACATGCTCCGCACCTGCTGAATCTAGATACGTCATTTCTACAGGAGTAGGGCCACACACATCAGCAGGAGATGTAATGCTCACAATTTTACTAATGTCCAGTCGCATTCCGTATTTATAATCAGCGGAATCTTTGGAAAAAGCAGGATCCAGAGCATATGCAGATAAAGAAACGATAAGCGGAAGTCCAAGCAGAAGGATTTTTTTCATTTGATATTCTCCAGGTAAGTAAGTTGATTGGAATTGGCCTGCAGATGCTGCAGGCCAATCGTCGATAAGTCGGGTTTAGAATGGGCGAAGTGGCAAAAATTTCCCATCCAGGGTAATCACTGCGCGGGATCCGCCTTCCGGGTCATCAACTTTCTTGATATCAAGCTTGAAGTTGATAGCACTGATGATTCCGTCACCGAACTGTTCGTGCACAAGTGATTTAAGCGTGGTGCCGTAAATTTGAATCATTTCGTAGAAACGGTAGATTGTAGGGTCAGTTGGTACTCCCGAAAGACTCCCTCGCAGCGGAATAATCTGCAGTTGTGCCACCGAGTTAGCGCTCAATTCCAGTTTTTTACCGATGATTTGTGCAGCCTCTAATGGCAACGGATGTTGACCGAGAAGGGCTGCCGTTACATAGGCTAAGCCGAGGCCAGTACCATCAGCCAAGTCTTGCCAGGAAAGGTTTTTACGAGCTTTTGCGTCAAGGACTTCGGTGGTCAGAGCAATCGTGGTGTCTTTGTAAACGTTGGACTGTGGCATTTGTATCTCCAGTTTTATTTAGGTTGTTGCTGTGGGTTTTTGTGAGCACTTGTATTTGTAAAAAAGTTATTTCTAGGGCATTTGAAAGGTGTCACTTTGTTTCTTTATTTTTGATGCTCGGCTTGAGCGGTGGAGGCATCGAAAATGTTATGTGAAGTGCTGAAAAGTCGATGCGAAATAATATTTAAATTTTCACTTTATTCATTCTCCACTTGTTGTTTTTTAGGTGTGAGGAAACAATACGATCGTGAAATAGTTCTGAGAACTTTATCGTGTTAATAGTTAATATAAATGTGGTAGATAGCAGATGCGGCACCGGGGCTCAGCAGTCGGTGAGATGGTGGCCTTAGGTGGTAGGAGGGGCGGAGATGGTTACGGAGGAGGGTGTAAATTGTTGTTTTTGCTCTGGTATTACTTCTTGGATTTCCAGAGCTATTGGTCGTAACTCAGTGCTCGAGCATTCACTCGCACTAATGTTGAGGGCCTACAGGTAGGTCTCAACGACAAGAACGCTGGTGATGCGTCATCGCCATTCATAATGTTTTCACGAGCGGATGAGAGGTCTGACGGGCTTCCTAATTTGATGAAGCTGCGAGATTCTGCGCAGCGTTTTGCTGTGGAAAGCGAGATTGTTGGACACAAGCGAATGATTGAATGATCTAAAAAACATTCATTTACGAAATTTGTCGTGTAAACGCGTTGTTATTCCAGGTATCCATCCTGTCAGGCCTGACCCAATTCATCCCGCAGAAAGTCTACAAGCCCTCGCTGTAAACCTGTCAGCGCTCCTTTTCGACTGATCAGCGCCAACTCGGTCGGCTCTAACTCCGGTAGATCGATGCACACGGTATGTTCTGGTAAGACAGACGAAACGGGCAGCACCGACACACCTAGTCCTGACGTTACCGCCGCTTGAATGCCTGTCAGGCTATGACTGCCAAATGCGATTCGCCAAGGCCGTTGTGCCACATCCAACAGGCGGATCGCCCGCTGGCGGTAAATGCACCCCTGAGGAAATAGCGCGAGCGGCAACACACTGCTGGCCGAATCTGTCTGCGCACCTTTAACCCATACAAGCTCTTCCGGCCAGGCTGCCCAGCATGGGCCGCTGTCCGGCTCGCGTTTGACCAGCGCAATATCAAGGTCTCCATTGGCGAGTCTGTGCTTGAGGTCGGTACTCATGCCGCTGACAGTTTCCAAGCGCGCCCTGGGCTCTTGCCGGTTGAACCCTGCGAGGATCAGCGCCATGCGTCGGGCATCGAAGTCCTCAGGTACCCCGATGCGCAGGATCTCAAGATCGACATCGCTGGCCAGGGCCTCCATCGCTTGCGAAGACAGCGCCAGCAAGCGCCGAGCATAATGAATCAGCATTTCTCCATGCTCGGTGACATTGATGTTTTGTCCGGTGCGATCACGCATCAGCAAGGAGTGACCTACCAATTCTTCGAGCTTACGCACTTGTTGGCTAACGGTTGATTGAGTTCGGTGTACGCGTTCCGCCGCGCGGGTAAAACTACCTTCATCCACCACGCAGACGAAGGTTTTAAGCAACTCAAGATCGAGCATGGTGGGCACCTTTGATATTTGATTTTCCACTGATAAATAGTCGCTAATTTAATTTCACACTATCACTGTTCGCGCCTAATCTGAAGATCACATTTCAGAGGAAAGCTGCTATGACACTCAAAAGTACTCCGCGCCCAGAATGGTTGACCTTCGATTGCTACGGCACATTGATTCAATGGGACGAAGGTTTGAAAGCAGTGGTGGCTGAGATTTTGCGCGATAAAGGCGAACACACTGTGGATGCCGATCGCCTGATTGAGGTTTATGACCGGCACGAACATCGACTGGAGCAAATCCCGCCACATCGGTCGTTTCGCCAGTTGAGCACTTTCGGCTTACACCTGGCTCTGGAGGAGTTGGGCCTGGAGAGTTCGCCTGAAGACAGCCAACGTCTAGCAGGGGCCATTCCACGCATGCCGCCGTTCCCCGAGGTGATCGCTACGCTAGCGGAGCTTAAGGCAATGGGTTTCAAGCTTTGCATCGTGTCTAACACCGATGACGACATTATCGCCGGCAATGTTGCACAACTCGGTGGACATATTGATCGTGTTATCACCGCCCAGCAGGCTGGTGCCTATAAGCCAAATCCGCGCTTGTTCGACTATGCTCACGAGCAGCTTGGCGTCAGTCGTGACCAGGTGGTTCATATTTGTGCGAGCCCCACGCTTGACCACACTGCAGCACGGGACATGCACTTTCGCTGTGTATGGATCGACCGAGGCACTGGTCGGCAGTTGCTGCCAGACTATCAACCCGATGCGACATTGAGCACGCTGGATCAAGTCGTGCCTCTGTTCAAAAACCTTGGCTGGTAAAGCTCGGAGTCTCTGTCATGGCACATACGCTTGAAAGCAGTCCCGGTCGCGCGCGGTACGCTGACCTTGACTTAGGGGCGCCCGCCATTATTACGGCGCGGAACGAGTTGGCCGCGTGCTTTCAGCTGGCGGCGTTACATGGGCTGGAGGAGGGGATATGTAACCATTTCTCCGCCATGGTGCCGGGGCGCGAAGATCTGTTTTTTGTTAACCCCTACGGCTATGCGTTTGAAGAGGTCACTGCCGATAATCTGCTGGTTTGTGACTTTCACGGCAATGTGGTGGCCGGTGAAGGGATGCCGGAGGCGACCGCGTTCTACATCCACGCACGGCTGCACAAGCAACTGCCCCGGGTGAAAGTGGCGTTTCACACGCACATGCCCCACGCCACAGCATTGTGCTTGCTGCAAGGTTCTCCGCTGTTGTGGCTGGGGCAGACCGCTTTGAAATTTTATGGTCGGACAGCGGTGGACGAGAACTACAACGGTCTAGCTCTCGATGATTCAGAGGGAGATCGGATTGCCAGCGTTATGGGCAATGCGGATGTTCTGTTCTTGAAAAACCACGGCGTGATCGTCGCTGGCCCGACTATCGCTGAAGCCTGGGATGATCTGTATTACCTGGAGCGCGCCGCTCAAGTGCAGTTGCTTGCGATGGGCACCCAGCGCGATCTCAAACCTGTCCCCCACGAAATTGCACAGCGCGCTTACGAGCAAATGCGACTGGGGGATGCAGAAAGCGCTCGAGCACACTTACAGAGTGCGATGCGACGTCTGTCGCAAGGACATTCGTCCCGCACGCATTCATAGGCTGTGACCGATCACTCGGGGGGATGGGGGCTACTCTTGCAGGAAGGGTTTCGCCTTTCCCCCCGATCATTTGCATGACAGCCGTAGATCATGGTGGAGGGCAGCCACTGTGCCAGGCAACGAAACCGCCTAAGCAAAGTGGCCTAACTCCTGTCGCACACATGTGTGAATTACCAGACGTCCGTTGAGCTATCCTGATGCGAATAAAGTGATACTTGTGGACTACAACGATGGCTACAGACATCCCTGATCCTCAAGCGGTATGCAGCCCTGTCACTAGCAGCGCGATGTTCATCGTGGCAACGCTCAATCCCGGTACCGAGTCTCGAGAAATTATAAGGAGCTGGTGCGGGGACATAGCGGCGCTTACTCGCTCAGTCGGCAAGCGGACTCCGCTAGGAAATCTGTCGTGCGTTTGCGGGTTTTCGTCTCATGCCTGGGACGTGCTGTTCGGCCACCCGCGCCCGGCTTCCCTACACGAATTTATAGAGTTCGGAGTGGAAGGGCGTCGTGCGGTATCAACGCCCGGAGACATACTTCTGCATATTCGTGCTGATCGGATGGATCTTTGTTTTGAACTGGCTACACAGCTTCTATCAGCTCTAAGTGGGGCCGTCACTGTGATTGATGAAGTTCAAGGTTTCCGATATTTCGACATGCGCAGCATTATCGGCTTTGTTGACGGCACAGAAAATCCGACAGGTCGCAAGGTAATCGATTTTACGATAGTTGGAAATGAGGATCCTTCATTTAGCGGAGGCAGTTATGTGCTCGTGCAAAAATACCTGCATAAGATGACAGAGTGGAAGCAGCTATCCGTGGAGGCTCAGGAGCTGGTGATCGGGCGGACAAAACTCTCCGATATCGAACTGGATGAGTCGCTCAAACCGAGTAATTCCCACAGCGCGTTAACGACAATCACTAAGGACGGCCAAGAGGTGAAAGTCCTGCGTGACAACATGCCCTTTGGACGGCCTGGCGCAGGGGAGTTTGGTACGTTTTTCATCGGGTACGCACGTTCGCCAGAACCGCTCGAACAAATGCTTGAAAATATGTTCGTCGGTAAGCCGCCAGGCAATTATGACCGGCTGCTGGATTTCAGTACGGCTGTGACGGGGAATCTCTTTTTCGTGCCCTCGTCGGACATGCTGGAGGCTTTGGCTGATCGATAGCTGACTCGCGTTTTGAGCTTAACTGTTGGTGCTAATGCCGAATTGACCCAGTGGCCGAGATGTCAGTGCCCCAGTCTTATTTCTCGCGAACCACTGCCTATGCTGGATTTCCACCTACACGGGGTGGGGCAGTTTTGTGTCGGCATGTTGGTCAATTCGGCGTCAGCGTCTACAGGTCGGGCGCTTTCGCTCGTGGATGGTTGCGCGCGGGTGGTTTTGGCATCCGTCAACGCGGCTCTCGACTCTTCATCGTCAGCAAGGTTGAGGGCCGATTTACGAAGTGAGGCTCGCGCCGTTTTCACAGCGTTCAGATACGGTTGTAGGCTCTCATCCTTAACCAACATCACCAAGTCCTCCAAGTGTCGAATACGACGCCGGTGGGCAGCGTTGAAAAGCTGGCCTCTATTCGCTAACTCGCGAGCTCAAGATACTCAAACTTTACGTTCAATCAGTCCATGTCTTTGACGGTTTTTCCGGCACTTTGACTCGTCCGAATTTTGTATACGGCGAAGGTCGCCACTCCGTAAATAATCCAGTAAACCGGTGCTGCCGCCAAGCTGGATAGCAACAACAATCCTGTGCAGACAATGAGCATGATGATGTAGATATTCAGGAGAGGAGCGTTTTCCTTTTTGCGAATGTGATTGAGACCAATGCTTATACCTACCATGTAGAAGCTGGTTACCAGACTCCAGATTCGGAAAGTGACTGAGATAGCCCTATCTCCTCGACCATGATCCTGCTGAAAGAAAATGGGGCCCAACAGCCAGAAGATGCCGATCGATATTGCAACTGTTCCCAGGAGCCCCCAACCAAAATACGTCTTCGAAAAACTGTATTGCCCTCTGCAGAGCCGACTCTGGAAAAAAGGAAATGTTAGAAAGGCGAGCACGAGTGGTATGAGAAATGACATCGAAACGTTCCTTCGTTGTGTGCGGGGGGCTGTAGGTTTGATTTGAGATGCCAGCAAGCAGCTAACGACTCGGCGCAAACATAGCATGACGCCATTATTAAGCCTTTCGCGAGCATGTGATGTAAACCGCGAGACAGCTCGGAGGTGATTGAGCCCGGTTATGCTAACGCTAACCGGGCATTGGCCAACTTACCTATTTGCAGTTGCCAGCTTTACGAAATCCAGCAGCCTGTGCTTCTGGCTCTGAGCTGAAGCTGACCTGATTTTTCTGAGCGACTTGTGTATAGCCAGGGCATCCCGTAGCTAAGTGGTACACATGACTATGGCGATTACCTAGAATCGGGCCCGTGCTAGCTGCGCTTACTTGAGTTGGTTTGGATGGGGTTTGCTTAGGGTTACTAGAAATCGTGCTAACCACACCATCACCAACGGCCTTGTATCCTTGCGACCATTGACGCTCGCGAGTAACGAATGGATTGGAGTGCCCCATGATTGCTGCAATACGTCGGTCGCGCTCTTTTTCCCATGGCGAAACTGGGTACTGTTTGTCCCAAGCCATCAGAAGCTGCTGTTGCTGTCGCGACATGTTCAGATTGTATCTATCGAACATGTAAAAGGTCGTCCTCGCGACCAGCCCCTTGACCTCGTCACGTGGCTCCGCGGCGCGTTGATCGAAATCTACTCGCGTTTTGCATTGCCCATACTGCGGCGCTATCCCGTTGGCCATGCCGTAGTTGAAATTACTGCGGTCGCCGTTCACCTCCCCAACAGATGGGTAGAGGTTGAACAGATCAGCTTCCATGGCTCGGAATACGGGATCATCATCCACGCAATGTTCGCGTCCCCCGTTCTGCCAGCATTGGCGTTGGTTACCGAATGTCCAGGCTGGAACGATGTGTTCCCACTCAGTCCGCTCTGCCCGACTAACTTGCTTTCTGGCCTTAAGGCCACATGACTCAGCATCGATACGACCTCCTGATTTGCCAACCCACGTCCATTTGCAGCCGCAATATAACTCGCCCATCGAGCTGTTCGCCTGGTCGAGGTAAATCTTTTGCTTGGCTATGACCTTGGCTTCGGAAAAGGTCGATGGAGGGCTTGAGAAGGCGGGGGGGATTACTGAGAAGGTCAGCAGCGCTACTACGGAAAACAGTTTTTTCATTGGATAGCATTAGCCAATTAAGGGCGCGCATTGTACTCATGACGCCCACGCCCGCTGCGGAATTTCTTAGGAAAACGCAGCCTCGATAAATGCCTCTAGCGCCTTGTCTTCCAGTATCTCAATAGAGAAGTGCCCGAAGCGTTTGGGCAACCAAATGATGCGTGCCCCAGACGGGGATTGCAGGTTCGCACGAGCCAATGGCTTTCCATTTTCGTCTTCTGGCTGAACACCTGCGGCCATCAATTCGTCATAGGCTTTCTCGATGTCCGGTGTCGAGTAGCAGTGGCGGTAAATCATCCCTTCACCCGACGTATCCAATAGCTCTTTCAGGTTCCCGGCCAACGGCTGTACCTACATGAAACGCTCTTGGCCCATCAGCGCAATCGCGTAGCGCACATGCAGACCACCTCGTTCCCAGACGAGCGTTTTGGAGATCCTGGCGTTAAGTATCTGCGCGGCGTCCATGGTAAACACGACATAACGTTTTCCTCGATGCTTCGCTGATCGAACACGTTTATCCAAAGTCGTAGTGAAATACCAAAGCGACGCTGGTAATGTCTTGGCTACGTTCGTCAAACCATTAAGGGATGGAGGCGAAAATAGAAGCCCTGGAGCCGCGAACCTCCGGGGCTTTGTTTTTTCTACCGCGCAGGCAATCAACATATCGCCTCCATATTGGCTGACCTGATTGGTTCCAGCAGAGTGGTGTGCTGGGTCACCGGTGTAGGTGAAACTGATTGTGAGCTGGGTTTTATCGACTGCCTTCTCAGTCGCACAGCGCCCCTGAGGATAGCTAGCTTGGCTGGGCAGCCTCTAGGTTTCCAGATCTAAGCCGATTCCAATGTGGTACACGATTATGCGGCCATTTCCCACTTTCTTCGGCTGCGAGTTGATTCGTGCAAACGAACAGCTAAGCTTGCGGTCGGATGCTGTGAGATTCTTCGTTTCCTATGCCGTTGAGCGATTCGTTGGAGCGAAATGTAAGCTGGTAGTGAAACGTGATGAGAATGTCTATAGAATGCTGGGCCGTTTTGCAGTATTCGTAGACTGTATAGATTCTCCTGATCGTGTGGGCACAAGCTTTCGATTGTTATCCGTGAAGCTCACATGCTAACGTGATTTTGATGTGTCATTTCGACGAGACGACCATGAGCCTGAATGCACTGATTTCTCTTTCTCGCAATCGCGATTCCAGTTACGACCGCGAAGCAGCCGACAGGCTTGAGCAGCAGGCTCGCCGTCGTCTTGACGAATATGATCGTGAGAGCGAGCAGCGTATCGCTGCTAAGGCAGTCAGTCGTGAGCAGTTGGCCAAGACCTGCAGTCTATAACAATTTTTTATAAGGAAAAGCAGCCGAGAGGCTGCTTTTTTTATGCCGATGATTCCGTACCTTGTCTCGCAGTTTGCCCAATCGACCATGACAAACCTGGTCAAAGAATGCTTCGGATACGACTTTCCGGACATTTTAACCAAGCGTCAGGTCACGTATATCTACAATTACCTCCAGCGGTTGGGCGCAACCACTGTGCTCCTTGAGTTCGACTATATCGACAAGGATTTTCTAGAGGATTTTTCCAGGTATTACGTCAAGCGCTACGGCAATGACGGGCATCAGTGTGCTCGTATGCATTTCTTTTCTGGCACCGTAGATCATCGATGCATTACGTCTGTTCTCGAAGGGGGAGAGGATGCCGAGAAGATCGCTAAGCTCCTCAATGACTCATATCTGGGCTTCATGGTCATCAAGCCACTGCCTAAGACATTCATTGGTAAGACTTGTCTGAAGGTAATGTCGGACAAAGCCACATTGCCTAAACGTAAGAATAGAATGAGCCGTGAATACAATGTGGATTTGTTCGGGATTCCACTCCAGATCGAGTCGATTGCTTTTCAGGAACAAGACAAAGTAATTGCGGCTTGCGCGACAACCGCTATCTGGTCGTCACTGCATGCATTGAAATGGCGCACAGTCCGGAGTATCCATTCTTGCAGTGAAATCACCATGAACGCCCTCAATGCGAGTGATGGGTCATCCAACAGTTTCCCCAATACCGGGCTCAGCAGTGAGGAGATACTTCGATCCATAGATGCGGAAGGGCTTCGCCACCATCTCGAGAGCTTGAGGGGGGTTGATCAGAAGCGTTTTTTCCAGACGGTGACGGGTCATATCGATAGTCAGCTACCGTTGATCTTCATGGGTGATGTCTACAGCACTAAGTCGGTGGCGTCTGATGCTCATCGGAAAAAGAAGCTGGAGCATGAAGGTAGCCATGCTATCTGCGTTCTAGGGTATATGGATGATGGTGAAAATGTACTCTATATCCATGATGACAGGCTTGGCCCATACGTCAGGGCTCTAGTCGTTACTACAAGCAGCTACGTCAACGCTGACGAAATCCGTGAAAGCTGGGCGCTAGGTCTGCAAACGATGGACGAGGATGGAAAATGGAGTGAGCCGGAAGAGCTAATCGTCCCGGATGTACTCATCATCCCATCTGATAAAAAAACACGTCTTCCTTTCTACTATGCCAACGAGACATGCGAGGCCATTCAGGTATATGCCAGTGTCTATGAGCACGCCGATACTGAATGCCAATCCCAGTCCTCCCAGCAGTCCAACTTGAGCTATCAGATTCGTCTGCGCGAGATATCTGAAGTACGCCAGGAAATACGCCAACATGTGGCTGCCAGAATCGTTAAAGATCCAACAGATGGAAAGGATCATAAAGTTATCGAGGAGGTCATCAGCCTTTGGCAAAAGGAGAAAGTGAGGTTTCTGACTCAGGGTTTCGCAAGATTCCAATGGGTAGCCCAGTTTTTCCATTGCGGTGAACCGGCTTTCAAAGTGCTTTTCGACGCCACTGATATTCCACAAGGAGACGCTGTTTCCGGGGTGTATGTCGACAACATCGTCTTCGCAGGGCGTTATCTTCAAGCATTTGAAAACGTGGATCTGACGAAAATCAAAGCCAGCACTGGACAGTTTTTTTCCTCCTTCATCCGGAGATTGAAGGCTGAGGATCAGTCTTTGAGCAAGCAGCTGGACGATACCTATGGAGAGCTTCGTGCGCCGTTATACCTGAAAGCTCAGGAGATCCAAGGTGATGAGATTTTTAGAAACCCTACAGCTGCAAGCCACTATGACGCGCCAAGGCAACGCGTTAGTGAGCTCCACCATGAATTTTCAAAGCCGACAACCGAGTACTTGATCTGGGCTATTTCCAGCGATGGAGCTCTGATAATCGGCAAAGAGCTTACCGTGGAGGTCGACGGCAAGCCTGAAAAATGTGGGCATCCAAGTATCACTGGTTTTAAACCTGCTCGAATCGCAGGCGAGATGTGGAAGGTTGGAGGTGGCTGGCAGATCAACGCTAAATCAGGTCGGTACAGCGGTGATTATGTGAATTTAGACAAGCTTCTTAGAAACGCCTTGTACAAATTCAGATCTTTTTTCCATGACGACGAGTTTCAGCTTCAGCCCTTGCCCGCGCAAGATGGCGGAGTGCTCGGAGAGCTCGGGCCATGTGCCGCGCTCCTGAAAGAGCAGGCTGTTAAAAAAGAAGAGTTCCAAGCGAATAAATGACGCAGTTAGGCATCGAAGTGGATGCGGATGTGCAATCGGAGCCGTCTCGAGATGGTGCTGGACTCGTCATGCCCCGACTAAGATCGTGAACGTGCATTAAAAATTCTGGGGGTGGCCCTTGACAGATCTCTTGACAATAATTGAAAATAATAAAGATCATGGGTTTAAGCGCTTTTTGCTCTACCAGTAGGCCGGCAAGCGGCGTAGCCGCTTGCCGGCCTACTGGTAGAGCGGATTGCACACCACTTTTTTGTTTTTTTTGCGCGTTTCTGAACGATAAGTGGCTCATCAATCGCTCACTTGCATTCACGATGCCCCCTGATCTCAGTAACTGGGACGTCGGCACGGATCTTAATTCTTGTCGAAAAAGCTCCTTAATTGGGGCTTTTTTGCGTAGCAATCAAGAATTAATCTAGCGACCTCTACGCAATGCGTGGTCGTCCGATGACCCTACCTTGAACCGATATAGGTAGGACTTCTTTGTGGTTCAATTCCGTGTGTGCGAATCGTCACATGCGATCCGCACACTTTACTTAAGTAAGATTCTGAGGCGCTTAGGGCTGAGCTCGTCCTACTTTGACTGTCCCATTACGCATCCGGTGAATAGCAAATTTGCTGTTGCAATCGAAGCAGAAACACCAAGTTGTAGCGTTAAGGTCTTGCTTGAGAACCGCTTCAAGACTGCTGGTGCAGCTAGGGCATTCAACCGTCGTAACCTCCTCTATCCGATTTTCGAAACGCCTGCGGACGAGGACATCGCCCTCACCATTTCTGTGCAAGTGGAAATGGTTGTGGCATGCAGTGCACCCTGGCATAGCTGAGGAACCTGGTGCGAGGTTAAGGTTGGCAGCGACCAAGCTTTCGCAATAAGGGCAGCCGATTGATACTTGGATCGCTGCCTGCACCCGAGCTTCTTCCTGCTGCACCTCTTCCACCAGATCCTTCTTGGCTTCAAGGAGCTCCAGCAGCTTGCTGAGCTGAATGATGTAAAAGGATCTTTCTCCCGCGACAGCAGCATATTCATTCACAAGTTCGTAGCGAGGAGCAAAACCCGAACTATCCGAGCGATGCTGCCAATCAGCCTTCTCATCACCACTCACGAAAATCAGGTCTTTCTTATTTTGTCGTCCGATCTGAAGTATCGTTTTCCAGATCAAAAAATCACCAATCCCATAGTCGGCCTTGGACTGATCTTTATAGCTAGGTGGGATCTGAAGCTTCTGGCGAGCAACGTGCTCTGTCAGGAGGGTGCTTTCCTCTTCGGCCAGCTCAACAACGTTCTCTGCGTTGAACACCTTTTTGTACGATGCGCTGACAGGATCATCCCACTCCCAAGACTGGATTTGCTCGCCGAGGGCTCTCTGTGCATTCAAGATCTTTTTCTTGATCTCTCGAGCCTCCAAGAGCAGTCCGTTCAACTTGTTGTATTCACCAACCCCCTCCAAAATTGGATAAGAAAGATTGGAGGGCACTACGAGGGTGCTGAGCTTGTCAGGGATACCTTTGATCAGTTCACCAATCTTGTTCGGACGGTTTTTCACGAACTCACGCGCAGTCTGCGCCGGCAGATATATTCGATTCTCAGAGGCAAGGCGTCTGAAGATATCGATGATCTGCTGCAGACTGGCAGCACCTGCGCCATAGGGGATCAGCAGTGCATTGGTATCCAAAACAATGTCCGCATTACCAATGGCTTCAACCAAGGGCTTGGAGCACCAAGCGAATGCTTTCACAGCATCGGGCAGCACCCGTTGTGCCCGAAATGCCGCGTCCAAATCGTGATCGTCCTTACTGCTTCCTGGATTTGCCATCTTCGTCCCTGTAATTTCAATAATGAAACGCGGTTGCTCCTGGCGTCGGATGCCAAGAAAACCAAATGCCTATTTTCGTGATGAATCGACTCTGATACCGCTCAAGGATTCATGAGTCCTTAAGATATCAACAAACTGAAAGCTCGCGCTATCAAAACGCCATCCCCTTCAGCCTCTGACTCGGGATTTGCCTACGCGCATTTTTGATGGCGTAAACCTGGCGTCTAGAATGGCTCGCGCAACAGCAACGGCTATCCATGGACTAGGCAGGAGCATGATCAAGAAATTACAGCTACTTAAGTGGCAATGCGAAATTGGTGTGGGTGGCCTAGTGCCACTTTCATCACCTATTGTTTGGGGTTCAGAGGAAGGAAAAGCCGGCATCGGATAGCGGATTTTCCAGAACCATGGAGACCCTGCTGTGCAAAGGTTTCAGCCCGATACAGACTCAAAATATGCGGATTTATCTGCGGATTTGGTACGCCCTCGGAGTGTCGGATATCTGGCCATCCGTTTGTCAGGCTTCCCTTGTCTGAGTATCTAGCTGAACAATCCATGCACTATCCAACTGGCCGGTCGCCGCGCGTCCCTTGGCAGAAGGCTGGCTCCTAGGCCAGCGCTGATGAGCTTAAGGCGGGAAGGCTGTCATTAAATCTGCCTACCCTGGTTTTGCCGTTGTGATTTTGTACCTTGAACGTGCCACTTCGGCACGTATCAGAGGACACGCCAATGAGCATTTTGTTAACTACTCAATGCGCTGAGAAAGCCCTTCGCTCGACCAGCGCTGTTTATCACATCACCAAAGCTACGTACCTGCATGGTGAGGAGGCCGTCATCAATGAGATGGCGAAGCGGATCATGGATGAAACCGATGTGAGCTACGGCAAGGCAGTCAGCACTGCCGCTACCCGTCACGAAGAAATCATGAGTCTCTCTGACAAAGCCGCAGAGTACAAATCACTCAGCGAAGATCTCACTCGTGCCAACTCTGGCCGTTCCAATCCACTGCCCGCCTGAGACGCAAAAATGAAAGAGCACAAAGATGAGCTTCTCAACGAGCTTCGCAAACATGAAGTGATGGCTATGAAGAATTCTCTTAAGCACGCTTGCGACCCTTTGAGCGCCGAAGCCCTGCTTAGCTTTGAGGAATTGGAGTTTCGCACGCTCACTGGACGCTTCCTCGGTGGCGCCTGCAAAGGTGTTGCCGAACACATCGTCCACCATCTACTCGATGAAGAAGATAGGAAACGGATTTTCGAGTCTTCGTATGAACTTGGGAATCGTGACCTGCTTGACGGTAAAGCTGTGCGTCAGGGGCCGCTCATCATCCACCTTGAGACAATCCAGTCTTCGTCTGGGGCAGAGATTCAAAACGTAGAAAGCGTCGTCAAAGCGATCAAGCACGTGATCAAGAATCTGACTGGAAATGAGTTCCAAGCCTACACTGGGCCGTCGTCGGCTTTTCCTGACGGCCAATCGAACCATTCTTTCGCAATCAAAGCGCTGTGCACGTTGTACCGCTACCGCATGTGGGAACCCAAAATTTTCAGCCGCTTCACCATTCATGCCGATGCTGAACGGTGGAATTTGGAGCTGCGTGATATCTCCCCACTGAAGTGGGAGGACGATTCAGCACGAACTGGCGTAGCGCTTTACTCGGACTTAAAGCAGAGCCTGACCTTTGGGATGAGCAAGGAAGAGGTGAGAAGCATCTTGCCCACCATGGAGCGTGTAGCTAATCGTTTTGCACAAAGCGGTTTTGCTGCGACAGAAGTGCTGTGCTTGTATCCGTCGAATCCAGGCATGACCCACTTGACCATCAAGCAGGATGACTTGGCCTCTCACTTGCCGTTGGGGAATAGCCGTCAAGCAAACAGACTCGATATTGACCTGTACGTTGGCCTCATTCTCAGGGAGGTGAAGCTGCGTCTGTTGGGTAAGGCGTCGCTCAACAGCTTCCTGAGAAAACCTGAAGCGCATTTGCCAGCATGTGTGGACTGGTCGTCTGATGCGTTGACGGAAATAATCATGGCCATGCGAGCCAGAGACTGGAACACTTTCCGAATCAAGCTCAACGAGTTACTGGGCCAGGACTACTCTGAGGCAGAGCTTTCTTCGGCTTACGAGAGACATTTGAAACTGACTTGGATCGTTAAGAGCCGATTGGACGAGGATCCCAGATTTAACTTTGTTGAGGCCCTGGCAGCCTTTATCACCTGCCTAGGGAAAAATGTAGGATCGATTCGCACCAAGGCATATTGGTATGGCAAAACCACTAGCTCGGACAGCCCTCTCCACTATCTCGATCAGCTTGTGGATTTTCAGTGCGAAGGGGTACCTGAGCATTACCTTGAGTTCTGGTTCCGACGGTTCATGCTGGTGCTGTCGAGGCTCGTGGGGCGAGAGGATCTTTGGCACCATCAGAATGACCTAGAGCAATTTGACGGTGAGCGCATCGCCGCAGTACTCGGTACTTACGACATATTCACCGCAGTCAAAATGCTCAATACCTACTTTGACCGCGTGCCCGACATTGCCTGTCCGCGAGAAGAGATACGCCTCAAGTACCAAGACTGATGCGTGAGCCGGCGTGAGCGTCCGGCACATCCGCCTACTGAACCAGTGGCAATTTCATCGGGGTAGGAGGGGGGCGCTCGGATGTTCACTTTAGACATGCGAGCACGAACATTGGACGCGGCAATCTGGTCGACTTCGAGCTGGATGTAATCCCAAAAATGCCATTGTGCCGGCCCATAAAATTTTGTAAGAGTCGCAGAAGCATCAGAACGGTGCAGTTTTCAGCCGGTAAGGGAGGGGTAGGGGCGTATGGATGGTCGGGGAGGATACGGCAGCCCCTTCCAACCAATCCTGGTTTCAACACCCTTAAGCTGTGTCGCCGGCATCGTAACCGGGTGGTTCAGTTTGACCAGGTGAAATAATCTAACAAGAAGATGCCAAGAATCAGCAGGGCAATTCCGATCAGGTCTACGCAGAAAATTAGAGCTCGGCTACCGCCGTAAATCTCGCGCATCCCTGCGTTGCTATTACGTGTAGTCAGATGAAAGACACCTGCGAACAAGATAATCGCCAATAACACGCCAAATGACTGGGTAGGGGGTTGATCGTCAACGTTGAACGCAGGTCGACCTTTCTCATCCCACCACTTCAGCATGTAAAAAAACGCTGTTAGGTAGAGCGAGAGCCAGAAGCCCCAGCCAGTAGTGTTGACCAAAAAAAATAATGGTTTGGGCTTGGTTAACTCTGGCTTCCAGCGATTCAGGACATGAATTGTCGTGCAATGATAACCCCAACGCACCGCGCTTATACCGTAAAGCAGAACAGCTACGCATATGAAAAACACTATGTAGCCTACATTCTGCATCCAATGAAGCTCTTTGAAAAACGTATGCATCGGCATGGCTGGGTCATATTTCTTCGAGAGTATCCATTCGAAACCAGGGCCTGAAAGATGGGCCATTATCCCTGATACGAGCAAAGGCGTACCCCACAAGCCACGGAGACGTGTATAGATTGGAGGGGGTGTATGCGGAAGCCTGACAAAATCTGACGGCCTCACGAGCATGGGTGTTAGGAAGAGAAACACGTACCGGGTGTAGTCCGAGTTTCGGATGAAATATAGGAACCTGCGCGGGACAGACGACATTCACAACCTCAATCAGCATGGGATTCTAATGTATCGTCAGAAGCGCTTGTGGCTTTATCTCAAGACCATGGCGTGTTGCTGCGCAGCTACCACGAGTGGTCTCGGGATAAGTCATGGTCTGCTGCCCAAGTCTTTGGCCGCCCAGACCGCTCAGTCCTCCAGGATCTTTCTCCACCGCTAGGGTCTGACGAGAGCGCCGATCATGCGTTGGCCAAACCCGAGGCATCCTTACAGGAAAGACCCACTTTCGTGGGAAATGAGGCTGACTTGGCCATTCCGTGGCCGACAGCGCCTTACTTGGCGAAGGAAAAGCTTCGTTGCTGCTTGAACGCGATAATATCTGTGGTATGGATTTGGCTAGCCTTACGCCTAGTTCCACCTGTTTCGGTCTTTATCACAATTTCATTACTACCAAGCAATGCGGAATTAATATCATCGCTATGAGCTGGAGTGTTATTGTAGATTCTCTCGTAGAAGTCTTTGACGAGGAGCGTCGGGGTAGAGTCGTGAAGAAACTTTGGAATGTCTTGTAGAAGTTCTTCATTCGCTTGCTCTCTGGCAGAGGCGTTGAATAGGTAGAGTGTCTTGCCTTCATTAGGATCGTGAGCAAGCATGTTCAGGCCTGATCGGCCATAGTGCGCCTGTGTTTCGCTGTTCTGGTGCAGAATGTCGTTGTAAACTTGTCGCGCTCGGTGAGAATTGGCGAGGTGTATTAGCCAATATCTCCAACCTTCAGGGTTGTTAATGGAGAAGGGGCTAACATACCTAGCGCATTTTTGGAAACTGCTAAATACTATACGCTCTGCAGTTCCAAGCCACTCACGCTTGGAAGTTTGTTGAATTAGCTCTTCAAAATCGCGACTCGTCAACTGAAGATAGGATAGCTGTGTTTTAAGGGCTTCTGGATCATTTTTCTTCAGGAAAGCTACCAGAGCCTCAATCATAAATGTGTAGAAAATTTCGACAGATTCATTGAGGCTCATCATGTCGACCAGTGTTTCGGTTTTTACGTGGCTGTGGCCGCATTGGTCGAGGTTGAAGATAATGCTCTTGTACCTTTCGGTGCGAATCAAACCTTTAATAATTGGATAGACGTTTTCGAAAAGTTCACAGAAGTAATGCGTGTTGATTTTTAGATTAGGATTTGAATGTGTGGCCTCAAGCATTACTGGGGCAAGATTGCTCTTGAGAATGTTAGTAACTTGCGGTTCGGCGTCATTTAGAATAAGGCAGCACTCGATTTCAACCAGAGGCATCTTATCCAGCGCTCTTTTCACGTTGATAGCCGTGATAGCTCGGCTCAACTCTTCAACGAAAATAACTGGTGACCCTGCTGCGCCACAGTTGTACCGACCTGCACCGCTGAAACCATCAACAACGGCGAGGCGAAATTTTCTGACCTGGGGCGATCTGCACCGCGTCATCACATAGTTGTAGAAGTATTCACGGAGAATCTGATGCTTTTTCCTTGAGTGCTCGGAAAGGGTGGCGCCTTCCTCCCAAGCATAATTCTTTCCTACCATGGATATTCCTTGTCAGGCTACGGTATCTCTACAGGGCCATGCCCACCAGCTTTACAGGCATCTCATCCCAGGTTTTGCCACGGTATTCGCGACCGTTGGCTTTTTTCGAACGACGGACATTGTCCTTGCCCCACGTGCCCCATTGTTTGAAGAAAAACGCAGTGCCGCTTTCCAGACACTGGGTGTAGATCTCATCGATCCATCCTTCCTTCACTGGGCGAGCTTTATTTCCACTCTCACCACCCACAATCGCCCAGTCAATTTGCGATAGATCAATGCTGCCGACTGGGCCAATAAGTGGTTCAAAGGAGATGAACCTTATCTGGGCGGGTGTATCTTTCAGGAATTGGACGCGCTCAGCAGCATCACGGTCTTCAACAGAAGTGCCAAGCCAAACATTAGGCAGCACTTCAGTAATGACCTCGTTGAGGATTTGCTTCATACGCTCTGGCCGCTTAGTTAAAATCTGGTAGTTATGATGTGGGGTTTCTCGCATCACCTGCCAGACCGCAACAATGAAGTCGTCGCTAACCTTCTCGTGGAAAAGGTCGCTCATCGAGTTCACAAAGACCTTACGGGGCTTCTTCCAGCGGTAGGGAATGGCCAAGGCATCGTGATCTTCGACAATGGAGCCGTTCCAGACGATGCGTTTGTTATTCTTGCGGGTCAAACCCATGTACTTTGGGGTGCCCATTGCTTCAAGCCGACGTGCCATTTCCATGGCATAGCAGTTCTTGCACCCGGCACTAATGATGGAGCAGCCAGCTACTGGATTCCAAGTAGAGTCCGTCCACTCAATCTGTGTCTCTGCCATATCCTTTCCTAGCCCCCTCGTTTGCGATCCTAGCCGGCGCATTTCTGACCGAGCGAGCCGAATTCGATAGCCATCATAATGAATTCCTCGCTGGTAGGGCAGTCACGACCACGGTCATCAATCCGCATCCCGGAAGAATGATGCCTGTATTTTTGTCCAGTATAGCGATTGATTTCCGCTTGGCGCTGTTACCGCTGGGAAAGTCCGTGTGGTTTTGAACGTTTGATGCTGTCATGACATCATGGCTTTCAAGGTGGTGGGCTGTCGCGCTTGCGCAAGAACACAGGCTGAACACCACCTAGGGCGCGATCTTAGGCCGAGTTCATTGATGGAGCTTTCGATGTTTGATCCGCAAAAAATCCATGCAGATGACGTAGGGGCCTATACATGGTCTGGTTTCGCTTGTCGGGAGTCTCCCTCGGCTGAAGACTACCTTAGCTATGCCCGAGCAGACCTGAAGGATGGAGACACTCCCAGACACCTCATAAACGCACTAGCGAACGCAAAACGGGCTCTTCACATGCGTATGGAGGATGCCTGCCTTGGCTTCGGTGCGGGTAGTCTTGATGATATGAGAGGGTTTCACCGCCTCTCTAAGTACCTGAAGAAGTGCGGCCTACCGGCTCCGGACGTTCTGGAGAAATTCAACAGTACAAGAAACAGCATTGAACATGACTTCGCCGTCCCGTCGAGAGAGATAGTGGAAATCTTCACGGACGTCACTTACCTGTTTTTGAGTGCAACGGATAGGCGGTCTGTACGCCAGCCTGATGACATCGAGCTTCATGAGCTGAATCACTCCAAAGATCGTCTGCTAAACGGTGTTAGGTACAACTGGCACACAGGCCAAGTTAAGCTGCTAATAAGTGAGCCTGGTGATCGGTCTCGGGGTTATCCACATAGCATCACCTACACGAATCAAGATCCCGAATTTTTTCACTGGGTCACGTTTGCGGTGACACACAGTTCGTAGCGGCAACTCCAGATGGGGCGTCGGATCACGGCTAAGACATGCTGGCGATGACGCGAGCGTTCAGTAGTGCGTTCTGGGATAGGTCAGTTTCGTCGTTTTGAGCGTCGAGCATCGTGGCGCCCACGGGGCTCGTTCATATGTGAATTCAAAGGAAAGCACTCAACCTTAGCCTGATCGTCTGAGATGTAGCGATCATGGCTTGGTCGAAGAGTGTGGGGGGAGATGACACGCCGGAGCATTACCACTCAAATTAATAAGGGTGTGGACGGGGCTGAAAATCGGCGGGCGGCCCACGGGACGGCTCTTGCTAAGGAAGCTAGATACAAGCAGGATGGTGGTAGCGCATTGACACCAAGGAAGGAGCTTCGAAATGCCGTACTCGCATCAGTTCGTGTGTTTGGCCAGCTCGAAAAAGCCATATGGCCGCTGTATCGCTGGCAAGCTGTGGGGAGGAGAGAATCATGGGGCGTGGATCCGCCCGGTGAGTAATCGTGAGCATGACTCAATCTCGGATGTGGAACGTACATACGCTAATGGCCGGACAGCACAGGTTCGGGATCTGACCACAGTGACGTTCTCCGGGTTACAGAATCATCCTTACCAGCATGAAAACCATCTTATCTGCCATCCACCTTTGTGGGTGTCGCAGGGCCAATTGAGTCTGAACGATATCGCACAACTTGAAGACCTTCCCGAGACACTTTGGGAATCTGGTCATCACAGTCGGTGCGGTGTGAATGATCGTGTTCCACCGGAATCCTTGAACGTTCGTCGGCAATCGCTCTTCCTGATTCGGCCAGACAGGGTTTCTGTTAGGGTTTCAGCAGAAAGCGCCCAATGGGGTAATCCCAAGCTCAAGGTTCGTGCATCGTTCTCGTACAACCGGATTCAGTATGCATTCAGCGTCACAGACGAGCTTGCCGAGAGTCATTTCCTAGGTCTTGGTGCAGGCACCCACCAACCTGAAGGGATCACTTATTTTACGGTGAGCCTAGGTGATATCGACCCTAACACTGGTTACGCCTACAAACTCGTGGCAGCCATTCTTTGACGGATAATCATGAAAATTCTGACTATTGGCTTCACCGAAAAAAAGGCTGAACGCTTCTTTTCATTGATCAAGCTTTCAGGAGCCAAGCGAGTCGTGGACGTCCGACTGAACAACATCTCTCAGCTTTCTGGCTTCGCCAAGCGGGACGATCTGAAGTATTTCCTGAAGGAAATCTGTGACGTCGACTACGTGCACCTGCCTGACCTGGCTCCGACCAAAGAGATCCTCTCGCCCTACCAGAAAAAGGACATCACCTGGCAGCAGTACGAGGAGAAGTTCATGAACCTGATGGCGAAGCGCAATATAGAGAAGCATGTGCGCCAGGATTTGATGGAGGGGGGGTGCTTGCTTTGCAGCGAGCACCAACCTCATCAATGCCATCGCCGGCTGGTGACAGAGTACCTGAAAGAGCATTGGAGCGATACGTCCATCGACGTCAAGCATCTCGTATGAGTGATACAAAGACCATCCTCATCGCCTACCCGAAGGAATTCCTCTGCTTCTCGAAGCTGCAGAGGAAGGTGCGGTTCTATACGAGCCAATCCTCCAATATTCAGATGGTCGCCATGGCTGATCCTAACGGGTATGTGAACGCCTATGCGGAGGAGCAAGGCGTCCCTTTCGAGCTGGTTGAAGATCAGGCGGGGGCCGTCTCGAAAGCAACGCACGCGATTCTGTTTGAGGATCGTGAGTGCTTCGCTGACGTGAGAGACGCTTTAGGCCAAGCTGCCATTCCTACCCGTGTCGTCCCGCTGCAGCTCACCCTGGTGGTGAACAAGGATCGAGGAGACCTCTACGACGTCTACATCGGTCGAGGCACGATCTGGGGTAACCCCTACCAGTTGGGCCAGGACGGTGATCGTGAAGAGGTCATTCGCAAATTCGCCTACGACTTCGGTCGCGGCTTCCTAAAGGCATCTGAAAACCTAGATCACAACCTTGGCATCATCAGGGGGAAAGTCATCGCTTGCCACTGCAAGCCAGCGGCATGTCATGGGGATGTCTTGACTATGCACCTCAATGCTCAGGATGACGGCCTTTAGGGCGTGTACAGAACTTGTCCCACAGGGCTACGACATCGAAGATTCTGGCTTGCCTATTAACCAGTCCTATCGAGAGGCAGTGACTAATTTGTGACCTAATCCTCGGCCCTGCTAAGCCCAGTTTTGGCTCAAGGTAAGTCACTACCTCCTGCGTGGGCCACTTCGACCTCTCGTCCTTATTGGCATCAGTCGACCTGCGAGTATTGAGCGTGGTTTAGATGCTTTCATCAAGCCTGGCCGCGAGAGGCTATTTAGTACAGAGAAGCCGTAGGTAAGGCAAAGAGCGCTCTTTGTGTCGAGGTGCTATTATCGGCGGTAAGGTAATATTTGCGAATAGAAGTGACTTTTTTACATGACAAGGATTGAAGTGAATGGATGCTCGGAGTTCGGTTTCATATAAACAACCAATCAAGCAAAAGGCTAGGTCTGAAGCGTTGGCTCACGCAGTAAAGCTTCTCACTACGCGTCGAAAAAAGGCAGCTATTGCACCCAATGGCTATGTGAGATTCGCTAGGGAGAGGTGCAAGTCTCAAGAGCTCTGGGAGTATCAGGACGCGGCATTAAGCTGCAGCGAAGATGATGTAAGTTCTTGGGAGGGATTTCACAACTCTATGGTGGGCAGCCTGAAAGCGAAAGATCTTACCATTGCTTACCTAGCGGGGCCTGAGCCGACAAATGATATTTTAACATTGATTAATCTTGGTGTAAGCGCTCAAAATATTTGGGCTTTTGAGATTTCAAATTCTGAGTTTGAAAAAGCTATTCGCGATGTGAGAGATAGTAGTATCAGAGGTGTAAAGCTAGTTAAGATGAAGATGGAGGAGTATTTTGCCTCGACTCCTAGAAGGTTTGATATAATTTATTTTGATGCTTGTGCTACATTCCCTAGTAATGAGCAGAAGACGTTGCAGACAGTGGCGGCGATATTCCGGCATTCGGCGTTGAATCCATTGGGTGTTTTGATTACCAATTTTAGTGCTCCTGATACAAGCAAGGTTGAGGATTTAGAGAGCTATTCTCACTTGATCGCGTCCTATCTATATCCAAAGCGGACAGTGGATGCGACCTATCGCGGTGCCTTCTTTGCCGGTAGTAGTGCGGAAGAGGACAGCTTGATGCCGTCCCGAGAGATAATGTCGTCGTATGTGGAAGATGACGATGACGATGACGAACTCTTGAATGCAGAAGATGAATATTTTCTGGATAAGGTAAAAGAAAATTTTGACTTCTATTATGGGTCTTTCATAACTAGGCAGATAATGGATCTGGGCTCTATTATTGCCCCGATTGACCGAATGTTGAAAGGTAGGCTCTGGAACAACCTGTTCGTAGATAAGAAGCTGGTTTTCGAAGGCGCAAAAAAACTTATGAGCGACGGTGATGAGGCTGACGTTGTTCACGAGGGTAGCAGTTTCTCTCTTATCAGAACCATGTTGTTTCTCGATGTGTATGATGGTAAGGAAATTGCGTACCCTGAGCCTGTCAAAAAATTTCTTCGCCGATGGGTCACCCAATTGGTTGACTGTGATGGGGAGGCGAAAAAGGCTGTTGAGATGATCTCAGCGTTCTATGCCTGTAGAGGTGATAAATCTTTTTGGAAAGAAGGGATGACTGATGTAAGGGATTTTGATTATCAGGAGCATATGCCGCAGTTGTGTGACGTTCCGACTGAGGATTTAGGGTTCTATCCTATATTCGCTCAGTTTGCTTACCCTTCGCATTTGAATGTTAGAGAGGTAAAAAGGTTTAGCTATGTTGCGGAGGGAAAGAGTAATAAGATGTTCTTGGATGTCCTGCCGTTTGATGAGTGTAGATATATTTATGATTGGCTTTCCTCGGGTCATTTGGTAGGTGGGGATTTAGAAGCTATATCGACTCAGTTGACATTTAGGTTTGCGCTCGATGCTTTAGTTAAGAATATTCATGATTACCAAGAGGATTATCTATTTGGTGGGCATGCCTTGCCACTCTCCGAGTATGAGCAGGGTGCGTTAGCAAAGCGTGTAGATCTAAATAAATTTCGAAATAAGCGAGTCAAAGACAATCCGCAAGCCATGCAAGATGTTAGATAGCGAGAGTGCGATTGACATGCATGGGCTGTTGCAGGTCAATCTAAAAAACAAATTCGTCTGCAATGTGTTCGCTAGCTTAGCCCCCGTTGCAATTCGTGGCCGGGCTTTTTCACCAATCAACTGACTAGCTGCATCGGATCTGATAAGAGGCTGTCCATATGACTGTCAAGCCACTACCGATACTTAGACCAACCTGGCCGGCCATCCAACTCTTGCAGAAGACCATCGTCTTCATGGTTGGCACGATAGCCGTTCGACACGGGACGTTGTTCGAGTTCTTCGAAATTCAGGATTGACTGGGTTTGTCTGGTCGGAGCGTGGTAGGTGGCTTGTTCGTAGCAGGCGAACCGACGAGCATCATCATTGTGGCTCCAATCCGCCCCCTCAATGTCGACCTCATGAAGGCCACTGATACCTGCCTTGTGTGCTTTGGCTGCGGCGGAATTTTGAGGAAGGGGAATTCCTTTGGTGATCCACACCCTCGCTTCGCGCAAGGCCTTCGATCCAATGGAATATTTGACCACGCCGTCCTCCGCGACGACGAATGCCAGGTTACCTTCTGAGGCTTGTGCAAACTTCGAAGCGATACACGAGCGGGATGCCTGAAAGTGATCAGCCAGTTCGGCAAGGTGCTCCAAGGTGAAGTCCTTTTCCTCCGCAAGCGGTTGGATCATTGCCCAGGGAACCAAGCACTCGGCAGCAAAGATGTCGCACGAAATCTCTTCCTGATGACGTCCCGTGAAGCGTTCGAGCTCATCAGCGGGCACCTTCTCACCATGCTTGGACGGGAGCTCAAGGACATGGTGTGCAATTTCATGGAGGATGGTGAAGCGCTGACGAACCAAACTATCCTTTTTGTTGACCCAGATGTGTTTCTGGCCGCGCCTTTCAAAAGTGCTCCCCGCTTCCCCATCGGGGAGCTCCACGCACGAAACCTTGAAGCCCAGATGAAGAGCAAGCGCCTCTACATCAACAGGTGCTGTATTGATGCCAGCGTCCTTCAACAGTTTTCTGGCACGTGAGATCACAACGTTCTCGTCCATGAAGCTCCTCGTCGTTACATTTGCTGAATGAGTTGGATCCGCTTGAGCCACGCCTCTTCGGTGTTCGGGCGTTCACCTCGGAAGCTCATTGTCGCAACGTCTTCAAAGTCTTCCCATGGAATGTCCATGCGAGAGACCATCAGATGGTAGAGAGAGTCTTCCACGGTTATCGACTTGGCCAGCAACTTGAAGACATCAACCTCGCGGTCTTCCAGCTCAAGCGCACGACTCAAGCGCGCAACCACATCCTCCGACGGGGCAGCCCGATCTCCTTTTTCCAGCCTCCAAATGTAAGCGTGATCCAAGTCGTCTGCACGCCTCTCAAGGTCACGAAAGCTCAGCTCTTTTCGTTCACGCATGGTTGCGATGAACCCAGCCAAATCCATTTTTTTCTCCAACCTCTTGCATTGCCCAAACGGGCGGGAGTAGTCTGTTGCCTAGCCAGACAACAGCTCGCGATTCATGATCCATGATAAGCGGCTTTTTTTTGAAGTCCACTGTTGTCTGGCTAGGCAACGACCTTGCGGTCGTTTTTTAAGAGCTATGGCGTTGTCTGAACAGGCAACGGCTCATCTAGTTCAAATGCGAGGATTCATCCATGACACAGTTGAACGATTTAGAGATTGAAGACGTTGCCGCCGCACTTGCTGCAGGCCGCGAGGTGCGTGACCACGGCCCGTATAAAATCCAGCTCGGAAATGAAGCGCTCGAGTACCGGCGACTGGTGATCGCTGACCCCGTACCAACCGGGCAGCAGGTGCTGGAGGCTGCAGAGCTCCGCCCGGTGAACGAGTACTTGCTGTTCCAGGTTCTCGCCAATGGCCACTTGGAGCTGCTTAGCCCCAGTGAGACGACTGACTTGCGCCAGGCTGGCGTTGAGAAGTTTCTGGCATTCAAAAGTGATCGCACATACCGCTTTTTCATCGATGGTCAGGCTCAGGACTGGGGTGCACAGCGCATCTCTGGTCGCACTCTCAAGCAGCTCGCCGGCGTCGATGCGCGGAAATACGACATTTTTCTGGTCATCCCGGGTGATGACGATGAACTGATCGAAGACCGTGACCTGTTCGACCTGGCTCGTCCTGGTGTGGAGCACTTCGTTGCGGTTGAGATCAGCATCAAAGTCTTCGTCAACACGCAGCCAGTGGTTGTTCACTCTCGCACTTTGTCGTACTGGGAGGTGGTGCATCTGGCCTACCCGGATGCGCAGCCGGGCCCGAACTCCTACTTCACCGTTACCTACGCCAAGGGCCACGAAGGCAACTCGCTGACCAACCTGGTTGATGGCCAACACGTCCGTATCAAGAAGGGGATGCACTTCAATGTCACACCAACTGATAAGTCGTAGTCCTCACCTCCTGAGCCTTCGCAGCGAAGGGTACAACCTGGACACCAAGGAGGGTTACCTCCTGGTTCTGGACGTGCCCTACGTGAATGCTGAGTGTCAGGTGGTCAAAGGCGTGTTGGTTATGGCACTCAATCTGGTGGCCGATGTTGCGGGCCAACCGAGCGACCATACAGCACATTTCATTGGTGACCGCCCTTGCGATTCGCTAGGGCGTCCCCTCGAAGAGATCATCAACAACAGCAATCAGAATCAGTTGTTGCCAGACTTGGTTGTGAACCACTACTTCTCGGCTAAGCCCCGGAGTGGTAACTACGCCGATTACTATGAGAAGGTCTCTATATACGTTTCGATCCTGAGTGGCCAGGCGCAGGCTATCGACCCAAGCGTCACCGCTAAAACCTTCGCCCCTATTCGGTCGGAGACGGAAGACACAGTGTTCGCTTACACGGACACGGCGTCACCGCGCGCAGGAATCGGGATGCCCACTCAGAAGTTCAAAGGGCTGAAGGTCGCGATTGTTGGATTGGGCGGTACTGGTGCCTACATCCTGGATCAAGTCGCGAAAACTCCGGTGGCGGAAATCCACCTCTACGATGGCGATCTGCTCCAGCAGCACAACGCGTTTCGCTATCCGGGCGCAGTACCCTTCGCCGCATTGGAGCAGGGCTTGAAGAAGGTGGAGTACCTTCAGAAGGTCTACAGCCAAATGCATCGTGGGATTACCCCGCACTCGTGCATGATCACCCCTGAGAACGTGGTTGAGTTGCGGCAATTCGACTACGTGTTCCTTTGTGTGGACAACACTGCCGCAAGGGCACAGGTCGTCCGGGAGCTCATCGGAACTCGCACCTCATTGCTGGATGTGGGAATGGGAGTCCATCTGTTCAACGACACTCAGCAAGTCTGGGGTATGTGCCGAGTCACCACCTTAACATCGACTCACTATGACCACGCTGACCGTACCATGCCGGTCACCGAGAATGAGGCAGAAGATGCTTACCGTTCGAACATTCAGATCGCCGATTTGAATGCACTCAACGCGGTGCTCGCGGTGGGCATGTGGAAGCGACTCTGTGGCTTCTACGTCGATCAGTGCCAGGCTGGCCAAGTCACTTACGCGACCAACCTCAATGAGATCGGTAACAGCGAGGAGCGCTCATGACCATCAAACATCTCGCGCCGCATTTCGTTGAGCGCTTCCCGGAGACTTTGGTAGCCGGTGAGCTCTACCTGGCCATGGAGTTCGCAACTTCAGCACACCTGTGTGCCTGTGGTTGCGGCAACAAGGTGATCACACCGTTCTCTCCAACCGACTGGCAGATGTCATTCGATGGTGAAACGGTGTCGCTCAAACCGTCCATTGGTAATTGGACTTTCCGGTGTCGCTCGCACTACTGGATACGGTCAGGGCGAATTGAGTGGGCGGGTGAAATGTCGCAGGAGGCGATCAACGCTGGACGCAAACATGATGCTCAATCGAAGTTGCAGCAGCAGTCGAGCAGGTCGATCAGCGGAGATATTCGCCAGCCAGCTCTATCAGCTCATGAGCAGATCCAGACACCATCGCTATTGGGCAAGCTGAAAAAGTGGTTAGGGTTGTGATGATTCTCCCAGTCATCGCCTAGTTTGTTTGAAGATGGGGCTTGGCTACTGCTGTGTCCGCCCCAACAGAATTAGTTTGAGTGGAGTATCGATTATGAGCTATTTGGTCTACTGCACATTTGATTTGAAGAGTGCGTCTTCTAAGGACTACGAAAACGCGTATTCAGATCTGCTACGGCTCGGCTTGGTAAAGGTTGTTAAATCCGATGCGGGGCAAAACGTTGTAATCCCTACAACATCAACGATGGGTTTTTTCAACGGTACCAGTGCGATTACAGTTCGGGACGCTGTGCAAAAATCGGTGAAAAATGCTTTTGCCGCTAGAAGGCTCACCTCCGAAGTCTTCATCGTGGTTGGAGGCGACTGGGCCTGGAGTGTTGCCACCACGTAGGTCTGCGGGTGGCTGACTTGTCACGTCGAACACTTTTGCACTTGCATCGCACGGGCCTAGAGGCTCGGCTCAACTTGATGGCCGACCTGGCATCTCGACGCATAGACTAGCTACTCTGTAGTGAGCCAATCTCGCAGGTATTCCCTTGCCATCCGCCACTCTTAGATCTCGCGGTCGAATCACAATCCCTGGTCAGGTACGGTCATCCCTCGGACTGCGTTCTGGAGATAGAGTCGAGTTCGTAGAAATTGAGGCTGGTCTGTTCGCTATCCGAGCAGCCACGCACTCTGTGCAAAGCCTCAAGGGCATGATCCGGAAGCCAAGAGTCCCCGTGAGCGTAGAAGATATGAATGCGGCCATCGCAGCTCAAGATGCAGATGCTTGATGACGGGCTTAGCATCGTTGATGGTGGGACGGAGTGTACTGAAGCTAGCGGTTTCTCCAGCCACCACTCAGTTCGTACGTTCCGCTCCAGAGGAGGCCTTTGAGTGCGTCGACCATTGGTAATGAGGCTTGCTGCTGATGCTCACAAATGGGGAATGCCTGTGCCGTTCACGAGAGAGGAAGCGGTGTCTGTGAAGCATCTTTGCGAGCAGGCGGGCATCCCATGTCGTGCGTTCGGTCATCATGCAGAGCTGCAAATGATCGCGCTGATCGATAGCGAAGATAATTTCCTCTTCATCGCCGACGACGGCCCTTTTTATAGCATCGGTCAAAAGCTGGTCACTGAAGATGATTCTGCTGACGTTGCATTGAGGATCCTCGAGATCATGGCGTACACGTTCCATGAGTACTCAGCGCGCGAGTGTCTGAGTAGACAGAAATTTTTCACTGTTCCGACTGGCGCCTACGGTTCCGAGACGTGAGCAGTGAATATCAGCCAGCACCGTCAGTCTCTGAGAGCATTTGGGAAGCCGTTGGATTGCCTTCGCGTGGAGCCAAGTTGCATGAGCTCATTCGCCAGGGGCTTCCATTCGGTTTGCTTGATCAGGTAGCGAGACTACTAGAGATGCAGCGAGCGGATATCTGCAGCGCGATCTGCATTTCTTCCAGAATGTCGGCGCGCAGGGCGAAAGCTGGTCGCTTGACGACCGCTGAAAGCGATCGCCTGGTCGCATTAATAGCTCTGTACGAAGAGGCCATTTCCCTATTCGAGGGTGATACGGTCGCTGCCGTAAATGGATGAGCTCGCCGGTGCAAGGTCTTGGCTCAAGGCGGCCGCTCGACATGTTGGGGACGAGGGTGGAAACGAACGCAGTCTTCGATCTCATGGGACGATTAGAGATGGGAGTCCTTGTGTGAAACTGTCCGTGATTGTCTTTTTTGCGGCCAATCCGAAAATATGCGCTTGACGTAATTTATGTATGGATATACAGTTATCTTAATTGCATTGACGGTGCCAACTCTGAGTGTAGCAACTGGGGACGTCAGCACGGATCGTAATGCAAAGCGAAAAAGTCCCTTAATTGGGGCTTTTTTTTGCCCGAAATTCGAGTGAAATTGGCGCGCCCCTTGCCCAATGCACCATATGGTCGCTGAGCACGATGCCACTGCTGTCCTGCTATCGCTCCTTCGAGCCATAGGCTCGGCTGCGTGGACATTGAATGAACCGCAATGGTCATCGTACGAATCGCTTGAGTGACCGGCGACTCGAAATTACCTGCTCTCGTATCTCATCTGGATCTATGGACATGCCGCCGTCTGGCGTAACGCGAAGAGACTTCAGGTTATTGAGAGAGGTGATGAACGCGCGATCTCTGGCTTGCTCGCGGTCTGATCTTGTGTCTTGGCAAACGAACTTTATCAATCGACCTAGCCACTTCATGCCATGCTCCTATTCTCGTATTCCATGGCAGCATTTTCAGCGATGTGCAGGATCATGTCCGTGCCATTTTGTGTGGCCTCCCGCCAGGGAGGAGGTATCAACCGCTATCCCTGCTATCTGAGGAAAGGTGGGCGACTTTGCTGAGAGTCTGAATACTGCTCACAAAGCCAACCGTATTCCGAGTGTTCCATCTGAGGCCTGGACTCAATGAAACCATCTGATGCAATCAGAGGTAAGACATTGGAAATCAAAAGGGTCGTTGAGTCATATGGATTCGTTTCTCCCGGGATTTTTGGATCGACAGCACGCGGAGAGGATCGGGAGGGAAGTGATCTCGACCTGCTGGCGACCATTCCAGAAGACATGGCGGGCCAGATTACGCTGTTTGACATCGCTAATATGCAAGATGAGCTCGAGCAGGTACTCGGGGTGGTTGTTGATTTCAATATCGAAAACAACATGCCAGAGGCGTACAGAGGCCGGATCGAAAGCGAGGTGATTAAGCTGTAGTGGGGCGGCATTAGTGTTCGATGATGAGCGAACCCTCGTCACCTCGAGACAGCCATAGAATTCGAAGCGCTGCGGCTAGTCGTTATGCATTGGCCACCTCACCGTCCTCACCGGTGGTGTTAGATGAGCGAGCGGGTAGCAGCGAGATATTGGACAACTTGCTCGAGCCCGGCTCTGCATGTGATGAGGTCACGAGGTCGACTACTCAGACCACAATTCTTGTCTGCTTAGCAAGATCTTTGCATTTTGCTCGTTTCCTGCGACAGCAAGCAACGACTGATACAGCTCAACTAGAAGCAAGGCCCGGCTCCTAGGCTCTGTACGTAAAGTATTGTCGCAAGCACCGCATAGCGCAGGCCAATGAGACCATCGCCGCAAAACTTGTTGCGAGCTTGTCGAAGCGCGTCACGATGCGACGGTTCTCCTTC
>Ga0079301_1000124_pt1 | contig 38101 bp, 32 predicted proteins | sample Wag4_2014_7_11_3_FD_74797 | JGI IMG/M metagenome (GOLD analysis project Ga0079301, IMG submission 74797) | Fresh water mixed with fracking chemicals microbial communities from Ohio, USA - Utica-2 Time Series FC 2014_7_11 | ecosystem: Engineered > Industrial production > Chemical products > Input... | reverse complement strand
ATCAGCGTATCAACCTTCTCGCGGATGGCATTGATGCCCTCAGCAGCCTGTTCAGCACGACGCTTGCCCTCGAAGGTGAACGGCCGCGTCACCACGGCAACCGTCAGAGCACCGACTTCCTTCGCAACCTCTGCTACCACCGGCGCTGCACCCGTACCAGTTCCGCCACCCATACCCGCCGTGATAAAAACCATATCAGCACCGGTCAACGCAGCCACGAGGTCCTCGCGACTCTCCTCAGCCGCTTTTTGCCCAACCATTGGACGACCGCCAGCACCCAAGCCCTTGGTCACCTTGGATCCAATTTGCAATCGTTTTTCCGATTGCGACTGCGCCAATGCCTGTGCGTCCGTGTTGACTGTCCAAAACTCGACATTGGTCACGCCGCTCGCGATCATGCGATTGACGGCGTTTGAACCACCGCCCCCGACTCCGATGACCTTGATGTCCGCGTTGTTCGTCAATTTGTCCATCTTATCAGGCACCCTCACTGCCGCAGAGCCGCAAGAAACCCTTTCCTCGCAACAACCGGCGCTCCTTGAAATTTTTCCAGTTCGAAGATCCTACCACAAATCTCACCCTAACGAACTACGACAGGAAACGATTAAGTACCATCCGTCGCACCACCGCCAAGTTATCAAACAACCGAACCCCAAACACCACAACCGCCGCAACATAAAGATCAATACCCAGCAGATCCCCCAAATAGGTCAATGCCGCCGCCAGTAACGAGTTAAAGGTAAACCCGCTGATAAAGGCAACCGAATCAAAACGCCCTTCCAATGCTGCCCGAAACCCACCCAAACCGGTATCGAGGGCGGCCAAAATTGCAACGGCCGTATATTTGGCAACCGCATGCGGAATGGTGACGGGCGCAAATGCCCCCAACGCCACACCCACTCCGAGCGCAAAAACAGGCAAGATGAACGAAGTGGTCACGATGGTTTCTTGTTGGGGCGTACGCCAGATTTGGCGTATCGGTAAACAGGGGCGCCATGATAAACGGGCACAATCACCTCATTTTTCTTGAAGATGCTAACTTGAATCCGGTAGAATTGCAAGTATTCGACGACACCACCACGCAACCGCAACGCCGCCTCCATGGTATCCGGGTCGCCAATCGCCCGAATGATGAAAGGAGGAACCAGACGCGTTTTGTTCACCAGTATGGTTGGCCCGGCGCAACTTATCTCAGTTGTCTCGACCAGCCTTTGGTCATTGATTGCGATCGCCTCGGCGCCACTCGCTCGCAACTCATTGACCAATTTTAACAAGTCCTCATTATGCACAATGGCAATGTTTGGATTTTCCCCCTGCGACAATGGCGTGACGCTGTCTGCCACAGTCAATTCGATGCCAGGGCCCTGCAAGGCCAACCACCGTTTCGGCAACACGGTATCATTTGCCCGCACGCCTTGTTCTGGATGTTTGATACGCTCACGCAACGCCATCAACTGTTGCGTCAACCGCCGATTCTCTTGCTCCGCTTCTTTCAGCATCACGACAAGGTCCTCCACACGCCGGCTCGGGACGTCGGCGATATCGCGGCGATAACCCCACTCGGCACGAAATTGGGCCGCGATTAACACACCGCAGACCAAGGCCATCAAGCTGATCGAGAGCGGCCACTGCATCACGGCGTTGGACTCATTTTCACGATGGGCGGCGAAGCGGAAGGGGATGGTTTTGCCTTCGCTTGTTCCGTTATCAACCGATCGCCCGACTTCAGAACAATACTCGGGCTTTCAACATAGCGAAAATCAAGGTACTTCAAACGCTCACGATAGCGCTTCACAGCCGGTTGCAAATATTGAAGCAACCCCAATTTCAATTCGACCGCCTCCAGCCGCCCAAGCCGAACTGGCCATTCACCAATCTGAACATAAACATCGTTCCAGCGCCGCAAATCAAGTCGGCCTGACACACCCGCTGGCCAAGCCGCCAGCAGCGCACGCAAGGATCGCGCATCAGCCTCCGTCACCCGTTCGCCTGGCCCCTCCATCATGATTGCCTTCAAGGCGAAACGGGGGGTCAACGGCACGGCCGCCGCACCGAAGACCACACCGTGGTGATCCAAAAAAAACGCGCCGCCCCCGCGAACACTCTGTACGCGCAACATCGGACGCCGCTCCTGAATCTTGATCGAAATGCGAGCAGGAAACAACCAGCGTCGCACTTCAACCCGCTCAATCGCCGGTATCACACTCAACTGCGCCTGGATCCACTCGGGGTCAAGGCGATATAACGCACGATTGGGTGGCACAAAGAGACGAGCCAACACATCAGCGCGACTGACCAAACGGTGTCCACTCGTTTGTATATTCCCCTGCCACGCCCAAAAGTCTGCCACCCAGAAGCTGTAGATTCCGTATGCCAACGAAAGCGCCAAAACAAATTGCAGCAAATCCACCAAGCGTCGCCACATCCGTTTGCGTCGACGGCTGGCAACCGCAACACGAACACTCGGAACCAATGATTCTTGTTCAGCGAATGTCACCAACAGCCATTCCCAATCCAACCACTTCCGGCACCAACCATACACCGAAATGCTGCCAAACACGCTGTTGCAGCTCGATTATCAACGCGTTGATATTCTCGGCACAGGCACGGTCACGGTTAACGATAAAATTCGCGTGTTTCTCGGACACCTCCGCACCCCCAACCCGCAAGCCCTTGCCCCCCACTTGCTCAATCATCGCACCGGCCGAGGGCAAACCCTCACCTGGATTGCGAAACGTACTGCCCCCCGAAGGAAAGTTGGTCGGTTGACGCTGATGACGCCACTGCTGCAATTCAAGCACGCGACGACGGGCCTCCGTGCGTTCGACGTCTCGCATCTTCCAGACACCTTCCAAAAAAACAGCTGGCTCATCCAACAGACGACTGTGACGATAGCCAAAACGAAACTCATCCCGCGTCCAGCTCACCACACCACACTCAGCCAGCAACACCCGACCTGACTCAAATCCTTCCGAGATGGTCACGCCATGCGCACCGGCGTGCATGACAACAGCGCCCCCGACCGTACCGGGAACGCCAACCATCGGCTCAAGCCCGCCCAAACCCTCCTGCAGTCCGGCCATCACCATCGCCGCCAAAGGTACCCCTGCCTGCGCCCGCATCCATCCGACGCCATCCGTATCACGTTCAAATGACACGCGGGTCATCGCTCCGCCAGTCCGAACAACCAGTCCATCAAAACCATGATCGGCAATCAACACATTACTTCCGCGACCCAAGATGGCCCACTTAACCGCCGCTTGCCGAGCCCAATCAATCACCGACTGCAGCGCATCACACGAATCAGGCTCAAAAAAATAGCGGGCATCGCCACCAATTTGCCACGTTGTGAAAGGCGCAAGCCGGACGTTTGTCTTTACTCCCTTCGGCACGGTCACGGACACAAACGATTCCCCTTTGACTGTGAGCGCGCTTTCAATACCAAAACCACACGCATCAAACCATCACCCCACCTATGACAACGCCTTCAGGCAGTCTGTACCTGCGCGGTGCCCCGTAATCCCAACGCCTGAAGCAAAGGTTCCGCCATCAAATGGATATCCCCCGCCCCCAACAACAGGATGAAATCACCAGCCTGGGCCAAAGACAGCACGTGCGGCACCGCCTGTTGCTGACTTGACACATGACACGTGCGGGCGCCAGGCAAGGCCTGTTTGACCAGATCCGCCAACGTTCCTGCATTCACGCTTCGAGGCGCTTCACCCGCCGCATAGGTATCAAGGATCGTGACCGATGCAGCGCCATCGAAACTTTGTGAAAAATCAGTCAGCAACGCTTCGAGACGGGAATGACGATGCGGCTGAAACACCACGTGAACACGTTTCTGATACAATGCAGCCGCCTGCAATGTTGCACGAATTTCACTGGGATGATGTGCATAATCATCAATCACGCTAACACCGTCAGCACAACCCATTGTCTGGAAACGACGGTTCACCCCGCCAAAAGCCAACAGTCCCGCTCGAATCGCGTCAACCGGAATCTGCAATGATTGAGACACGACAAACGCTGCAACCGCATTCAAGACGTTGTGCCTGCCAGGCACGTTCAATTCCAGAGGAACAGCATTGACACTGAAGCGCGAATGGCCTGCTTCCATGACCACATCCTGAACCAGCCAATCGGCGCCGGCATCAAAACCGTACGTCACGACACGTCGTTCAAGCATCGGAATCAGACGTTGGACACCCGCATCATCCAAGCAAACAACCACCGCGGCATCAGACGTGAGTCCATTGATAAAGCGGGCGAGAACTTCATAGATTTCTTCGATATCCCGATAATGCTCGAGGTGGTCGCCCTCCACATTCGTGATAATGACCCATTGCGCACTCAGGTTGACGATCGACTTGTCACTTTCGTCCGCCTCCGCCACCAAGAACTGACTGGCGCCTACCCTGGCATTTCCGGACATCAGCGGCAACTCTCCACCCAGAAGCACTGTTGGGTCAAGCTTTGCCGCCAACATCACGGATGCCAGCATTCCGGTCGTCGTCGTCTTTCCATGCGTCCCGGTCACCGCCACCGAGCATTTTTCGCGCATCAAGGCGCCAAGCACCTGTGACCGGTGAAAAACGGGCAGTCCACGGCGACTGGCCTCAAGCAGTTCGGGGTTATCCGGTTTGACGGCGGTCGACACAACCAGCGCCTGTGCCTGCTCAAGATGTTCAGGAGCATGGCCCAGGGCGACGTGAATGCCGGCTGCCCGCAAACGTTCCAAAATTGGGGAGTCGTGCAGATCCGACCCGGACACCGAACCACCGCGTGCGCACCACACCTCTGCGACCGCGCTCATTCCGATCCCGCCAATTCCGACAAAATGCAGTGAATCGGGAATCGTCACCAAGGCTTTCCTTCCTTCCAGACAACTGTTTTGCAAGCCGCGACAGCCGTGGTTGCAATCACGCTGAACAAATGTTCCTGACAAGTCATCCTCATTAAGTACTGACCCGGAACTGTCATTCTTAAACAAGAATACAGCAAATCTGCTGGAACTGTCATACGCACGGTCACGGCCGGACAATCACCCGCCATCCAGCCACACCAACAACTGTGTGGCCAGCGCCTCTGCCGCTTCGGGGCGTGCCAGTCGTCGGCTCGCCTCGGCCATGTTGGCCCGTCGGTCTGCATCAGCCAGCAACGGCCAAAGGTGAGTCTCCAGCGCGCCTGCCTCGAGTTCAGCATCGGGTATGACGCAAGCAGCGTCGGCGTGACGCATTTCCTGGGCATTCAGTGCTTGATGCCCTCCAGCCAACGGGTAAGGCACCAGCACCATCGGTTTGCCGGCTACCGTAAGTTCGGCCAAGGTGGTGGCACCGGCCCGACTCACGACCAAATCGGCAGCGATAATTGCAGCGGGCATGTCGCTCAGAAAACCATCCAGACGATAACGTGACGCATCGATGCCGCTTGTTTGTCGCCGTATCAGATCAAACTGGCGCAAACCGCAAACATGATGCACCACCCAGTCGGTTTGCTCAAGAATGCGCGGCAACAGTTTCAACAAAGCCTGATTGATCGTCGCCGCACCTTGCGAGCCACCCGTTACGAGCAGCACGCGCGCATCCGACGCAAAGCCAAAGACGTCACGCATTGCGGCAGGCTCCCGTTCAAACGCCTCCGTGCGGACCGGGTTGCCCGAAACCCAAGCCTCCGTTGTGCGCAAATGGGTGCGAGACGAGGCAAAACTAGTCGCAAAACGCGTCACGAAACGCGCCAGCGCCTGGTTGACTTTGCCCGGGTAAACATTTTGCTCATGTAACAGACACGGAATGCCCTGGGCGCAAGCCGCCAGCATCAAAGGCGCACTGACATAGCCGCCCGTGCCAAAAACGGCCCGCGGCGCCTCCTGACGCAGCAGGCGCCAGGCCCTGACGATCGCCACACACAACACGCCAAGCGCAGCCAGCGCCTGTAAGGGTTGACGGGACAAACCCCGCGCGGGGATGGCAAAAAATGGAAAGCCAGCCTCGGGAACAACCTGCGCTTCAAGGCGGTCCGGCGTCCCGACAAAGGCCACGTTGCAACCGGGCCGCAAACGTTGCAAAGCAGACGCCACGGCCAGAGCTGGAAACAGATGCCCCCCTGTTCCGCCACCTGTCATCAACACATCCGCCATGTCTATCCGAACCCTTCTTGCTCCTTTGTAGATGCCCAATCCCATCAAACAGGCGGTGGCGCAACCGAAGGAAGCATCCGAGCCTGCGCCTGGCGCGAGACGTTCAGGATCAACCCCATCGCGAACATGGTGGTTAACAAGGATGTTCCACCAAAACTCAGGAACGGCAGGGGAATGCCGGTTGTTGGCAAACTGGCCGTGACAACCCCGATATTGATGAAAGCCTGGCACACCACGGAAGTGGTCAAGATCAGGCTCAGCAATGCGTGAAACTCATCGCGCGCACGTAGCGCGATCGCAAAGCCACGCCACGCCAACAAAACAAACATGCCAATCAACAATGCCGCCCCAATAAGACCCATTTCCTCAGCGAGAATCGCGAAGATAAAATCCGCATATTGAATCGGCAGATAAAACAGTTTTTGTTTACTCTGTCCCCAGCCCTGCCCCAGCACGCCACCAGAACCAATCGCCATCAACGACTGCACCAATTGATATCCCGTATGCTGCGGATCGCCCCACGGATCCCAAAAGCCGATCCACCGAGCCCGTTGGTACGGCGTGCTCAAACTGACATACATCACAACGATGACACCCGCAACGCCTGTCATCGACATCACCCGCAAGGGCACACCATGGCAGAAAAAAGCCACGAACGCGGCGATGGCGAGGACAATGGTCGTTCCAAGATCCGGCTGGATGTAAACCAACCCCAAAACAGCAACAACAGGAATCAACGCCTGTCGCACCTGCACCAGATTCCACGATTCTTCGGCCCGACGTGCCAACACATCCGCCAGATAAACCGCCAGGGTCACCTTGGCAATCTCCGATGGTTGAAGGGACAATCCGAACAGGCGCAACCAACGGGTCGAACCCATCTCAGTCACCCCGATGCCCGGAATCTGCACCAAGAACAGCAAAATAGCGGTCAACGCCAAACCGTGCAGAGCCAAAGCCCGGACGAAAGACAAACGGATGCTAGCACCTACCAACAAAACCGTCGCCCCAAGTACAAACCAAACCAGTTGACGCTGAAAGTAATAAAGGCTGTCTCGCAACTGACTCTGAGCGACGGGTGCACTTGCGCTCAAAATGGCCGTCAAACCCCAAACGGCCAATAAAATGACGAACAAAAGCAGTGTCACATCGAAACCACTCGACGGACGCGACTTGTAAGCGTTACTTGCCTGCTCAGCGCGGGAGTTCCTGGACAATCGATTTGTAAACACGCCCGCGCTCCTCATAATTTTTAAACATATCAAAGCTTGTGCAAGCTGGCGAGAACAAAACCACCTCGCCCGAGTGAGCGATCGCACGAGCCAGGTTGACGGCGTGCGGCAAGTCCGTGGCCACACTCACGGCCGTATACCCCACATTGTGCAACATCCGCTCGAAGTAAGGTCCCGCCTCACCCAGCAAAATGGTGTGTCGAACCTTTCGAACCACGGCGTCCAGAAAATCATTGATGGCACCGCCTTTGTCGCGCCCGCCCGCAATCAGGACCAAAGGCTCGTCAAACGCCTCGATTGCCTTGACCGTGCTGGCATAATTCGTCCCTTTGCTGTCATTGACATACAAAACACCATTGAGCGCACGAACCGGCTCAATGCGATGCTCAACCCCCCTGAATGCAGCGATCGCCCGGCGCATCGGCCCAGCCAATACCTTTAGAATCACGCCGACACACACCGAGGCCAAAACATTTTCCAGATTGTGACGACCGCGCAAGGGTATCTCATTGACGGGCATGACCGTCTGATCACCCTGTGCGGTACGGTGAATAATCCAACCATCCTTGATCATCACCCCAGCTGGTAAATCACGTTGCGCAGAAAAATAAAGCACCCGCGCAGGAACCATCCCTGCAAGACCCGCCACCGTTGGATCATCCGCATTCAATATGACCCAATCGTCAGCACGTTGCTGTTCAAAAAGGCGCCGCTTCGTCGCCAGGTACTGTTCCCTGGAACCATGACGATCCAGATGGTCATCTGAGAAATTCAAGAACACCCCGATCTTTGGCCGAAAATGACGCACGGTTTCCAACTGGAATGAGCTGATCTCAGCAACAACCCAATCAGCCGGCGCGTGTACCAAAGACACCAAAGGCAGTCCGATGTTACCGCCTACCGGCGCTTTCAACCCAGCTGACGCCAATATCTCACCAATCAAGGTGGTGGTGGTCGTCTTTCCGTTGGTGCCAGTGATGGCGATGATTGGCACGTCCGGTCGCAAGTGAAAGGCAAGCTCCACTTCCCCAATCACCGGCACCCCATCCGCTATTGCGGCCTGTATGATCGGCAAATTAACCGATACACCCGGCGACATGACAATCAGGTCCGCATCCAGGCACGCTGAAGAATGACCCCCGCCCTCGACACGCACCCGCTGCTCGCTCAAATGGGCCGTCAAGGACAGCAGCTCCTCGGTCGGCCGACTGTCACTCAAAATCAAATCACAACCTGCATTCAACAACTCCTGAGCACACGCGAGGCCGCTGCGCCCCAACCCCAGGATGGTTACGGTCTTTTGTCTCAGTTCCAACACGAAAGCTCTCGAACTCCCTCAATTGTGGGTCACCCGATGCATCATCCTACGTCGACATCCCCGCGACAGTGACGGCCATCATCCGCTTCGTCAAAAACATAACACAGCCAGAAGGGCTACGACGAGCCCAGTAAGCCAAAATCTCGTCACAACGCGGGTTTCAGGCATGCCTCCCAGCTCAAAATGATGATGAATCGGGCTCATCCGCAGCAGCCGTTTCCCCCCGGTTCGTTTAAAGTATGTCACCTGCGCCATAACAGACACTGTCTCGACAACAAAAACAGCCCCGAACACAATCAATGACAGCTCCAGATGACCGAGCACCGACGCGCCACCCAACAAGGCGCCTAAACCCAGTGAACCGGTGTCTCCCATGAAAATCTGGGCAGGGTGTCCGTTGTACCACATAAACGCTGCCGCAGCGCCCAGCGCCGCAAACAACACGACCAAAACCCCCTCTGACACCCCCACCTGATGCAACAATGCCAAAAGGGCGAGCATGGCAATAAACGACGTGCCCGTCGCCAACCCATCCAATCCATCGGTCAAATTGACGGCATTGGCCGAACCCACCATGAGCACGGTCACAAGCCCGTAATAGAACCACCCCAAATCAACCAACGCCATCCCACCGCTAAAAGGCAGGCGCACCTGCGTGGCATGTCCCAAATACATCAACCCCGTTACAAAAAAGAGGGCCACACAAAACTGACCCACCAGTTTCTTGTGTGGTGCAAGCCCCCGGTTGCTCTGTCTTTTCACGATCAGAAAGTCATCCAGCCAACCCAATAACGTGAAACCCAAAACCACCGCCACCAACAACGCTGTGGCGCCATCCATCCTGCCAACGACAACGGGGGCCAACAACGGCGGCGCAAGTAGCAACCACCCCCCCATACTCGGTGTGCCTGCCTTGCGTTGATGTGTCTGTGGTCCCTCTGTACGGACCACCTGCCCCATGCGCCAACGCACCATCCAGGCAATGTATGGCCGCCCGAGCAAAAGACCGGCAACCAATGACGTCAGCATCACCCACAGCAACCAGGCCTTCATTGCTTCAAATCCTCACGTGCGCTTCCAGGTACGCCAGTATTCGCTCAAACCTCGCTGCTCGTGATGCCTTCATAAACACCCGATCCTGAGGTTTAATCCATTCCTTGAGCCACCGGGCCGCTTCTTCGCAATCAGGGACGACAATCCCGGTTACCCCGCTTGCCAGATACAAGCGCGCCCACGTGCCGCAAGCAAGCACCAAAGGAATTTCCTGCCCCTTTAACCAGGCTCCCAATTCGTGATGCGCTTGCTCTGTCATGGCACCCAATTCCGCCATGTCGCCCAGGACCAGGACACGCCTTCCCTCACACGGGCTTGCCATAAAAGCCCGTATCGCCTGACGCATGCTGTCGGGATTCGCGTTGTAGGTTTCATCCATGACCGACACCGTCCCGAACCGCACCCAACGCGATCGCCCCGCCATCACCGAGGGTGTCAACGTAAGCGTCGACGGAGGCGTCAGACCAAGCGCCAATCCGGTCGCCAATGCCGCCAATGCATTTCCCCGATGGTGATCACCCCACAATGGCAGCTGCACCACAGCACTCCCAGCGGCAGAGCAGGCGCCAAACCCGCGCCAATGGGCGACAAAACACTGTCCTTCACCCACCGCTGACACATCGCTGGCCCACACCGTGGCGTCTGAATCACCCAAACTCCAAGACACGAACAATCTACCCCAGGTCTGCACAGCGGCACGCGCCAGGTGATCATCCCAAGGCACAACTGCAATGCCTTCCGACTTCAGATGCGTCCAAAGCTCCGTTTTTGCCCGAGCGATATTGGCCTGCGAACCCAACAGCTCAACATGTGCCAGCCCAATATTCGTGATCACGCCGATCGTCGGCTCTGCAAGGTCGGCCAGATAAGCAATCTGGCCCAAACCCCGCATCCCCATCTCAATGATGGCGAGCTCATGGTGTGGACGCAGCGCAAGTAAACTTAACGGTACCCCCAGTTCATTGTTCTGATTGCCTTCGGTACGTGTCACACAATAAAACTGCCCCAAGTAGGCCGCTAACATTTCTTTGGTTGACGTCTTGCCCGACGAGCCGGTAACCCCGATGACCACGGTGCCAAGCGTTCGATGCCAAGCCCGGGCAATTTTTCCCAACGCCAAAACCGCGTCTGCAACCCGCAACACGGGAACGTCGGTTTCCAAAGTCAAAGAAACCCCGTGTTCGGCCAAAATCGCGGCAGCCCCGGCATCACAAGCAGCCTGGACATAGGCGTGACCGTCAACCCGTTGCCCACGAAGGCAGACAAAGAGATCGTGAGGTACAACACGACGCGAATCGATGGCCACCCCGCGAATGATTAGCTCGGACGCACCATTCGCAATTTCACCATCGCAAGCTTCACCAAGCTGCCCAAGGGTCAACACGTGCAACCTCGTTTCGTCACCACGCGGGATCATAAAACACGCGATGAGCAGAAATCAGTGAGATCGATCATGCGCCCGACGAGGCCTTTTTGGATGGACGAGGTCGTACCGGCACAGTAGGCTGAATCGACAAATGATGCAAGGTGTCCGCGGCAATTCGGCCAAACAAAGGCGCAGCCGTAGAACTGGCCCAATGCACCTTTCTCGGACTGTCCAGCAACGTCAGCATCACAAAACGGGGATCCTCAACCGGAAAAAATCCCACAAACGAGGCAATCACATCATCCGAGTAGCCACGGCCATCTTCGCGAATGCGCTGCGCCGTGCCAGTTTTCCCAGCGATACGATAACCGGGCACCTGTGCTTCACGCCCGGTTCCAATCTGAACCACGCGTTCCAACATCGCCATCACCGTATTGGCTGTCGCAACACTCATCAACTGCTTCCCCGGCTTCAAGGGGAACTCGCGCAAAACCCGTCCCTTGCTGTCCACAATTCGATCAATCAACCGCGGCGTCATACGCAAACCGCCATTACCAATCGCTGACGCTGCCGATAAAATCTGCAAGGGCGTTACTGACAAACCGTGACCATACGATATCGTCGCTTGGGTGATACGCCGCCAGGGCAATGGCGGCAACAATGCCGCTGATTCACCTGAAATACCACTGCCCGTACGCGAGCCAAACCCCATCGATGCCAGATAATCACGGTGCTCCTGAGCCCTCAGGCGAAACGCGATCGCCGTTGTTCCCACATTCGAACTGACCTCCATAATCTCAAATGGCGTCAACACCCGACCAGACGCCGGTGCATCATGATCAGAAACGATACGCCCATCCACCTTGATCGCACGCGGACAATCAAATTCCTCATTCTCATTGATTCGCTGAGCGGCAATCGCTGCTGCTATCGTAAAAATCTTCATCGTCGAACCAGGCTCATAAACATCCGTCACGGCCCAATTCTTGATGCGATTCCAATCGTAACGCCCAAACTGGTTGGGATCGTAAGTTGGAAGTGTCGAAAAAGCCAACAAATTACCGGTCTGCGGCTCCATCATAATCACCGCCCCACGCAATGCCCCGGACTCGGTGATGGCTTGCGCCAACGCACGGTCACAAATATGCTGCAGGTTTTCGTCGATCGTTAACACCACCTGGGTACCATCCGACAGATATGCCTCCGTCTGCCCCTGCGCACCCTCACGCAAAATCTCCCGACCATAAGCATCCACTTCCACACGCAACTTCTGACGAGGCCCACGCAACACATCATCGAAGGCATGCTCGATGCCAGCAAGGCCTTGATTATCGACGCCAACAAAGCCAATCAAGGTGGCAGCCAATTGTCCCTTGGGATACACCCGCCTCATTTCACTGACCATCCCCACGCCAGGTAACTGCAATGCCGCAATCCGCGGCCTTGCGGAAATCGGTGCCTGTCGCTTCAACCAACGAAAACGGGTACCCTTCAATTTGGCTACCAACGCCTGGACCGGCTCGTTCAAAATGGGTGACAGCGCTTCGGCAGTCCGTAGCGGATCAAAGTCACGCGCATCTTTCGGTGTCGCATAAACTGATACCGCCTCAACCGACACGGCCAACTCCTTGCCGTTGCGGTCAACGATCTCACCACGCAAGGCCGACAAGTCGATGGTTTGCGTGCGCTGGGCGGCAGCCAACCGTGCCAACCGCTCACCCTGAATCACCTGTATGTAAAAAAGCCGAAGTAGCAACAACAACGCCACAAACAACAAAAACACCCACACAACCTCGGCCCGCTTACGAATAACCGCGTGTCGTGGGTTCAAATCAAAACGCCTCGTGGCAGAACAACTTCACGGCCGGCGCCGCCTCCACCCGCAAAGAAGCCGCTATAACAGGTTGCGGTAAAAAAACAATTTCGCTGGGTTGGTGCATGGACAAACGCGCAATCGCCTTCGACTCAACACGCCCCGGGTTCTCCAGACTTGCCAGTTGAGAGCGCAACCCCTTGGTCTTTTGCTGAATCGCCTTGAGTTCCCGTTGCTGCGTCACCACCTGATTTTCACGGATGACAGTGTGAACATACAAAACGACAACCAAGCCCATCAATACGGCCAAACCAAACCACCACCAAGTCGGAATCGTGTGACGAACGCGTCTTCTCATGCCAGACAGCACACGCCATTGATTGGTCGCGTGGTGCGTTTCCACTGTTGATTTCAGCAACCTCGATTGACCCATGCCCCGTCCTGTCTGTCTGAAAACCCTCAACCAAGCCGTCGCGCAACCCTGAGTTTAGCACTCCTCGACCGCGGGTTGCAATTCCGCTCCGTCTGGTCAGCTACCAAAGGTTTCGGTGTCACGACGCTCAAGGTCGGTACTTCACCACAGGTACACACCGGCTGACGAGGCGGACACACACAACCTGTCTTGCAACGCCTGAAAAACTGCTTGACCAGGCGGTCCTCAAGTGAATGAAAACTGATCACCCCCAACCGACCACCGGGTTTAAGTTGAGCAACCGCCTGCGGCAAGACCCGCTCCAAAACACCCAATTCGTCATTCACCGCAATGCGAAGCGCTTGAAACACACGCGTAGCCGGGTGAATGCCCGACACATCCGGCGGAACCAACCGACGAACAAACTCCGCCAGTTCCAAGGTATGCTCGAACCACAATCCTTGTTCCCGACGCTGCACAATTGCCCGTGCAACACGACGGGCATAACGTTCTTCACCATCGCGGTGAAACAACGTGGCAAGCTCGCTTTCGGTCAATCGCAACAACAGTTGGTTGGCACTTTCACCCACAAACGGATTCATCCGCATATCAATCGGTCCCGCTTTCTGAAAACTGAAACCGCGCGCCGCACAATCAAGCTGATGGGATGACACACCAAGATCCATCAAAACAACATCAAACAGGGGCAATTGCAGCGCACTCATCTGCGCAAAATTGACCTGGTGCAAAGCAAACGGCAAGCCGAGTTGGCTCAATCGCTGTCGGGCAGCCTCAACGGCTTCGGCATCTTGATCCAAACCGTGCAAAAAACCGGTGGGGCCCACACACTCCGACAAAGCCACCGCATGCCCGGCGCCGCCAACCGTACAGTCCAGCACCCAATCGCCCGGCTGGGGATCCAGCGCGTCAAGCGTCTGGGCAATCAATACTGGCTGGTGCTGAAACACTTGCATACCGAGGTTGTACCCCATGCTGAACTGTGACGTCATCTACCCGTATCGTAACCGACACGAGGCGGACCTGCCACGAAAGCAAAGCCCGCCTGGTGGTGGATCTGTAAGCCGAGTTCTGTCCCCTTCTTTCAAAGGGGGGTGATCATCTATCTGGGATACCCGTTACCGAGTACCTCGTGCGACCTGACCCGGGGATCAGCGGGCCGCCTCAACTCCCCTGCTTGGTCTTGCTCCTGACGGGGTTTACCTAGCCAGCGAGTCACCCCGCTGCTGGTGGGCTCTTACCCCACCTTTGCACCCTTACCCGAATGGCGTTTGCCAGCAGGCGGTTTATTTCTGTGGCACTTTCCTCGGGGTTACCCCCACTGGGCATTACCCAGCGTCAAGCCCTGCGGAGCTCGGACTTTCCTCAGCCACCATCGTGACCGCGACCACCCGAACCACATGTAGATGTTATCACCGCCCATCTGACGTGGTCAAGAAACATCGTGCGTTGGCCCTGATTTCCCCGCCATCGTCACTCCCTCTTTCACCTGCTCGCCAGGGTCTGCAATGCCTGCTCGGAACGAGCCTGCAACGACGGGAAATTCAAGCGTCTTGCCAAGTCGACGCACAATTCATGCGCATCCGGATCCGTCCCATCACGCTCAAGCGATTGCAAAACCAGTACCAAAGCCGCACGATGCTGTCCAAGGCGTGCCAGTACAATGGCTTTGACGTACCACGCACGGGCATTGTTTGGCTCCAGTACGACCGCCAAGGCCGCTTCGCGCCGTGCATCAGCATCACGTCGCATCTGCAGGAACGCTTCAGCCAAGCCCATATGGGCTTCGGCCAGGGTGTCATCCACTTTCAACACGGCTTCATAGACGGATGCGGCTTCCAACCAGGCCTGCTCCCGCAAAAACAACGCACCCAAATTGCCCACGGCGGTCAAATCACCGTTGGAGATGCCCGCGGCGATGCGGTACTCACTGACGGCCTCTTGCGCAAAACCAAGGCAATCCAATGCAAAGCCGAGATTGTTGTGGGCCCAGTAATTAAGGGGCTCTTCCGCAATCACCTGCCTGAAGCGATCCGCCGCCTCACCCCACCGCTCCTGTTTCAGAAATGCCAAACCCAGGTTAAGCTGATACTGCGGTGCGGAAACCAACGCGATCGCCTGACGATAGTATGCGATGGCACGCTCGAGAGATTGATTGCGATAATAAACATACCCCAGTCCGTTAAGTGCTGCCGCATCAAGCGGTTGTATCCGCAAGCTTCGCCGAAAGGCCAGTTCGGCTTCGGACCAGCGCTCGATTTCTGAAAACGCGACACCAATCTGGATCTGTACGTCGTGATCGCCCGGTGCCAAGAGCATTGAGCGCATCAAACAGGCCTCCGCACGCGACAGTGCACCCTCTGCGATCGCCTGACGGCCGCGTTCAAGCCACATCTGTCCCTCGGAGACACGGCCAGGCACACAAAGACCATCAGCCAGCGCAGGCTCGGAAAAGAAGAGCCTGTGTCCCCCCAACAGGAGCACGGTCCCAATTAAAACGACGGCACGCAAACAAAAACCTCGCTGTTCGCTGACAAATGGGCCATGCCCACATACCCCGAAACGTTCAAACACTTCAATCATCTTTTGTCGGAGCGCTCAAAAGGCCAGACCAATCAAATCGTCTCAAAGGCGCAACCTGGTCTTACCGATAAACACGAGGGTATTCCACAGTTCGTGGCGAAAAATCCTGAAAACCAAGTCATACACTTATTATGGAAAATATTCGGCCCACCAGACGATCTGAAACACTTATCAGGCAGGGTACACTGAAACAAGCCGCCAAACAGCGTTTCAAGCACGTTTTGAATTGATGAAATGGCGAACAGGCGAAGGATCTCGCGCACCATTCCCGCTTTCGGGTCGCCTGCGCCACGTTCAGTCAACCCTTCACCGCGCCACTGGTGGCCCCGCCGATGAAAAACCGCTGCAACGCCAGGAAAAATACCAAAATGGGTAAGACGGCCAATAGCAGCCCGGCAGCGATCAGACGCCAATTCGCGCTAAAGGTTCCTGCCAAATAGGCAAGCCCAACAGGCAGCGTATAAAGGCTTGGGTCTTTCAGCACAAGCAATGGCCACAAAAAATCGCCCCAAGAGCCAACAAAGGTGAAAATTGCCAAGGTGGCGAGCGCCGGTTTGGACAATGGCAACATGACCCGCCACCAGATATCGAAGGCAGATCCGCCGTCCATCACCACGGCCTCTTCCAATTCGCGCGGAATCGCCTTGAATGCCTGTCGCATCAAAAAGATGCCAAAGGCGCTCACACTGGTGGGTATCACCAGCCACAAATACAGCCAGTAGGGGGAGTGCCACGCTTCAGGCATCACGCCAAGCAAACCCAAATGCAATTTGGTCACGAGCAAAAACAGTGGCACCATAATGACGGGGAATGGCACCATCATCGTCGATAACACCAAATAGAACATGACGTATTTTCCCCTAAAATTCATTCTGGCCAACGGATAGGCGGCCAAACTGGCGAAAACCAGATTCAGCAAGACTGAGCCCGCCGCCACCAGGGCACTGTTGAACACGTAGCGACCAAAGGGTACCACCGACCAGACTGCCTCAAAATTGCCCAGAGTCGGTTCACTTGGCAGAAAACGCGGGGGATAGGCAAAAATGTTTTCCTGTCCCCCCTTTAATGCCGTCAGCAATAGCCATAAAAAAGGACCGACCGTCACAAGCGCCATGACGCCGAGGCTGGAGTACAGCATACCGATCCGAATGACCCGACCCAACATCAATGAAAGCCCCCCGCTCTTGTCGTTGCCCCTCGTGACGCGCGATGCGCTCACGGGTGAGTGCGCGCCAGATAAACCGGGCGTTGACTCATTTCGTCTTTCGCCCGCTGCAGCGCTTGCCGAACATCCTGCCACAAAACCCGGCTCACACAAGCAGTTCCCGCTTGACTCGTCACCCCGATGCATATGCGCAACCCGGTTGACTCACCTTGTTCCACACCGTCAGACAAGGTTGCCAAAGCGCGACGCAGACTTTCCGCGTGCACCATAACATCACCCGCTGACACCAAGGGAAGCAAGATGACAAAATCGTCAGCCCCCGATCGCGCAGCGATCGCACCAGCGGGGAGCCACTCAACAATCACCTGCGCCATCCGGCGCAACACCGCATCTCCCCAATCAAATCCATAGCGCGCATTAAGTTCGTCAAATCCGTTGATGTCAATCAAAATTACGCCGCAGGAATGCCCTTGGATCGACGCCTGTTCAACGGCCGCATGCAAAGCTTTCGCGAACGCGCGCTCCGAATTGAGACCGGTCAAGGCATCCTTTTGGGCGTCGCCGTCACCGTCGGAGGCACGCCTCAACCCGTCCAGACCTCGGGCCACCATGGCTGCACCCAATTCGAGCACCGCCTGGTCACCAGCATTGAATCGACCACCGGCACCGCGGTACACGGTCAAAACACCCTGCACGCGATCAGCAGCGATGAGCGGCAACGCGATCGCCACACCAAAACCGGCTTCGCTTACCCAGGGGCCGGGGCGAAATCTCGAATCATTCATTAAGTCCGACGAACCAACCGCTACCCGTTCCCTCAGTGCAAGCCGTTCCAGGCCGCGATCGCAATCGCCGATGTCGACGCCCCGCCACAAAAAGCCGTAGACATCGACGCAGACCAAATCAGCGCCATCGCGCACACACCACAGTGCGCCGCCAGCCAATTCACAGTGACTGCTCAACACCTGCCAAACCGTGTCGTAAAAATCTCGCTCATCAGCCGCTTCCAATGATGCATGCAACAGTCCCAACAAACGTGGCACGTAGGTTTCAAGCGCCCAAGACCCATTGGGGTCCCTTGTCACCTCGCGCGAGACAACAACATCCTTGGGTTCCCCTGGTGATAATTGCCCCCAAAGGTCATGCATGACCCGAATGATCGCCGGATCAAACTGTGTTCCAGATGCGTCGAGCAACTCAGCCATCGCCCCGGCACCATCCAATTGCATCCGATAAGCACGCGACTCCGTCATCGCCACAAACGCATCAGCCGCCGCGATGATCCGGGCCGCCAACGGAATGTCTTCACCACGCAGACCATCAGGATAGCCCAAGCCATCCCAACGTTCGTGGTGATGGCGAATCGCTGGCACCAACTTCGTCAAGGACTTGAATGTCCCGATGAAATCAGCACCGAGTTCCGCATGACGTTTCACGATCGCCCAGTCCTCAGGCCAATAGGGTCCCGGGCGATGACGAATGGCGTCCGGCAAAAATACCTCGCCCCAATCATGAAGACTGGCAGCCCATTCAAGCAAGTCAAGTTCAGCTTGGGGCAATCCCAGCGCGCCCCCCACTTGTCTGGCCCACTGCGCGACAGCTGTCGACGTTTGACTACGCGCTTCATCCCGCATCCGCTGAACAGCCATCAGGCCTTCAACCAACTCGGCAACCGTTTCGCCCGATCGCCCCTCCATCTGTACCAGACGAAGCGAAACGGCCAACTGTGAAGCCACGGTTGCAACCCAATCGTCCTCCACACTCTGCCAAGGCCGATCATCCAGACGATTCGCCAGACACAACACCCCCAACACCCGACCACCGTGCTGCAACGGATGCGCCACAAGTTGCGAAAACCCAAGGCTTTCAAGCGTCTGGCGGCGTCGGATGGTGACTTCGAGATCCTCAATGCCCTGATACGTGCTCGCCGGCGCGCCAGTCAAAAAAACCTGGGCAATCAAACCATTTTCCGCAAGCGGGAAAGCCATCCCATTCAAGGCCCTCTCAAGAATTCGCGGTGCAACCGCAGCCTGAATCGTCAAAACGTCAGGTTTTTGCTCATCCGGCAACAAAATGGCACAAAACTCGCAATGTAAAAGCCGGGCAGTGGCTTGAACCGCCGCTTGCCACTGCTCGGCAGGAACACTGGTCAGTTCGAATGACTCCGACAACCGACGAACCGCCCGCAATTCGTCTTTCAAGTGTTGATACCCCGCCAGCAAGCCCCGACACGCATCAGTCGCTTCGTGGATCAACGCGTCAAAAAATTCCGCCAAACACTCGCTCAGTGCCACCCAGTCCGGCCCGGATAAACCCTGTTTCCACAAGGTCTGACGAAAGTTTCGTTCCAACTGGGTCAAACAAATCAACACGGTCTCAAGACTGAAGTCAGTTCTCAATCGCAGCAAAAAACGCTGCAAAATCGGGGCCACCGCTACCGACTCAGCATCAAGCCACGCATTGAGCGCCTGTAGACACATCGAGGGCAAACGCTCAAGCATCATTTGATCGATGTGCAAACGTTCCGACAAAGTCAAACATTGACGGGTCCACGACGCGTCAGGCCCACCCGCCGACAAAACACCATTCACATCGAAAAACGGCCTGAGCTTGTGCGTTAAACCCACTTGTCCCATCAATTGTTACAACCACACTCGCACCGACAACGCCAAAACCGTTCCCAAGACACTCACGACTATGCGTTCGATTTTACCAGATTGCATTGCACCGCGTTCGTAGCCACCGATGCCCATCAACCTTGGCTCAAAGCGAACGCCTCCAAACTCCGACAGGTCACGGTGAAATTTCCGACCCAATCACAAGATTGACTGTTTGTTCGTTAAACATTCGTTGTGACCATGCCGCCTGCAATACCCGAAATCGGTCTGCTTAACCCTGGCGTCTTGTTCTGATGGTCAGCGTCCGATCGGTGAAATTGATGGTTGGATTTTCCACCTGCCAGGTTTCAAATCGCAAAAAAATGGGTATGCTGGTCACAGATGAACATGAAAAAAGCCTGGCAGGCAGGCTTGTGTATCCAAAGGCTATCAGACATCGCTCCATAGCCGGCGAACCAGATTTCAAACTTTTATGAAATGGTTCGTTTGGTGTGTCAACCCATCGAATGCAACGGCGCATTCGATGTGGATTCCGGATCCAACGAGGGGTAGCTGCGCGAAGCGCTCCAAATGGGTCCCATCGGGTAAGGCGCGCCTCTGTATCGGCCTTGGCTGCATCGAACACCGTGCACGGCTCGTTTGATGTGACGCGTCGACAGTGGCGAAAACGATTGGCGGAGTTGAGGGCACGGTGATGAACATGCATTTCACGGGTCGGGTCATCTTGATTTGCCCAGATTGTGAAACCCATCTGGTCAATGTGGCATCTTGTGGGGAGCGTTACCATTGCACGGACTGCGAACTGACACTCATTCGCCAAAATGAAGGGTTTGGCCTGCATCGCTTTGGGGAAGTGATTGGCACGTGTACGTTGGAGCAGATTCTGATGCAGGTACATTGGCAACCGGCGGCTTGGATGCCGGCACACGCGAACTCAAGGCGCACGTTGGTGGCAGCCGTCACCTGTTCCGAATGATCCGGGCATGTAACAATTGAAACCGTTTTGGGGTATGGAGACGGCGTTGTTGTCTGAGTTGTTCAGGCCGTTCGATTCTGGAACGTTAGATGAAAGGCTCCGTCGTTGATTGGTGACCATCCCTTCATTGACTGTCATGCGCTACTGAAAGGCGACGGTTCCAATCCTGCGAGGCATCGTGAGTACCTGAATGAAATCGCTGATTGGGCGGAGCCGCTCACAAGACAGATTGCAACCCACTGCGGCTTACACTTTAAAGACCCCTTCAGTCGGTTGCTTTATCGTTCGATCCAGCATTATGCCAATCAGGAAATGAGCCGTGTGCTCAACAAGTATCACGTGGGTCTGTTGCTTGAGAGCATGAACGCTCTTAACATTGCACACACGGTGGTCAGTCCGATCACGCACGTTTACACTGCTGAGGACATTGCCAGGGTCGTCCAGCCGTTTCCAAAACGCTTGAGTATGTTGGTTGTGGCCAATGCGAATGACCAAGAGGCTGTGTCAAAACTAGAGGCGAACCTGAAACGGCATCGACCGGCAGGCGTCAAGCTTCTTCCGGCTGTGACCGAGCGGCTGCAAAATTCCTTCAAGGACCTGTTGGATCTCATCAACGCGCATCAGTTACCGGTTTTCCTGGACGCAGGCGGGTCGCCGACCGACCCGGCCGCCCGAGTGGCGGTGGAGAGTTGGGCACACGTCGTCGCGGCATTTCCCAAGCTCAGCATCACGATCACGCACATGGGTTGGGATCAATACCCGGCGGTGTTGGCGTTTGCGGAAGGGCGTCACCATTTGTCAGTGGAAACATCGTGGCAGCCAGCAACGATCATCCGGCAAGCCGTTGACATGCTAGGCTCTCATCGCGTGTTATTGGGATCCGCGTTTCCACTGCTGACACAACAAAATGCCATCTTGCACATGCAAAAAGCGCTGACCCCGGCCGAGATCCGCAATGTGGCAGCCCGGAATGCCGCACGATTGCTTGGCATCGAGCTCTGATTGCCAAGCGGGCAACACCACGCCGGGTAAATCGTGTGTGCAAAGAGGGCTGTGACGCATGGTTAGTTTAAAAGAGGCGCGCTACCAACTCATTAAAAAACTGTTGGGTCCTTTGGTTGCGGACAATCTGTGCGCGACTGAAGCAATTGGTCTTGCCAATTTGCCGAGCCGGGGGCCGGGGCTCATCGTTTGTAACCATCGAAGCATCCTGGATCCCTTTTTGATATCGGCACGCGCACGTCGTCCAATCCATTGGGTGATGGCACCGTTCGTCAGTTCCGTCCCGATCTTTGGTTGGCTGGCACAACAGGCAGGCGCCATCCCCATCATTCAAGGCGACGAAGACAAGGCACAGATATTGATCGAATCGATGATCCGCGTGTTGAAACAAGGGCAACTGGTGGGTATATTCCCGGAAGGAATGGCAGGGTTTGTCCAGTCACGTGGACCATGCGTGGTGCAAGCATTTCGTGGAACATTTGTCCGGGCGGTGTTGGGTACTCGAATACCTGAACTTCCGATCATTCCGACGGCCATTTATGCGCCGAGGCAAACTGTGCTCGGTCACGTCGACGGTCAACTCCTCACCATTTTTGATCGTTCAGAACGTTTGTTTCGCACCCAGAACTTCAATCTGATCGGCTACCAAAAGGCGTTAATCATTTTTGGAAAACCTGAATCACTCGACCGATACTACGATCGTGAACAACCAGCACAGACAGAACCACAACCTCATGCTCAAATTGAGCTGGTAAAGACCCTGAGTCAGCATTTCCATCATCAAGTCACCCGCTTGCTGCGGCGTGCCGAAGCCCGTTTTGCAGCACATTCCCCTCCCACCACCTGATATGGGCTTTATCCCTGATCAGCACGACGACCCAGGAGCCATTCAATGAACCAAACCATCACAGCGGCCTTTGAAAACAGCGTCAGCAAGCATGCCTCACGGCTTGCGCTACAACACAAAACGCACTCAGGATGGCAAACGATGAGTTACGCTGAGTTTGGTGCCGCGCGCCAAAGCTTTGCATCGGCGTTGCTTGAACTAGGCACAGGCTTTGGTGATCGCGTCGCACTCCTGTCGGAAAATCGTCCCGAGTGGGTGATTGCAGACCAAGGCATTTTAATGGCGGGTTGCGCAACCGTTCCAGTCTACCCAACACTGACGGGACCGCAGTGCGCCTATGTCATCAATGATTCTGGCGCACGCATCCTGGTGCTCTCAAACGCCGCTCATCTCGAAAAAATTGCAGCCGTACGCTCCCAGTTGCCGAATGTCAACCATATCATTGTGATGGATTCCATCTCTTCGGCCGTGACGGATTCGACGATTTCTCAATTCCAGGACATTTTGAGCCTCGGTGAACGGGCTCGGCAACAACGCGCCCAAGAGCTTGCTGAACGCGGCCATCGGATCGAGGCGACAACCCTTGCCAGCATCGTTTACACATCAGGCACCACGGGTGATCCCAAAGGCGCCATGCTGACACACGGCAATTTTTATAGCAACTTCTCCGAAGCATTGATTGTGATGGGCTTGCGTGAAACAGACAGTGCGCTTTCCTTCCTACCCTTGTCTCACGTTCTCGAACGCACAGCCTACTATGCACTGACAAGTGTTGGTGCAAAGATCAGTTTTGCTGAGGGTATTGATGCCGTTGCGCGCAACCTGGAAGAAATCAAGCCAACGCTGTTCGTCTCCGTGCCAAGATTGTTCGAGAAAATAAGGGCCCGGATTCTGGACCGCATTGCCCACGAATCGCCCATCAAGCAGGCTATTTTTAACTGGGCTTTGGAAACCGCCAGAAGGTTTGAGTCTGCGCGGGCCGTCAAGCAGCCTGTTAACTTCCTGCTCGCACTGCAGCACAACCTTGCTGATCGACTCGTATTCCAGACGATTCGTGAACGAACGGGCGGTCGTCTGCGTCTGGCAGTTTCGGGCGGCGCGCCACTTTCTGCGGTCGTTGGCGAGTTTTTCGCGCAAATCGGGATTCCCATCATTGAAGGTTACGGATTAACCGAGACGAGTCCCATTGTTGCGCTCAATCATCCGGAGGACATACGATACGGAACGGTTGGCAAGGCACTTCACGGAGTTGAAGTACGACTTGCCGATGATGGCGAATTACTGGTGCGTGGGCCAAATGTCATGGCTGGATATTGGAACAAACCGGAAGCAACCGCCCAGGCCATCACACCAGAGGGCTGGTTCTTGACTGGTGACATTGCGACCATCGATCAAGATGGCCGCATCTGCATCGTCGACCGTAAAAAAGAAATCATCGTGATGTCAAATGGCAAAAATGTGGCACCTCAACCGCTCGAGAATGCGCTAAAAGGTGACATACTCGTCGAACAAGCGATGCTGATTGGCGATCAGAGAAATTTTATCTCGGCCCTGATCGTTCCCAATTTTGATGCTTTGAATGACTACGCTAAGTCGCAAGCCCTTCCGACTTCCGACCGTGCGGTCTTACTGTCGCACCCGCAAGTCCAGGCGCTGTTCGCTGCGATCGTCAAAAAAGTGAATCCAAACTTCGCGGCATTCGAACAAATCAAACAATTTACGTTGTTACCCCGCGCATTTGCAATTGAGGACAACGAATTGACACCAACGCTGAAGCTCAAACGCCGCATCATTTGCCAGAATTTTCAAGCGGAAATCGATGCCATGTACACGCGTAGCGAGGATGGTGCCAAGGTTCGCCCTGCTTAAGACCCCCACGCGGGACGATCAGACCTTGTCGTCCCGTGAGTTTGCTCATTGACGATGACAACGCTGTGAAATGCGCACTGCACTCACAGCAGTTCGCACCTTTTTGCTAATGGTTTAAAAAGTGGCTTCCTGACAAAGTCTGCGACACGTGACTAAAGTCGTGCGCTCATTTTTTGTTTACAAAATCTGACACCTAACCACTCGCATGGTTATTGGAAAAAACTCTCACCCATGATCTATCGCCTAGTCACAGACGGCGACAGCACGACGCGGCCGGCGCCCCATCCAAAACGCAGTGATTGGTCATCAGATTTCAGGCTGGCAATGAATCAAAATCCGTAACTTCTGGCTGCTTTGCATCCGCCACACAAGTTTTTGACAACAAATCGACGGGCGACGGATTAGCGAGCGACATCCATTGTACGGGGATTATCCGAGGACTGGGTGCCCCCGGTGTCGTTACCCCTTAGCAGGGTTCCAAGTCCAAGATGTTCACGAAGCAAAAACATCAATCCCAAAAGAGTAACTGGAATGTTTTCTGCAACATTCAACACCAAGCCAAAGGCCAGGCCCGTTTCGTGTGCCACGCCAAACCACCCCAAAGCCGTAATGCAAAACGCCTGAAACGTGCCAATGTACCCAGGCGCCGATGGGGCAATACTGCCAAGATTCACAATCACCATCGTGACAAGAAACGCATCGAAACCAAGTTGCATATTAAATGCGGCACCGGCCAGATAATAAGTGGTCGCCTCAATCAACCACACGATGAGTGACGCTGCGAAAACAAACAAAAGACGTCGAACGCTACGCAAGCATGCAACGCCGTCAACAAAGGCTTCAAGTATTCCCACGAGGCGTTGCGCCAATACAGGTGAAGCCAATGCAGCGATGAGCCGCCGTAGATGCTCCGCGACTTGGGGCGCATACTCGAGGACAATGACAAAACCAAATGCGCCAACGAATACGACACCCGCCAAAACACCCGTTACCAAAACCCAGTCAGGAAAGGGTTGAGCACGGGACAAACAATTCGTGGCATACAACAGCATCAAACCACCCAACATCGCCAACAGGGATAAGCCATCGAAGATGCGCTCGATAAAAATCGTCGCAAGCGTGGTGGATTTGCGCACGCCAGCCTTGTGACTTAACACATAGGCGCGAACAAATTCACCAAGCCGGGCTGGCAATAAATTATTGGCCATGTAGCCGATGAAAATCACCGAAAACAATCGCCAGTAGGCGATGGGCTGAGCCGGGTTCAACAAAACCTGCCATCTGAGGGTGCGAACGAAAAACGTCAAGAAGAACACCGCGATTGCACAACCCAGATAAAATGGTTGCAACTGCTGCAGCGCCTGTCCTAAACGCTCCCAATCGACTTTTCGAAAGACCAGCCACAGGCACACCGCGGAAATCAAAATGCCAATGATGTTGCTTTTCTTACCAAACAAGACCCTACCTCAGCGGACCAGAACGTATCTGCTGGCCCAATCGTACCACGCTGAAGCTGAAACCCGAGTGTTTCCCTTCACGAGACCACCTTGTAAGTGTAGTGGGCAGCGATCGCCCGACGCAAGCCATCCCGTAATTCCGCAAGCGCTTGTGTCGTCAGGTCATTCAACCGCATGTCGTCTGACCGATTTAAAATCTGTGCTGGCGGTGGCAGTGGATCACTCCCTGGCCACGGAACCACGACGGTTTGTGACTCCTCACGAGTCCCGAGGAACGCCTTACTCCAAATCGGCTGCCCGTGTTCGTCAACCAGGCGCAGCACCACCGACAAAGTCACGCGATGGGTGTAATCCACCTCCCAAACATCCTGGTCTCCGAGCACAGCACCCGTCGCCGGGCGACGCACACGCCGCGGCGCGCCAGGAATCGCTGAACGAACATATTCCGTTACCGCGCCTGCCAGGGTCACCGCGGCATTCTCATCAACCACGACCCGTTCCTGAACCACCGCGAGTCGAACAATCTCACGCAACTGGTCAGCCAACAGCCACGCCTGCGCAGGCCCCTCAAACGCAGGCAAACAAACACGGGCAATCGTCGCGCGCTCCCAAGGGGCATCTGCCGACTCCAAAACCAGTTCACGGGTCGAACAACCCAACGTGACAACTGACAAGAGGCCCAGGGTCCAAATTAGATAGACCAACCTCACAAACCCCATCGCAAGACAGCCTCCCGCTCCTTGCCAGCCGTTCGCACCGGCAGTAAAACATCAACCGAATGCGGCGATAACAGCGCGTCCATCGATGGCTGCACGGTCGATGGCAGCGCAAGGCATCCCGTGATGCGCCCCCCACCACGCAGCACCTGATCATCAAGCACATTCGTATCAATCCAGGTAAGCGCACACTCGCTATCATAACGCTCATCAGCACCGACGGCCTCGACTGTCAGCCAACGGTTCCGCAAATGACGCGGTCCAAGCAAAGAATGGCGCTTCGTCTGGTCATCGTTGACAATGACCGCTGCACGACTAAACAGCACAATTGCCTCGCCCTGTCCCTCGTGCAGCAGATCGAGTTCAACAAGCATGACGTCAGGCCCGCACGGTCTCACGCACCGAATGACCCACCAGTCCAGCCATGTGACGGTGGGTATCCGTGGCGTTTGTCCCACCCAACGCGCACGCACCCGCACTTCTCCGACCGACGTGCTCACCTCGGGATTCCGCATACGGCGATCCCGACCCTGAAACGCCGGGTCCGTCGTGCGCAGCCAAAAGCAGCCCTGCAGCACGACACTCACCAGCGTGCCGATGCTCACACGAAGTGTTCGTTGGCCGCTAACCCCCATCATGCGCAGCATCTTAACATGAACTGGCTCCCTTCAGTCATCTGATGCAGCGCCATACCGGATTGAAGGCCAAGCACCAAAACAAAAAGCGTTTCCATTTGCTGAATTTCTGACGCTTGCGAACTGATTCGTTCTGAATAAAAGGGAAACCTGCGTGTTGGTAACACACAGACCATCTTGACCGTGGGTTAAAAAACGATGCCGTTCAGGCCGTTGATCATCCATCATCTTTTGGCTGGACCCACACACCGACGGTATGGTAAAAAATTCACACAAGGGGGAGTTTGTGAGGCGCGCGGCAGTTTTTTTGGATCGGGACGGCACGATCAATGTCGAAGCGGGGTACATTCGTGACCTGCAAGACCTTTCATTGATGCCGGGTGCGGGGCAAGCGGTCAAGCGCCTGAATGATGCAGGGATTCCGGTGATCCTCGCAACCAATCAATCAGGGCCGGCCCGCGGTTATTATCCGGAATCGTGGATTCATACCCTCCATGACAGTCTTTCAGCACTTTTGCATCAGTGCGGCGCGCACTTGGATGCTGTGTACTATTGCCCCCATCTGCCCGACGGTACCGTTCCTGAATACAGTCTGGCGTGTCAATGTCGCAAGCCCGAGCCAGGCATGCTGAATGAAGCCGCGCAACGGCATGGGCTCAATCTAGCCGAGTCATACATGGTGGGAGACAAGTCGACGGATGTCGAAGTGGGCCAACGTGTTGGGTCGAAAACAATTTTGTTGCGCTCAGGCTATGGTGAACGTGTGCTGAGCGGGGAGTATCAATGGAAGGTTACGCCCGATTTCGTCGCGCCGACGCTGGTAGAGGCGGTTGATTGGATCCTCGCCGACTTAGCCCTGAAATCGCTTGATTAATTGTGACTGGCAGAAGTATTTTTGGCATCGCTTCGCTCATCGCGGCGGTCACACTCTTGGCAAAGGGTGTCGGATTTGGACGGGAACTCGTGGTGGCCGCCTTTTTTGGGGCAGGTCCCGTCAAAGATGCCTACACCCTGGCATACATCCTACCTGCATTCTCGTTGGTGATGCTAGGGGGATTAACGGGGCCCTTCCATACGACCACGCAAAAAATGATTGTGAACCTCAAACAGCAAGGTTATGCAGATGCGGCGATCAAAAGTCACGTTGCTTCCCTTCTGCTTGGCGTCACGGTGCTTTTAGGATTGTTCACCGGACTTTGTTTTGCCCTCGCACCCGGTCTGCTTGCCCTCATCGCGCCTGATGCAACCCCTGCGGTCGTGGACCTGGCCATCGCGCAGTTGCGCTGGATGAGTCCGCTCATCCTGCTTGGCGGTATCATCGGAGTCCTGTGCGGAATCAGTAACGAGCAAAATGATTTCATGACACCGAGCCTCTCACCATTGGTTGCAAGTGTCGCGGTCATATTGGTCACCCTGCATTTGGCGCCAGACCCAATGGCACTGGCATGGGGCACAAGCCTTGGGGCACTGGGACAACTCGCGATCCAACTGCCTGCAGCGCGACTTTTTTTCAGCGGCACACGTCTGTCAATCACATTGTGGAATCCGCAAGTTCAACAAGCTTGGCAATTGCTTGGCCCTGCGGCGCTAGGTTCGACGATTGGTACCCTGCACGTCATTGTTGGCACGCGTTTCGCCGCGAGCCTCAACGCCGGTTCAATCAGCGTGTTTGACTACGCCAACAAACTGATCCAGTTACCGCTTGGGATCCTCATGACGGCATTGCTGATTCCATTGTTTCCCAAATTGGCAGCCGCGGCATCGGCGCACGATCATGCGGATTTGTTGCGCTGGTTGCAACGGGGCATCGATACTATCCTTGTTTTGACGATCCCGCTTGTCGCGTTGCTTGTTGCAGCCAGTCCATCCATTGTGCACTGCATTTTTGAACGCGGTGCATTCGACCACACAGCGACTGAACAGACAGCGTGGATCCTGACCATCTGTGCATGTGGAATTGTGCCTTATGCACTGCGAGACTTGCTGGTTCGAGCCTTTTACGCATTGAATGACGGGAGTGTGCCCCTTTGGACCAGCGCCGCATCCATACCCGTTGCCGTTGGTTTGATGGCGGTCGCAACCCCAGTTTGGGGATTGTCTGGACTCGCGGTGGCGACGGTCAGCGTCACGGGGCTCAACGCATTGATCCTGACAATCCTGTTAAAACGAAAAATCCGCGGTTGGACAAGAAAGCCGGCCCTGACAACCCTTTTGAAAGCTGGTGCGGCCGGGTTGGTTGCCACGGTGAGCGCCTATGGGATACAGCACCAACTGCTTCCGCCAGCCGATACATTCTGGAAGCACCTGTTGCAGGTTGGTGTTTGCGGTTTTGCGATCGCCACCATCTATCCCGGCTTGCTCTGGGTGCTAAAAGTCTCGGTAACAACAGATCTCGTGCCGTCGGGTCGACTCAAGCACTTCTTGAAGCGCACCACACAGAATTAGAGCGTGTCCTGACGCATCAATCAGGCGATTCCCCGGAAGTCCGCGGGCCTGACGCCAAAAGACGTCGTCGTCCCGCTCAAGAACTACAGGGGAGCCCACTCTTGGCGTCAGGACACAGTGGCGTCACAGCCCGCCCGGACTCACTGCCTGATTGATAGAGCACCGCACAATCGAGGGGCTCAAGCCCCATTGCACCATCGTTGTAAGGGCTTTTAGACGTTATCTCGATGCACTGAAAAAGACGTGACGGAGAAGGCAACCTATGCCATTTTGGATGAGACTGCGGTACAATGAGCTTATTCGTTCAGCCTTCAGAAGTGAGGAATGCGGGTGTCCACAGGCATTTTACTTGAAGGCAACCTGGCCTCGGTCAGTCTGCCAAATCTGCTTCAACTCATTACGCTCGAACAAAAAACGGCGGTTCTGACATTGAACCGAGTCGAAATCGGTCAAGATGCGGAAATTTATTTTCGTCGAGGAGAGGCGGTTGCCGCCTTTGTCAATCAGGTTGATGGAAACCTGGCGATGTGTCGCATACTCGGGTGGTGGACAGCTGGTACCTTCAAATTGATTCAGATTGGTCCGGACGAAATCCCTGAACCCAATATTACCGCCCGCCTGGACTATCTCTTGCTTGAAGGGATGCGACAAATAGATGCCACAGCGGAGTTAAGAAATCTGCTACCTCAGATCACCAGTTCAGTAAGTTTCACGCAAGCCGCTTTGCAAGCCTTCTCGTGGGACATCAGCGAGCCGGCGGAGTGGATACCCCATGATTTGCGAGAGTTGCCAAAATCGTTTTCTGTCGCTCAACTGCATCAATTTAGCCGTCGTGACGAACTGTCACAAGCGCGTTTGATGCGTATGTTGCTTGCGACACAAGCGTTGCGGCTGAACACCGGTCTGAACACTGAAACATACGATGGCTTGGTTGAAACCGGCATGGATGGTTCGCGCTACGAAGCCTTTGCTCATGTGCTGATGGAGTTTATCGGTTACGAGCATGCGTATCGACACCTCGACAATGCCATCACCGATATGGGTGCCGTAGACCTGGAAGCGTTCACGTTTACCCAACTCCTGGACTTATGCGATCGGATCACCGGCAATCTTCGATCGCTGCTCGATCGCAAACAACAGCTCGAGATCTCGCGGAGACTGCGTGCACGTGCCACCAGTCTCCTTTAAGTTCAAAGGAACCCACATCCGTGTCGGGCACGGTGAACCACTGTGGAACCAAACATTCTAACAGTCAGTTGTCTTTGGTTTGAGACAGAAAGGACGTCATCCATGGCAGTGGTTGTGATCGGGGCCTGCATGCACTGTCAGGCCGTGGTAAAAGCAGACGACAAGCGCGACGCGGCAACGCTTCCGATTCTTCAGCGCGCCCAGAAATTGGGGAAGCTCACGTGTAAAACCTGCGCAGCCGCCAACATCACAGCCATTGATCGCGACAACCCGCCGGATCTGTCGACCCGCCACTCCTGAAACCTGCCGCATCCGGTCTGTTGCCACGCTGTGTCCTGCCGATGCCTTGTCGCGATGCGTGAAACAGCATCCACTGATGGTTGCTTACGCCATTTTGCAAGCGGATGCAACCAAGCGACACGCACCATGTTTCAGCAGCAACCAATACGGACTTAAGACGCAATATTGGGTGTTTCGACACGCACAGTGTGCTCGACTTACGCCATATTTTAAACGAATTGAACCAAGCACCGTGGAGCATATCTCGAAAGGCAAACAGCAAAGACGTAATGAGATAACGCCGCTTTCGATACGCAGTTTGCGCTTGCTGCTTCACTCTTGCACCATACTTTAAGCCGCGATTTATGGCAATCTTAACACTGTGATAAGCAAGTTTTTGTATGCGTGATGCGATAGACTCGGTAGCGCAAGCGAGCCATCAGAGGAAAAGGGGTGTTTGGATGAAAGTCCGTGTGGATTATGTCGGAATCGCGAAAAGTTTGGCGCTTGGGCTGGCCGTGCTCACGGTAGCCAGTTGTGGACGGAATGCGACGATGCAGGCATTGCCGGCGGGCGATCAGGGGGCATTCTTGCAACCTGGTTCATTCGGAATTCGGGTACCGACCGGTTCGGTGACGGGTCGTGTCGTTGATGAACGCACCCAAATGGGAATTCCGGATGTCGTGATCGAAGTTCAGAATGTGACCCCTCCTGTATCTGTCCGCAGTGATTCATCCGGTAACTTCGTTTTACAAAACGTGCCGCAAGGCGATCAGGTCTTGGTGTTTTCGAAGCCAGACTACGTATACATCGCGACTCAGGGCAGCGTGATTGCCAAGGTGTTGCCCTCGCAAACCATCAGTTTGCCGCAGGTCAGTTTGGCACCAGCCATTGCAGCAGCCTCCAATGCGTTTCTAACGGCCATTGGAGGACTGACGGAACCCTACGGGGTAGCAGTCGACAACAATCGTAACGTTTTGTATGCCATTGATCGGATTGGCTGGGGCGGTGTCCTGGATCGCCGATGTGAGGTTAAAAAATTCAATTTATCCGGTGGGTTTGTCACACGCTTCGGTGGTCAACGTCTGTCAATTTCGCGAGGCAATCTGTCAGGGGATCCCTTTAACCTTTTTACCTATCTGAGTTGGTCATATGGTCTTGATATCGATGCGGGGGGCAATGTCTACGTATCTGAGGCCAATCGTGATCGTGTCGTCAAGTTTAGTGGAGACGGGACCTACATCACCAGTTTTGGGGAAAATTTGAAGAACAACTTTGATGTGGCCGTTTTGAACTCAGGCCAGATTGCAGTGAGTTCAGCCGGAAACAGTAAGATTTCGTTGTTTGATGTCAATCTCGTATCCGCAGCGCGAGATTTTGCCGGAACGGTTGATTCCTCTGGAGTGAATGGTGGATTGCGTGGCTTGGCAGTTGATTCCGCAAACTTCATTTATGCACTTGATAATTCAGCCGGAACTGGTCAAGCTGTGAAGAAATTTGACGCCAAAGGTAGTAAGCCTGTAGTGGCCTTCGGTACCAATGCAGGGTCGGGCCCCAGCCAATTCCGGGGCGCAACCGACCTGACTGTTGATAACCGCAATGGTGATATCTACGTCGTTGATAGCGGCAACAACCGGGTACAACGTTTTGATCGGGATGGTCGGTTCATTTCCGAGTTTGGAAGCGCAGGGCGTGGGAATGGTCAATTCGATCGCCCATATGGGATTGCCATTGACAAAGATGGCTACCTATACGTTTCCGATACTGGCAACAAGCGCATTCAAAAGTTTGCACCCGGTCGCCTGTTCAACAGTTCTCAATCTAACCCGGCAGTTTTTTATCCAACCAAGTAACACAAAAACGATACGCGATCATCGCGGTGATTCATCAGGCATCATCGCGTTGTCGGTTAACTCTGGCGTATGTCGTGTTTTTCATTCAGAATAACTGCCACGTTTCAATGCGTAAGCGTGCAATCAGACATTAAACAACCAGTCAGACGCACCCATCAACCATTGGTTGATTTGGCATGTTGATGTGTTGCAAGGGTCTACGCCGACAGTGAGGGTACCTTGGTCATGAAACGTGAGATTCGTTGTGGTTTGATTCAAGCGCGCTCAGACGTATCCGTCGAACAGCCGATCGAGGCGATCAAAAAGCACATGTTAGCAAAGCACGTGGGCTTTATCGAGGAAGCTGCCGTGCGAGGGGTCAAAATACTCTGCCTGCAAGAGATTTTCACAGGCCCCTATTTCTGTGCAGAACAGAATCCTCGTTGGTACGACAGTGCAGAACCGATCACTGGACCTACTGTGACACTCATGAGAGAAATGGCCGCACGGCTGAAAATGGTGTTGATCGTTCCGTATTATGAGTGTGATCAAGTGGGCGTCTATTACAACACAGCGGCGGTTATCGATGCCGATGGAACCTTGTTGGGTCAATACCGCAAGTCGCACATCCCACAAGTTCAACCTGGATTTTGGGAAAAGTTTTACTTTACGCCAGGGAATCTTGGGTATCCTGTTTTTAAAACACGTTATGCCGATATTGGCGTTTACATCTGTTATGACCGACATTTTCCAGAGGGGGCGCGCATACTGGGACTAAATGGCGCGGAGATTGTTTTCAATCCTTCCGCAACCGTGGCAGGTTTGTCGGAATATCTGTGGAAACTGGAGCAGCCAGCATCAGCCGTTGCGAACGGGTATTTCGTGGGCGCGGTGAATCGGGTGGGCATTGAGTCACCTTGGCGTATCGGTGAGTTTTACGGTCAGAGTTACTTTGTGGATCCGCGTGGACAGTTTGTTGCCATGGCATCACGCGATCAAGAAGAGTTGGTCGTGGCAGACCTCGATCTAAATCTGATCCGCGAAACACGACACGTGTGGCAGTTTTTTCGTGATCGGCGCCCCGAAACCTATCATCCCCTGACAACCCTGTAGCGCCCCGAACAAAATCAAGCTGAACCTCACACCACGCGTTGTTTCTGAGCAGGGTATGCGCCACGCATCAACAGCCCGCGTCCGCCACGTAATGCGAACAGAGCAGGCTAGGCTATCCAAAACCAGCCAACAATCTGACATTCAATCGACGCGAGTCGATGTGGCTTGAAAGCACGAGGGTATGACAATCTGTTGCGTCAGGCTTTGTTTTTCGGACGCCTCGGAGGACGTGGAACGAAATTTGCGGCAACAGGCTCGTACGTGCGCAGGAAAAAAGACCGTTTAAAAAGGCTCTGTACGGCTTCCATCTGATACACCGGTGGAAGCCTGTAGACACAACAGATTGGTAGCGAACCAACCACCACGCCTGTTGTCACGCCCAAAATCAGACCGAGTGCCCGATTGAATGTGCCCAGCTTGGCTTTTTCCAAAAGGCCGGTGGCAACAAAACCAGCGATTTGCACGACCGCGAAGAAGAAGAAAAAAGCAACGATGCGATTGACAACCCCATAAAAGGTGTCCGCCGGCTTGAGTGCATAAGCCAGCATAAACGATAAGACCGTTGGCATCGCCGCAGACATATGCCACGCGATAAAAATGGCGAACATGCTGACGACACTGCGAATGAAGCCTGCCATAAACCCCTTGATGGCGAAACCAACCAACAAGCAGAGCATCAGCGTGTCAACAAAAAGTGGAGAAACCAATTCGACATCCTTCCAGAATAAGGGTCACGCCCATCGTGGACAGCCATCCCCCTGATTTGTATGATACCAGTGGAAAGGCTTACCTGCCATCCAGCAAGCGCTCCACAAGCTGCGTATGCTCCGTCCTTTCCATACCCTCTGTCTTGTCAGAAGGAGGCATCACACCATGGTTGCGGCGCCCGTGTCGGTCGTTGGACAAACCCGCAATCTGCTGCGGAAATGGCCCCAACTCTGGATTCCTCCCTTGCTCGTCTACTTTGTCCAGAGCCTCGGCGAAGCCGCATATTCGAACGTTGGTATCAAACTGCTCGGTGCCATTTGCGCGACCGCTGCCTGTGCGTTGCTCAATCTTGGATGGGTCGCTTTGTTGCTTGACACATTGCGTGGAAACCCGCCCCAATTCAAAACCGTGCCGGAGATTGTCAACCAACGCTGGACCGGTGCTCTGGCAGGGCACTTCGCCTACTATTTGCTGTCAGGCGGACTCATCTTGCTGCTCGGGCTTTACGGCCATTCGCAATGGGGCACGGACGCGCTCAAAACGTGGTTCGAATCCTGGCGCCAACTACCCCCGACCGAGCTCAGCCGTGCGATCGCTCCTGACAAAATACCACCCGACGTCGCTAACTGGCTGTCCTTGCTGGGATACTGGCTATGTATCACCGCGGGTTTGACGATTCTGTTGAGCGCCTGGTTACCCTTGATGCTGATCGAGCAAACCAATTGGCTGCGCGCGTATGTGAACAGCGTGCGCCTGACCCTTCGCCACTTTTTCGCCTTCGCTTTGCTAGCAGCGTTGCACGTCCTTGCCGTTGGGCTAAGCCTTCGACTGCTAGGTTTGGCCAACGCCTTCGCCACCCTGGCAGGTTTGGCATTTTATATATATGCGAACACGCTTTTCCAGGCAAGTTATGTACTCTTGACGTTTCAACTTAGACAAGCATCCTCACCGGACACTGCTGAGGAATCGTCAAAGTAGTCAACAGAGACGCATTGTTTGCCGTTCTAAAGTGTGTAGCAAATACAAAAGTATCAGGAACACACCTGCTGACAGACAATACCAGCGACTAATCCGATTAACGCTCAATGCGCTTCCGGATAGTGCCTCCAGCAATTGAGCGGCACCGTGTGTGCCGGGGCGAAAGCCGGCAACAACAAGGGGGCAGATACCGTGCCAGACACGGTTCCAACAGCAAGGATCCCACCGTTGTCGATCACAATGTCTCAATCAGCATGAATGGCCCTTCGCCTGCCCGACACCAACGACCGTGCACGCTGCATGAACCAGGCGTCAGAACGTACAGAACCTGAACCAGACACAAAATTGTATCTGCACCAAAGGGCTGCACGACTGCAGTTGGTTTGATTCGAAACAGCGGTGGTTAATGCTTCCGCACTCATACTTAACGCGAAAATTTAATCTATGGATTCGCTTAAATTAGGCATTGCTTAACGTAAATGAAACAAGCTCCCGTTAATTACCGCGCATAAATGTCATGCTTGTTTCATACTGATAAAGGGGATGCGTCCAATGCAAACGCTCACCACCACCTCTGTAAACGTGATGCCGCGGGTGACGCCACCCGCGCCGACAACCTACCCTCAAACGCCCGCTCCTGTTATGGCGCCAAATCAGATGGTGCCCGCGTCGGGGACGCACAGTGGCGGCGGTGTCGTTGCACTGCTTGAGAACTTTTGGAATGGTATTGTCAACTTTTTTCGCGGGTTGTTCACCCGTTCGAATCAGACGCAGCCAAACACGAATGCGCCGGTTACCCCCACCGTACCTTCTCCACAGTTGGCTCCAAATTCCGGCAACGTGGATGATGCAGCACTCGCACAGCAGTACGGCTTGTTGAATACGCCTGAAAACGTTCGTAACTTCCGGGAAACCGTCAGCCGTCAGAGTTTGGAGATGGGTGCGGTTGGTCCGGGGAGCACCAACCGTGACGCGGTGAACGAGTTGCAGGATCTCTTGAAACGATGGGGATTCAACATCACTAATACAGGTGAGTTCGATCTGGCTACCGCCAATGCTGTGATGCAATGGAAGGTGAGCGTTGGTGTCGTGGAATCATTCGTTTTCGCGAACGGCTCTCCAGGCGTGACGCCCATCATCGATACCCGTACACGTGCAAAAATGATCGAGGTTTTGACCAGCGCGCAGCAGGCCAACATGCCACAACCGGCGAGCGCCATCATGCCGGGAGTGGCTTCACCGGTCACCATTCCCAATCAACCCCAGTTGGTACAACCTTTCGCCCCGTTGCCGGTTTCCACACCGTTTGCACCTGTTCCGCCCGTTACCCCAGTCATCAACCCTGTGGCTCCCATCGTGGTTGCTGACCCCTTGCTGACGCCGCCGATGCAGCCCATCGCACCGACCGCCAATCCAGTGGCTCCCGTCATGGTTGCTGACCCCGCGGTGACCGTGCCAATGCAGCCCATCACACCGACCACCAATCCGGTGGCTCCCATCTTGGTTGCTGACCCCGCGGTGACCGTGCCGATGCAGCCCATCACACCAACCATCAGCCCAGTGGCACCCGTTGTTGTTCCTGACCCGGCACTGGCAACTGGTGCGCAGCCGTCACCAGTCACCGTTGTGACAAACGGTCAGGACGCCGCGGCCATGGATGCAGTCACTCGTTTCGGCCTGCAGGCCACCGCCGAGAACCTTCAAGCGTTTCAGGCAGCCTGGGGACGGCTGTCCAGTGACCCTGGCGCGATCGGACCGGGCCAAAACGACACACCCGATGCCGTGGCAGAATTGCAGCAGGTCATGACCTTGCTGGGATATCCCGTGGCTGTTACAGGTGTGTTGGACCCTGCGACGCAGCACGCATTGAGCACGTTCAAAATCGCACACAATTTAACCGATGGGTATAATCTGGCGAACGGTTCAGCAGGCGCACTACCTTGGGTGGATCAACGCACCAAAGACATCATGGTACAGCGCCTGACTCAGAACACCGGCTCCTGAATTCCCTGGGCCGCCGAACCATCGACGGCCCGCGCCAGTCGGCCCACCTTACGTCCTCGTGCCCCCATCCGAATCCATTCGCGTACGTGGTTCGCGCCTGTGCCGACGAAGGCCACCACACTCATCAACGCCAATTGGCCCACCATCACAATGAATAAAGTTTCTCGGACATAGGAACCCCAAACCTTCCAGGAAACTGGCTGTTCAGCCATCATCAGCATATGCACACCCTCATATGCCAAACCACTCCCATAAACCACAAAGGTACCCCACGCCAGTCCAAACCAGACAGCGCCGAACTGCGTTCGCCTCGGATAGGTCCCCATCGCCAAGAC